>WNGL01003408.1_pt1 | contig 22894 bp, 17 predicted proteins | sample 5400591 | NCBI WGS metagenome assembly WNGL01 (sample SAMN13153377, study PRJNA577476) | soil metagenome | isolation source: 80 cm soil or saprolite under Garry oak tree replicate 1 | place: USA:California | collected 2016-06-15 | reverse complement strand
CTGCGGCGCGAGGAGGTGGCGCTGCTGGCCGGCGTCGGCGTCACCTGGTACACCTGGCTGGAACAGGGCCGCCAGATCAACGCCAGCATGCAGGTGCTCGACGCGGTGGCCCGGACCCTCCGGCTGGACCGGGTAGAGCGGGAACACCTGTACCGGCTGGCCGAGGCGACCCCGCTGCGCACCGAGTGCTCGCGCAAGGCGATCCCCGACACCATCCGCGAGATCGTCCGTTCGCTCGACCCGCTGCCGGCCTCCCTGATCAACAGCCGGTTCGACATCCTGATGTCGAACGACGCCTCCGAGGAGCTGTTCTGGGACTGGCACTCGATGCCGTGCATCCACAAGAACACGCTGTGGTGCTGCGTCACCGAGCCGTCCGCGCGGAGCAAGTTCGCCGAGTACGAGACGCATGTCCGCTACCTGGTGGCGCGGCTGCGCTCCGCCTACAGCAGGCATATCGGCGACCGGGACTGGGAAGAGGACATCCGCCGCCTGTCCAGCCTGAGCCGCGAGTTCAGCGACTTGTGGGCCCGGCACGAGGTAGCCGACGCCGAGCCGCGGACGCTCACCCTCCTGCACCCGCAGGCCGGGACGCTGAGCCTCGCCGTGTCCGAGCTCGAGGTGCCGGACATGCCCGAGGCGCGCATCATGGTCTACACGCCGCGTGACGCGGACACCCGGGCCCGGATGCCGCTCACCCGCCGGACCGCCACCCCGGCGCAGGTTCCGTGAGACCTGCCCCGGACCGGGGCCCGCACAGGTCTGATAGCACCCGGCCGCTGGACCGCCACCCGGGCGCGGAGATGTTAACGCTTCGTGAAAGTTCCGCCGGTCGTCCGGTAGGCGGCGGTTAGGTGTTTTATGGTGGAGGCGCAAACGGTTGCAGAGCAGGGCGCCGTCTGCCGGGAGTGAGCATGGTAGCGACAAAGTACGAGCCGCGGGTACCCGAGTGTGTCGACGTCACGCGGCCGAGCATTGCCCGGATCTACGACTACCTGCTCTCTGGCAAAGACAACTTCGCCGCTGACCGCGCCGCGGCGCAGAAGCTGATGGAATCGCGGCTCGACCCGAGACGGATCGCCCTGGCGAACCGCGGATTCCTCCGCCGCGCGGTGCGCTTCCTCGCCCAGCAGGGCGTCTCGCAGTTCCTCGACCTGGGCAGTGGCCTGCCCACCTCGCCGAGCGTGCACGAGGTCGCGCGTGCCGTCACGCCGGACGCCCGGGTCGCGTACGTGGACCACGATCCGATCGTGGTGGCCCACAACGAGGCGCTGCTCGCGAAGCGGGACGGCGTGAGCACGATCCGCGCGGACGTCCGCGATCCCGAAGCCGTGCTCGAGAACGACGCGCTCGCCAGGTGCCTGGACTTCAGGCGGCCCGTCGCGGTCCTCCTGCTGAGCGTGCTGCACTTCATCAGCGGCGACGAAGACGCGCCCGGCATCATCGCCAGGTTCCGCGAGCGGATGGCACCCGGCAGCTACCTGGTCATCTCGATCGGCACGTCGGACGGCGCGGATCCGCAGATGCTCGCCGAGGCCACCGCGACCTACGCGGGCGCGCGGATGCCATTCACGCTCAGGTCACGCCGCGAGATCATGGAGCTTTTCGACGGGTTTGACCTGGTCGAGCCCGGCCTGGTCAGCCTGCCCGACTGGCGGCCGGAGTTCAGCACCGACCGCAGGCCGCTGAAGGGTCCCACCGTGGGCGCCGCGGGCCGACTCGCGGCCTAGCGCTCAGTTGAGGAAATAGCTACTGCCGCCGGACGCGGGGTTGGTCACCATGGCCAGGACCGTCACCGTGCCGGCGTTCGCGAAGGTCAGCCGCAGCGTGATGTCCTTGCCGTCCCGCATGGTGCCCGCGCCCATGATCAGCAGGTGGAAAGAGTCCGGGTTGAGCAGCGTCATCGACTTGGCCGGAATCGGGATCTCGCGCACCGTGCGCATGGTCAGGACGCCAGAGTGCCGTGCCACCGGCGCGCGCAGCTGCACCGTGCCGCCGACGCTGGTCTGCACGGAGATGAGCTCGTCGGCCCGGCCGTTGTTACGGATGTCCAGGTAGGCGACCGTGGTGCCCGGCGTCGTCGGCTCGGGTACGTACGCGCTGGCGATGACGATCGACGACGCGGCGCTGGCCGATGCGCACCCGCTCACCCCGAGCGCCGCCAGCAAGGCCGCGCCCGCGATCCCGAGGACCGCCGTCAGTCTGCGCATGGTCACAGGCTACTCTGCTGGCCGGGGGGGCGACCCCCCAAGACCTCCCGCTCCTCCTTCCGGGGGGACCCATCCCCCCAGACCCCCCTTGGGGGGCCCTTGGCCTCCAGACCCCGGGGCCCGTTGGCCCCAGACCCCGGGGCCTGTGGCCCGGGTCAGCCACGGTCGAGGGCGGTGCCGAGCAGGCCGAGCGGCGGGGAACCGAGGTCCAGCATCGCCTTGTGGAAACGCTGCAGGGTGAAGTCCGTGCCCCAGTCCTTCCTCGCTCGCTCGCGGAGCTTGAGGATCTCCAGCTTGCCCCAGGTGTACCGGCCGTAGGTCGGGTCGAAGGTGGCCCGGCGGGCCTCGGACAGCGCCGCAGGTCCGGACAGGTAGGTATCGGCCTCGAACCGCCGGGCCGCCTCCTCGATCGTCATCCCGGCCGTGTGCACGCCGATGGCGCACGCCAGCCTGGTCACCCGGACCAGCGCCTCCAGCCAGACGCCGATGGCGATCCGCGGGTCCTCCGCGCCGAACCCCTCCTCGATACAGAGCTCCTCACCGTAGTGCGCCCAGCCCTCGACGAACGCGCTGGACGGCAGGGTGCGCCTGACCTCGGACGTCAGGTGGCGCATCGCGCGGCCGTGGGAGAAGTGCCCGGGTGCCACCTCGTGCACGGCGATGCCGGGTAGCGTCGTGTGGCTGAACACCTCCAGCCACTCCTCTTGCTCAGGCTCGGGCCAGGACTCCTCGGGTGAGGTTATGTAGAACCACGAAGGGCCTTCCGGCTCACCGGGCGCCGCCCACGACATCATCGCCATCGCCCACCGCCGTGACTCGGGCGCCGGGCCCACCAGGCATACGCCATCGTGGTAGGGAACCAGGTCATGGTCGCGAGTGAACTCGATGGCCCGTTCGGTCCAGAGCCTGGCCGCGTCCATCACGCCGGCCCCGTCGGGGTGGTCCCGGACCAGGTCACGGGCCACGTCGAGGGCGGGCCTGGCCGCGTGCCCGGGATCGAGCCTGGCGCACCCGTCGGCGAGCAGGGCGTGCAGCCGGTCCCGTTCGGCGTCGGCCTGCTCGGCCAGCCTGCCCAGGTCGACCGGCATGGCCTCGGCCCTGCTCATCAGCGCGGTGAGACCGGGACCGCCGAGCGCCGGATCCGGATCGCCCTGCGCCGCCGCGCGTTCGGTGTGCGCGACCAGCCGCGCGTGCGCGGCCCGCGCGGCCGCCAGGGCGTTCTCATCGGTACGGCCGCGCGGCCTGGCGGTGAGCCCGGCCGCCAGGCCGCGTATGCCGCCGAGCAAGGACTCCGCGACCGGGGCGCTCACCTGGTCCAGCGCGGCGACGGCCGCGTCGGCTACCTGCGGCCAGACGACCAGGTGCTCGGCCCGCGCGGCGTCCCGTTCTTCCGCGGGAGCGTAATCCCGGTCATAGCAGGCCAGGTCGAGCTCGCCCAGGTGTAGCAGCGGGTTGCGGCGGTGCAGTTCGAGATCGGCGTAGAGGACTCGTTTCTGCTCCTCGGCCGCACACAGGTGCGCCTCGTCGTGCGCGTCCGCGAGACGCTCGCCGCCGGCCCGCGCCGCGGCCAGCCGGGCGAGTCCGGCCCGGACCCCGGCCGGGGACAGATCCTGCGGCTTGCCGTCGTATTCGTGCCGGCCTGCGGATTCTCGTGACTCGGCGACGTCGAGATCGCAGACGGCGCGCACCCGCGGGGAGAGATCCATGCGGCCGACGTTACATGACGTCAGGGCGTGGTTCCCTGGACCCCTTGGCCGGCCCGGACCGGCATGACGGTCAGCAGCGGCGCGCTCACCAGCGAGCAGGCGCTGAAGGCGTGGTTCACGTACAGGGCCTCGGTCTCGCCCGGCGCGAACACCCGCAGCCAGTGCGCCGTCACCGGCTGGCAGGCGGAGGACGGATAGTTGCCCGCCTCGGCGACCTGCAGCCAGGCGTGCGCCATGCCGCCTTCCTGCAGGCGGACCGCGACCTTCCCGACGCCGGGGTTCTCCTGCGCCGCCGCCCCGATCTGCTGGCCCGAGCTGTCGCCGGCGGTCACGAAGGACATGCCGGGATAGCCGTAAAGACCGCACGGTGAGGACGACGTGTTGGTGAAGTCGACCGGGTAGTACGTGCTGCCCGCCGCCCCGCCGGCCTGGCTGGCGTTGACGGTGACCCGCAGCGTCGCGGGCCGGCACAGCGCGAGGCCCGCGGTTCCCGAAGTGGGGGACCCGGTGTCCGCGGGCGACGCGGACCCGCTCGCGCCCGGCGCCTGGGCGCTGCGGCCCGGCGTCCCCGCCGCGCCGGCCGGGCCAGTGCCCGCCTGGTGCGAGGCCGTCGAGGCGCAGGAAGTAACCAGGCCCGCGGCGGCCACCGCGGTCACCGCCAGGGATACGGCGTGCCGCCAGCGGGCCGGGCCGGAGAGTCCGCCGGAGAGTCCGCCGGAGAGCCGGCCGGAGATCGGCGCTGTGGCAGGGGAAGTCGAGAGCATCAGCATGTCACCTCATAGTCGCCGGTTAACTGCACTGAGTAATCATCACGTAGGTCCCCGTGGTGCGCCAGCCGACACGCAGCGCTAGCCGACACGCAGCGCCAGCCGACACGCAGCGCCAGCCTCGCCTAGACGTGATGAGAGGATCGGGTCATGGGTGAAATTCCCGAGTTCACCACCAGGCCGGAACTGGCGGGCACGTTCGGCATGGTGGCCTCGACCCACTGGCTCGCCTCGGCGGCCGGCCTGGCGGTCCTCGAGCACGGCGGTAACGCGTTCGACGCGGCCGTCGCCGCCGGGCTGGTGCTCCAGGTGGTAGAGCCGCACCTCAACGGCCCGGGCGGCGAGGTGCCGGTCATCGCCCATCACGCCGGCCGCGGCGAGACCTTCGTCTTGTGCGGGCAGGGGACCGCGCCGGCCGCGGCCACGCCGGAGGCGTTCGCCAGCCTCGGGCTCGACCTCGTGCCCGGCAGCGGGCTGCTCGCCGCCTGCGTGCCCGGCGCGTTCGGGGCCTGGATGATGCTGCTGCGGGAGTACGGCACGCTGCCGCTGCGCGACGTGATGGGCTACGCGATCGGCTACGCGGCCGGCGGTTACCCCATGCTGCCCGCGATCAGCTGGGGTATCGCCAGCGTGGCCGGGCTGTTCGGTGACCACTGGCCAAGCTCGGCCGAGATCTACCTGCCGGGCGGCCGCGTGCCTGTGCCGGGCACGCTGTTCGCCAACCCCGCGCTGGCCGCCACCTACCAGCGCATCCTGGCCGAGGCGGAGGCGGCGAGCCATGACCGCGACGATCAGATCGAGGCGGCCAGGCGGGCCTACTACGAGGGTTTCGTGGCCGAGACGATCGCCGCCTACATCGCCTCCGCCGACGTCATGGACGTGACCGGCCGGCCGCACCTCGGGCTGCTGTCGTACGCCGACCTGGCGGGGTGGCGCCCGCGGCTCGAGGAACCGCTGACCTACGAGGCCGGCGGCCTGACCGTGTGCAAGACCAGGCCGTGGGGGCAGGGCCCGGTGTTCCTTCAGCAGCTCGCGCTGCTCGACGGCTTCGACCTGGCGGCCATGGGCCCGGGCACCGCGGACTTTATGCACACGGTGACCGAGTGCGGCAAGCTCGCGTTCGCCGACCGGGAAGCCTGGTACGGCGACCCCGACTTCACCGACGTGCCGGTCAAGGCGCTGCTCTCCGCCGGGTACGCCGACGACAGGCGCCGGCTGGTCGGGCCCGCCGCGTCTGCCGAGCTGCGCCCGGGCGCCCCGGAGGGCAAGGCGCCCCGCCTGCCGGATTTCATCACCCGCGCGGGCGCCGGCGCCGGCGACGACGGGAGCGTGGCGCCCAGCCTGGACGTGGAGCCACCGCGGCTGGACCCGGGCACCGGCGAGCCGACGATGCGCACCAGCGGCCAGGACCCGCGAACCGGCCAGGCCGGCCCGGCCGCGGCGGGCTACCGGGCCGGCGACACCTGCCATCTCGACGTGGCCGACCGGTTCGGCAACGTGGTGTCCGCCACGCCGAGCGGCGGCTGGCTGCAGTCCTCGCCGGTCGTTCCCGGTCTCGGCTTCTGCCTCGGCACCCGGGCGCAGATGTTCACCCTCACCCCCGGGCTGCCCGCCACGCTGGCACCGGGCAAGCGGCCGCGCACCACGCTCACGCCGAGCCTCGCGCTGCGGGACCGCGAGCCGTACCTGGCGTTCGGCACGCCGGGCGGCGACCAGCAGGATCAGTGGTCGCTGCTGTTCTTTCTCAACCACCTCACGTTCGGCATGAACCTGCAGCAGGCCATCGACTTCCCGTCGTTCCACTCCGCGCACATGCCGTCGTCGTTCTACCCGCGCGCGGCGCAGCCCCGGGCGCTCGACGTCGAGTCGCGGGTCGGCGCCCCGGTGATCGAGGAACTGCGGCGCCGCGGTCACCTGGTCAACGTCCGCCCAGCCTGGTCACTGGGCCGGGTCAGCGCGGTGGCCCGGCGCGACGGCATGCTGTACGCCGCGGCGAACCCCCGCGGCATGCAGGGCTACGCCGTCGGCCGCTGAGCCCAGGCCTGGCCGACTCCAGGCCTAGCCGGCTCCAGGCCTGGCCGAGCCCAGGCGATCCCGAACACGGCGTGTCACCACCCAGGGGATGACGCATGTCATGGGAGGTTCCTGAGGGACGACACTACCTGCCCCGCCGGCCAGATGGTGGTATAGGAGCGCAGGGGGCCGGGGCCGGAGAAACCGGCCAGACGAAAGCCTGAGACAGGGGACTACATGAGCCAGTATGAAACGGATTACGGCGCCTATACCAGCCAGGACAGCCGCGGAGGCCGCACCGCCACGGCCTCCTACGGAGGCAGCCGCGGGGGCAGCCGCGGGCGCGCGCCCGTGGTCTCGTTCGAGAACGTGTCGAAGCACTACGGGAGGCTGCGGGCCGTTGACGGGCTGACCCTGGACCTGCGTGCCGGCGAGACCACCGCCTTGCTCGGCCCGAACGGCGCGGGCAAGTCCACTTCGCTTGACATGCTGCTCGCGCTGCGCAAACCCACCAGCGGGCGCATCAGCATGTTCGGCGATGACCCGTACCACGCGGTGAAGTCCGGCCGGGTGGGCGCCATGCTCCAGTCCGGCGGGCTGATGCCCGAGGTGACGGTGCGCGAGCTCGTCACGCTGGTGACCGGCCTGCACCCCAGGCCCGAACCAGTGGAGACCACGCTCAAGCGGGCCGGCATCGCCGAGTTCGCCGATCAGCGGGTTGACCGGCTGTCCGGCGGCCAGACCCAGCGGGTGCGGTTCGCGCTGGCCATCTGCGGCAAGTCTGAGCTGATCGTCCTGGACGAGCCGACTACCGCGATGGACGTGGAAACCCGCCGGCTGTTCTGGTCGAGCATGAAGGAAGAGGTCGCCGCGGGGCGCACGCTCCTGTTCGCTACCCACTACCTGGAAGAGGCCGACCAGGCGGCGGACCGGATCCTGGTCATCAACCGGGGCAGGCTGCTCGCCGACGGCACGCCCGCCGAGATCAAGGCGCGGGCCGGGGCCAAGCGGATCTCCTTCCGGCTGGACCGGGTCGACGAGCCGTTCCTGCTCGGCCTGCCCGGGCTGGTGAACCTGGAGATCAGGCACGACGTGGTGCAGATCCAGTCGAGCGACTCCGACGCCACGCTGTACGCGGTCCTCGACGCGGGCTACCGGCCGCATGAGATCGAGATCAGCAGCCTCGGCCTGGAGCAGGCCTTCATCGCCATCACCGCCGAAGACGACGCGGCCAACGGAAACGCACACGCGGGAGAGGCGATCTGACATGAGCGGCACGCTGTTGCTGGTGAAGGCCGAAATATCCAGGCTCCGGCGGAACAAGCGGTACCTGATCTTCACGGTCGCCCTGCCGGTGATGTTCTACCTGATCTTCGGGAAGCAGAACGCGAAGGGATACGACGTCTCATTCAAGGTCTTCTACATGATCGGAATGGCCTCGTTCGGCGCCTTCAGCGGAGCGTTCAACAACAACACGATCCGCATCTCGCAAGAGCGCAAGGACGGCTGGATCAGGCAGCTGCGGCTCACGCCACTGCCGGCGAACGCCTACGTCGTCGCCAAGATCATGGCCTCGATGGCGACCACGGTGCCGTCGATCCTGATCGTATTCCTGCTCGGCCGTTTCTACGGTGGCGTCCAGATGCCGATCTGGAAGTGGATCGTGTGCGCGATCGTCATCTGGATCGGCACCCTGATCTTCGCGGCGCTGGCGGTGGCCATCGGCTACAAGCTTGATCCGGATTCGGTGCAGCCGGTCGCCATCGTCATCTACTTCTTCTTCTCGATCTTCGGCGGCCTCTGGTTCCCGCTCAGCGGCGGGCTGCAGAAGTTCGGCGAATTCACGCCCACCTACCAGATCGTCAAGATCAGCACGGACGTGGTCCGACAGGGAAGCGCGGCGCTCGTCAACGTGATCGGTGTCGTGGTCTGGTTCGCGATCTTCGTCGCGCTGGCGACCCTCGTGGTGCGCTCTACCGCCGAGACGGTCTGACCCGTTAGGGTGCCCGGCCGGCCATTCGGGGGCCCGGCCGGGCATCAGGGCCAGGTAGAACGTGGCAGCATGGAAGGGAGGTGAGGGTGCGATGGCGACAAGGTCCACCGAAGCCGTCAGGAACGGGACCGACGTGGACTGGCGCGAGCCCGGGCTGACCACGGGTGACTTGAGCGGGCGTCGTGTGCCGGGCACCGGCGGCCCGATGCGCTGGTTCTTCTCCGGCGTCTGGCTCGCCTACCTGATCCAGCCGGTCACGGGGTTGTTCGGCCACCATCACGGGGTGGCGTGGATCGCCGGCGGCCGGCATCGGCCTGGACGACGACACCGAGCTGACGCTGCGGTCGGGCACCTTCGACCCGGACGCCGAGTCGGTGCTGGCCTGGTGCCTGCGCGAGGCCGTGACCAACGTGATCAGGCACTCCCGCGCCAGGCACTGCCGGATCAGGCTCACCGAGCGCACGGGCGAGGTGTCCCTGGCGGTCACCGACGACGGCCGCGGCCTCGCCGACCAGGACCCGAACACCTCCAAGGGCAGCGGGCTGCGCGGCGTCTCCGAACGGCTGTCCGCCGTCGACGGCCGCCTCTCACTCGGATCCGCCGAACCCTCCCCAGGCGGCCGCCACGGCTTCCGCCTCGTCGCCACCGTTCCAGCCGCGGCCGGCGCCGTGACCGAGACCAGCCATAATTGCCCGCTATGAACGCCAAGCCGGTCCGGCTGCTGCTCGCCGAGGACCAGGTGATGATCAGGGAGGCGCTGGCCGCGCTGCTCTCGTTCGAGGGCGAATTCGAGGTGGTGGCCCAGGTCGGCCGGGGCGACGAGGTCGTAGCGGCGGCGAGAAGGACCAACCCCGACGTGGCCGTGCTCGACATCGAGATGCCCGGCATGGACGGCCTGACCGCCGCCGCCGAGCTGAAGAAGGACAACCCGGACACCAAGATCGTGATCCTGACCACGTTCGGCCGGCCCGGGTTCCTGCGCCGCGCGATGGAGTCGGGGGTGTCCGCGTTCCTGGTCAAGGACTCTCCGGCCGACAAGCTCTCGCAGACCATCCGCCGGGTGCTGGCCGGCGAGCGGGTCATCGATCCGGACCTGGCCGCCGCCGCGCTCGCCGACGGGGTCAACCCGTTCACCCCGCGCGAGCGCGACGTGCTCGACGCCTCCGCGGACGGCCGCACCATCGCCGAGATCGCCGCTCACCTCTACCTCTCCGAGGGCACGGTGCGGAACTACCTGTCGGCCTGCATCCAGAAAACCGGGGCCAGGAACCGCGCCGAGGCCCTGCGCATCGCTTCCGAGCACGGCTGGCTCTAGACCATAAGATGAAGCGCGTGACTTCATCCGGATACCTGCGCTACCCGCATATTCACGGTGATCTCCTCGTCTTCGCCTCCGAGGACGACATCTGGCTCGCCCCCGCCGAAGGCGGCCGGGCCTGGCGGCTATCCGCCGACAGCGCCCCGGTGAGCTACCCACGCTTCTCCCGCGACGGCGCCCGGATCGCCTGGACCAGCTGGCGGGACGGCAACCCGGAGGTGCACTGCGCCGACGCCGAGGGCAGCGCCTCGGCCCGGCTCACCTGGTGGAGCGACGCCAGGACCCGCGTGACCGGCTGGACCCGGGCCGGCGAGGTGCTCGCGGTCTCCGCCACCGGCCAGCCCGAAACGTACTTGACCTGGGCCTACGCGGTCCCGCTCGAGGGCTCGCCGCCGCGGCGGCTGCCCTTCGGCCCGGTGACCGACCTGGCCCTGGAGGAGGCGGGCACCGCCCTGCTCACCGGCAGGATCAACAACGAGATGGCGTACTGGAAGCGCTACCGGGGCGGCACCCGCGGCAAGCTGTGGACCGCCACGGAGGCGGACCCCCTCTTCACCCGTATCCTCGCCGGCCTCGGCGGCCAGTTCAGCGCGCCGATGCTGATCGGGGACCGGCTTTTCTTCCTGTCCGATCACGAGGGCACCGGCAACATCTACTCCTGCGCGCTGGACGGCAGCGGCGTCAGCAGGCACACCGACCACGACGGCATGTACGCCAGGAACCCGTCCACCGACGGGCAGCGCATCGTCTACCACGTGGCCGGTGACATCTGGATCCTGGACGGCCCCGGCGCCGAGCGGCCCCGCAGGCTCGAGGTCACCCTCGGCTCGCCGGCCGCGGCCCGCGCTCCCCGGCTGATCTCCGCCAAGGATCACCTGGGCAGCCTGAACTGCGATAAAACGGGCCAGGCCAGCGTGATCGAGGTGCGCGGCACGGTGCACTGGCTGACGCACAAGGACGGCCCGGCTCGCGCGCTGCACGTCGACCCCGGCGCCCGCGCGCGGCTGCCGCAGGTCCTCGGCGATACCGGGCAGGCCGTCTGGGTCACCGATGCGGCGGGCGCCGGCGCGCTCGAGATAGGCTCCGTCACCGGCGAGCCGGGCTCCCGCGTCGTCGCCGAGGGCCTGCTGGGCCACGTGATCGACCTGGCCGCCTCCCCGGACGGGGCGGCCGTCGCCGCCGTCGCCCACGACGGCAGGCTGCTCGTCGTGGACCTGGCCTCCGGGCAGGTCACCGAGCTGGCGGCGTCCGACGACGGGGCCATCGAGGGGCCGTCCTGGTCGCCAGACTCGGCCTGGCTGGCCTGGGCCCAGCCCGGCCCGCAGCCGCTGCGCCGGATCCGGCTCGCCCGGATCTCCGACCACAAGGTGATCGACGTGACCGACGGGCGGTTCGCCGACAGCGACCCGGTGTTCACCACCGACGGCCTCTACCTCGCGTTCATCTCCCGGCGCAGCTTCGACCCTGTGTACGACGCGCAGACCTTCGACCTGTCGTTCCCGCTGGGCAGCCGTCCCTACCTGGTGCCGCTCGCGGCGCAGACCCCCTCCCCGTTCGGTCCGCTCCCCGGTGGCCGTCCGCTGGGCGAGGACGAGGAAAAAGACAAGGACGATGATGCCGAACGGGCCGAGGTATCCGTGGACGCCGACGGTATCTCCGGCCGCGTGGTAGGCGTCCCCGTGGTCGAGGCCAGGTACTCACAGCTGCGTGCCGTGAAGGGCGGGCTGGCCTGGCTGCGCGAGCCGGTGTCCGGGGTGCTCGGCGAGGGCAGCGCCGACCCGGAAGACGACGAGCCGCAGCCCGTGCTCGAGCGGTTCGACCTGCGCAAGCGCGAGGTCGCCGAACTGACAGGCGAGGTCGACTGGTTCGACGTCAGCGGCGACGGCACCCGGCTGGTGGTCAAGGACGACGACGACCTGCGGGTGCTGCCTTCGGAGCACAAGGACGACCACGGGTCGGGCGAGTCGGTCACCGTCGACCTGTCCCGGGCCAGGTTCCAGGCCGACCCGGCGGCGCTGTGGCGGCACGCGTTCGCCGAAGCCGGCCGGCTGATGCGCCGCGACTTCTGGACCCCGGACATGTCCGGCGTGGACTGGGACGGGGTGCTCGACGCCTACCGGCCGCTGCTCGACCGGGTCCGCGGCACGGACGACTTCGCCGACCTGATGTGGGAGGTGGTAGCCGAGCTCGGCACGTCGCACTCCTACATCGTCAAGGCCGACACCGACGGCCCGGCCCGTGGCGCCGCGGCCGTCGGCCTGCTCGGCGCGGACATCTCGCGCGACGGCGCCGGCCGGTGGGTGGTGGACCGGGTGCTGCCCGGCGAGTCCTCCGACCCGCGGGCGCGCTCGCCGCTCGAGGCGCCCGGCGTGGTCGTCCGGGCCGGCGATGAGCTGGTCGCGGTGGACGGGCGGCCGGTCGACCCGGTGCTCGGCCCCGCGCCGCTGCTGGCCGGGACCATCGGCAAGCCGGTCGAAATTGTGCTAGCCCGGGGGGATGACCCCCCGGAGCCCCCCACTCTGGGGGGACCTATCCCCCCAGGCCCCCCTAGCGGGGGGAACCTTCCCCCCGCGCCCCCCGGCGGGGGGACAAGCCCCCCGAAAACTTGGCGGGTGGTGGTCGTCCCGCTGCGCAACGAGCGGCGGCTGCGGTACCAGGACTGGGTGACCGGCCGGCGCCGCCTGGTCCGCGAGCTCGGCGACGGCCGGCTCGGCTACCTGCACATCCCGAACATGGTCGGCGAGGGCTGGGCCGACTTCCACCGCGACCTGCACACCGAGATGCGCTTCGACGCCCTGGTCATGGACGTGCGCGGGAACAACGGCGGGCACATCTCCCAGCTGGTGGTGGAGAAGCTGGCCCGCCGGGTCATCGGCTGGGACCAGGGGCGCTGGCTCCAGCCCGTCTCCTACCCCCAGGACGGGCGGCGCGGCCCGGTCGTCACCGTGGCCGACGAGTTCGCCGGGTCCGACGGGGACATCGTCGTCGCCGCGATCAGGCTGCTCGGCCTCGGCCCGGTGGTGGGCGCCCGCACCTGGGGCGGCGTGGTCGGCATCGACGGCGTCCCCGGCCACGAACTGGTCGACGGCACCCACATGACCGTGCCCAGGTACGCGTTCTCGTTCGACGAGTACGGCTGGAGCGTAGAGAACTACGGCGTCGATCCCGACGTGGAGGTGCTGATCACGCCCGACGACTGGGCCGCCGGGCGGGACCCCCAGCTGGAGACCGCGACGCGCCTCGCGCTCGAGGCGCTGGAGAAGCAGCCGCCCAAGGTGCCGGCCGACCCGGCGACCGGCCCGTCCAAGGCCCGTCCGCCGCTGCCGCCCCGATGACCGCCGATCCCGCGCGGCCGCCCGCGCGCCGGATCCGGGTGGTCGCGGTCATGTCCTGCGTCGCGCTCGCCGTGCTGGCCGCCGACGCGATCTCCAAGGCTCAGGTCCTGGCCAGGCTGCCGGGGCACCCGCCGGTCCGGCTGCTCGACGGGCTGATCACGCTCGGCCTGACCTTCAACGCCGGGGCGGCCTTCGGCGTCGGCACGTCCTACACCGCGGTCATCGCCCTGATCGTGTGCGGCGTCATCGTCTACATCATCCGCACCGCCCGGCGGCTGCGCAGCCTGGCCTGGACGATCGCGCTCGGCCTGCTGCTCGGCGGGGCGACGGGCAACCTGGGCGACCGGCTGTTCCGTGCGCCGGGGCCGCTGCGCGGCCAGGTGGTCGACTGGATCAACCTGCCGCACTTCCCGTGGACGTTCAACCTGGCCGACGCGTCGATCAGCTGCGCGGCCGTGCTGATCGCCGCGCTGGCCCTGTGCGGCGTCCGCATCGAAGGGAACCCGGTAATCGCAGCGACCTCCGCGGCGCCCGCCGCCGACCCCGAGTGCTCCTCGTGACATCCGAAAAGCCGACTCACCCATGCTCAGCTCTTCCGGCCGGTGATGGCCACGGTCACGCCGACGCCGATCATGGCCAGGCCGCCCGCCCCGCCGACCATCTCGAACCGCCGCGGCGAGCGCGCGAACCAGTTCCTGACCACGCTCGCGGCGAACCCCCAGGCGCAGTCGGAGATCGCGCCGATCGCCACGGACACCAGCGCCAGCAGCAGCATCTGCCCCGGCACGTTCCCGTGCGCCCGGTTCACGAACTGCGGCAGCACCGCGCCGAACAAGATGTAGGACTTGGGGTTGGTGACGCCCACCACCATCCCGTCCCGCAGCGCCCGCCAGCCCTCCCGCGGCTCCGCGGCCGCCGCGAACGTGTCGGCGAGCGACTTGCGATGCCGTACCGCCTGGATGCCGAGCCATATCAGGTACGCCGCGCCCGCGATCTTGACCACCAGGAACACCGCGGCCGAACGCTGCAGGATCGTGCCCAGGCCGACGGCCACGCACGCGGCGACCACGTAGTTGCCGGCGGCGTGCCCGAGCGCGGTGGCCAGCGCGCTGCGCCGCCCGTGCGCCAGGGCGCGCCCCACCACGAACAGCACCCCGGGCCCCGGGATGACGATCAGGACCAGCGACGCCAGCGTGAAGCCGAGCAGCTGTCCGCCCGAGACCATGCCGTCACCTCGCCACGAGCAGCTCGGGGCCGGCCGCGCGCAGCTCGGCCACCGAACGCACGCCGAGCAGCTGCATCGTCCGCCTGAACTGGGCGGCCAGGATGTCCAGCGCCTTGTCCACGCCAGGCTCGCCGCCGGCCATCAGGCCGTACAGGTAGGCGCGCCCGACGGCGCAGGCGTCCGCGCCGAGGGCCAGCGCCACGGCGATGTCGGACCCGTGCCGGATCCCGGAGTCGACCAGCAGCGACACGTCAGGCCCGACCGCCTCGCGGGCGGCCACGATCGTGTCGGCCGGGGGCACCGTCCGGTCGAGCTGGCGTCCGCCGTGGTTGGACAGCTGCAGGCCGTCCGCCCCCGCCGCGATGGCCCGCAGGCAGTCCTGCGGCCCGAGCGGGCCCTTGATCACCAGCAGGCCGGGCCAGCGGGCCCGCAGCTCGGCGATGTCGTCCCAGGTGATGGCCGGGTTGAACAACGACCCCGTGCCCTCGATGGTCACCGCCGGGCGCCCGGTGAAGTTGGCGAAGTCGATGGCCGGGTTGCGCAGCATCCGCATCCAGTAGCCTGGCTTGCCCGCGATGCTGGCCAGCGTGGCCACGGTGAGCTCCGGCGGGATGACGAGCCCGTTGCGCCGGTCCCTGGTCCGGTGCCCGGTGACGAAGCAGTCCACCGTCACCACCAGCACCCGGTACTGGGCCGCGGCGGCCCGGTCGACCAGTTCCTTGTTCAGCCCGGCGTCCCGCAGGATGTACAGCTGGAACCACAGGTCGGGCTGGGCGTTCTCGGAGACCGCCTCGATGGTGGTGGTCGCCATCGTGGACAGCGTGTAGGGCAGGCCGTGCCGCTGCGCCGCGCGCGCCGCGCCGATCTCGCCAGCCGGGTGCATCATCCGCGTGTACCCGGTCGGGGCCAGGGCCAGCGGCAGCGGCGCCACCGAGCCGAGGAACGCCGCCGACGTGTCCGCCTCCGACACGTTCACGAGCGTCCGCGGCTGGAACCGCCACCGCCGGAACGCCCGGGTGTTGGCCCGTATCGACAGCTCTTCGTCCGCGCCTCCGTCGACGTAGTCGAAGACCGGCCGCGGGGTCAGCCGGAGTCCCGCGGCGCGCAAGTCGGCGATGTCGTGGCAGGCCGAAAGCCGCCGCCGGGTCGCGTCGAGCTCGACCCGCTTCATCCGGATCAGCTGGCGTATCTCCGATGCCCTCATGTCAGGGACGATAACCCAGCCCGCCGCGCCCTGGCGACGACCGAGCCTCCGAGATGAATGACCAGGACCACGACTTCACTATCCTGAACTTCGGGCCCCAGGCCCCGAACGCCCGGGCTCGCCACGCGGGGTGCGGGGGCCCCCGGCCCCATCTTGCGGGGCCAAGGGGCCCATGCCCCCAGCTGGCCGGACCGCTGGAGGATTTAGCCAAGCTGGCTCTTCTGGGTACGGAGTCACATTCGCTGAAACACGGGCCCAGGGACGCGGCCCGTCTATACGGCCAGGCCACCAGGTGAAACGATCGTGCCGTGACGCCACAGCAGCCGGGCCAGGTCCAGGTGGAGGATCAGCTTGAGCGCCGCATCCGCAAGCCGGTCGACCTGCTGCGCTGCATCCTGTCCTGCAGCGAGATCGTCGCGCTGACGCTGGCGGGCCTGGCGGCCAGCGCCACCACGGCCGCCGTCGAGGCCGACCTCGTCGGCGCGAGCCGGCGGATACCGGCCTCGCTGCTCCAGGTGGCGCGCCCGCTGGCGCTGGTCGCCCTGTTCATCCTGCCGGTGGCGCTGGCCGTTGAGCTCCTGGTCCGGCGCCAGCCGCGGCGGCTGGCCGAGTCGGTGGCCACCGGCGTCCTGGCCGCCGCCGTCACCACGGTGGTCAACGACCTGCTGATCCAGGAGCCGGCCAGGCGGCTGTACGACGCGATCATCATGTCCCGCCCGGGCACCAGCCCGGGCGCGAGCCACATCCCCGCCCTCGACCCGGCCCTGGCCGGCCTGGTCGCCTACGCCACCATGGTCGGCCTGGTCGGCCGGCCGGCCTGGCGCAACTCCCTGTGGGTGGCGGTCGGCGTGTACTCGCTCGTGCACGTCAGCCTCCTGCACACGCCGATGCTGACCCTGCTGATCACGGTGGTCGCCGGCCGCGCGATCGGCCTGGCGGTGCGGTACGTCGCCGGCTCCGCCTCACAGCGCCCCGCCGCCAGGGACATCGCGGCGGCGCTGGCCGCCACGGACGTGCCGGTGACCGCGATCCGGCGGGTCAGGCACGAAGGAAACGGGGTGGCCGGGTCCCGGCACTACGCGGCGACGACGGCGGACGGGGACGTGGACGTGGTCGTCTTCGACCGGGACCAGCAGGCGGCCGGCGCCTTCTACCGGGTCTACCGCTCGGTGCGGCTGCTCGGGCAGGTGTCCCGCAACGCCCCGCTGTCGGTGGACCGCGTGGTCGAGCGCCGGGCCCTGCTCTGCTACGCGGCCGAAGACGCGGGCGCGCCCACGCCGCGGCTGCGCGCGCTGGTCCGGGTCGGGCCCGAGGCCGCCGTGCTCGCCTACGAGCACCACGACGGAACGACGCTGGCCAAGCGGAATCCCGGTTGCAGCGACGAAGAGCTGAAGAGCATCTGGCACGCTGTCGGCCGGCTGCACGCCCACAAGGTGACCCACCGGGGGCTGACCGCGGACCGCATCCTGTTCACCGACGACGGCCGGACCATGCTGCTCGACCCTGGCGACGGCGACGTGGCCGCCAGCGACCTGCAGATCCGCCTCGACGTGGCCCAGCTCGTCGCCGAACTCGCCCTCTACGTCGGCCCGGACCGGGCCGCCCGCGTCGCCCTGGAGCAGGCGGGCGCGCACGAACTCGTGGCGGTGGTGCCGCTGCTGCAGCCGGTCGCGCTGGCCCGCTCGACGCGCCGGGCGCTGCGCCACCGCCGGGACGTGCTGCCGGCCCTGCGCAAGCTGATCCTGGCCGCGGTGCCCGGCGCCGAGGTCGCCCCGGTCCGGCTGGAGCGCATCCGGCTGCGCACCCTGCTCACCCTGGTGGCCAGCATCGCCGCCGCCTACCTGCTGGCCGGCGAGCTCGCGCGGGAAAGCCTGGCCAGCGTGCTGCGCGGGGCCAACCTGGACTGGGGCATCGCGGCGCTGGCCTTGTCGGCGACCACCTACGTCGGCGCCACGGTGTCGCTGTCCGGCTTCGTGGCCGAGCGGCTGAGCTTCTTCCGTACCATGCTCGCCCAGGTGGCCGGCTCGTTCGTCACGCTGGTGACCCCCGCCGCCGTCGGGGGAGCCGCGCTGAACATCAGGTACCTGCAGCGCAGGAAGATCCCCCCGGCGGTCGCGGCGGCCAGCGTCGGCGTGGCCCAGGTGGTGGCGTTCATCCTGCACATCCTGCTGATCGTGATCTTCGCCGCGATCGCGGGCACCTCGGCGAGCAAGCCCCTCCAGCCGCCGCGGTGGGCCTGGTTCGTGCTGGCCGGCCTGGTCGTCGCCGCGCTCGCGGTGTTCGCCGTCCCTGCCGCGCGGCGGGTGCTGCGCGCCCGGGTGTCGCCGATTTTCGGCCAGGTGCTGCCCCAGCTGCTCGAGGTGGCGCAGCACCCGGTCAAGCTGGCGCGCGGCATCGGCGGCGCGCTGCTGCTCAGCCTGTCCTACATCTTGTGCCTGGCCACTTGCGTCGCCGCGTTCGGCCCGTCGGTGCCGATCGCGAGCATCGCCGTGGTCTACCTGACCGGCAGCGCCATCGGCTCCATCCTGCCCACGCCCGGCGGCCTGGGCGGGGTGGAGGCGGCGCTGACCGCCGGGCTCACCGCCGCGGGCATGCCGGGCGCCGCCGCGGTCAGCGCGGTGCTGCTGTTCCGGCTGGTGACGTTCTGGCTGCCGGTCCCGTTCGGCTGGGCCGCCCTGAACTACCTGGAGCGCCAGCAGGCCCTGTGACGCAGGCGGTTGCCCCCGCCGAGCACGGGTAGCGTGGACATGAAGGCAGTAACCGCCCAGGCCGAATCGCCGAGGGAGAACTCGACATTTCCACATTCCTGCGACTGACCAGGACCGGCGCCTTCTACCTCGTCACCTTCCTCGTCGTCTCGGCCGGCTCCATCTGGCTCGCGCTGCAGGTCGCCCCGCTGCAGACGGTGTCCGCCGCCGGGCAGACCGCTCAGGTCGGGGCGGCCATGCCGAGCCTGACGACGCTGTCCGGCCCGGGCGAGCTCGACCTGTTCGGCGAGGTGATGCCGACCAGGCCGCAGTTCGACGGCCCGATCCGGCCGCTGCTCAAGCTCACCCACATCACCATCGACGCCCAGGTCGCGCAGCTGCTCCGCTCGGACAGCCCCCGCAAGCTGGCGCTGAACCTCAGCCAGCAGCTGGCCCAGGGCTGGACGCGCTACTTCGAGTGGGAGACGCTCATCGCGGCGGGCTTCGCCGTGGTCGCGCTGATCGCGGTGGCCGGCCTGCGCAGGCAGCCGCACAAGAAGATGACCGCGTCCAGCACGCCGGGGGTACTGCGCAGCGTCAAGACGCTCGACGACCTGGTCGGCGCCGATCAGCTCACCGTGCCGCAGCAGGCGGCGACCCGGCCGCTGCCCGGCGTGCAGGCGGTCGTGATCGGCGATTCCACCGCCGCCGCCGTCGGCAACCCCCTGGCCGCCGACGCGACCGCCCTGGACAAGGCCTGCGGCCGCAGCCGCGAGTCCTACGCGGCGGACCTGGCCGCGGTGAACAACTGGAACGTGCTGAACCTGGCCTGCAGCGGCGCGACCGTGCAGAACGGCCTGCTCGGCGTGCAGGTGCTCGGCGACGGCCAGGTGGCGCCGTCGCAGCTGGCCCTGGCGCAGCAGGCCACCCGCGCCAAGGTGATCGTGGTCAGCGTCGGCGCGGACGACGTGGAGTGGTCCGTCATGACCAGGCTCTGCGTGGCCAGCGCCGTGTGCAACGACAAGGTGTCCTCCGCCTTCTTCAGCAAGCAGATCGGCGACTTCACCCGCAGCTACTACGAGCTGCTCGCCGACCTGGCCGCCCTTCCCGGCAGCCCGGACGTCCTGGTCAACCAGTACTACTCGCCGTTCGGCGCGGACCTGCGCTGCCTGAGCACGTACGGCATCAACGCGGCCAAGAAGAAGGTCCTGCTGTCCAGGCTCGGGCAGCTGAACGCGGTGCTGGCGCAGGGAGCCCAGACGTTCGGCTTCGGGGTCACCGACCCCCCGTTCACCGGCCACGAGCTGTGCACCGGCGACCCTTACGTCCAGGGCCCGGGCGACCCGGCGCCGCTGCACCCGACCGCGGCCGGCGAGCTGGCCATCGCGCTCGCCGACCAGCAGGCCCTGCCGAAGGTCGAGGGCCTGGTCCCGGCGCCGTCCCCGGCGGCGAGCATCAGCGCAGGGCGGGAATGACCTCGTCGCGGTAGGCGGCCAGGGTCTGCTCCTGCTGGTCGTGCATCAGGTAGAGGGCGAACTGGTCCGCCCCGGCCTCGGCCAGCTCGCGCAGCCGGTCCGCGTGCGCGCCCACCGGGCCGGTCAGGCAGAACCGGTCCACGATCTCGTCCGGCACGAAGTCCACCATCGGGTTGTCCGCCTTGCCGTGGTGCGCGTAGTCGTAGCCCTCCCGGCCCTTGATGTAGTCGGTCAGCGCGCGGGGGACCGGCCCGTCCGTGCCGTACCTGGCCACCAGGTCCGCCACGTGATTGCCCACCATGCCGCCGAACCACCTCAGCTGTTCCCGCTGGTGCGCCAGGTCGGTGCCCACGTACGCGGGCGCCGCCACGCAGATCTTCACCGAGTCCGGGTCGCGCCCGGCCGCCTGCGCCGCCGCGCGCACCGAGCCGATGGTCCACCGCGCGATATCCGGGTCGGCGGTCTGCAGGATGAACCCGTCGGCCTGCTCGCCGGTGAGCTTGAGCGCCTTCGGCCCGTAGGCGGCCATCCAGATCTCCAGCTTGCCGTCGCGCACCCACGGGATGCGCAGCGGCTGCCCGTGGTGCGTGACCTCCCGCCCCTCGGCCAGCCCCTTGATCACGGTCATCGCGTCGGACAGGGTGGCCAGCGACATGGGCGTCTGCCCGATGACCCGCCGGGCCGAGTCGCCGCGGCCGATCCCGCAGACGGTCCGGTTGCCGTACATGTCGTTCAGCGTGGCGAACAGCGAGGCGATGACCGACCAGTCCCTGGTGCCCGGGTTGGTCACCATCGGCCCGACCGTCATCGCCGACGTCGCGGACAGGATCCGCGAGTAGATGACGAACGGCTCCTGCCACAGCACGTGCGAGTCCCAGGTCCAGCCGTAGGAGAACCCGGCCTCCTCGGCCCGCTGCATCATCGCGATCACGCCGCTGGCCGGCGGATTGGTCTGCAGCACCACCCCGAATTCCATTGCCCCTCCAAGAAAACCATTGATACCGAACGGGCTGGGTCCCCGCTACAGCAGATACTGGTTGAGCCCGCGCGCGAGGAACGTGCCGTGCCCGGTGCTGCCCTGGTACGTACCGTCGTCGATCACCACGCGGCCGCGTGACAGGGTGGTCACCACCCGGCCGGTAATCTCCAGGCCCTCGTACGCGGAGTAGTCCACGTTCATGTGATGGGTCGCCGCGGACAGGGTCTGCCGCGCCTGCGGGTCGTAGATCACGATGTCCGCGTCGGACCCGGCCGCGATCACGCCCTTGCGCGGGTACAGGCCGAACATCCTGGCCGGCGTGGTCGACGCGACCTCCACCCAGCGGGGCAGCGAGAGATGCCCGGCCGCCACCCCGGCGTGCAGCAGGTCCATCCGGTGCTCGACGCCCGGCATCCCGTTGGGGATCTTGGAGAAGTTGCCGCGGCCGAGCTCCTTCTGGTCCTTGAAGCAGAACGGGCAGTGATCCGTCGACACCACGGACAGGTCGTTGGTGCGCAGCCCGCGCCACAGCGAGTCCTGGTGGTCCTTGGGCCGCAGCGGCGGCGAGGCGACGAACTTGGCTCCCTCGAAGTCCGGCCGGGCCAGGTCGTCGATGGACAGCCACAGGTACTGCGGGCAGGTCTCGGCGAACACGTTCTGCCCGGTGTCCCGCGTCTGCGCGACCGCCTCGAGCGCCTGCCGGGCGGACAGGTGCACGATGTACAGCGGGCAGTTCGCCACCTTGGCCAGCGTGATCGCCCGCGAGGTGGCCTCGCCCTCCAGCTCAGGCGGCCTGGTCAGGCCGTGCTCGACCGGGTCCGTGCGGCCGGACGCGAGCGCCTGCGCGACCAGCTGGTCGATGGCGATGCCGTTCTCGGCGTGCATCATCACCGTCGCGCCGGAGCGCGCCGCCTGCTGCATGGCGAGCAGGATCTCGCCGTCGGTCGCGTAGAACACGCCCGGGTAGGCCATGAACATCTTGAAGCTGTTCACCCCGGCCTCGACGCAGGCGTCCATCTCCTTCAGCGTCGTGTCGTTGACGTCGGAGACGATCATGTGGAAGCCGTAGTCGATCGCGCAGTTGCCGTCCGCCTTGGCGTGCCACTTGTCCAGCGTGGCCAGCAGCGACGTGCCCTTGGCCTGGACCGCGAAGTCGATGATCGTGGTGGTGCCGCCCCAGGCCGCGGCGCGGGTGCCGGTCTCGAACGTGTCCGCGGAGAACGTGCCGCCGAACGGCATCTCCATGTGCGTGTGCACGTCGATCCCGCCGGGCAGCAGGTACATGCCGGTCGCGTCGATGAGCCGGTCCGCGGTCATGGTGACCGCGAGGCCCGGCTGCCGGGCCAGCACCATGGCGATCTTCTCGCCCTCGACGAGCACGTCGGCGTCCAGCGTGCCGGACGCCGTCACCACCGTGCCGCCGACGATCAGCGTGCTGCTCATGGTTCGACCAGCGGCCCGTAGGCGTCGGGCCTGCGGTCGCGGTAGAACTGCCACTGGTTCCTGACCTCGGCCAGCTGGGCCAGGTCCAGGTCGCGCACCACGACCTCGTCCTTGTCGTCGGCGGCGGCCTCGCCGACCAGCTGCCCGCGCGGGTCGACGAAGTAGGTCTGGCCGTAGAAGTCGTTGTCGCCGAGCGGCTCGATCCCGACCCGGTTGATCGCGCCGATGAAGTACTCGTTGGCCACCGCGGAGGCGGGCTGCTCGAGCCGCCACAGGTACTGGGACAGGCCGCGGCTGGTGGCCGACGGGTTGAACACGATCGTGGCGCCGGCCAGGCCGAGCGCCCGCCAGCCCTCGGGGAAGTGCCGGTCGTAGCAGATGTACACGCCGATCCGGCCGACCGCGGTGTCGAAGACCGGGTAGCCCAGGTTGCCCGGCCGGAAGTAGAACTTCTCCCAGAAGCCCTTCACCTGCGGCAGGTGGGTCTTGCGGTACTTGCCCAGGTAGCTCCCGTCGGCGTCGATCACCGCCGCGGTGTT
>WNGL01002363.1_pt1 | contig 22908 bp, 21 predicted proteins | sample 5400591 | NCBI WGS metagenome assembly WNGL01 (sample SAMN13153377, study PRJNA577476) | soil metagenome | isolation source: 80 cm soil or saprolite under Garry oak tree replicate 1 | place: USA:California | collected 2016-06-15 | reverse complement strand
TAGAAAAACTGACTGTGAACGGCACATTGTCCAGCGCCTCCTGGAAGCCGGTGGCCGGGGGGATCCCGTGCCGCGGGTCTCCAGTTATCATAGCTACCTTGACCCCTCCTGTACGCATGCTCTCGACCAGTGCGAGCAGTTCGGCAAAGGAATTCTCCGCACCGGCCGGGGCGGTTGCAGGATAGACACCGCCGGGACGATTCAGGTTCCCCGCGACCATGTTCAATAGCTGCACGGCGCGGACGGCTTCCGGGCCGTTGCTCTGGAACGCAACGACTTCACCCGCCATTGCTACGGAGGGACGAGTGGTGGCGAATTCGCGGGCCACCTCGGCGATAACCTCCTGCGTCAAGCCGCACATCTCGGCGACCCGCGGTAAATCGTAGGACTCCAAACTGGCCAGAAGCCCGTCCGCGCTGAAACCATTGGCGGCCAGTGCGGCTTTATCGTGGAGGGATTCAGCCAGGATCAGCCGGGCCATGCCTAGCGCCAGAGCCCCCTCGCTTCCCGGCCGGGCCGGCATCCAGCGATCCGCCGAGGCACAGGTCAGGGACATGCGCCCGCCGACATAGGTGAAATGGCCGCGCACCGTATCCCGCCCCTGGCGCATGCGGCCGAAGGCGTTGCCGTACTGGACCGGCGAGAGGTGACTTTCGACGAAATCGGCGCCGAAGCTGAGCAGATAGCGGGTTTCGGCAAGGTCGTAGAAGGGGAGTGACGCTTGCCCGAAGGATTGTCTGCCGGCCACCCGCAGCCAGTCGGGGCCGAGCAGCTCAAAGGAGACATGGCGGGACGAGCCGAAGGCGCGCATGAAATTGCCGGCCAGAGCGGCCAGGGAGCCGGAGAGCTGTGGGGTCAGCATGGCTAGGCTGCCGGTCGCCTGCTCACGCTGCAACTCCTTGAGCCGGGCGGTGAGGATACCAAGACCCTCTTCCCAGGAAATCTTCTGGAATTCTCCCGAACCGCGGGGGCCGGTGCGCTTTAGCGGCTGCTGCACCCGGTCGGGGTGATAGAGCTCCTGCAGGATTGCCTGCCCCCTGGCGCAGAGCCTCCCCCGGTTGACCGGATGATCGGGATTCCCCTCGATCTTTTTGGCCCGCCCTTCCGATACCCGTACCAGGATTCCGCAGCCGGCCGGACAGAAGTTACACGAACTGGCGTAATAAGTGGCCCGGCCCGGAGTCACCCCCTCGTCAGGCGGAATCAGATACGGGATCAGCTTCTCGTTTTGCGACTGGCACCCGGCCAGAAGCGCGCTGGCGGCCGTCATGCCGCTGAGCTGTAAAAAGGTCCTGCGCTTCATGCGTGGCTCCGTTAAATTTCAACATTCTGGTAGGGGCGCGGCCTTGGCCCGCCCTGGGCGACCCAAGGGTACGCCCCTACAACGGACATCGTTAATTCATATGTGACAGGTCCAGCAATCGATGCTGGCCTTGTGCTGTCGGTGGCATCCGAGGCACCACCCCATCTTGAGGCTCGCGGTGCGGCTGATCCGCTCCATGGCGGCCACTTCACCGTGGCAGGTTGTGCAGTCGATCCTGGCGCGTATATGCATCATGTGCGGAAAATAGACATGGTCAGGCAGACTATTGACCCTGACCCAGGGGATCGGTTCCCGGTTGTTCCAGAAAACCATCAGTTCCTTGATCCGCGGGGCTTCCGGGGCGATATAGAGATGGCAGGCCCGGCACTCCGCCACCGACGGGATGCCGGCGAGCCGCGACTTTTCGGCTTGGCGGTGACAGAAGAGGCACGGGACTCCGTTGGTTCCGGCGTGCAGCTTATGGCTGAAGGAGAGCGGCTGGACCGGGGAGCGGTCCCTGAAATCCAACGGCAGGATATACATCAAAATTGAAACAGCCGTAACTGCTCCTGCCGCGCATATCAGACCGCCAATTAGCCATGATTTTTTCATGCTGGTCACCAGTGGATTGAGTGGGCATAACAGTACGTCATAAACCCGGCCTGTTTGTTGCCAAAATGTTAACATGCATTCAAGGATTGTCAAAAATTATGGCTGGCGGCAAGGGGGGGGATAGCGGAATTTTTTTGAGAGCAGTGGATGTATCGGGACTGTCGCGCGTGATCTTCTCAGCGGCCGGATGCACAGGACAAGCGTTCTTCCAGAAACAGTCGGAGCGCCACGGCATTATTGCACACCTCATCATGGGCACTAAAGAGCAAGGTGATATCCTGCGTGCGGACGATGTCCAGGATGGGCTGCCAGACTGCGGTGTTTTTCTGTAACTCGGCAGCGTAGCGATGACAGAACTCCTCCCACTTGACCGGATCATGTCCGAACCAGCGACGCAATGCATCGCTGGGGGCGACTTCTTTCAGCCAGCCGTCCATCTGCAGGTTTTCTTTCTTCACACCACGAGGCCAGAATCGATCCACAAGGAAGCGGAGTCCGTCATCCGGCTCTTGTCGGGCATAAACACGTTTGACTCGAATCATGAAATGCCTCTCCCCTATGGTTGTTCCTTTACTTGTCGGTTAGTCTTAAATATTGGGTCATAAATGATCAAAAGGGGACAGAATAAACTCCGTCCCCTTTTGATCCAGCGTTATCCTACGGCCTATAGAGACTTCAAGTACTCGACCAGATCGCTTTTTTCTGCATCGGTGAGACCCAAAGGTCCTCCCGGCAGATCGCTGTTGTAGTGATTTACAACATCCGGCAGCGTGGCGAACCGGCCATCATGGTAGAAGCCCCCCTTTGTATGAGTCCAGAGGCCCTTCAGAGGCGTAGTGCGGTAACGGCCGTCCGGGGCCCGGTCCGCTTGGAAGCTGTCGACGCCGACCTCGGCCGGGGTGTGCATGTTCCATCCCGGCTCGGTAAAGAGTGGCGGGACATGACAGGTGGCACACTTTGCTTTCCCGCTGAAGAGAATCTTGCCACGAGCCGCGGCTGTCGCGTCAAACGAACCCGTAACAGCGGCAGGCGCCTGGATGGCGAGCTGATACGACTGCAGGGCAGGCAGTTTCGAGGTCACCAGGTCCGGATCGTTGCGGACGTTGAAGAAACCGCCTGCCGTAGCGACCGGGTATTTGGCCGCGTTGTTGAGGCGCGAATCAACGAAGGTCCCTTTGCCGTGCATTTCAAGAACGGCGACGAAGGCGTTCCAGTAGGTGACCGAGCCCCAGCCGGTCGAAGTATGCTGGTTAACCCCCGAGAGACCGAAAGCCGGAGGAATCAGGGTCGCGGACGATCCCAGTGTTCCGCCGGGTCTGGCGGCCTTGCCGTCCAGGAAGAGCTGGGCGTCGAACCTGCCCGGTCCCCAGCCGTTCAGGACGGCACGTACCGTCGCATCATCCACGGCAGGAATGGCCGGTCTCAGCAGGGCAACCACGGCGCTCAGGTCGGGAGAGAGGTTCACGATCGCCCCCACATTGAGATCACGGTTGGCCCAGCCGTCAAGGCGGTGACCGATGCCGGGAGCAAGCGAATCGTCAACCGTTGAGTGGCATAAGGCGCACTGGATGCCGATCGACTTCATGGTGCCGTCAGAGTTGAAGAATCCCGTAACACCGAGGACCGAATTCAGCTTGATGAGAGCCAGCGTGTTGGCCGGGTCGTCAAGATTGAGGGTGCCGTTTTTCAACTGGGTGATCAGATCGGCAGGGAGAGCGTCCACGTCGACTTTCAGGCCGACTGCCAGGGCGGTCTTGGGGCTCACCTTGGCAACCCCGAGGTGGAGCTTGAGGACGTCCCCCCAGAATGCCTCATCACCGAACGTATCGGAGCGGAAGGTCTGTCTCCCCTGGTCTATTGTCAGCAGTGCTGCGTCCTTCACCGCGTCTCCGGTGCCCTGTTGTCCTGCTTGACTGCTGCTGCTGTTGCAACCGGCAGCCGCCACGGCAAGAAAGGCAAAAAGGGCGATGCATTTCAAGATAGTTCGCATGGCGATCTCCTTTTCTAAAAAAGTTCTTTTCTCTTACTACTGGTTTGATTCGACATGATTAAATTGATACCAGAGCAAATGCGAATGTCAACCCACAGTGCACAACAAATAACCATTTTTTTAACATTCGTCATCTCTGCATAAATTTTCATCAGACAGGATTATCGTCATGGCAGTAAACAATCCGGCCAGGCATCAGAACACCTTCCTCGGGTCATAACCAGTGTTTGGGATAAGAGCGGTGATACACCACGTTATTCGTAATTATCGCCGTAATCAGCAGGATAAGAGCTCCAGACAGTACCGGCAAGAGAATGAACTCCGGGCCAACGGCCCCCTGCACTCCGATCAGAGCGGTGGCTCCTCCCGGAGGATGGGTAGTATGGGTCAGGTTCATCACAAAAATGGCCAGCCCCACCCCAATGGCCATGCTCAATGGCGTGGAGCCGAAGAGGGCGACCACCAGCACCGCTACCACGGCGGAGACGAGGTGTCCGCCTACCAGGTTGCGTGGCTGGGACAGCGGCGAGTCAGTGGCGCCGAAGAGAAGAACCGCCGAAGCGCCGAACGAGCCGATCAGCAAGGGGTGACCGACCAGTGTGGTTATCTCGCAAATAGCCAGAAGACCCAGTGTGGCGCTTAAGAAACTCCAGAATGCATAGCGAAACGACATCGGCGGTCTCGGTCCCCGGAGCGGTGCCATGCAGCGCCGGGGCAGTCCGGCCAGTCTTTTTTTGATCGTCAATGGTTCCTCCATGGAGATTTTGTGGGAGCACACTCATGCAATGTCTCGTCGTCCGTCGGTTCATCGAGTTCGAACGAGTGCCGCTCGACCGACTCAAGCTCGAAGTAATTCGGAGCAATGTTTACGCTGTTATGGCTCCCGCTTAGAGAATTATAGCGCGTTATTCCCGGCCATTATTGACGCATGTCAAGGTAATCGTTTTTAAAAATTGCTAGCGTAACATAGCAACAGGTGGTGCTCTTATTTACAGACAGCCCTGCCGGCGCGCGGCAGAAGCCGCATCAATATATTCAACCGTTTTAAGGAGTTGACATGTCCATCGCCAAGACCACAGACCCGCAACCGGAGGCCCCCTCGCTCAGGGCTTATCCCGCCAAGCTCTTCGTCGAGGTCACCACGCGCTGCAATCTGGGATGCTTCATGTGCGTGAAGCAAACCGACGGCTGCGGGATGACCGAAGGGGATCTGACGCCGGAGATATTCGCTACGCTGGAGCCCGCCTTCCCCAATCTTGAAGCCCTGGTCCTGAACGGCGTCGGCGAGCCTCTGCTCAATCCTCACCTCGAAACCTTCATCCGTCGGGCCAAAAGCCTGATGCCGGCTACGGGGTGGGTCGGTTTCCAGTCCAACGGCCTTCTGCTCAGCGTATCCAGAGCCTTTTCGCTCGTAGAGGCCGGTCTCGACAAGATCTGCCTTTCCATCGACGCCGCCTCTCCGGAAACATTCCGGAAGGTCCGTGAGGGGGGAGAGATGCATGCGATCGAGCGGGCTTTCACTTCCCTTGCAGCGGCCAAAAAGCGCTACGGCAGGCCGGAAGTCCAGGTGGGGATAGAATTCGTGCTGATGAAGAGTAATCTTAAAGAACTTCCAGCCGCGCTGCGCTGGGGCGCGGAACAGGGCGCGACGTTTGCCATCGTGACCCACGTCCTCCCTTATGATGAGAGCCACGCGGGCGAAGCCGTCTACAGCACCTGCACCGGCGAGGCCATCGCACTGTTTACCGAATACAAGGCAGAGGCGGAGCGGCAGGGGCTCGACATCCACCGCTATTTCGAGTCCCGCTGGAAGTACGCCAAAGACCCCGACGCCAGGAGGATCATGAGCCTGGTGGAGGCGATGAAGAACGAGGCGATAAAGCGCGATCTGTTCCTGGACATGAACAAGCTCCTCCAACTGGACAGCGGCAAAATAACGGAGGTCGGCGCGATATTGGATCAGGCCCGAACGGTTGCCCTGGAAAACGGTCTGGACCTCCGGCTCCCGGAAATCGCGCTTAGAGAGAAGCGGAGTTGCAGCTTTGTCGAGGATGGGGGGGCGTTCGTCTCTTGGGAAGGGAATGTCTCACCCTGCTACTTCCTGTGGCACCGTTACAGCTGTTTTGCCAGCAACTGGCAGCAGCAGGTGCAATCGAAGGTGTTCGGTAATCTGACGGCACGGGGAATCCTGGATACCTGGAATGATCCGGCCTTCCGCACGTTCCGCGCGAACGTGCTCGCCTATGATTATCCCAACTGCTCCGGCTGCGGCCTGGCCCCCTGTGATTATGTCCAGACCGAGGATTTTCAACAGGACTGCCATATCAAGGAGGTTCCGTGCGGCGCCTGCCTCTGGTGCATGGGGGTCTTCCAGTGTCTTCGCTAGATTAAAGTAGTGCCGCCTTCTGGAAAAGTATGTTGTTCTCCAGATGGACATGCTTGTGGAGATCGTCCTCGAACTCTTTGAGCAACCGGTACGTGAGCATGAAGGTATTGCAGGCATCGTCCGGTATTGCATAATCCTTTGAGAGATGCCGGATCGTGTGGACCGCGTCGCCGATCTCCTCATGCTCGTGATGAAGCTTGAGGAGGTCCGCCCGGATCGTTTCCCGATCCGTGACATCCGGCGCGATGCCGGCCATTCTTGCCGCATCGGCACGTTTGACCGCCGGAAAGAACACCTCCTCCTCTTCCTTCAGGTGAGCGACCATATCGGTTGCAATCTTGTCAAAGATGGCGGCGATCCGGATCACCTCGGGATGGTGGGCGCCATGAACTTCGGCGATTTTTCCGGCATAGGCGGCGATCTGCCCGTCATTCTCCTTGAGATAGGCGTGGTGGGTATTGACGATATAGTCGGCGAGAAACGGCAGCGTCCACGACGAATAATTCTGGCTCCGGTCGGCCGGTTCGCTATTAACCTCCTCCAGTTCCCTTGTCAGCGCGGCAAGGTCGAGCCCCATTTCCGTGCAGGTTGCCTCGAGAGCAACCTTGCCCCCACAGCAGAAATCTATCCCGTGGTTTTCAAAGACCTTGGCGGTCCGGAAATCGGCGGCGACAATCTCGCCGATGGTTTTGTTTGCTGTTGGTGATGTTTGCATGGTTTTCTCCTGTTTGTAAGTTGATTATCATTCCAGAACACATCGAGTTACGCGCCGGCTACCATGGCCGGATCTGTCTCACCGGATGGTGGGCTACCGCTTCAGTCCACTATCGGAAAAGGATATCAAAAAAAGTGCATAGTGCAAGGCACCGCAACCTCATTAAGCTGTTGCCGTTGAGTCCACAATTGTGAGTTTCACTTTGGATCAGAGAAAAGCTGCCAAAGGTCCGGGTCGCGAATTCCCTGCCGGGCACGGAAATATGGTATAATTTATTTGTTGGAAAGGGTGAAAGCCCTGGTTGGTAACTCTTTAAAAGAGAGGAGATGAGTAGCATGCTGAAAGGGTTTGATGTCACCGCCGAAGCGGTGAAGGAACATATGCACCATGGAGACCCGTTGCAGCTTGTAGAGCTGCGGCATCATCACGTGCACGAATGGGGTTTGTTCAAGGCGCGCGGGGCGTTACGCCTTGAAAATGATGCTCTGGAACGGCATCTGACGGAAATTCCGCACGATCGGCCGATCGTGTTTATGTCGGAATGTCCGGGTGAGGAAAACAGTGTCCGGGCAGCGCAAATGTTGCAGAAACTTGGCTGGGACGATGTCCATTGGCTGGTCAAGGGGTTCGATGCCTATCTTGAGGCCGGGCTTCCGGTGGAACCTGTCACAAAGTCGGTCCCTGCCACAAGGATCATGTTGCTCTGACAACAGAGGATTCCTCTGTAAGCGGATATCAGGTTTCCGCTTTTGCTTTCCTGTAGAACCCGATCAGGAACTCGGCGTCCCTGGGTGAAAGATCGAACTTGAATATCGCCTCCTGGACGAGCCGTTGAACCGGCTGTCCGGGATTCTCCTGCAGGTTGCCGGATATCCATTTGACGGCGCGACGTAACTCTTCCCCTTCCGGTAACAGATCATGCATGGCTTGGCAGTCTCCTCATATATTCTTTCTCCGTCATCAGTTCCCGCGTGTTTTCCACCCGGTCAACAAAAACCACTCCTTGGACATGGTCATACTCGTGTTGAAACACCCGAGCCAGAAAGTCGGCATACTCCTCCTCCCGCACTTCTCCCTTTCTGGTCAGGTAGCGCACACCGATCCGCCGGTACCGGGGAACCGGGCCGCGAAGATCGGGGATACTGAGACACCCCTCCCACCCGGGATCCTTCTCGTCCGACGTCCAGAGGATCTCCGGGTTTATTATCGCGGTCGGCTCCATCTCCGGGGCACTGGGGTAGCGCAGGTTCGGACGCGATGCGACGATAAAGAGAGAGAGCGGCTCGAATACTTGCGGCGCGGCGAGCCCCACTCCATTGGCACCGGCCACGGTCACCAGCATGTCATCAATAAGCGTCTGAACGGCCGGGTCTCCCGGATCGGCAACACTTCCCGCCACCTCCCGCAGAACCGGTTGCCCGAGTTGTGCAATCTGTCTCAGTATAGGCATGTTTTCTCCCTGCAGCAGTCAGCAGACTTGACTTGCATCAATAGTTTCAGGTGAAAATGGTGCTAAAGTCAGAAAAGTACATCTTTGTTTCAACCGGGAGCCGCGGCATGTTAACCACCAGCGAAAGCGCAGTTACCATCACAATATGGGTCTTGACGTCCGCGGGAGCCTTCTTTGGCACCCGCGCCGCCTGGCGACGCAGGGTGCAGAAACGCGCGGAAAAGCGGAAGGCACGAAACCGGCCATGATGTGCTTCTGCTCTATTGGGGCTCTTGCGCCCCTTCGACAGCCGTTCCTGGCTGCTGTTCGTCATCATCCGGTAGCGGCGGCGGAGACAACGGCTTGACATTCTCCCCCCCGTGCTTGGGACAGTATTCGTCCGGCTCGGTCCCCGCAAGATAGAACTCTTCACGTTTTTTAGAACAGCTCCCAGTCGCCAGACAGCCTGTATCGGGGTCTATGGTGACGGAAACAACCGTATCAGGCCTGGTGAAATCCGTGGCCGGTTTCACGGTCACCGCCTTGCGCATGAACCGTTCCCAAACCGGTGCGGCGATGGCTCCTCCGGTAAAGCCTTTCCCCCCCGGCCGGGGTTTGTCGTATCCCACCCAGACCCCGGTTATTACCTGCGGCGTATAGCCGACGAACCAGGCATCCCGATAATCATCAGTAGTGCCGGTCTTGCCGGCGGAGGGATATGTCTGACTGAATTTTTTGAGATTTTTGGCGGTACCGTAGTTCATGACATCTTTCATCATCTGAGTGGTAATATAGGCGACCGCGGGGGAAATTACCTGGGTAACCACCGGGGGGTTCTCCATCCATACACGACGTTTACTGTCGTACACGCTAATGATGACCCGCGCCTGGGGCCGCACGCCTCCAGTGGCCAGTGGCGTGTAGGCCAGCACCAGATCGTTCAGGGTAACTTCATCTGTTCCCAGGGCCAGCGAAAGACCATTCTCCGCCCGTAACTGCAGCCCCATCTTTCCGGCAAAATCTACAAAATACGGGACTCCAATCGCCTCCAGCAGCTTTACCGCGATAACATTGTTGGAGTAGGCCAGGGCCTGCCTTAGGGAAAGCTCCCCATACTGCTCCCTGCCATAGTTCAGCGGCTTCCAGATCTCATTATTCCCCCGGCTGTAGGCTGCCGGCGTATCGTTCCAGATGCTGCCGGCAGTCATCCCCTTTTCCAGTGCCGCTGCATATATCAAAGGCTTGATTGCCGAACCGGGCTGGCGCCGGGCAGTAAAGGCCCTATTATAGCCATTCCGGGCAACATCGACTCCCCCCACGGCCGCCAGGACGTCCCCAGTGGCAGGGTCCAGGGAGACCAATGCCCCCTGCAGTTCGGGAGAAATCCGCTTCACGCCTTCTCGCAGCGCCTGCTCAGCTTGCTTCTGCAGGTTCAGGTCCAGGGCGGCAGTCACTTCAAGCCCCCCCTGTTCGATGATCTGCGCTCCGTAGCGCTCGATCAATTTGCTTCGGACATGGGCCAGGTACTGAGGGGCCTGCCCCGCCTTGACAACCGAAGGCGGATGAGCCCGCAGTTGCTGTCTTTGCCGGGGGGTGATCATGTTCAGATCCACCATACGTTTGAGTACCATGTCCCGTCGCCCGGTGACGCGGGCCGGGTTCCCCAGCGGATTGTATCGGGACGGATTTTTCTGCACGCCGGCCAGCATGGCGCACTCGGCGTCGCTCAGCTCTTCCGGATTTTTATCGAAATAGTACCTGGCCGCCTGGGCGATGCCCCATGCTCCGTTCCCATAATAAATTTCGTTGAAATACATCTCCAGGATCTGCTGCTTGGTGTATTTCTGTTCAAAATCCATGGCCATGCGGGCTTCGTCGATTTTCCGTTCAATAGTCTTGGCGCCGGTCAGATACCTGTTTTTGATCAGCTGCTGGGTGATGGTCGAACCACCTTCCGCCAACCTTCCCTTGACAACATCTTTCACCAAAGCCCGGGCGATACCGCGCACATCGATCCCGCCATGCTGGTAAAAACGGGAATCTTCGACTGCTACCACGGCCTTTTGCAGGAACGCGGGAATACGCTCAATGGGAGCCCAGTAACGCTGCTCCGGCAGGATCCGCCCGACAAAGCGCCGCTGGTTGTCAAAAACCTTGATGGATGTATAGCTGGACGAGAGTAGCGGATAGGTGGCGATATTTTCCGGTGCTGCGTCTGCCGGGCTCACAGCCATGAAAAAGCCCATAAGGACAGAATAAAGCATCATTTTGAACCGGGAACAGATCGAGGGATTCAAGGTGTTATTGCTCCTTCAGAGAAACCGGGTACCGGGGAAAGCCGTTCAGTTTTTTATAATAAACCTGATAGTTGAATCGGTAGCCTCGAGGACTTCAATGATGACGTCTTTTACCTGGATGATGTCCAATGAGGCGATGTTGAAACTATAGCCCTGAAAGAGGGAGGGCTTTGTGAAATCTTCCGCGAACTCCCGGTAGATGAGTTTGATGATGTCACCGTTTTTCCCGTTATAGACCAGTTCCTGCTTGAACGAGCCGTTCAATGGCGCATCTGCCGGGACAAACAGGCCTGCCAGCAGGTCTCCCGCTTGCACGGCTGCGTAGCCGGATGCGGAAAAATACAGCCCGCGAAGCTCTCCCCCCTGCCCGATGATGAATTGCGGCAATCTGTACAGGGACGATTGCCCGGAGTCGGTCTGGACATCCTCCAGCCTCAGTTCCGGATTGGTGCACACATAGTCGCCATTACGCAGCATTCCTGTGCAAACCCAGAGGCCACCGCGCTTGACGGGAGGAAACAGCAGGTGTTCCATCAGCGGCAGATTGCTGTCGCGCTGGACTTTAAATCCCGGCACTATTTTGACCATACCCTTTTCAAAAAGCGCTTCCCCAACCTGTCTCGTCTGGACGACACCGGGAACCGAGGTATTGAAGCTCTTCTCCGTCGGTTTGATGTTTTGTACGCAGCCGGGCAAGATGAGGAGCAGGATTAAAAAAACCGGTATTTTCACTTTTTTGCCTCCGTTACAGATTTCTGGCTATTGACTCCGCCTTGCATACCGTCAGTCGATGTTCCCGGAAAAAGGCGGCATTTCAGTTCAAGGGCGTTAGAATATCGAGATGGCTGCTGCCCGACTGGATTTTGGACAGCGATATCTATTTGCAGGACAACGCGACATTACTGCCTGACAGATAATTGCGTCATATTCGTGTGCAGTTGAAAGAGGCGGATGTGAAGAGATGGGTTCTCCTAGAGGGGCTCGTTTTTCTTGGATTCCAGTGCAAACAGGAACATCTTCCTGGCCATTTCCAGCCTTTTCAGGTAGATCTTGCGGGAATGCTCCTCAAGCTTTTCGATTACCGGCTTCAAGGCATCACATCTGACAATAAGAGCCTGTAATCCGTCCGGAGTCTGCGCCATGACATCCTGCGTCGCTGAAGAGACTTCCTCGAATTCTTTTTTCCACTCTTCTCCGACATAGGGTGAGCTGGCGGCATCGGCAAAAGGTGTCAGCGTATGGTGCGGCGCCAGCGGCTGAAGAACCAGAATGGCCAGCAATCCGGCAACCAGAATCGACCTTTCAAACCGGTTCTTCATTGCTGCTGACCCTTGAGAGCGGGATGACATCCCTGGCAGTAATTAATCGGGAAGGCTACGGTCAGGTGGCAGACGCCGCAGAATTTGCCATCCAATATCGCCTCCATGGAAAAATATTTGGTCGTCTTCTGTTTGATATTGAAGATGTCTGGATGACAACTGCTGCAATCCAGCCATTCGACGTGGGACTTATGAGGAAAGATGGCCGGAGAGATGATGCTCCAGCCGGACTCGAGGATGAGTGTCTTGTCAAAAGGGATGACCTGGGACTTCCCCTTGAGCCGATTTGCCGGCGAGATCAGCCCTCTGTTCAAGGATTCAACCCAGTTTATCGAGTTGCCGAAAGGTGTGGTCGGGTAGGGTTTTTGCAGGAATTCTGAAAACCTTTCCGCCGAATAGGCGATATTGCCGTTATGGCATTTTTCGCAGTTCCCGTTGGGCCGGAAAGCAATTTTGCCGTTATGGCACGCCCCGCAATACCTGCCGGATCGATTGCCTCCCTCGGTAATCTCGGTTGTATTGACCTTCATGTTAAATTCCAGCTCGGTATGGCAAACCCGGCAGGTGTATTTCTGACGGTGCAGCCAGTGGGAAAAGGTGACCGGCTTTACCCTGTTTTGGGTGGAAATCCTGTCAATGAGAATGTTGCCGTATTCCTCGGGCGGAGGGAGAGGCCGCAGGGTATAAACCTCCTCAAAATCCAGCCCTGAAGCGGCGGAAAGTTGGAAGAACAGCATCCCCCAAAGGACCAGTAGAGTTATTGAACCGATTTTGAATGGCATCTTTGACAATCTATCTGGCGAAATGCGACGGTGTCATGGCATACACCACAGTATTTACCCTCGAACATGTCGGTCATCGAGTATTTGGTGCCGCCTTTCTTGACGGTGAAAATATCCGGGTGACAAAGCTCGCATCCGTTCCAGACGGCGTGTTTCTTGTGGGAGAAGATGATGTCGGGCATTCCTCCAATCTTGGATGTAAGAACAAAATCCTTTTGCACCGGGAGCTGGTCCAGCTTGAACGAAATCCCCTCTATGTAGTCAATCAGCTTTATCATCCCCATTGATTCAGACTTCTCCCAGTTGATGCCGTTGCCGAACCTTCCCTTGGGGAGATTTTGCGCAAAACTGGCAAACGCCTGCTGCTTTTTGGTATTTCGTCCTGTCTGGTGGCACCTTTCACAGCGCTTGACGTCGCTCTTCGTGAAGTTTTTGGTGCATGCCTGGAAGATCTTTTCAGTACCGTAAACCATCGTGCCGTTATGGCAGGTCCCGCAGAAAGAGCCTTTCATATTGTCGGCGGCGGTGATTCCCGACCCGTTATTCTTCATGGCAAAACCTAGATCCACATGGCAGAGTCGACAGGTATATTTGCTCCTGTGTATCCAGTGGTCGAATACGACCGGGGCGAGGCCGGCTTTCGTGGAGAAGTTGTCGATGGTTACGGTCCCGTACTCGTATGGGCGCAACGGCCTTTTCCCCTCCCCCCCCTGCGCAAAAGCGATGCCGGTGACAGCGAGCAGAATAATTAGTACAAAAAACGGTTTTCTCATGTGGACCCCTTCCATCATCTAACAAATGGCCTGTTTTTCCGATTATGGTGATTTATTTGGAAAAGTCAAACAGGAACTGCGCTCACATTTTGACGGTCCTCGAAGGATGTTGTAACAATCCGGGCCGCCTCCTGAATGGATCACCTTCACCCGGCACGCCGTAGAAAAAACTTGGAGTGAAACCTGCATTAACAGTCGGGTTCAATGTTATTTTTCAGGAGAATGAGCGGATGAGAATGGCTGATACGGCATCTGAAACAAACGGGGCACATAAAGGAACCGGGAACAAGCCCGTTAAATCGCGAATATTATTAATGATATCCGGTTTATTGACGTTTATCGTCTTTTCGACGTCAGGAGCATCGGCGGCCGAATCGATGCACAAAGAAATCGCCAAATACGAGGGAGCCCGTACTTGCGCCGAATGCCATGACACGGCGGCAAAAGACGTGGCGGAAAGTCTGCACTATCAGATGAAGGGGGAACCACGCTTCGTCGAGGGAGGGGAGAAGGGTAGGAATGCCGGCCTGTTGGCAGACTTTTCCCCACTTTATCACACCTATGCAGGTATTGACTGGCTCGAAACTATCAAGCCCGCGGGCGCCGCACGGCAGGAGCAGCCGAACGGCTGTGCCGTCTGTCATTCAGGGCTGGGAAAACAGCCGAATCCGGTTGACAAACTTGCCGCCGATGATTTTGACAATATCGATTGCCTGCTCTGTCACGGTCCCGATTATCGGCGGGTCGTAGCAAAAGAGGTAAAGACAGTTAAGGAAAAAATAATTGTCAGGGAGAAAGGAAAAAAGAAAGGAACATGGATAGAAAAAGAGAAGTTGATAGATAAAGAGGAGTTCCGGTTCAGGATCGTTCCGGCCCAAGATGTTGATGTTCTTAAAGTCGCCCGTCAGGCGCAAAAGCCTTCAGCCGAGATGTGTCTTCGCTGTCATGGCGCAACCGGCGGCGCGAATTTCAGACGTGGGATCGCCGGCGGAGAGAATGACGTGCATTTTTCCATGGGGATGATCTGTACGGAGTGCCATACCGTCAAGAAGCATAAAATTGCCGGCGGCGCCGACCTCAAGGCTCAAGAGTTGACGGAAGTTTCGGTCGGCTGCATTAACTGCCACACGGAGAAGCCGCACAAGGGAAACTCCGGTCCCCAGTTGAACAGGCACTGCAATAGAATCGCCTGCCAGACCTGTCACGTTCCGGCCATTGCCCGCCATGCCGATGCGCCCACGGTGACGGATATCGACTGGACAACCCCGATAAAAAATGAAAAAAGCGGCTTATTCGAACCGGCCACCAAACAGGGAAGCCGTCTGCAGCCTGAATATCTCTGGTGGAACAGGACCATGAGTAACGCATGGGAACCGGTGGGATCAAAACGGGATCGTCAGGCCCGCATCTATCCATGGCAGCGAATTAACTGCACGATTATCGCCGATGCCGCAACCGGCATCCCCCTCCCCTTGAAAATCGGCGTATATGCAGCCACCGGAGACCCGGGAGCCGCGGCCGCCAAGGGGGCTGCAGAGGCAAATCAGCCTTACAGCGGGAAATGGAAGGCGATCAAGCAATCCATGCTGGTTTCGGTGAATCACCAGGTCGCGCCGAAAGCCGAGGCGCTGAAATGCGACGACTGCCATGACACAAACGGCAGGATTGATCTCAAGGCGCTCGGTTACGGGAGAAAATGAGCGCTACCCGGTAATGATTTATCACACCTGTAACAACAAAAAGGGGAGGGACTGTCTTATTTAGTACCGGCAGCTTCTCCCCTTGATTATTTTCTACCGGCGGCTCTTCAGTGAGCTGAAGCTGACCAGCTGCCGCAGGCTTTCATCATACAGGTTCAACCGCAGCGACCCGAGGCTCTCGTACAGGGTAAGAGGCGAGACCGCCTGCAGTTCGGGAATCGAGTCATAGCACTCCTGCAGCCGGTAGTTGGGGATGCCGGGACGGACATGGTGGACGTGATGGATCCCGATGTTACCGGTAACCCAGCGCAGCAGCCGCGGCAACTGGTAATACGAAGCTCCTTCCATGGCGGCCCGCCAGGGATCCCACTCTTCATTGCGTGCCCAATAAACCCCCTTAAACTGATGCTGGTTGTAAAACAGCCAGATGCCGAGTGTTGCGGCCATGGTCAGCACCGGCAGCTGGACCATAATATAGGTACGGAAGCCGATCGTCAGGCTTGCCGTGACGACAATGACGGCGATTGCCAGATTGGTCAAGATCACGCTGATAAAATCGATCTTCTTCGCCCCCGGCGACGGATAGCGGTTGCGCAACAGGAAGTAATAGAGCGGACCGATACCTAGCAGGACCAGTGGATGCCGGTAAAGCCGGTAGGCAAGGCGCTGCAGCGGAGGCGCATTCAGATACTCCTCCACGGTCATGGTTGTAATATCTCCCATGCCGCGCCGGTCCAGGTCTCCGGCGGTGATGTGATGCCCTGAGTGGCTGCGGCGCCAGTCGTGAAACGCGGTAAAAGTCAGGATGCCGCAGAGATAACCTACATTCCTGTTCCAGCGGGGTGAAGGCAGGAATGAACCGTGGGTGCAATCATGTAAAAAAATGAAGATCCGGGAAAACAATGCGGCCGCAACAACAGCAAGGATCAGGGTGATCCCGTAGTGATAGCCGAGGAGAACTGTCCGGGCCATCAGGGCCAGGACAAGCAGATACGGGATGAGAGTGGTGAGCAGTTGCCGGATTGCGGTGCGGGTGTCAGGCTGGGCGTACTGTGCGGTGTTCTTGTACCACTCCGGTTTTTCGGTTTTTACGGCGATAAGCACTGGATTGAAGGACATACGAAGCCCCTCCGATGTGGAATCGTTCTACCTCCTCTGCCGATTATAGCAAAAACAGCTCGAAGTGCAACGGGTTCGGCGGTGTGTGGCCAGCCCCACGGGCTAGCGATGTGGCGGAGTCAGCAGAGGCAGGATAAATTTTTCAAAGATAACCTTCTGCTTGTCGGTCATCAGATCGATGTCTCCTTCGTTATCGAGTAAAAAGGTGCCGACGCCGATGACTGTTTTTGCGATATAGCCGGTTCCGGCAACAATCTTTTCGATTTCATCGCTTCGCTTGCTTATCAGATTTTTCAGCTGTTTCAGGTTTACGTTCATACGGCGTACTCCATCAGGATTAGTTTATGTTTCCCGTATCGGGCGGCACGTTCCGGCTCGGGTGACGCCATTTTATACACTATCGCGGGCAAAACATCCACCATCAATGAGCAGGCAGCAAATCTGCAGGAGCCGCTATTGACTACATGTATTGTTGACTTCAGAGCGCATAGGGTATAATTAACACTCTTCAAATAGATGGTACACGATAATACTAAACCACCTGCGAGGGTGGGGCGGAAAGCTCACAGGGTCTCCCAGAGACAGCCGGGTTGCCGAAATATCACTATATTTCGACAACCCGGCTTTTTTTATAATAAATTTTCCGGGAAAAGGAGTCAGTATGTTTCGAAAGGCAATAACAGCACTGAAGGTATCGATGGTTCTTGCGACCGCATCACTGGCACTGTTTCAACTCCAGGGGTGCAGTGGAGGCAGCACGGCATCTGCAGGGACGCTGAAGCTCGCGATCACCGACAAGATGAGTGATGATTTTAAAAACGTCGTAATAAGCGTACGTGAAATCCGGATAGTGCCGGCCGGCAAGGAAAACGCCGCGGATAACGACCCCGGGCTTCCAATAGTCGCACATTTTGCAACGCCAAAAGTCATAGATGTCATGCAGTTGCAGTTCGTGCAGCAGGCATTGGGCGATGTTATCCTTCCGGCCGGTTCCTACAGCCAGATCCGCCTGATACTCGAACCCAACCCTGCAGGTCAGGGGCAGCAGCCTGAGAATTACCTCGTACTGAAGTTGGATCCCACCACAAAAATCCCGCTCACTACTCCCAGTGCCCAGCAGTCCGGCCTGAAAATCCTCGGTCCGATCGAGATCAAACCGGGCATAATCAACGCGGTCATGATCGACTTTGATCCGAATACCGCCATTGTTGCGCGGGGCAACGGTGATTTCAACCTGAAGCCGACCGGAATACGACTTGTCCGGATGGCTGACATGCTAACCCAGTATGGCTCCATTTCCGGGACTGTTACCGCTTTCAACAACTGGTCAAGCGCAGACGTTTCAGTCAAGCGCCGTGGATCCGTCAACGACATCGACCCGATCGCCGCCGGAAAAATCTTCAGCAACTTCACGAGCGGCTCATGGCAGGCTCCGTTCGCTGCGTTCGTTCCACCCAGTTCATCGACGATCTCGTACAAGACATTCGTTACCGCTAACGGTTTCCGTCTCTACTCCTCTTCGGCTGTACAAGTGCTGCAGGGGCAGACAACGGACCTCGGGTCTATTCCGCTGGTCAAAACCCCCTGATACCTTTTCTCCGAAACGGTATCAGTTCAGAGGAAGTGAACCGCAAGAGGCGCCAAATACAAAATGGGCTGCAGGTTTTGCCTGCAGCCCATTTTGGCTGGTGCATCAAAAAGTTCATGTTCATGTGATGCCTTCGGCGACCCACGCCTGACAACCCTTGCATTGTACTCCTGAAAAAATAAATTAAACAGCCTGTTATTTTGCATTGTAAGTGGTATATTTCAATCATGAAGTATGCAGGTAAATCCGGTTTGGAGGTTTTATGGAAAAGACTCCACCTGAGCATTACCGATTGCAGGAGGCCGTAGCGCTCCGATGTACCTGATGGAAGGTGAAAATTCAAAAGGGGGGCGGTAACTATCGCAAATACTCCACCTGAAAGCAGGACACATAGTTTTGAAGCATTACTCCGAGGGTAGGCAGGATCGGAAAACTCCTTGAAAACGGAATCGAATAGGTAAAAAACAAGTGAAGCCCACCGAATATTTTGGTGGGCTTTTCATTGTATTGAATCGCAACTTCAGTGCTTTTACATGTGCAACACTTCTGGTATAGTCTCGCCATGATCCCCTCCTCTTTTTACGATGTTGCGATCTATTCGCTTGTATCCGTAACCCTGATCGGGGGGCTGTTACTGGCTGCGTGGTGGCTGGGTGACAAACGCACCTCTGCCGCAAAACGGATGCCGTATGAATCGGGTGTCGCTCCCAGCGGTTCGGCCCGCCTGGCCTGGCCTGTGCCCTTTTATCTGGTGGCGATTTTTTTCATCGTTTTTGATGTCGAAGCGGCCTTCATCTTTACCTGGGCGGTGGCCTGGGATCTCCTGGGGATCGCCGGACTCGTCCAGATCACGGTTTTCATTACGATCCTGTTTGCCGGCCTTGTCTGGCTCTGGTTAAAGGGAGGCCTTGACTGGGGCCCTTCCCGGACAGGGGGCGCTAACCGTGGATAACGAAATCCCCCAGAATGTTATCCTTACCCGCCTGGACGACCTGATCAACTGGGGGCGAGCCAATTCGCTCTGGCCGATGTTCTTCGGCCTTTCCTGCTGTTTTGTCGAAATGATGACTTCATTCACTTCCCGCCATGATGTCTCTCGCTTCGGAGCCGAGGTTCTTCGCGGCACGCCCCGCGAGGCGGACCTGATGGTGATTGCCGGCACACCCTTTGTCAAGATGGCCCCATCGATCCTGCATCTTTACGAACAGATGGCCGAGCCCCGCTGGGTGATGTCGATGGGAAGCTGCGCCAACTCGGGCGGCATGTACGACGTTTACAGCGTCGTGCAGGGGATCAACCAGATCCTGCCGGTCGATGTGTATGTGCCTGGTTGTCCGCCCAGACCCGAGGCTTTTCTGCAGGGGTTGATGCTGCTTCAGGAGAAGATCAGAACCGGGGAACGCCCCGCCCGGCCGGTACTCCACATGCAGGGGGGATGGCAGGGGACGACCGCACCGGTACTGGTGCCGGGTGAAACAAAGTCCAATGACACCCGCGGTCCCGGCATGGAGGCGATCAGCATTCGCGGCCCGGCAGCCGGACACCCGGCTCCGTTTCAGCCGCGTTCCGATGAGGTCTGGCGCCCTCCGGCTCCGCGTCATGAATTCCCGGATTTCGGCCTGCCGGAGGAGATCGCGCAGCTGTTTGAAGGCCAGGTTTACGTCGACCCGGCTGCAACCGACATGTTGACGCTGAGGGCTCCGTCGGCCCACGTTCCCGCGCTCCTGAAGCATCTGATGACCCGTTCCGGAGCTTCATTCAAGCGTCTGGAGGACATCGCCGCCGTCGATGAATCGTGCCGCCGGGAGCGGAGCAGCTTTCCCGACTTCACCCTCAACTACCATCTCCTGTCGTTTGACCACCCCGGCTATCTCCGGGTAAAGACCGAACTGAGCGGCGACACGCCCGAAATGCCCTCAGTCACCTCCGTCTTTCCTGCCGCCGACTGGTACGAGCGGGAAGCGTACGACATGTACGGCGTCCATTTCGGCGGTCACCCAAACCTGCGCCGGATTCTGATGCCGCACGACTGGGAGGGACATCCGCTCAGAAAGAGCCACCCCTTCCGGGCCACCGAGATGAAGCCGTATACGCTCGAGGACGCCCGCCGCCACGCGCCCCTCCCCGCCGCCGATTTTTTCGAGCGGATCGATGAGGGGGAGATGATCCTCAACCTGGGGCCGCAGCACCCCGGCACCCATGGTATTATTCGCTGCATCCTCAAGCTGGATGGCGAGGAGATCCGCGATATCGATTTCGACATCGGCTACCACCATCGCGGCGCCGAAAAGATCGCCGAGCGGCAGCACTGGAATCAGTTCATCCCCTATACCGACCGTATCGACTACCTGTCGGGCGTCCAGAACAACCTGGCCTACGTCAACTCGGTAGAGAGGCTCTGCGGCATCTCCATTCCGGAGCGGGCCATCTATATCCGGGTCATGCTGGCGGAACTGTTCCGCATCGTCAGCCACCTGGTCTGGTTCGGAACCTTCGCCGCCGATGTCGGAGCCATGACGCCGGTCTTCTATACTTTTACAGACCGGGAGAAAATATTCGACATCGTCGAGATGATTACCGGCGGGAGAATGCACCCCGCCTGGTTCCGTATCGGCGGTGTCGCCGAAGATCTGCCGGACGGCTGGCAGGAGCCGGTACGCGCCCTGCTCGAATGGATGCCGCCCCGCCTGAAAGAGTACGAGCAGCTGATCAATGGCAACCCGATCTTTCGGGAGCGGCTGAAGGGTGTCGGGGCAATTTCGCTGCAGGAAGCGCAGAGCTGGGGACTTTCTGGCCCCAACCTTAGGGCGTGCGGATTTGAATGGGATCTGCGGCGCAAGATACCGTACGGCGGTTATGATCGGTTTGATTTCGAGATTCCAACGGCGGAAGGCGGCGACTGCTGGGCACGCTACCGGGTGCGGATGCTGGAAATCGGGCAGTCGCTCCGCATCGTGGCACAAGCTATGCGCGAGATGCCGGAGGGACGTTTTATGACCGATGACTACCGGTACGTACTCCCGCAGAAACAGGACGCGTTGCAGAACATCGAGTCACTGATACACCACTTCGTCAACAGCACCCGCGGCATCTCTCCCCCCCGAGGTGAAAACTACAGCGCCATAGAGGCGCCAAAGGGAGAAAACGGCTACTTCGCGGTATCAGACGGCCTTTCAACCCCCTACCGCCTCCGCATCAAGACCCCCAGCTTCCCGCATATCCAGGCCCTGCCGATCATGAGCCGCGGCTGGCTAGTAGCCGACTTTCTGGCGATCCTCGGATCGGTGGATTTCGTGCTGGCGGACCTTGACAGATAGGGTTTGAAGTCACCATCTCCCCAGTTTTCCTGCCACTTTTCTTTGGACAAGAGCCGGTCCATACAGTAATATGACGAAATTTAACAGACCTAAGAGGAGCATTTCGATTGGACAAGCTTATCATCAAAGGCGGGAAAAAACTTAAGGGAGACGTAACGGTCAGTGGTTCCAAGAACGCTTCACTCCCTATTTTTGTCGCGACAATTCTGGCTCCGGGGATTAACCAGATCAGCAATGTGCCGTTTCTGCGCGATATCAACACGACAATTAAAGTGCTGGAGTCGCTTGGCGCACAGGTTGAAGGCAACGGCAATATCGTCAGAATCGACACGACCAATATAAACAGCCACGAGGCAACCTACGACCTGGTTAAGACGATGCGCGCCTCGGTTCTTGTGCTGGGGCCGCTTCTGGCCCGTTTCGGCAAGGCGCGGGTCTCGCTGCCGGGCGGCTGCGCCATCGGGGCGCGGCCGATCAACCTGCACCTGAAGGGGTTGCAGGCGCTTGGCGCTGAAATAACGCTCGAACATGGCTATGTCGAAGCAAAATGCCGGCGCCTGAAGGGAGCCCGCATCAACTTCGATATCTCGACAGTCGGCGGCACCGAGCATCTGATGATGGCCGCTGCGACCGCCAAGGGTGAAACCCTCCTGGAGAATGCCGCCCGCGAGCCGGAAATAGTCGATCTTGCCCTGTATCTGAACCGCATGGGGGCCAGGATCGAGGGGGCCGGAACCGACACTATCCGGATTCAGGGGGTGTCCGAGCTGTCCGCTGCCGATTACGAGGTCATGCCGGACCGTATCGAGGCCGGAACCTTCATGATCGCGGCGGCGATGACCGGCGGCGACATCCGCATCCACAACATGAAGCTGGAACATCTCGATGCCCTGGCGTTCAAGATGCAGGACGCGGGGGTCGAGATCACCAGCCGTGACGGTGTGGTACGGATCAAAGGGCCGAAAAGGGTCAAGAGCGTCAACATCAAGACCCGCCCCTACCCCGGCTTCCCTACCGACATGCAGGCCCAGTTCATGGCGATGATGTGCGTGGCGGATGGGGCCAGCGTCATCTCGGAAAACATCTTCGAAAACCGCTTCATGCATGTCTCGGAGTTGCAGCGATTCGGCGCCGACATTACGGTCGAAGGAAATGCGGCAACGGTCAAGGGGATCAAGAAACTCTCCGGCGCGCCGGTCATGGCCACCGACCTGCGGGCCTCGGCTTCGTTGATCCTGGCCGGCCTGGCAGCCGACAACACGACCGAAGTTTCACGCATCTATCACCTCGACCGCGGCTATGAGTCGATCGAGAAAAAATTTGCCGCACTTGGTGCGGATATCGTGAGAGTTAAAGAATAGCCAAAACCAAACAAAACAAAATCAAAGGCAATAGAACGCGGATTAAATCTGATTTAAGCGGATTTTCACGGATCAACAAAACATTATTTTTCCTGAGTAGTACTAATCTCCGGCTTTCCAGCTGGTATGACATATTGTGACATATGCCTGTAGTATCTTTACGGTATCCCAATTATTGGAGGTACACCGTGAAGATGAATCGAATCCAGTTACAGGC
>WNGL01006709.1_pt1 | contig 22910 bp, 19 predicted proteins | sample 5400591 | NCBI WGS metagenome assembly WNGL01 (sample SAMN13153377, study PRJNA577476) | soil metagenome | isolation source: 80 cm soil or saprolite under Garry oak tree replicate 1 | place: USA:California | collected 2016-06-15 | reverse complement strand
TTGTAGAAGAGTAGGCATGGAGGAAGCCGTAGGGACTCTCCAGGATGGCGGCTGGTGCGATGAAACCTGCGGCTGCCAGTCGGGCTGCTGTGATGCCGGAGTGACTGGCCCAGCCGGGATGGAGGCGCTTTGTCCAGGCACCATCATGTAGGTAAGCCATAGAGCCTGCTGCCATACTTCCTGCTATCCCCAGCGCCATATTCGTTTGCTCGGGAGACAATTTAAGCAGGCGGGCACCGGTGACTGCTGCGCCTAACGCTCCACAGATTGCTGTTGGATGAAAACCTCGCTCGTAGGCTGAAGCAGGATTAAGTGCCGCACCAACCCGTAATGTTACCTCGTAACCTGCGACAACGGCTGCATAGAAATCTGCTGGTGATGAACCGAGTTGCTCTGCAAGAGCGAGTGCTGCCGGAAAGACGACAACACCGGGATGCAGTGATGAACGATTCTCAACGTCGTCCATTTCCAGTCCGTGGGCAGCTACACCGTTTGCCAGGGCAGCCCAGGATGCCTCAGCACGCTCACGCCTCCCGAAAATTGTCACTCCGTTTGAATTTCCTATAGCCAATACTTGAAGCATGGAGTAGGTGGCCAGGCTGGATGGAAGAAGGGAGCCTCGCAGGGTGACGGCGAGATGATCGAGTAGCAGGTAACGTACACGTTCGCGTATTGCTGCTGGCAGGTCTTCACTACGAAGAGTTGCGCAGAATCTGGCGAGTTCGGCAGTAAGATGAGCTGACATAGTGACACTCCTTTCCTTAGAATTTCGTGCTACCTGTAGAATAACATACAGGATAGCAGCTCCGCTGAAGGCCCCTACATGTCTCAGAGAACGGCTGTTCTGTTGACGTAGAAATTTGTTCTCCACCAAACTTCTTGACTTCATCTCTTGCTCTTGATACACTTAATGAGCTTGGGGGACGTGCTCGATAAATCGGCACTCTACATGACTGGCAGGTAAGTATTATCCTCATCAATGAAAAGTCATGTGAGGGGGAGCGCATGATTGCCTGGCTGGTAAATAGCGTCATCCTTAAGCAAAATCAATGAGGATGGACGCGCCAATGAATTGGCACTCTACATTGTATATCCCATCCATCCAGGAGCGTAATGTGGTACAGTATAGCAGAGTCGTGGTTTCTATTTTAAGGAGCATGTCCAGGGATTTTCTGAAGTTCATCCTCGTAGGGGGAGGGTACAATTATGGGACCCGATCAGGAGACGCACATTACCGAGATGCCTCAAGAGAGCAATCAACCTCCCTTTGTTATGCTCACGCAGCCTGATGCCTCCGAACGTGAGGAAGGGAAGAAAAAGCTCAAGAAGAAGCGGATAGAAGAAGAGCTGCAAGAGCGAGAGTGGCGATTCCGGGCGATGTTGGAGCAGGCTGATGTGGGTATCGCTTTTGGCACACTGGATGGAAGGTTGTTACGAGTCAATCCGCGCTATTGCGAGATAGTTGGCTATACTCGCGAGGAATTACTTGAGCGATCCTTCAAAGATATTACTTACCCGGACGATGTGGAATCCAATGTTGAGTACCTCCAACGAGTCCTGAGTGGGGGGACTTCCGCCCGCTCAATGGAGAAGCGCTACATTCGCAAAGATGGCTCGCTTGTCTGGGCCAACCTGACTCTATCACTTATGCGAGGGTCTTCTGGCGAACCGAGAGAATATATGGCGGTGATTACAGACATCACTGAGCGCAAGCGGCTTGAAGAAAAACTCTCTCAGGTGACACAGGAACTTGCCACATGGGCCTCTGAACTTGAGGCGACTTTCGAGGCGATGGCAAATGGCGTTGTCGCTTATGACGGGGAAGGGCGTATTTTACAAATGAATGCGGCCTTTCGTAAGCTTATTGGACTCCAAGGCCAGCCAGGGCGCGAAGGATTTGAAATGCGCTCCGCTGAACCAAGACAGCTTGCCAACGACGCTGGCGCGTCTACTGCTTCGCAGTCAGGCAAGCTGCTAGGAGTGCGCTCCGCTCGGGGCCTCTACACCTCACTTCCAGTTCGCGAACGTGAATCCCTGTTAGCTATGCGCGATGAATATGGGTACCCACTACGCGAAGAGCAATGGCCCATAAGCCGAATGCTTAAAGGCGAGGTCATTACAGAGGGGAATGCGATAAACCTGGGGATGCGTACACTGGAAGGGCGGGAAGTAATACTGAATGTGAGTTGGACAGCCGTGCATGATTCTGAGGGGCGTATTGTGCGAGGGGTGATTATTTACCGTGATGTGACGGAACATCGCCAGTTGGAGCGCCAGGTAGCAGAACGTGCCAGCCTGCTTGAAGCTACCTTCGAGTCTATGGCTGATGGGGTGATCGTCTTCGATGGAGAAGGCCATCTCCTCGAGATGAACAGCGCTGCTCGTGAACTCCTTGGACTTGAAGTCGTGCCGGACTACTCCCTACAGTCGGTAGCTGGTTTAGCGTCTCCATATGCTATACGTGATGAGCACGGCCAGTTCCTCACTCTGGAGCAATGGCCACTGATTCGCGTACTGAGGGGAGAGGTGCTCAAGGATGCAACAGCGGTGGACGTTATGATTAAAGCACGGGACGGGCGCGAGGTGCAACTCAATGTGAGTGGGACACCAGTGTATGACCAGGAGGGGCGCATTGTCCATGCAGTGATTGTTATGCGGGATGTGACAGAACGTCGTCAATTGGAGCGCCAGACACGCGATGCACTCGAGGGTCTCTTGAAGATGGCCGAGCTACTCGTAAAAGTTCCTGAGAATAGTGCTAACCCACCTGATGCCATAGCCGATCAATCGGCGGTGGGCGACGATAAATCGGCCCCTACGCAAGTGGTGAGGGGTGTTGGCCAGCAACTGGCAGAGCTCACTTGCAGCATTTTAGCATGTCAACGTGTTAGTATTACCGCTATTGAAGCACAGACGGGTGAGTTACGCTCTGTAGGAGTCGTTGGAATCTCGTCAGAATTGAAACATCAGTGGGAGGCTCGGCGGCCAGGTTTTCATTTGAGTGAGCTACTGGCTAACTCTCCGCTCCAGGCAGATCTCCTTTCGCATGATGTGCTCGTCCTTGATATGACACAACCTCCTTTTCGAGATTGGCCCAATCCCTATAATATCCGCAAGGGGCTTCTTGTACCAATGCGCGTAGGTGAACAAATCGTCGGGTTTCTATCTTTGGACTATGGCAACATCGATCACGAGTACACCCAGGAGGAAATCGAACTTACCAGGGCTATTGCCAGACTTGCGGCATTTGTGCTTGAGCGAGAGCGGCTGTTGCAAGAACGGGAACAGGCGCATGCAAATGAACTTGCGCTGCGTGAGGCTAATCGACGGATGGACGAGTTCCTGGGTATCGTCAGCCATGAACTGAGATCGCCGCTTACGACTATCAAAGGCAATATCCAGCTCGCAGAGCGCCGCTTGAAGCAAGTTTTAGCCGAAGGGTTTGAAAGGCGCTCCGCTGAAGATAACCAGCTTGCCAACGACGTTGGGTCAGCTACGCGAGCGTCTACTGCTTCACAGTCAGGCAAGCTGCAAGGAGTGCGCGAGGCTTCGGCCCCTACCGGCGACCTGGTCGATAAATCGGCAGTGGGCGGCGAAGGAATTGATACGCGCTCCGCAAGCTCCGCTCAGGCCCCTACGGTATGGCAGGACAAGCTTGAAGTGGCACAAGACCTGCTTGAGCGAGCCGAGCGCCAGATTGGAGTGCTTAACCGCATGGTTGGTGACCTGATAGATATTTCGCGTATCCAGGCGGGAAAGTTGGAGTTGCAGATGGAGCCGAAGCCTTGCGACCTGGCAGATATTGTTCAGGAGGTTGTTCAGGAGCAACGCAAGGTCCATCCTGAGCGTACGATTCTTTTGGAGATACTGGCCGAAGGAATTGATACGCGCTCCACTGAAGATAACCAGCCTGCCAACGACGCTGGGTCAGCTACGCGAGCGTCTACTGCTTCGCAGTCAGGCAAGCTGCAAGGAGTGCGCTCCGCTCAGGCGGTGGGCGGCGATAACTTGGGCCCCTACGCGCCTGTGATTGCTGATGCTGATCGCATTGGGCAGGTGGTGACGAACTACCTGACGAATGCCCTCAAATACTCACCCGCCGGTCGACCTGTCGAGGTTCGGCTAGAGGTAGAGAAGCAGAAAGTCAGGGTGGCTCGTGTCTCTGTGCGTGATGAGGGGCCAGGACTCCCTCCTGAAGAGCAAGAGCGTGTCTGGCAGCGCTTTTACCGTGTACTTGGTGTTGAAGCGCAGAATAGTTCTGGAGTTGGGCTGGGACTTGGCTTGCATATCAGCAGGATCATTACTGAGCGACACCAGGGAGAGGTTGGTGTACAGAGTGAGCCAGGACGGGGCTCGATCTTCTGGTTTACCCTGCCGTTGGCAAAGGATATGGAGGAATAAATCGTGAAAGTAAGAAAGGTCAGAAACTGGATAACATTTGCAGGCGTAGCCGTAGGAGCTGTTGGTCTCTGGCTCGGAGTCAGGAGTTTTTTGCCCCAGCGCTGGAAAACCAATAGCTGGCCTCAGACAGAAGAGAGTCCTGTGCCTGCGCGACTGGCCGATCAATCGGCCCCTACAGTGTTTCCCGAAGTGAGTGTGTCGTTTTTGCGCTGTGGAAGTATCACGCTACTGGAATCGATAGCAATTCGGGGAGCTGGATTTGCTCCCTGTGTTATTTCACATAGTGCTGTACTCATACGACATCCCAGGGCAACGTTTTTGTATGATACGGGCCTCTGCATTGATATCTATACCTATCTGACCAATCAGTCGTTCTTCTTTCGTAAGACCCTGGCGAACTTTACATTTGAACGTTCTCTTAAAGAGAATCTCCAACAGGCTGGAGTAGGCCGCAACGATCTGGATTTCGCTCTACTTTCACATCTTCACTGGGATCATGTCAGTGGTATTCCTGATATTCCTGGCGTGCTCCTGCGGATCAACCGGGTCGAGTATGAAGCCGCACGCCTGGGATTGTTTGAGGCGAATCATGGACTTGTGCGCGAGTTGATGGGTGATAACCCGGTAGAGTTTTTTGATTGCGCTGGTCCAATATATGAAGGATTTCGTTCGAGTTACGATCTTTTTGGCGATGGTTCGGTCGTACTTGTGCCGTTGCCCGGCCATACAGCAGGCAATACAGGCATGTTTATCAATCGTTCCAACGGTCCCCGCCTGTTCCTGATTGGTGATGCTGCCTGGGTCTCGCAGAACTATCTGCGCCCGGCCACCATGCATCCTTTTATCTGGTCACGAGTGACAAGTGACGATGCAACTGCTCGCCAGACGCTGATTCAGTTGCATCACTTCGCAGGCCAGCATCCAGAGATTCCTATAGTTGCTATGCACGATGCTGCTCTACAAGAAGCGTTCATGGAGGGGGAGCAAGCGCAGGTAGCTAATGTGAAAAGCGTGAAGGCGCAGGAGTAATTTTGAACCGAAGAAGGGCGACCGGTAGAGTTTGCTTCGCTCAACAACTCATGTTATACTTGCAACGGTAAGAAGTAAGCTGTGCAAGAGAGGCATATTATGAACATGACCGGGACCCGAGGGCGCGATAAATCTATTACCTCTCCCCCCGAGAGGGTGCCCTACCGTCGAGGTAGGCGGCTTACCCTTGCTCGCTTTCAACAGATGGCCACTCTACACAGGAGCTATATGGCCCAGAAACCCTGGTGGCGTCGTTCCCTGGTCGGGTATCTACTGAGTATTCCTCTTGTTGCTCTTGGCTTACTGGCAGTGCTGGGGCAGGATTACTTAATGCCTCATAACTCCTTCCCTGGTGTCCCTTTGCTGATCTCTGTCCTGTTGGTAGCCCTGGGCTGGGGAGTTGGACCAGCACTGTTCTCCGTCCTGCTGAGTACGCTGGCTCTCGATTACTTTTATATTCATGCATGGGTATTCTCTCTTTTCACCTGGGATGGCCTGGTACAATTTCTGCCTTTTATCATTTCAGGGATTATTGTTGCCATCATCAGCGGTCAGCGCGAAGCTGCACGCATACGGGCACTGGCTGCAGAGCAAGAAGCGCTGATTGCTAAACAAGAAGAGCAAGCACGAGCGGACGAGCTGGCGAAAGCCAATCAACTGAAGGATCAGTTCCTCTCGATAGCCTCACATGAACTGAAGACTCCAATAACCACCATTCGTGGTCTGGCGCAGATTATGTTACGCCGCCTGTCAAAGCAATCGGACCTGCCGCCTGAGCAGGAGACAATACGTACTAGCCTGCAGAAGATCGATGAGCAGACAAATCGCCTGAATGCGTTAATCGAGGATTTGCTTGATCTCACCAGCATTCGCGCTGGCAAGATTCCTCTGCAACTGAAACGTTGTGACCTTGGCGAGGTCTGTCGTGGAGTCATCGAGGATCAACGTCTCCTGACCGGGCGTACAATTGAACTGGAGCTTCCTGCAGAAGCGGTGGTATTAAAGGCTGATAGTGATCGACTGGGCCAGGTCGTGACGAACCTTGTGAACAATGCCATCAAGTATTCCCCTGAAGACAGCCCTGTGCAGGTGCATGTAGACAAGCGGGATAAGCTGGCCGTTATCGAAGTGCGCGATGCCGGGCCGGGAATTCCTGCAGAGGAGCAAACCCGCATCTTCGAGACGTTCTATCGTGCGCCGAAGGCTCAAGCTTCGTCGAAAAACGGCTGGGGGCTTGGGCTGGCCATTTGCAAGGATATTGTTGAGCGCCACGGTGGGCGTATCTGGTGCGAATCGAAGCTGGGCGAGGGGAGTACGTTTATGGTGGAGTTGCCTCTGCGATGAGCCTTTACACGATCACCCTGGTCTTTGGTCTCCTGGTGGCGATCGTCGTACTTGCCACTGTGGCCACCCGCCTCCGCTTTCCCTACGCCATCGTGCTCGTGCTCGGTGGCCTCCTGCTCGGCTTCATCCCGGGTCTGCCCACCATCGAGTTGAATCCAGATCTGCTCTTGTTGCTCTTCCTGCCGCCACTCATTTACTCTTCCGCATGGCTTACATCCTGGCGCGAGTTCCGGGCGAGTCTGCGCCCGATCTTGCTGCTCTCTGTGGGGCTTGTGCTGGTGACGACCGTCATCGTGGCAGCGGTGGCCCATGCCGTGGTGGGGCTCTCATGGCCCGTCGCCTTTGTGTTGGGGGCGGTGACCTCGCCTACGGATGCAGTGGCCGCCAGTGCGACCGCGCAGAGCATCGGACTGCCCCGGCGGATTGTGGCCGTGATCGAGGGCGAGAGTATGGTCAACGACGCCACCGGCCTGGTGGTCTATCGCTTTGCCGTGGCAGCGGTGGTCACCGGGAGCTTCTCACTGGTGCAGGCGAGCCTGCAGTTTGTGTTCGTCAGCCTTGGCGGATTGCTCGTTGGGCTCGTGGTCGGCTGGCCGGTCGCGTGGCTGCACCGCCACCTGGACGACGCCCCGATCGAGATCGCCATCACCCTGCTGACGCCTTTCGCGGCCTATCTGCTGGCGGAAGCCCTCGGGGTGTCAGGGGTGCTGGCCGTCATGGCGGCTGGCCTGTACTTGAGTCACCAGTCGTCGCGCTTTTTCTCCTCCAACACCCGGCTGCAAGCGAACGCCGTCTGGACTGTGCTCGTGTTTCTCTTGAATGGCTTCGTGTTCCTGCTCATCGGCCTGCAGCTGCGTAGCATCCTGGCTGCGCTGACGAGTCGCGCTCCACTTTCCCTGCTCTGGGATGCGCTGCTGGTCTGCCTCACGGTCATCGTCGTCCGCATCGCCTGGGGGGCTCCCACCGCGTTCTCTTCGCGCCTGCTGGGAAGATATCTCGGTGGGCGTCCAGCGCCGCCCGCCTGGCGCAACGTGTTGGTCGTCGCCTGGACGGGCATGCGCGGTGGGGTGTCACTGGCAGCGGCGTTGGCCTTGCCGCTTACCGTTGCAGGTGGCGGGTTGTTCCCGGAGCGTGACCTGGTGCTCTTTTTGACCATTTGCGTCATTCTGGCCACACTGGTGGGGCAAGGGCTGAGTCTGGGCCCCTTGATCCGCCTGCTCCACCTGCATGAGGATGGGTCACGCGAGGCGGAACACGCCCAGGCGCATCTGGCAGCCGCACGTGCCGCGCTCTCCCGACTGGACGAACTGGCCTCAGAGGAGTGGGTCCCAGAGGAATACATGACCCGCCTGCGTTCCGTCTATGAAGACAAGATCAAGGACTTCAGCAGGCGGGCCGACGGAGCCGATGCGGCAGACGAACAGGATGGCCATCACCCGGCGGCCAAACGCCGTCTGCGTCAGGAGGTGCTCCAGGCCGAGCGAGCGGCCGTCATCCGCCTACGCGATCAGGGACGCATCGATGATGAGGTGCTACGTCTGGTCGAGCGGGAACTCGACCTGGAAGAGCAACGACTCCAGACAGACCTGTAAGTGGTGGCATAGAACAGACAGGAAGCAGTGCTCTCGATACAAGAAAGCGAGGATGACCAATGCATGACCTCCATCAACAGGTGACCGTGAAGAGACTGGAACGGGTGCTGATTGCATTTTTCTTGGCGTGTGCTCTGTTTGTGGTGGTGGTGTATGTCGCTGCACCATCCGTTTACACGACAGTGCTCTTGCTCTCTGCATCGCCGCAGGACCGTTATCCCTTCCCCGCGACGTTGTTTCTGGTGGCCCTCTTGGGGTTTATCGCCGTCGTGATCGTCGGCGTGGTGCGCCATTGGCGCTGGCTGTTCTGGTTACTGCTGGTGGCTTTTGGTGCCTCCATCCTGCAGATTCCAGCGACGATCTTGCAACTGATAAGGGTTGTTCCTGACCCTTTCTCTTACCCTGCCTGGTACAGTCTGAGTCGGATGGGTGTGGCTCTTGTTGAAGTCGGACTCGCGGTGTGGATGATCCAGATCTATCGGCGTCATGGCGTGTGGGCGATGGGGAAGAAGAGCAGGAAGATGCCAAACGAAGAAACATCCTGAATGGTACTACCGCTCTCCCAAGACTAGACGAATCTAGACCTGGGTCAGAACCTGTCATGGTTCCGATTTGATTTCCAAGCGGTTGGTCCCTGTTTCAGAACCCGTCCCCGGACCCCGGATGGTGAGTCCTAGCCCGTTGAACCGCAAGGCACGCCGAGAGGAGACCTCCCGACGGCCCGAGCAGGGCAACCCCAAAGCCTTGAGCGTGCGTGTTAAGCCGTTGCGTGCGGCATTCTCATCGCGGATATGGTGGCTGGTACAGTCCTCTGCTGGGCAGTCCCATTCGCGGATCTCTGGGGGAATACCGCCCTGGACCACAAAGCCACAGTCGTGGCAGGTGCGCGTCGAGCCGCCTTCCTCCCATTCGAGGTACTGTTTGCCGGATCGCAAAGCCACCCAGGCCAGCACGTGCTTAAATCGCCTGTTCAAGGATTGGTTGTTCATGGCGCGGCGCATCTTCTTGGTGATCCCCCCGCCGTGCGGGACATAGTCCCCGATGCCGACCACATCGTAATCGTGATAGAATCGATTGGCGACCGTGTACAGGAACTGTTTGGTCTGTTCTCGCCGTCTCCGGTACAGGTCTTGCAGGTGCGCATTGAGCATCACCCAGCGATGAGAAGGCAACCAGAACTGCGAGCCATCTGGGCGCGTGATGAGCCGAGACTTCTTTTGGCACTGGTCCCGTTTCGCTTTGAGCTGATCGATGCGTTTCTCCAGTGTTTTGAGAAAATACGGATTGTGGATTTCGCTCGCCTGACCATCAGTTCCGACAGCATAGGCGAAGTTTTTGTCAGGGCGCAGAGGCAGGCCCATGGGCAGCCGCCGCTCAACGCTGAAGACCACACTGTAGAGGTGACCTTCTTTGACGATGCGGCACTGGCGGATGTGCTCGTGATTGACCCAAGGTGGCAGCGCCTCTGAAAGCGTGAGCGCGAGGCTGAGTTGTTTGCCCGATACATCCTGGCCCAGACTAAGGGTGAGGGTCCGTCCAGAGAGGGCATAGCCCTTCCAAGGTTCGTCGTACTGAAGGGAGAACCACTTGCGTTTCCAGGCGCGGAACTTCGGCCAGTTCACGACGTTGGCCCGACGCCCGTGCTTGCCGTCCTGGTAATCTCTGATGGCTTTGGAGAGGCGCAGGGCCGCATTCTTGAGGACCGAGGAGTAGACGGCTTTGAGAAAGGGATGCGGCCCTTTCAGGCCAGGAATCAGGTTGCGCAAGCCGCGTTCGCTATACAGGGTCAGGCCGACTTGCTTGTCCTGCGTTTCCCGATACTGCTTGCGCAGCGCATTGGCCTGTTCGAGCAGCTTGTTGTAGAGCCAGTTGGCATTCTTGGATTGCGAATCAAGGATGGTAGCCTGTTCAGGCGTCACTTGAAGCGGGATCTTGACGACTGATTTCATCAGCCACCTCCTTGAACACTTATTCAACTTTTCCCTAGTTTACCGCGAAACCTCTCCCATGTCAAGAAATATCCAATTTTTTGGTAACTGCTCTCTACCCCCTATTCGTCGCTGTCCCGTGGGACGAGATGAATATCGATGTCTGTACTGAGCCGCAGCAGGCGGTTGATGATCGAGCCACGGATCAGTTCTTCCCAGCGACTGCGTGCAGGTTGGCCCAGCACAATCTGCGTCACCTGCCGCTCTCTGGCAATCTCAACCAGTGTCCTGGCGATATCGCGACTGCTCGTGCGGATGACCTCGGCCCCCAGGTCTTCGGCGAACACAGCGTGCTCCTCCAGGCGGCGTAGTGCTGCTTCCCGGTGCTTCTTCGCCTCGCTGCCATACCTGAGCCATCCGATAAGCTTGCTCGTGAAGGCAAGAGAGCCTTCAGGCTGGATCGAGACGGCGATCAGGTCGGCATGCAGGCCGTGGGCCAGCCACCAGGCGTCGCGGATGACCTGGCGCGTGTGCGGTCGGTGATCAAAGCCCACCAGCACTCGCTCGGTAGCGGGCCAGGTCTCCTTGATCCCGTGTTCGGTCATGTACTGCTCGAGCTGTGTTTCAGTTTTCTCGGCGGTGCGCCGCAGCGCCATTTCGCGCAGCGCGGTCAGATTCCCCTCACGGAAGAAGTTATCCAGCGCAGCATCGATGCGTTCGGGTGGATAGATATTGCCATGCTTCATGCGTTGCCGCAGGGCATGCGGGGAGATATCGATCAACTCCACTTCGTCGGCCTGGTCCAGGATCCAGTCGGGCAGGGTTTCGCGCACGCGCACGCCTGTAATAGTCGCCACCAGGTCGTTCAGGCTCTCCAGGTGCTGGATGTTGAGGGTGGTCACCACGTCGATGCCCGCATCGAGGATCTCCAGTACATCCTGATAACGTTTCACATGTTTGGAGCCGGGCACGTTGGTGTGCGCCAGTTCATCGATCAGCACCACTTTGGGATGCCGGGCAATGATGGCCTCGGTGTCCATCTCTTCGAGCGTCACCCCGCGGTACGTGACCTTCTTGCGTGGGATGACCTCCAGATCACCCAGTTGCGCCAGCGTGCGGGGGCGGCCGTGCGCCTCCAGGTAGCCCACGACAACGTCGGTGCCCCTTCCCTCGCGGCGATGTCCCTCATTGAGCATGGCATAGGTCTTGCCCGCTCCGGCTGCCGCGGCCAGGTAGACGCGCAGCCGCCCGCGCTTCCGCTGGTGGCTATCCGTTCCAGAAGGCGCCGGAACAGCCTCAGCAGGCCTGGGAGCTTCCAGGTCGCTATCGCGCAAACCGTAGCGCCGCAGGAGTTCCTCTGGATCGGGCCGTCCCTCCTCGCGTGGGTGTTGTTTGTCGGGCGGTTGCTCGGCCATGGTCTTCCTATTTTTTCAGCGCGTCCAGCGCCAGGTTCAAGTCGAGCACGTTGACATGGGGTTCACCAAAGATCCCCAGGAAACGTCCCTGCACATGATCCATCACAAGCTTTTGCACCTCGCTCTGGCTGAGTCCGCGTGCCTGGGCCACGCGGGGCACCTGGTAGAGCGCTGCCGCAACCGAGATATCCGGGTCAAGCCCCGACCCTGATGTGGTCACGAGGTCTACGGGGACCGGGCCGGGTGGCGCGTTCGGATTCTCCTTCTTCACCTCGGCGACCCGTTGCTCGACGGTCTTGATCAGCGTCGCATTGGTCGGCCCCAGGTTCGAGGCCCCGAGTTCTCCGCGTTGTATGGCTGACTCTTGCTTCCGTCATTTGAGAGCGTCGCTGAGGGTCGCCCGTGGAAGTACCTGGGCGAGGTCCAGTACTGCCCGATCAGGGAGGAGCCGACCACCTGCCCGTTGGCATAGCGCAGGCTGCCGTTAGCCTGATCGTGGAAGAGCAGTTGGGCCAGGGCTGTGACGATCCCCGGATAGATCAAGCCAGTAAGCACTGTCAAGAGCAGCGTCAGCACCACCGCCGGACGGATATAGTTGTGGATGATTTTCTGCCAGGTTGAGCGCTCTGGTGGGCGCTCAACCGTTGAGCCGGGAGAGGCCTGAGTACCATTGCTCATAGTTCACCAAACTTCCTTCTTCTCCAATGTTGCTTAGAGCGTCAGGTGTAACACCTGCAGCACCAGGTCAATGGCTTTAATGCCAATGAATGGGACAATGATCCCACCAAGGCCATAGATCAGCAAATTTCGGCGTAACAGCGGACCCGCTCCGATCGGGCGGAATTTGACCCCGCGCAGCGCCAATGGGATCAGCACGATGATGATCAGGGCGTTGAAAATCACCGCGGATAGGACGGCGCTATGAGGCGTTGCCAACTGCATGACATTCAGCGCGTTCAACTGTGGATACGTCACGGCAAAGGCCGCCGGGATGATCGCGAAGTACTTGGCGACATCGTTGGCGATGCTAAAGGTCGTGAGCGCCCCGCGCGTGATCAACAGTTGCTTCCCCACCTCTACTACCTCGATCAGTTTGGTCGGGTTGGAGTCGAGATCGACCATATTGGCTGCTTCTTTGGCTGCCTGCGTTCCCGTGTTCATCGCCACGCCGACATCCGCCTGGGCGAGCGCAGGCGCATCATTGGTGCCATCACCCGTCATCGCCACCAGCCGCCCACCACCCTGCTGCTCGCGAATGAGCTTCATCTTCGTCTCCGGCGTTGCTTGCGCCAGGAAGTCATCAACGCCAGATTCTTTTGCAATCGCCGCAGCCGTCAGAGGATTGTCCCCCGTGATCATGATCGTACGGATGCCCATGCGTCGCAACTCATCGAAACGTGCACGCATCCCGCCCTTCACAATGTCCTTGAGTTCGATCACGCCCAGCACGCGAGCCTGCTCCTTCGCTCCATTGGAGCCTGCCTCCGTCTCTGCAACGACCAGGGGCGTACTGCCCACCCGCGCAATTCCATCGACGATTTGCTGCAGTTCGGAATTCGGCGACGTATCACCGCCGTGCTCGGCAACGTAGGCGGCGACGGCGTCCGCCGCGCCCTTGCGAATGGTGAGGACTGCTGATGTCGCTCCATCTCCCTGGCTCGCTCCATTCAGGTCCACCCCGCTCATGCGCGTCATCGCCGAGAACGGAATGAAGGTGGCGGCTCCAGAGTTGCGTAAATGAGAATCCATAGCGCTCGCGTGCCAGGGTGACAATCGAGTGTCCCTCCGGGGTCTCGTCCGGGAGGCTGGAGAGGAAGGCCGCACGAGCAAGGTCCCGCTCGTCCACGCCGGTGAGCGGGACGAAGCGCGTCGCCTGGCGATTGCCCAGCGTAATCGTGCCGGTCTTGTCGAGCAAGAGCACGTCAACATCGCCCGCTGCCTCGACCGCACGTCCGCTCATGGCCAGCACATTGCGCTGCACCAGCCGGTCCATGCCCGCGATACCAATGGCCGAGAGCAGCCCACCGATGGTCGTCGGGATCAGGCACACCAGCAGCGCAATCAGGGTCGTGACCGAGACGGGATTGCCCGAATAGATCGCAAAGGGTTCCAGGGAGACCACCACCAGCACGAAAATGATCGTCAGGCTCGCGATCAGGATATTGAGCGCGATCTCATTCGGCGTCCTCTGCCGTTTTGCTCCTTCAACCAGGGCAATCATGCGGTCCAGGAAGGTCTGGCCAGGATTGGCACTGATCTGCACCACGATCCAGTCCGAGAGGACCCGCGTGCCCCCGGTGACTGCGCTGCGGTCGCCGCCGCTCTCGCGAATGACGGGGGCGGACTCTCCTGTGATGGCGGACTCGTCCACCGAGGCCACACCCTCCACCACGTCGCCGTCGCCGGGGATGACATCACCAGCTTCTACCAGCACCAGGTCGCCTTTACGCAACTCTGGAGCCGCCACCTCTTGCACCGGCCCAAAGCGATCGCGGCTCTTCAGGCGCTTCGCCATGGTGGTCGTACGGGCCCGGCGCAGCGTGTCGGCCTGCGCCTTGCCGCGCCCCTCAGCCATCGCCTCAGCAAAGTTGGCAAACAGCACGGTGAACCATAGCCAGACGGCCACTGCGAGCACGAAGATCGTCTCAGCAGTTAACTGGTCGCGGGTGAAGGTCGCCGTCGGTTGGGTAAACAGCAGGCGCACGAACTCGATAGTCGTGATCACACTACCGATCTCCACCACAAACATCACCGGGTTCTTGACCTGCCAGCGCGGATCCAGTTTCTTGAAGGAGTCCGGGATGGCACGCCGGATGATCCTGCGGTCCCAGATCGAGATGGCCCCCTTGCGACGGGTCTTCCACTGTTTTACTTCTAATGAATCGATGCTCATCTCAGAACGTCCTCCCCGCTTGCATCAGCAACTGTTCAACAATCGGCCCCAGCGAGTATGCCGGGAAGTAGGTGAGTGCTCCCACGATCAGGATCACACCAATCAACAGGCCCACGAAGAGCGGTCCGGTCGTGGGGAAGGTGCCCAATCCCGCAGGCACCACCCGCTTCTTGACCAGCGAGCCGCCAAAGGCCATGATCGGGATCAAGAAGGCGAAGCGGCCAATCAGCATTGCGAGTCCTCCCGTCCAATTGTAAAAGGGCGTGTTGCCCGCAAGCCCGGCAAAGGCGGACCCGTTGTTGCCGTTGGAGGATGTGTAGATATAGAGTATCTCTGACAGCCCATGCGGGCCTGGGTTGAGGATAGAGCTCGTACCCTGTGGGATCACACTGGCCACGGCCGAAAAGCCCAGGATCGAGGCGGGTAAGATCAGCAGAGCGAGCGCCGCCATCATCACCTCTTTGCGCTCGATCTTCTTGCCAAGGTACTCCGGCGTGCGCCCTACCATCAGGCCCGCGATAAAGACCGCGATGATGGCAAACATCAGCATGCCGTAGAGCCCCGAGCCGACCCCTCCAAAGATGATCTCTCCCAGCGCAATGTTGGTGAGCGGGATCATGCCGGCGAGCGGCGTGTAACTATCGTGGAAGCTGTTGACCGCTCCGCACGAGGTATCGGTTGTGGTCACGGCCCACAGTACCGACTGGGTGATGCCGAAACGCACCTCCTTGCCCTCTATGTTGCCCCCTGCCTGGGAGTCTGTGACGGCCTGGTTTGCGCCCACATTGGAGAGCAGGGGGTTGCCTACCTGTTCTGCTGGTAGGGCGACTGCTATCCCCATCAGGAAGACAATGGCTGAAGCGGCCCACAGCACCCAGCCCTGCCGCGTATCGCCCACCATCTTGCCGAACATGTAGAACAACCCCGCCCCGATGGAGAAGATCGCGAGTAACTCAAGCAATTCTGTCACCATGTTGGGGTTCTCAAAGGGATGGGCCGAGTTGGCGTTGAAGAAGCCACCGCCATTGGTGCCCATCTCTTTGATAATCTCCTGCGAGGCGACCGGCCCTTGCGCAATCACCTGCGTCTGCCCATCGAGGGTATGCACAACCATGTAGGCGTTGAAGTTCTGGATGACGCCCTGCGAGACCAACACGAGCGCGCCCACGATCGAGATGGGGAGTAAGATGTAGAGCACGCAGCGGGTCAGGTCCACCCAGAAGTTGCCCAGGTGCTGCGCGCTGCGGCGTGCAAGCCCCCGTACCAGGGCGACCGCCAGCACTATGCCGGTCGCGGCAGAGACGAAGTTGTGATAAGCCAGCCCGGCCATCTGGGTCAGATAGGTCATGGTCTGCTCCCCGGCGTAGTTTTGCCAGTTGGTGTTGGTGGTGAAGCTAGCAGCGGTATTGAAGGCCAGCTGCGGCTCAACATTCCCCAGTCCCTGGGGATTCAAGAAGGCCGGGTGCCACTGCTGGGTGCGCTCCAGGAGATACAGGAGCAGCATGCCCGCCACGCTGAAGACCAGCATGGCGATGACGTAGCCCCACCACTTCTGTTCTTCCTCGGGATTGATGCCGCACAGGCGGTAAAACAGGCGCTCGACAGGAGCGAAGACCGGCGTGAGCCAGGTGCGCCTCCCGGAGAACACGGCGGTCAGGTAGAGGCCCATCGGTTTGGTGATGAGCAGCACAATGGCTAGAAAGATCAGCATCTGCAGGACACTATTGAGTGTTACAGGCATAGGTTTTCCTCACTTCATGAAATCGAAAGAATTTTATATCGATTAAAATTTTTCAGGCGCAAGCAGCGCAAACACGAGATAGATGATCACGCCGAGCGTAACAATGCCCAACAGGATGTACTCCAGGGGTGAATTCATATCTCCTCCTTCCTTTCTTGCCTACAGGCGCTCACAGCCTACAGTGAAGCTGATGAACGCAAGAAACGATACCAGGGTCACTACCACCACGATCAGATCAAGCATACAGTTCCTCCTCGTTGGATTGTGGGTTCTCGGAATCGCCAGCCTCTCCAGTTCCATATGGTCTAACCATGGTATACGCCGCGCCACCATTCCTGCGGCTTGCGGCCTCCGCAGCCAGGCGCAGGAGGGCCTCCATCGGAAACGGCTTGGGCAGGTAGGCCAGCGGGTGAAACTCTGCCAGGCGACGTGGACTCACCCGCACAGCCGAAAGCACGACCACGGGGAGGCGCTGGGAGTCACCCTCGAACACCTCAGGATGAAGCCGCCCTTCCCGTTGCGCCGTCCGTAGCACCTCCCAGCCGGTCTGATCGGGCAGGCAAATGTCCAGGATGATAAGATCGAAAGAATCCGTCTGCAGGTGGGCCAGCGCCGTCCGCGCATCCCCTGCGGTACGGACGGCGTGCCCACGTACCTGGAGATTCCGTTCGATCAGGTCGCGCAGGACCTCATCGTCTTCCACCAGTAAGATGCGTGCTCCTGGCATACACATCGTCTCCTTTCCTTGTCCGGGACAGGTTCAACCCCGGTGGTGCTCTTCCGTTCTGATCCGGAGAGGTCCCTCCACTTCTGGTGTGTCCTGTACCGATCTGGCGTCTTCCTTGTCCCTGCGTAGCCACGACAGGAACCGAGTGCCCAGGAGGCTGTGCAGTGGGCTGCCCAGTGGTCGTGCCGGTGCTCGTTTCGCGTGGGCTGGCAGGCGAATGAGCACAAGCGATGTGGGTGGTGCCTCAAGCAAGCGCTTCATCTCGTCTGCAGGCAACAGGGCGTCCTTCCCCTCACGGCTCACGAGGACGAGACTGTCACAGTGCAGGTCACGTGTGAGCAGCGTGATACTCTGAAGCACATCAACAGTGAAGACTTCGTAGCGTTCCACCGTGATTTCATATCGAGCAGCCTTCCACTTGACCGCCTCCAGGAAGTCTTTCGACTGCTGGATGTGCTCAAGACGGGCTCCCTCCGGCCCGGGCCTGTGCGGGGTAGAGATCAGTGAGACTGCGACCAGTGTGGCCCCAGTGCTTTCCGTCATGCGTACCACGTAATCAATGGCACGCATGTCTACTCCGTGTGTAAAAGGCAGCAGCCAGCGTGGTGTGTTCATCGTACTCTCCTGAGAACGAAGTGAATAGGCTGGTGCATGTGGCTTCCTTCTCCTTGCCAGTGTAATGCTGGGATCAATCCCTTCTCGTTTGCCAACTCCAGAACCAGTTCCTCCTCCTCAGTCTAGCTTACGGGAAGTCAATGGAATCTATAGAGAAAAAGCAAATATCTCAAAATATACTCAAGATAGGATAGTTGACCAGGTTTCTCTCCCAGATCGGGAAGGACTGCCAATGAATTGGCACTCCGTGTATGGATTACCCACATCATGACCCGATTCACTCACATCGTGTCTACAGCCTCCAAGCCGTTGAGAGGCCGCCTCAACCACCATGTTACGATGATGAGAAACCAGGTGATGATGATGGTAATCCATACACTCCGTGCTGGATAAATCCGCACTCTACAGATGCCTGAGAATGATCCCATGGTTCTTGTCGGAACACTTCTTTAGACTTTTCGGCAATTTCTTGAGGGTTTCTTGAGAATCGCAGGGCTATACTATGCTAAGGCACTGCTGGTATGTCAGCAGTGTTTTTATACCTTTGGAGGGTTTTTATGGTCAGCAAAGTAGGGCCGGACGTGACAGAAGCGAAGGGTGCAACTGCCGATGTACCACAGGAAAGTCATGGTCTCCGACGTGCTGTAGGTGTCTGGGGTTCATACACCTGGGGCTATGCAGATGTTGGAGCCGATGTATATGTTGCACTTGGTATCGTTATGGCGGCGGCTCAGGGAGCTACCAACGTTGCCTTTCTTTTTGCCGGGCTGGTCTATGTAATGGTTGGCCTCGCCTATACAGAACTGGCTGCCGCTTACCCAATGGCAGGAGGCGGTCAATTCTACGTTCTGCGCGGCCTGGGCGACCTCTGGGGATTTGTTGCGGGTTGGGCGGTGCTGCTGGACTTTACGATCCATGTGGATCTCCATCTGCTCGGGCTCACCTTCTCCGGCGTTCAACCATTCTTGATTCTGGAAGCGACCTTCTTAGTTGTGATGCTGACATCTCTTAACATTCTGGGGGTGCGCGAATCCACAAGATTCAATGAGATTCTCGGTGCGCTGGATATCTTCAGCGAATCGGCGATACTGTTCTTTGGGTTCCTGTTTGCTTTCAATCCCACACTGCTCATCCACCAGATGGTCACAGCGTGGCCTGATCCCTACCATCTGGCATACGGGGCGTCGCTTGCGATCATCTCATTTGTGGGTTTGGAGTCGATCAGCCAGGCCAGTCAGGAGACGATACGACCCGGCAAGATTGTGCCACGCACCTCGATTGCACTGATCCTGACCGTGCTGATCTACGCCCTGGCCTTCTCAAACCTGAGCCTGGCGATGTTGCCGTGGCAGAGTGTCGTCGAGCACAATGGCGACCCTGTTGCCTGGCTGGCCAGCCATATTCCGATTCTTGGCCTGATTGTTGGACCCTATGTCGCATTGTTGGGGGCCACGCTCCTCCTGATCTCCTCTAACTCCGGGGTCTTCGGTGCCTCTCGCATCACCTACTCGATGGCTCGCTTCGACCTGCTGCCACGCTGGTTCGCCAAGGTGCATGCGAAGTTCCGCACGCCGATTCGCACACTGATCGTCTTTTCTGGCATTGCGCTGCTGGAACTGTGGCTGGCCGGTCTCTCACCCAATGCCTATGATGTGCTTGCCAATATGTACGCATTCGGTGCCGCAACTGCCTATATGCTGGTGTTCGTTTCGCTGCTGGTGTTGCGTTTCACAGACCCATGGACGCCGCGCCCCTTCAAAGTCCCCCTGAACATCAGGCTGCGGGGCAAAGATGGTGAGGTGCGGCTCTTGCCGATTGTCGGCGTACTTGGTTTTCTGGGTATCAGCAGTATTTTCCTCCTCGTTGTGTTCACCCACACGATTGGACGGATTGCTGGTCCCGCCTGGATTGTACTGGGGCTGCTGATCTACTTCTGGTATCGGCGCTACAGGAAGCTCCCGCTCCGTAAGCGCGTGAAGCGAGACTGGGAAAAGGAGCAACTACTCGTCTATAAGGATGCTGGTGAATACGACCTCGCGGATGAATTCCGCGAGAACCTCGCTCGCAAGCGCCGTCTGCACGGTGAATCTGATAGGGAAAGCAAACGACCTCTCGGCAGACAGGTAGTCGATGTGCCCATTCAATCCACTTCTAAAGGTGAACATCGTCGGAAGCGCAAAGGAGGTGCAGAATGAAAGAACAGCCACGCGGCCCCAATCCATCCCGCCAACGCCGCTCGATCGCGGCTGAACCAAGGCACTTCGCCAACGACGCTAGCGCGTCTAGTGCTACGCACTCAGGCGAAGTGAAAGGAGTGCGCGCTACGCGCTCAGGCGGGATGCAAGGAGAGCGACTGTCGCCGCGTGAACGCTACCGCGCCCTGGTCAGCCTGCTCATTATTCCGCTTGGCATGATCATTGTTGTGCGTGCAATGATGGTCGGGGTTCAGGCATGGACATTGATCGTGCTTGGGCTGGCTTTTGTCGGGCTGGGGATTGTGCGACTGCGCGTGTATGTCCAGCAGGTCCATGCCCAGGGTGTGACGACGAGCAGAAGAAAGCGAGTGTAACGTATGTTATCTGTGGGAGTGGAGCTACTCACTACCAATCCTTTACAGATCACCGTCATCGGTGTAGCTATTGCCATCGTGTTTCTCGCCTCTATTGTAGGCATTCTGGGTTGGATGCTGCGCGTGCCAAAAGAGACGGAACGCACGCGGACCGCTACAAAGGCGGTGCGTTCGGTAAATAAGCTATCGCGTATCCTTGTGCCACTCATCAGAAAGAATGATGTGACAGATCGTATTGTTGCATTGGCTGCACAAATGGCACGGCCTCGGAACGGCAGCGTCGAGTTGTTGGCCGTGGTCGAGGTGCCTTTTATGCTTCCACTCGATGCCTACGTAGAGGAGGATGAGAAACAGGTACTCGAATTGCTCGATCGTGCCGGATCGGTAGCCTCGCACTATGCGATCAGAGTCACAAAGCGCGTACTGAAAGCACGGGCTGCCGGGGCGGCCATCGTACACGAAGCGGAGGATCGAGCCGTAGACCTGATCCTGATTGCAAACAGCCCGGTTCGTGTGCGAGGAAATCTGCAGCAGGTCGATCCAGCCGTCGAGTACGTGCTGAAAAATGCTCCCTGTGAGGTGCTGGTGCTCAGCCAGGGGCTGACAAACGTCATGAGCGATGCCCGAAGAGAGACGGGGGAGGAGGTTATGATGGCAGGGAGAGCATGATAAGTCAGTAAGTTAGTGGCTACTCTTCTGCCGTGAAGCGGTAGCCAACTCCCGGAATGGTGAGGATGAAGCGAGGATGAGCAGGGTCTGGCTCAATTTTTCGGCGCAGCTGGCCGATATAGACATGCAGGTAATGAGCTTCGGCACCATAGCCAGTCCCCCACACCTGGGAGAGTAACATGTGGCGTGTCATGATCTTCCCCTGGTTTTTAATCAAGACTTTGAGCAAGTCATACTCGGTGGGCGTTAACTTCACCTCTTGACCGTTGACTTGCACTAACCGTTGGGCGAAATCAACGGTCAAAGGTCCTGCCATAAAAATTGGCTCTGTTCCGGATTCCACCTGGGCAGCGTGACGGAGTGCCACCCGTATGCGTGCCAGGACTTCGTTCATCCCAAACGGTTTGGAGACATAATCATCGGCACCAAGGTCGAGTGCGAGCACCTTGTCACGCTCGGTATCCTTCACCGAGAGCACGATGATCGGGAGATTGGACTGTGCTCGTATTCGCTTACAGACCTCTAAGCCACTGATGCCTGGCAGTCCAAGGTCAAGCACTACCAGGTCAGGCCGATGCTGGGCGATCTCCTCCAGGGCTTCTTCACCATTGTTTGCTGTGAACACCTGGTAGCCATGTGCTGTCAGACTGCGTTGCAGAGCGCGCAGAATCTCGATTTCGTCGTCAACGACTAAAATACGTGCGCCACTTTTACTCATGAGGTATATTCCTTCGAAATGCGAGCTTCCAACGCCGCTCGGTTGCAGCTGAACGAAGCCACCGCGACAACGCTGCTGTCGCAGCTTCTCTGAAGACGTTCGGAAACGCCGCTGTCGCGGCTAGCCTTCGGCTCATCCGAACGAGAAGCTTGCGCCTCGGCTCAGACGCGGTGCAAGGTGCGCCGCGTCAGGAAGCTCGAAAGGCGTCCTTTGCCTCTCCCAATGGTAATGTAAACCGAAAAATCGCACCTCCACCCTGCCGATTTTCTGCCCAGATACGACCACCATGCGCCTCAATCAATCCCCGGCTCACTGCTAAGCCCAGTCCTGAGCCTCTGGAATCGCCTGGGCTCCTTTGTACTCGATAGAACTTATCAAAGATCCGTTCCAGGTCCTCTGGAGGAATGCCGGGGCCACGATCAGCTATGCTTACAAGTATCTGCTCACCCTTGACCTCCACACTTATTTCAATAGGCGACGTAGCTGGTGTGTAGCGTGCAGCATTCTCGATGAGATTGGTCAGTACTTGATCGATCTGTAAGTAGTCCAGCTCTACTACTGGTGGCTCATTCGGCACCAATCCATCCCGCCAACGCCGCTCGGTCGCGGCTAGCGCTAGGCGCTCAGGCGGAATGTAAGGAGTAGGCAAGGAGACCTGTACTGTTCGTCCTTGCAGGAGTGGCTGCATGTGTCCCAACACGTCATGAATCAACTCATCTACAGGATACCACTCTTTTTCAGGTTGAAGCGCACCCCCTTCGATGCGTGACATGTCCAGTAAATTCTCTACCAGCCGATCGAGTCTGTCAGACTCGCGCTCGATGGCAACAGCAAAACTGCGACGTGCTTCCTCATCCCATTGTACATCCTCCTGAAGGAGGCTACTGGCAGCAGCCTTGATCGATGCAAGTGGTGTGCGAAGGTCATGGGAAACCGAGGAGAGGAGCGCAGCACGCAGAGCATCCGTTCGTCGCAACACCTCGACTTGCCAACTCTCTCGACGCAAGCGGGCACGTTCGATCAACAGGGCAGCTTGATCCAGAAAGGTGCGGAAGAACGCCGTTCGGGGAGAAAGTTCTTCCTGGCCTCGGCCCACGAGACCCACAAGGGGTCTCGCTACATTTTGGGTGTCCTCCACCTCGCCCCGCCCCACGAGACCCCTTGTGTGTCTCGCTACATTAGAGAACAATCTCGAATCATCCTCGATGAGCAGGAAGAGAACACCCACCGCTTGTTGTCCCGTTCTCAGTGGAATTATTCTGCGAGATT
>WNGL01005135.1_pt1 | contig 22911 bp, 19 predicted proteins | sample 5400591 | NCBI WGS metagenome assembly WNGL01 (sample SAMN13153377, study PRJNA577476) | soil metagenome | isolation source: 80 cm soil or saprolite under Garry oak tree replicate 1 | place: USA:California | collected 2016-06-15 | reverse complement strand
CCAGATGCTCACATTCAGCGTCCATCTGCCTCCCGCGCGCTACGACACTCCGCAGAAACAGGCCGCCTGGTATCAGCAAAGCCTGGAGAAGCTGCAAGCGCTGCCTGGCGTGAAGCACGCCGAGTTGACCAACTCGCTGCCGCACAGCGATGAAGGCTGGCTGAACGATTGCCAGATCGAGAATCGTCCGCTGGCACCGGGCAAATTTCAGAGTGCGCTGCGCCTGCAGGTGAGTTCTGGATATTTTGATTCGTTCAATATTCCCATGATTTCAGGACGCGGTTTCACTCACGACGACAATCTTGGATCGCAGCCCGTGGCGATCGTGAGCCGGCATTTTGTGGCGCGCTATTTCCCCGGCGAGAGCCCTTTGGGGCATCGGATCCGCATGGGAGCGGGACCCAACCAGACCCCGTGGATGACGATTGTAGGTGTCGTCGACGAGACGAACTACTCCCTGTTTCTGAGAGGAGTGGACTCCGGGGCAGTGTATTTGAGCGCTTTGCAGAGCCCGTATGCCGGCGCGAACTATTCGGTTACAACGGATGGCGATCCGCTGGCCATCGCGCCGGCGGCACGAAAGGCGCTGGCGCAGCTTGATCCGGCGCTGCCGCTGGATGAGGTGGAAACTTATGCGCAGTTCATGCATGAGAAACTGATCGGCCTCGCTTATGTGGCCGTGATGCTGACTACGGACGCTGTGATCGCGCTGCTGCTGGCAGCCATCGGCATCTTTGGCGTCATGGCCAACCTGGTGGGCGAGCGTACGCGTGAAATCGGTGTGCGGTTGGCGATGGGAGCTCAACGCGAAGATGTTTTGCGGATGATTCTGCGCAGAGCCACGATCCTGACGGCAACAGGGTTGGGCATGGGACTGCTGGTTGCAGTTGGCTTGGCGCACGGAGTTGCAAATCTGCTCTACGGAGTGAGCCCCAACGATCCAGTCGTCTTTGGAGGGATTACGACGGCGATCGCGACCATCGCCCTTGTGTCCAGCTGGATTCCGGCGCGCCGTGCAGCCCGCATCGATCCCATCGTTGCCTTGCGGGATCAGTAAAATTGCGCAGCTCGGACCCCTCAATGACTCCAAGCGATGACCTTCTTGAGTAGTATTCTCATCACAGGAAATTCGCAGCAGTCCAGAGGAGTCCAGATGGAGCAAGAACATCAGGCAGCCGCTCCGGAACTTGGGACGCTCAACGGTCCCACCGAAGAGCAGGAGTTCCGAATCTCGCCGGCTCCAGAACCCGAGAAGCCCTATCGCGGTTTGAAGTGGGTGTTTATCGGCGATCAGGGCCTTCGCGCCGGATGGTCCGTGGTGATCTTCCTCGCTCTGCTTATTGCTTTGGGCACCGGTCTCAGCTTTCTCTTTGCACGGCTGCACCTGGTTGGCGCCAGGGGCGGCGCCATGACTGCGAAGACGGCTTTCTTCGGGGAACTGTTGATGTTTCTGGCCATGCTTGGAGCAGCGGCGATTGTCGCCGCGATCGAGCGCAGGGGCATTATGGAATTCAACCTAACCGGACCGCGACGCGTGGCCCATTTTCTAAGCGGGATGGGGGTCGGGTTTGCGGCGCTTTCGGCCCTGGTGGGCGTGCTGGCGTGGGGCGGATGGCTGCACTTTGGCCCCGTCGCACTGAGCGGATCGCGGATCTTCCTTTATGCGGCGGTGTGGGGTTGTGCCTTCCTTTTGGTCGGCTGCGTAGAAGAGGGAATCATGCGCTGCTACCTGCTCTTCACGCTGGCGCGCGGAATGAACTTCTGGTGGGCTGTCGGGTTAGTGGGCGCGATGTGTCTGCGCCTGTTTACACACGCCAAGGGGAACGGGACCTGGGGTGTCTACGCCATCGCACTGATGGGTGTGATTCCCTGCCTGTTGCTGCACGTGAAGAGGGCCCCAAGCTCCGGCTTCTGGCAGGCGGCCTGGGTTACATCAACCTTCTTCGGCTTTGGACATACGGGCAATCACGGTGAAAACTGGATCGGCATTTTTGCCGCGGCGGCGATCGGGTTTGTGTTCTGTGTGAGTGTCTGGGTTACTGGCTCGGCGTGGTGGGCCATCGGATGTCACGCAGCATGGGACTGGGCAGAGACCTACTTTTATGGCACTGCGGACAGCGGCCTTGTTGCAAAAGGTCATTATCTGACGACTGTGCCCGCAGGCAATCCGCTCTTGAGTGGCGGCGCGGATGGCCCGGAAGGAAGCCTGCTGGTATTGCTGGTCATTCTTCTGCTGCTGGTGTTGCTGCTGGTACTTTATCGGCGGCCTCACCCCGCATCGGTTCCAGTTGCGACGGCAGAGCCATTGGCAAGCTGAAAGAGATCGCATGCGCCTCTGGCTCAATCGAACGGGTGACGTCTCGCTGCGGGAGCAACTGATAACGCAGGTGGTGCTGGGAATTCTATGCCATGAACTTGTGCCCGGACAGCGGCTACCGAGTACGCGCGAACTTTCGCGGCGATTCGGGATTCACGCCAACACGGCAAGTGCAGCTTATCGACAACTTGAGAGCGAGGGATGGGTTGAGCTGCGTCATGGGAGCGGTGTTTTTGTCTGCGATAAGCGACCGGATGCGCCACTGAGCCCGGAGATGGCTGTCGATCAACTCATCGGCGACATGGCTTTGGAGGCGCGAAGGCTTGGCGCGGCGGATGCGCTGCTCAAGGCGCGACTGCGGCGCTGGCTTTCGCTGGAACCGCCGGCACGATGGCTGCTGATTGAGCCGGACGTGGAGTTGGGGCGGATTGTGATCCACGAGCTGGAGCAGGCGCTGGCATTGCCAGTGTTGGGGTGCAGTCCTGAGGAATGCGGCAAGCCGGGCACGCTGGACGGATGCATGGCTTTGGTACTGCCGAGCAAGGCCGCCCGGGTGAGGAAGTTACTGCCTGCAGGCAAGGAGCTCACCACATTGCAGGTTCATCCGGTGTCGGTTGAACTTCAGGAAAATATGCAGCGATACATGCCGGAGCACGCGGCCGATCTAATCGGCATCGCATCGCGGTGGAGCGAGTTTCAGCGTATCGCGCAAACGATGCTGATCGCGGTTGGATTTGCTCCGGAGAGCCTGCTGGTTTGCGACGCGACCAAGGCCGGATGGAAACGCGGACTGGACGCTACCACTGGCGTGGTGTGCGATGTCGCAACCGAGCTTGAACTGCCCGAAGAAATTCATCGGATCGTGTTCCGGCTGGTCGGAGAGGCTTCGATGGCGGAGTTGCTTGCGATCGAATCGCGGCTGTCTGGGGAGACTGTGCGCGCCGCAATGCGCGTGTGACACCTGCGAAACTGTCCTAATCCGCCGTGCGACACGGGGCGCAGGTTCCTAACATGGCCTGTAATCGGCATGGAAAGGAGCCGCACTCATGCGACACTTCTGGATTTGGATTCCAATTTTCATTCTGCTTTTTGCTCATGGCCTACGCTGCCGGTGGGCAGACATTGTCACCGGCGGATGCGCGAGTTGATGCATCATTGACACCCGAGGTGCAATCCGGTTTCGCGCGCGGCGAGCGCGGAAATGAAGACTGGAATCGCGTTCGGACACTCGTGAACGGGCAGGAGATCGTGATCTCAACTGGAGGGAAACACGGGACGCACTGCCTGTTTTCCGGAGCCACCGCCAATTTACTTTTCTGCGAGCCGAAATACGATTTGACGAGTGCCAGGGAGTATAGATTTGATCGCGCGGAAGTGGTGATGGTTCGCTTGGACCAGTGGGGCAGGAACGCCAAGCTTGCGATCGGCACGACTGCTGCCGCGGGTTTTGTGTGGGGAGCAGTCCAAGGATCGAATCCTCGCAGCGGTTATACGTATCCCCGCGTCGTGACCGGTCTGGCTGGTGGTGTGTTGGGCGGGCTTGTGGGATGTGCTGTCGCTGTTCCGGCGGCTTTTCTTATTCGCGGCCACCTCGTGTATCGCCAGCCTAAAGCGGAGTGGATGGCGCATGCCGCCTCACGCTGGCCGCGAGAATCTGGGCTTGATCCGCAACTCGCGGCGAGGTGATTGGTTGAAAGCACTTGGATGCGCGTCAAAGGGACTGCGGGCGTTATCCTGTTGTTGACCGATGTCCACTCCTCGCCCATCGAATCTAGCACCCAAGGTGATCCCCATCGCACGTCATCGTCGTCGGCGCTGGCCGAAGATTCTCATTTGGACCGCATTTTGTCTGCTTACGCTTTTGCCGGTGTCGGCTCTAGTGGGCGTGCTCTGGCTGCGCTCGGCCGCGAAGGCTGCCTTGCCGGTGCTGGATGGCGATGTGCATCTCGCGGGACTCAACGGAGACGCGGGCTCACCGCCGGTGCTGTCGGCTCCCGTGACGGTTCGACGCGATCAGCACGGAGTGCCACATATAGACGCAGCGTCGCAGGAAGACATGTTGGTGGCGCAGGGCTACGTGACGGCGCAGGACCGCCTGTGGCAGATGGACGCCTCTCGACGCAGCGCCAACGGCGAGCTTGCGGAGATCCTTGGCCCATCGCTCCTTCGGCATGACAAGGCGGAGCGCGTGTTTCAGTTTCGCAACACAGCGCGCCGCATCTATGCGAATTTTCCGGCGGATGAACGCGCACGATACGAAGCTTATGCGCGGGGAGTGAATCTTTACATCGCGCAGCATCAAGATTCCCTGCCGCCGGAGTTTCGGCTGCTGCACTACAAGCCTCAGCCGTGGCGCGGGGAGGACTCGATCAGTATCGGCATGGCGATGGTGGACATGCTCGATACGCATTGGTATGCCAAGCTGGCGCGTGATCGGATTGCCGCGAAGCTGCATAACCTCAAACTCGAATCGGATCTCTATCCGGTTGGCTCGTGGCGCGATCATCCGCCGACGGGCGTACTGCTTGACTTGAGCAAGCCGCATGCGGAACCGGTTTCGCCTCCGGGTGAAGACGAGGATGACGATCGCAGCCAGACGAGCGCCGAACCACCGCCGGACTTGCCCGGGTTGTTGGGCCGAAGCGAGTGTGAGGGATGCGCGCCAGGCTCGAACAACTGGGTCATTGGAGGCCAGCACACAGTGAGCGGCAAGCCGCTGCTCTCGAACGACATGCACTTGGCGCTGAATGAACCGAACATCTGGTACATGGCTGATCTGCGCGCGCCGGGATTCCACGCAGCGGGAGTGACTTTGCCCGGAATGCCGTTTGTGATTGCGGGCCATAATGAACACATTGCGTGGGGATTCACCGCGCTGTATGGCGATGTGCAGGATCTCTATGTGGAAAAGCTGGATGGAAAAGGCAACTATTTCGTTGCAGGTAACGCGGTGTTGGCGGGTAGTTGGAAACCGCTAACGGTGGACCACGAATTGATTCATGTGCGGGGGCTCAAGGACGTTTTGTTCGATGTGCAGTCCACCGATCACGGGCCGTTGCTGGATCCGATATTTACAAAGGACACGCGACCGATAGCGCTGCATTGGACCCTCTACGACACGGCGCTCAACTCGATTCCGCTTTACCAGATGGACGCATCGTCGAATTGGACGGAGTTTTCAGCAGCGCTTGAGCAGTGGTGCTGGCCCACGCAAAACCTCGTCTACTCCGACGACCAGGGGCACATTGCTTACCATGCATTGGGGAAAATTCCGCTGCGTCCGGCGGGGTTGCAGGGCACGCTGATTCAAGACGGTGCGCACGAGTGGAACGGGTACATTCCCTTCGATCAATTGCCGAATTCCTTTGATCCACCAGCGGGATTTTTGGCCACTGCGAACTCGCGCGTGACCACCGATGGGGCTCCAAACCTCTTGTCGCTTGACTGGGCTGAGCCATATCGCACCGAGCGCATTTACAAGCTGCTGCAAGGGAGAGACCATCTGCGGCCGGAAGACATGTTGGCGGTGCAGACGGATATATATAGCGAAGTGGACCAGGAACTGGCGCATCGTTTTTCTTATGCGATTGATCACGCCCCGGGCGCCGACGACCGGCTGCACAAGGCGGCGGACCTGATGCGCAGTTGGGATGGGAAGCTGACGGTGGACTCGGCGGCAGCTTCGCTGGTGACGCAGACACGCAAGGCGCTTTGGCCGCTGATTCTTGAGCCGAAGCTCGGCAAGGACGCGGAAAACTACCAGTGGTCCGAGTCGAATGTCGCCGAGGAAGAGATCGTAATGCACGCGAATCCGGATTGGCTGCCGGCGGGCTACAAGGATTGGGACGCGCTGCTGACGGAAGCGGTGAGGCGCGGGATGAAAGATGGCAAAGCTCCCGAGGACGTGAACAAGTGGGCCTATGGTGAGTGGCACGTTGTCGATATCGAGCATCCGCTGGCGGACTTCCTGCCGTATGTGGGCCGTATCGCGGGCACGGGTCCCCAGCCTCTGAGCGGCGACACGATAACGGTGAAGCAAGTAGGTCGCTCATTCGGGCCGTCGCAGCGGTTCACGATGGACTGGAGCAACATCGACGGTTCGACGGAAAATATTGCCCTTGGTGAAAGCGGCAATCCTTATAGCGCGTATTTTCGAGACCAGTGGAACGACTACTACGGCGGGACGACGTTCGCGCTGCCGTTCAGCACGGCGGCGGTGGCGGCGCAAACGCGGCACACGCTGCGATTGCTGCCATGAATCCCGTGAACGAGGAACAGCCGGGCACGCAAGGCTGGCGACGGCTCGTAGGACCGGCCGTGATTTTGGTGGCCGCGTTCGTGGCAACTTCGCCGCAGCTTTTTCGCGGGAACTCCTGCGGACACGATTTCAACTTTCATCTGGTTTCGTGGCTCGACATCGTTGCCAGCTGGCGGCACGGAAACTTTTATCCCCACTGGGCCCCGAGCCCGAACTTCGGCGCAGGCGAGCCGCGCTTTATTTTCTATCCTCCGCTCACATGGATGCTGGGGGCGATGCTAGGACTGTTCCTGCCATGGAAGGGCGTTCCGCTGGTGGTGACCTGGCTGCTGCTCGCGGGTACGGGGCTGGCCACGCGCATGCTCGCACGGCGGGCACTCACGGACGGCCCGGCGACACTCGCTGGATGCGCGGCGCTGTTCTCGGGCTATGCGATGTTTACTGCATTTGAGCGCTCGGCGTTTGGCGAGTTGGCAGGCGGATTCTGGATTCCTCTGCTATTACTGCTTGTGTTTCGTGATCGCAATCCGTCTGGGTCGGTTTGGCGGCGCGCGTTTGATGGGTCGACCGTGCCGCTGGCGCTGGTGCTGGCCGGTGCGTGGCTCTCGAATGCACCCCTGGGCGTAATGGCGAGCTATCTATTGGCGGTGGTGGCGCTTGCCATGGCAGTGCAGTTACGCTCGTGGGCGCCGGTGATGCGCGCAACGGTTGCGACTGCACTGGGGTTGGGCCTGGCAGCTTTCTACCTGGTTCCCGCGGCGGTGGAGCAGAAGTGGGTGGAGATTCGGCAGGCGACGGATGACCCTGGTCTCCTGATCGAAAACAGTTGGATGTTCGCGAGGCATGCGGGCAATCCGGCGCTCGAATTGCACGACGTGGAGTTGTTCAAGGCATCGGCCATCGGAATCACGATGATTGCGGTTGCGCTGGGTGGGCTCTTCATAAGCTGGCGGCGCGGCAAGCTGCTTGAGAAGCGCGAATGGTGGATTACGCTTGCGTTGATTCCCCTTTTTGTTTTGCTGTTGCAGCTTCCAATATCGCTGCCTGTGTGGAACGCGTTGCCGAAGCTGCGCTTTTTGCAGTTTCCGTGGCGATGGCTGCTGGTGCTTGAGGCTCCGATGGGGATCTTCTTTGCGTCCGCGGTGTGGATGACCGGGCGCTGGCTTCGCGTGTTGGTTGTGGCCACTAGCTCTGTTCTGTTTCTGCTGGCCGCAGTCTTTACGACGCAGGTGTTCTTTCAGTTCTGCGATGATGAAGACTCGGTTCGCGGCACGTTGCGCGCGTACACCGATGGATCGGGATTCGAAGGCACGGACGAGTACGCGCCTCCCCTGGCCGACGACTCACTTGTAGCTTTGAATCTGCCGAATGCTTGCCTGACTAAAGATCCGCAGGTTGTGCTGGCGACCGCAGTGGATGAACTGACTCCGGTGTACGAGCAAAACAAGGGTATATGCGACGCGACGTTTTCATGGACAGCCGATCGTGGTAAGCCCTCGGACGAACATCTGCACCTTGAGACAGTCACTCCCCAGGCCGGCTACCTGGTGTTGAAACTGCGCACCTATCCTGCATGGCAGATAGGGGTAAATGGAAAACTCGTCAATTCCCTGCCCAGGCGTACAGATGGCCTGGTGGCGGTGCCTGTTCCGAAAGGACCGATTAACTTGACAGTAGACTGGATCACAACCGGCGACGTGATCGCTGGGCGATGCCTGAGCTTGGTGACACTGGCTCTGCTCACGTGTCTATGTTTATTGGAGCGAGGTTTACCGCTGCGAAGGCGGGCGAGACCTCGGTTATCATGATGAGAATGCCAACCGATGTGAAATCGCTGATTCACGAAGGCGCGGAGTTGACCGACCGGGCGCTTGAAGCGCTGATTCCCGGAGTCGACACTGTGCCGGCGTCGATTCATGGCGCGATGCGACACTCCACCTTCGCCGGGGGAAAGAGGCTGCGTCCGGTGTTGGCAATGCAGGCTGCGGTGACGATCGCAGGCTCGCTACCGAGGGGAATCGAGCGGCTGGGTGCGGCGCTCGAGATGCTGCACACCTATTCGCTGATCCACGACGACTTGCCGGCGCTGGATAACGATGATTTGCGCCGCGGCAAACCTACCTGCCACGTTGCATTCGGCGAAGCCATCGCCATCTTGGCCGGAGACGCGCTGCAGACCCGCGCTTATGAGGTGCTGGCTGGGCTAGACGCGCCGCCCGCGGCTACCGTGCAGATTATCGGCCTGATCGCCAACGCGACCGGGACAGTGGAAGGCATGATTGGTGGACAGGTTCTGGACTTGGAGAGCGAGCATCTGAAGCCGACTCCGGAGCTGGTGGAGGCCATTCACCGCGCGAAGACGGGCGCACTGATTCGGGTAAGTGTCGTGACTGGAGGCGTTTACGGCGGCGCTAACGCTGAAGACGTGGCGCGGCTGGATACCTTCGGGCGCAAGGCTGGACTGGCCTTTCAGATTGTGGATGACGTGCTCGACATGACCGTGGACTCCGCTCACCTGGGCAAGACCGCCGGTAAGGATTTGGCCACGGAGAAAGCCACCTGGCCGGCCGTCTACGGCATCGAGCAGAGCCAGCGCGATGCGGCCACCCTGATTGAGGAAGCTTTCGCCGCCCTCGCGCCCTACGGCAGCCGCGCGGATGGATTGAAGTCCGTCGCCCGGTTTCTGGTGGAGCGGAAGAACTAGGGTGCTTTCCGAAGCCGACATCCTCACCGCGCTACGCGATTGCTTTGACCCAGAGGTGAAGCTGAACCTCGTCGACCTTGGGCTAATCTACGCCGTCGAGACCGGGCCGGACCCGGACTCTACGCCGGCGTGGCCGCGCCAATGGGTCAAGGTGACCATGACTCTGACGACGCAGCAGTGCCCCGCTTCTGGACTCATCTTTGAGCAGGTACACAACCGCCTTGCCGGGATCCCCGACGTCAGCCAAGTGAAAGTGGACCTCGTTTGGGAACCCAAGTGGACGCCCCACCGCATCAGCGAGGCGGGGCGTCGGCAATTGGGAATCTAGAGTTGGTTTACCTGGCCAGAACGCGACGCAGCGACTCGCCTTTTTCGCTGACTTCGTCGACCACTTCCTGCACTTGCTCGATCATCCATTGGGCCTTATCAATATATTCGGGAAGGGCTTGCCACCATTTGCGAAGCATCTCCTCCTGGTCGAGGAGGGCAAGCGCGGTTCCTGACGCAGCCACGACCAAGCCCGCGCGGCGCTGGCCTGAGAGCAGCAGCACGCCTCCGACGATGAGCGATCCGCACGCCGCCACCCGGACCCAATCGATCGAGTCGGGTTCGGGATAATAGGTTTCACCGGAGTATCGTGGTTCTTGTCTGCGTTCCCTGTCGAGACTTGGCGCAAAGCCCATGAAATCTCCCTCCATTTAGTTCTGATGCATACCCGGCGGATACGGGAAGGCTGTCACTAACTTTCTGCAAGGTCGAGAGGTCAGCCAACCAGACCGGGGAATTGTTTTTAGTCCAGGTCGAACTCGCGCAGCGGTTTGCCGTCGGGTGCGTCCTTGGCCTTGCGCAGGGCCTCGGCAAATTTCTTTTCAAACAGGTCTTCCTTGTTCTTTTCCGCGTCGATTGACTGACGGAAGATCGACTCCTTGCGTTCATCGCTCTCGCGCATGGCTTTAGCCGCAGTCTCAAGATCTTCAAACATCCGCTTGCGCGGGGCCGGAGTGTGGCTTACCAACAGACCGGTAGAGGCATCAATGACAAGCATCGCCCCGCAATCCGGACAGGCAACTTCAAATGTTTCCTTCTTCGCATTCGCCATAACAGAAAGCATTGTAGGCGCTCCGGCGTGATCATGGAAGCCGTGATGCCGCTCACAGGCTCAGCACAATGAGTGAACTTATGTCGGCGCGCAGGCGTAACCTGATCCGGACACAAGTCTATTCATGTTTACGCCCCGGCCATCCAAGGGCCGCGCTACTTTTTGGGCGTGTCTGCTTTCTTTGCATTGTCCGCCGGTTGGACGTGGAGAATCACCCGGCGGTAAGAAGTGAGGCGCGGCGTGCCTTCGTCCGTAACGGCGAGAATGAGGTGAGCGGTGCCTGTTCCCCTGCAAGGGATGAGCGGAAGCCACAGCGGACGGCACGGCGAGTCCGCATGTACCTTGACCTGCGGAGTATCTGCGCCGGTCAGCGTGAGAGCCGCAAGCAAGCCGTCGGTGCTGCCCGCCTCCGCGTAGTGGAACCAGTGAAAATGTATGCGCTGTGCGTCGGGGTCGGAGCTTTGGCCAGCGTCAAGCGTGATGGTCTGCCCCGCTTTCACATCGATCTCGATGGACTCCTTTCCCGTCTGTCCATTCACGATCGCGATGGGATTGTGATTCGCATGGGCGTAATCGGCGACGGTCCACGTCATGCGCGCCGCGAAATCGTCCTGAAAAGCTTCGCGCCAACGCCAGATGGTTGCCTGGTCGGAGACGTGCTCAACACCATCGGCTCCGATCACCGTATCCTGCGATGTGACGCGCCCGAACTCGTCGCCGCCTTGCGTCCAGACAGGATGGGTTTCGCCGTATGGCTGGCGGTAGATGTACCGGCCGCCCCAGCCGCCCCAGTCAGGACGACGATAGGCATTGAGGCCGTTGTCGATCAGACCGAGGAACGACGGCGTGTCGCCTTCCATGATGAACATGAAGTGCGGATAGACTTTGCCCAAAGGGCCCTTGCTGCGGATGTTTGTGTCGAGCCATTCATTGGTAACGGTCGTGAAATCGGCGCCGGCTCCGTTGCGGTAATAGCGGTCTCCGCTGATGCCTGTCCAGGTGGCGAAGTAATATTCGCCGCTGGTGGGCGTCGATGGAGAAACGACGTAGAAGAGACTGGGAAACTCGCGGCGAATCCACGGTCCGGCATCGTCCTGATCGGAGACGGAGTAGACGCGAAGCTTGGCGATGAACGTGGCGAGTTGCTCCGGGGTGCGCGTGGCGCGAACTTCCTGCAGCGCCTGCGCCAACGTGTTCGCGCCACCCCAGATGCAGATCCAGACCGGGCGGGGGTCGCCTTCGCGGTCTGCGGCGCTGATGATGGAGCGGGCACCATCGGAGTCTTTGTCTTTGCCGGTTCCCGCGATGCCGTATGCGGTTTGACCAGTGAACACGTGCCAGCCAAGATCTTGAGCGCTGGGGAATTCTTTGGAGTGCAGCAGAAGATTGGTCCGCACCTGGCCATAGGCGTCGATGAGCTGATGCATCGTTTCGGGGTGCGTAGCGGACTTTTGCCAAGTGGAGGTAGTGGCGATCATCGACTCGATCTGCAACTCATTGGAGTAGAGCAGCAGGCGCACGAAAGACATCTGGTCGTCGGGCTCGTTGCCGATGTCGCTGATGACGACAACGCGCGGTTTTCCGGAGAAGTCATCGACGTGGCTGGGCGGCAGTGCTTGCGCGGTGAGAAACGTGCTAGCTGACAGAAAAATTACTGCCAGTAACTTGCATTGCTTCACTGGTAATCCCCCGACTCGATTTTCCCACGTCATTATGTCGCATCGAATCGAATCCGCGCCGCTGGGGGTACCCCTGGGGTACCCCCACCCATACTCTGTAGACAAGTTCCTTCTTTTCATTGGCTTGCAGGGAGGGTTGCTCGCCAAAATCCTCTTAGCATTGGACTTAGCTGCAGAGTCCTCACAACAAAAGAGTTACTGGCGCTTCTGCGCGCTTTGAGCGAAAGATGAGCTTGCGAACAGACTGGGTCTGCGTGATGCGCAAGTTCTCCGCCAGAATCATTGTGTACCGGTAGCCCGAAATGATGTGCAAAACGGTAGGAGGCGCAAAAGCACAAAGGCCCTGCTCGTTGAGCAGGACCTTCGCGTCTGCGGGTGCGGGAAAGAACGCTCTAGTGTTTTTCCTGCGCCGTCGCCAGCTTGGCTTCGGCTTCGGAGATGACGTGGAGAGCGGCGGCGTAAGCTTCTTCGCTGTCGCCGGCTTCGTTCCACTCTTTGTGGCCGCGATCGAGCTGCTGCTGGGCGCGAGGCACATCGATCTCTTCGGGCTTGAGCGCATCGTTGGCGAGAATCGTCACACGATCGGGGAGAACCTCAACGAATCCCCAGCTCACGTTGTAGATTTGCTCGGCTGGGACGGCGCCGTCTTTCGCGCCATGCAGTCTCACGTCGCCTGCCCCCAATTCTGCCAACAACGGCGCATGCCCATAGAGCACTTCCATATACCCATTCTTCGCGGGCAACTCAACAGCGTCTGCCGCCTGATCGAAGAGGACGCGCTCGGGCGTAACCAGCCTTACACGGAGTTGATTGCTTTCGTCAGCCATGGGCTCCTTTCAGTCGCCAGTGAACAGTTCGCAGTGAACAGTGATCAGTTGAAACGACCCGCAACGGAGTGGACCTTACTGTCCACTGTTCACTGACCGCTGTCAGCTGCTCTACGCCGTCGTCTTCAATTTTTCGGCGGTTTCCAGCACTTCCTCGATGGCGCCCTTCATGTAGAAGGCCTGCTCGGGGATGTCGTCGTACTTGCCCTCGATGATTTCCTTGAAGCTGCGCACCGTGTCGGCAATCTTGACGTACGCACCGGGAATGCCGGTGAACTGTTCGGCCACGTGGAACGGCTGCGACAGGAACTTCTGCACCTTGCGGGCGCGGGCCACGGTGAGCTTGTCTTCCTCTGAAAGCTCATCGATGCCGAGAATCGCGATGATGTCCTGCAGGTCTTTGTAGCGCTGCAGAATGCGCTTCACACCCTGCGCCACGTCGTAGTGATCCTGGCCAACAATGCGCGCGGAGAGGATGCGTGAGGTGGAAGCCAGCGGATCGACGGCCGGATAAATGCCAAGCTCCGATAGCGGACGGCTCAACACTGTCGTCGCGTCGAGGTGAGCAAACGTTGTTGCCGGCGCGGGGTCAGTCAAGTCATCGGCGGGCACGTAGACGGCCTGAACTGAAGTTACAGACCCCTTGCTGGTTGAGGTGATCCTCTCCTGCAGCTCGCCCATTTCAGTGGCGAGGTTGGGCTGGTAGCCCACGGCAGAAGGCATGCGGCCCAGCAGCGTGGATACTTCGGAGCCGGCCTGCGTGAAGCGGAAAATATTATCGATGAAGAGCAGCGTGTCGGACCCCTCGACGTCGCGGAAATATTCGGCGACGGTGAGGCCGGTGAGTGCCACGCGTAGACGCGCTCCGGGCGGCTCGGTCATCTGACCGTAGACCAGCGCGCATTTTGAATTGGCAAAGTCGCCGGGCTTGATGACGCCGGATTCGGTCATCTCTGTCCAGAGATCGTTGCCCTCGCGGGTGCGCTCGCCCACGCCGGCAAACACCGAGTAGCCGCCGTGGTTCTTGGCCACGTTGTTGATGAGTTCCATGATGACGACGGTCTTGCCCACGCCGGCGCCGCCGAACAGGCCGATCTTGCCGCCCTTCAAGAAGGGCTGAATCAGGTCGATGACCTTGATGCCGGTCTCGAACATCTCCTCGTGCGTGGTCTGCTCGTCGAACAGCGGAGCGGGACGATGGATCGGCATGCGGCTCTTTTCGCCGATGGGGCCGAGCTCATCGACCGGTTCGCCGATGACGTTGATGACGCGGCCAAGCGTCTCCTTGCCCACGGGCACGCGAATGGGACCGCCTTGGTCGATGGCCTTCATGCCGCGAACCATGCCGTCGGTGGCTTCCATTGCGACGGTGCGCACGCGACCTTCGCCCAGGTGTTGCTGCACCTCGAGAATCACGCTGATCGGCGTGGGTACGTTGAAGCCGTCGCTGGTGACGCGCAGCGCCTGATAGATGGGCGGCATCGTCGCTTCTTCAAACTGCACGTCCACCGCGGGACCGGAGATCTGAATTACCTTGCCAATGCTCTCTGCCATAAACTCTGCCTTCCAGAAGTGCTAAACAGCGGCGGCACCGCTGACAATTTCGATGATTTCCTTGGTGATCGCGGCTTGACGCACACGATTCATTTCGAGGGTGTACGCGTCGATCATATCCGAGGCGTTGTTGGTGGCTGAATCCATCGCGGTCATGCGGGCCGCGTGTTCAGCGGCGACCGACTCGGTCATGGCGTGATAGAGCATGGCGGAAACGTATTGCGGCAGCAGGCCGTTGAAAAGTTCCTCCGCCGGCTGCTCATAGATGTAGTCCACCTGGTTGGTTCCGAATTTGCGCGCTTCCTCGTCGGCCTCTGCAGTGTCGATTGGTTCGAGCGTGATGCCGGCGCTGAGAGCAGCCTCTGCCGCGCGCTCGCGCTCCTCCGCCGTGGGTTCAACCGCGCCGGTGATCTGCGGAACGCCGATCTTCATGATGGGCAACAGGCGCTCGACTACGAGACGCTGCGCGATGACGGACTTGAATTCGTTGTAGACGATGTATGCGGCGTCGATCTCCTCGTGCACATAGCGGGAGATGATGCTCTGGGCAAGATCGAATACACGCTTGGTCTCGAGCTTGAGCAGCATGCCGACATGATCGCCTGTAACTTCGACGCTGCCTTTGCGGTCGTTGCGGACCATGCGCTTGATGCCGTTCTCGTCTACCTGCTCGGTATATTCGGCGGCGGGATAGCGCTTGCGCGTAAGATCGCGCCCCTTGCGGCCCACGGCCTCAACGTCGATTTCCTTGTCGGTATTGCCGTTGATGAATTGAAAAGCAGTCTTGAGGATGTTGGCGTTGAATGCGCCCGCGAAACCCCTGTCGCCACTGATCACCACCAGCAACACGCGTTTCTCGGGCCGCATGGCAAACAGTGGATGCCGCAGGTTGCCGGTCTCCTCGTCAAAAATATCCACGCGCCGTGTCAACGACTCCAGCACGCTAGTGATCATCCTGGCGTAGGGCCGCGCAGTGAACAGTGATCAGTGGATGCGGTTTATCGGTTTTACTGCTCACTGTGCACTGTACACTGTCCACTCGCTCTTTACGCCTTTGCGGCCTGCAGTTCCGAGGCGAAGTTGGCCTTATATTCCTTGAGTGCTGCGTGGAGCCGGTTGCGCAGATCGTCGTCGAGGGACTTCTTCTTGGTCAGATCTTCCACGAGAGCCGACTGTGCGCTTTCGAAGTACTTATACAAGCCGTCCTCGTAGGCGCGAATGTCGGAGACATCAAGGTCATCGAGATAGCCTTGCGTACCCGAGAACAGAATCACAACCTGCTGCTGCCAGGTGAGCGGCTGAAATTGCGGCTGCTTCAGCAATTCCGTGAGGCGCTGGCCGCGGCTCAGCTGTTTCTGCGTCAACGGATCGAGGTCGGAGCCGAACTGAGCAAACGCGGCCAGTTCGCGGTACTGCGCCAGATCGAGCTTGAGCGTCGCGCCCACTTGTTTGGTGGCCTTGATTGCCGCCGAGAAGCCCACGCGCGACACTGAAAGGCCAACGTTGACGGCCGGACGAACACCGGAGTTGAACAGATCGGTCTCAAGAAATATCTGGCCGTCGGTGATGGAGATGACGTTGGTCGGAATGTAAGCCGATACGTCGCCGGCCTGCGTCTCAATGACTGGCAGCGCGGTAAGTGAGCCGCCGCCTTTCTTGTCGCTTAACTTCGAGGAGCGCTCAAGCAGGCGGGAGTGGAGATAGAACACGTCGCCCGGGTATGCTTCGCGGCCCGGTGGGCGGCGCAGCAGCAGCGAAATCTCGCGATAGGCCATGGCGTGCTTCGAAAGATCGTCGTACATCACGAGCGCGTGTTTTCCGTTGTCGCGGAAATACTCGCCGATAGCGGTGGCCGCATACGGCGCGAGGTACAGCATCGGAGCCGGTTCAGACGCAGAGGCGGCCACGATCACGGTGTGCCCCATGGCGCCGGCTTCGGTCAGTGTCTGCACAACCTGGGCAATCGATGAGCGCTTCTGCCCGATCGCGCAGTAGATGCAAATCAGATTGTTTTTGGCGTTGTTAATGATGGTGTCGAGCAGCACCGCGGTCTTGCCGGTCTGGCGGTCGCCAATGATCAACTCGCGCTGGCCGCGGCCAATCGGAATCATGGCGTCAATGGCCTTGAGTCCTGTGGCCATGGGCTCGCGAACTCCCTGGCGGTCGATGATGCCGGGGGCCAGCCGCTCGACCGGGAACGACAGAGTGGATGCGATCGGCCCCTTGTCGTCGATGGGCGCGCCGAGTGCGTTGACCACGCGGCCAATCATGCCTTCGCCCACCGGCACGCTCAAAATCTTGCCGGTGCGCTTGACCTCATCGCCTTCGCGGAGTTCCGTGTAGTCGCCCAACACCACGGCACCCACCTGATCCTCTTCGAGCGAGAGTGCCAGCCCGGCAATGCCGTGCGGAAAGCTGAGAAGCTCGCCGGCCATCACCTTGTCGAGTCCGTGAAGTCGCGCGATGCCGTCACCGAGCGAGGTGATCGTTCCCACTTCGTCGACCTGAACCTTAGAGTCGTAGTTCGCGATCTGGTCGCGAAGAAGTTGCGTAATCTCGTCTGCCTTGATCTGAGCCATTTCTTTCCTCAGGGATCAGGGGTCAGTCGTCAGGGATCAGTTTTCAAAAAACCGCTGAACTCCCTGACCGCCGCACTCCCTTTTCCTCTGTTCCAATTCTTTACTTCTTGTTCCAGACTTCTGAACTCAATCGCTGCCACGAGGCCACGGGTTTATGTTGATCCCTGACCCCTGATCTCTGAACCCTGCGGGTTTTAGCCCGCTATCAATGCTTCTTTCAAACGCTCGAGCCGGCCTCGCACTGAGCCGTCATAAACCGTGGAGCCGATGCGGACAACCGTGCCGCCGATGATGGAGGCGTCGAGCTTGAAACTTGCCTCAACGCGAGAGCCTGCCAGCTTGCCGACGCCCGCTACGAGTTCTTGCTGCTCTTTGCTGCTGAGTTCGCGCGCTGTTACGATTTCCGCCTGTCGAATGCCTAACCGCTCCTGCATCTCCGCGCGCCAGGCTGCGGCCACCGCATGCACTTCACCGATGCGGTCGTTGTTAATGAGGACCGCGAGCAGATTGCGCAACTCCTTTTGCAGGCCGAGCTTCGTGTTCAGCTTGTCGAGGATGCCCACTTTCTGTGTGGCGGTTACGGCGGGATTTACAAACAACTCGCGGAGTTCTTTGCTGCCGTCCCAGGTACCGAGAAAATCGTTGAGCTGCCGGTCGAGCGCGGCAGCATCCAGTTTGGCCGAGGCAACCACGTCGGCGAATGCGCGGGCATATCGTGATGCGAAGGCGGCCATCTACTTCTGCCCTCCCCTGCCTGCGCCGTTTCCCGTAGTCTCGCGCACAAACTCGGCGATCAGGGCGCGATCCGTCTCCGGCGTCAGCACCAGTTGCCTGGCAGCCTGCTCGATGGCCAGATCGGCAGCGAAGTTCCTCAGGCCGCGTTTGGCCTGTGCAGCGGCCGCGTTGAGTTCCTGTTCGGCAGAGGCCACGATGCGGGCGCCTTCTTCTTCGAGAGCCGCCTTGCTGCGCTCCTCATCCTGATGAATCTGCTGCTCCACTTCGTTGCGGAACTTGGCGATCTCTTCATCGAGGCTGGAGAGCTTGGCCTCAACGGCGGTGAGCCGGGAGTTGGCATCCTCCGTCACTTTGCGAGCCGATTCGATGTCGTTGCGCACCTTTTCTGAACGCTTGCGGAGTAGCCGGGGCATCAAGCGAGCCAGAGGAATGACGATGGCAAGGACAACGACCGCCACATTGATGATTTCAAAGAGGCGGGCAGCGGATTCGACATTGAGATGCAGGATCCGGGCCAGTGACTTGACGACCGGAGCATGCCGGTACTGGTCGCTCTCTTCCTTTTCGGACTTGGCGGCCTCTTTTGGTTCAGTGGCTTCGGAACCGCTCGCGCTGCCTGTGGAAGTTGTTGTCGCGGCTGGCTCCGCCGGAGGTTCCGCCGATTGCTGCGCCCCTGAATAGGACGGCCCAGCGGCGATAGCCACAACCAACGCCGCAAGAAAGAAAATCGAGATTAAGCGGGCGGAGAAATGCGATAGATATCTGGGCTGCTTCAACGGGAACCCCCGGCGGCAAGCGGCAGTACCGCTCGAACCACCTGATTGGCCAGATCCGCCGCCGAACCCTGGATGACCTGGCGCGCCTGGTCGGCCTCGGTTTCCAACTCCGCCTTGGCCTGGCTCACCTTTGCGCCGGCGGTCTTGCGAGCGGCGTCGAGAGCGGCTTCGCGCTCGGCGTTCCGTTGCTTTGCGCGCTGCTCACGAAGCTTGTAAATCTCGGCCCGTGCCTGACGAAGCTTTTCGGCATACTCGGCAGCGCGGGCTTCGGCCGTCGCGATGGCCTTGTGAGCATCTTCCACGGCGCCCTCGGTGCGGGCGCGGCGCTCTGCCAGCGTCTTGCTCAGCGGCCCCTGGACCAGGAACTGGTAGGCCAAAACCAGCACAATGAACAGCAGGACTGTAGGTACGGCGCCAATCAGGAGCGCCCCGATTTGTTGACTGGTGATTGCGGTCACGAATCAGGATATTAGTCCAAAAAAGGACTTGCATTCCCTTACAACAGGCCTAAACTAAACATACCACCTAGACCCGGTTCAGGGTCCAGCGGGCAGCCGGTTCCGGGAAGTCCTTCCACTCCCGAGACCGGCTGGCCCGCCTCTTAGTTTCTGGGCAACTTTTGGCTCCCGACAAGCTTCCGAAAGCAGGCTCGCAACACCGTCAGAGGCTTCGCGCGGACAAAAGCCGCCAGACAAACACCCGCCTGCCATATACTTCGCTAACAACACCTCCTCAAAACGACAAGAGATCATGCTGGAGCTTCTTCCATCCATTTCGTTCTGTTTGTGGATTTTCGGGCTGCGTCGCAGGGGTTTTGGATGGCGCAAAGCTCTTCTCTTCGCTTCCATCCCATGGTTCCTCTTTGTGGTTTATTCGACCGAATTCCTCAGCGGCCTGCAAGCTGTATCCCAATTCGGTATATCCGTAGCGTGGCTTTTTTGCGCGATTTTGGCCGCGGCCTGGTTTGCGGTTGGCCGTCGAACGAAGCCCGACGTTCCCGGAAATGACACCAACGCCGCGTCTTTCGCGCCCTCGCTGGACAAATGGGACGGAATAGCACTTTGGTTAGTTGCAGGCTTCGTTGCGGTCGCAGGCGCCACGGCCGTAGTGTGTGCTCCCAACAACTGGGACGCTATGGAGTACCACCTTCCGCGTGTAATCCAGTGGATCGGCAATCGGTCTGTTGCGTTCTACCCCACGATCGACAGGCAGCAACTTTCGATGCCTCCCCTGACGGAATACGTCATGCTGCACCTCTATTTGCTCTTTGGCTCTGACCGGCTGGTCAACCTGGTGCAGTGGTTCGGATATGGCGGCTGCATCCTGGCAATTTCGCTTCTTGCCGAAGAACTGGGGGCAGATCGGAAGTCGCAGGCTTTTGCCGCGGTGCTGGGCGCCACCATGCCGCCCGCCTTGCTGGCCGCTTCGGGGGCGAAGAACGACGATCTGCTCGCCTACTGGATTGTCGTCACCGTCTATCTGCTGGTGGCATGGAAGAAGAATCAAAGCTGGTGGCTGACGCTAGCAATCGGCGCGAGCGGCTCTTTGGCGCTGTTTTCAAAGGGCACAGCCTACGTCTTCTTGCCTTGCCTCTTCATGGCCTGCTGGATGATTTGGACGGGGAGCAGCCGCCTTCGCTTCCTGCTGCGCCTTCCTGTTCTTGCGCTTGTGCTGCTCTCCGTCTGCGGCCCTTTGTGGCTACGCAACCACCAGATGACCGGCTCCGTGCTTGGCCTGCCATACTTCGACGGCGCCGGCAGTAACGAGCAGCGCATGTTTGCAACCACGCATCTGGGACCCGCGCAAGCGATGGCAGGAGTAATGCGCAATATCGCCATCGACACCAGTGTTCCCAGCCAAAAGGTCAATGACGCCTCCACTCGTGTTTTGAGCCGCCTGATCCGCGCGATAGGCGTGGATCCGAACGACGATGGGCAGATTTTTCGGGCCCAATCGGGGCGAGTCCATCCATTCGCCATTCATTTCGCCTATCGAGACGAAACGCTGGCCGCAAGCCAATGGGATGCCCTTTTGTTTCTGGCCGCGTGCATTCTCTACTTGAAGAACTACAAAACCATCGGTAAAGAGGCGGGATGGTTCGCATTCGGAGTCATCGGGGCGTTCATTCTCTTTTCGGTGCTGCTGCGGTGGGGTCCCTGGAATGGCAAGTATCAACTTCCGGTATTTGCATTGGCCGTCGCTTTCATAGCGATCGTTCTTCCGCGTGTGTTGCCGGTGAGCGCGATTCGATCGATAACGTTTGCGCTGCTTGTGCTCTCTGCGCCGCTGTGTGTCATGAACTATACGCGACCTTGGGTCCAGAGGAATGGCCTCTCAGAAACCCTATTCAAGCTTCCGCGTGAGAGAACATATTTCCTTGAAGGACATGGCGAGCTTGCCGACTCGTTTATTGCCGCGGCAAACGCGTCGGGGCTGAAGAGCTGCCGAAGCATCGGCCTGGATGCAACCATGCTGCGCTTCGAATACCCAATGATGGCGCTGCTACTCAAACAAGATCCCAGCCGCCGCTTTCAATACATGGCGGTGAACAACCCAACGGTTCAGTATCAGAATTCGCAGGCCGAGCCACCCTGTGCGGTCATTTGCCTGGGCTGTGCAGGGTCCTCTGAGAAGCTGCAAGTTTATGGCACGAATTCACAATCTGATACGTTCGGGACCATTGTCGACTTTAGTAACGGAGGCAGGCCAGTTCTGCTGAATGGCGCCGAAGAGTCGACTAGGCAAGCACCATGACCGGATAATCTGTGCGTCGTGTTGCAGCTCACTTCTGCCACGAGGGCTTCGGGCCGGCCACGGATTTATCCGGCGCCAGGAGTCCCTGGGCGCGGAGCCAGATCTCAAGCAGGTTAGGCCATTGATCCAGCGCAGCATCCGCCTTTCCGAGGCCTGTGCCGTGCGGTCCGTTCGCAAAAATGTGGGCCTCGGCAGGGACGCCAGCCTTGATGAGGGCCTCATAGAAGCGAAGGCCCTGCTCGACTGGAACCGTGTCATCGCTAAATGTGTGGAACAAGAACGTGGGCGGCGTGTCTTTGGTGACAAACAGGTCCGGAGAATAGGCCTTGCGCAGCGCGTCGCACTGATCCATCACGTTGAATATTTTGCAGTACGTGAGGTGCGAGGTATCGGTGGAAATGGCTCCAATCCAAGGATAGCCGAGAACCAGGAAGTCAGGCCGGCTGGAAACGCGTTCGATAGGGTCTTCCGATTCCGGCTTGCCGGGGACGGGTTGCGTGGCGGCGAGTGCGGCAAGGTGGCCACCAGCAGAAAAGCCAATGAGAACAATGCGGTTAGGCGCTATGAAGTAGTCGCGTGCACGGGCTCGGACCGTTTGAATGGCGCGACGCGCGTCGAGCAGCGGAACCGGAAGCAGGTAGCCGTTTGAACTGAGGCGATAGCTGAGGACGAAAGCTCGGAAGCCGCGCGCCGTAAACCAGTCGGCCACTTGCCGGCCTTCAAGATTTGCGGCCAGTCCAACATAGGCTCCGCCCGGCAGGACGACAACCGCGGAGCCGTTGTCGTGCCCATGTTGCGGTTCGAAGATAGTCAGCGTGGGAGTATCTTCGCACGTGGTTCCCTTGGCCTGCGGGGCATCTCCCGGCCATAGGCGGATGGTGCGGATGCCGAGAAAAGCGCTGTTTTCGCCCGGGACTGCACACGGGTCTTTTTGTCCCTGCGCCGACGACGCGAGCAGGCAGACCGCCATAATTAGGAATAGCCGGTTCATCCGTTGTCACTCCGAGATTCGGGAGGATTATAAGTCGAATGGGCGTCTTTCGTTCACGACAGGCAATCGATTGATCACCGACCACTGACCACGGCCTCTTAGAGCCGGAGGGCTTTGTGGCCAGGGCACGGATCTGTGGCGTGCGCGGTCAGAGTCTCAGCCAGTTCAAAGCCATAGCGGGCAAAATAGTAGGCCGCGCCGTGGACCCGTTCCTGAAGAACGCCGCCGGGATAGAGCGCCTGGCTCATTGCCTCTGCGTGGCGCGCGAGCGAAGTCTCGCGCGCCAATTGGAAGTTCGCGGCGAGACGGCGCAGGCGATTCATCTGATAACGCATCTTGCTGGCGGCGGTGGTGGCTGAGCGGCCAAGGCCTTCGTCGAGAACGCGCATCCATTCGAGCAGCGGAGTGAGTTCGGCGTCGAGAGCAGACCCCGCGGCGGCGAGCTTTCGTTTGCCTTCGATGGGCATTGCCCGTGCTGCGAGCACTTGCGCAAGCGAGGCAGCGCTCTCTGAGAATACGCGGTCGAGCGTGAGTTCATGTTTGCGCAACAGATCGCCGATCGCCGGCTCGATAAGCGTAGCGGAGAGACGCGGCTCTGCATGCGTCACGCGGCCGAGAATGCGTTCGTAAAGTACGGC
>WNGL01002717.1_pt1 | contig 22918 bp, 22 predicted proteins | sample 5400591 | NCBI WGS metagenome assembly WNGL01 (sample SAMN13153377, study PRJNA577476) | soil metagenome | isolation source: 80 cm soil or saprolite under Garry oak tree replicate 1 | place: USA:California | collected 2016-06-15 | reverse complement strand
TAGACGGTGCCCGACTTGGCGAACGGCGTGCGGCAGCCGGCGACGATCGCGACTCTTCCGTTGGTCATTGGACTCTGGATCGGCCGAGGCGACAGCCCGGCCGAAGAGAAGGGTATCAGCAGCCTCCGGGCGGGAACCCCGCCCCAGCCTCCGATCTTAGCCCAGCCGTCCAGCCCTCACCAGCCCGCCTTTCCCTGGCCCAGGGGTTGACAGCCCTGGCCGGCCCGCATAATCTACTTATTGGTCATGTTTTCGTCCGTCGCCCACCCCGATCGCCGAAGCGCCCGTGGCTGCTGTTGTTGCATGCCCGGGAGGGGCATCGGTGTGGACGGGGGTCCCCACAGCTAGACGCGAACGACCCCGGACGAACCGAGGCCCTTCGAGGAAGACTCGAAGGGCTTTTTCGTTTGGGCACGGGCCCGAGGAGGTGCGCCAGAGAACCAGGAACCGAAGCTTCGACGCGTGAGGCCGCTCCGTGCGGCGGACGGCCTCGGCAAGGGGAGGGGCGATCGCCCTTCCCCTTTCTTCTTTCCCGAGCCCGCTCGCGTGATAGTTTGGGCCGCGCGGAGGTTCTGATGACACGCGTCCCCTGCATCCTCGCCGTTGCCCTCTCGCTTCTAGCCGGGTGGAGCACACCCGCTCCGGGCGAGGACGCGCCCGCGCGCGTTCACTCCCTGCGCATCCTGATCCTGTCCACCATGCTGGCCAACGAGGGGATCGGCGAGTGGGGCTTCGCCGCCCTCGTCGAAACCGACGGCCAGCGCATCCTCTTCGACACGGGCGCCCACCCCGACACGGTCCTGCGGAACGCCCGGGAGCTCAAGGCGGACCTGTCCGGCGTGCGCGAGGTGGTGCTCAGCCACAACCACGACGATCACACGGGCGGCCTGCTGACCCTCCGGAAGGAGCTCGCGGCTGCCAACCCCGGTGCGCTCGCCCGCGTCCACGTGGGGAAGGGCATCTTCTTCAGCCGGCCCTCCGCGGACGGACGCGAAGACAACCCCATGGTCGCCTTGCGGCCCGCCTTCGAAGCGACGGGCGGCACTTTCGTCGAGCACGACGCGCCGGTGGCCCTCTTGCCCGGGGTCTGGCTCACGGGTCCCGTGCCGCGCGTCCACCCCGAGCGCAACTTTGGCCCTCCTCGCCGGGTGCGTGGCCCGGAGGGAGTGGTCGAGGACACGATCCCCGAGGACCAGTCCCTGGTCTTCGACACCGACCGCGGGCTCGTCCTGCTCTCGGGATGCGGCCACGCGGGCGTGATCAACACGGTCGAGTACGCGCGCAAGGTGGTCCGCCCCGCGCCGCTGCACGCGGCCATCGGAGGCTTCCACTTGTTCCCCCTCGCCGACGAGCGGCTCGACTGGACAGCCGACCACCTCCGCGAGGCCGGCCTCGAGAACCTGATCGGCGCGCACTGCACCGGGATCGAGGCCGTCTACCGGATGCGGGCCCGGCTGGGCCTCCCGCGCGGCCGGGCGGTGGTGGGCGCGGTCGGCGCCTCGTTCGAGCTGGGCAAGGGCATCGATCCCCTCGCCCTCGCCCACTGATCGCGCGTGCTATGATCCGTCCACGCGCCCGTAGCTCAATCGGCCCTCGCCCTCGCCCACTGATCGCGCGTGCTATGATCCGTCCACGCGCCCGTAGCTCAATCGGATAGAGCGACTGGCTTCGAACCAGTAGGTACCGTGTTCGAATCACGGCGGGCGCGCCAAAGAATCAACAAATTACATCGCAGCTTTAGGGGGCACATAGGGGGCAAAGCGGCGCACTCTACCGGCCCTATGACTTTCTCGACGCGCCTTCGGTTGCAGGTTGTGGGCGTGGTCATGACTGAGCTTCGCCGGCGGCCTTCAGGATCAGATCGTACACCCTCCGGTCCAAGCGGAAGCCCCTCCCCAGCAGCGCATCGAGGGTGGGGCGGACCTGCGGAAGGAGACCGGCGCGTTTGGCCTCGACGAGGACGGCCGCTATGCCGATGACTCGCAGCCCCAGCCCGCGCGCGAGAGTCCGGGCATCTAAGTCGTCGAGAATGACCCAGGCGTCCTCGAGTTCGAGCCCCAGGCACAGGACCTCGCTTTCGCCGGCACCGAGCTGCGCGGCCGAGACGCGGGCATCAAGCGGGCGGGTGGGCGGACGTACGTCGACCCAGCTCGGGAGAGCGGATCCGCGGCGCGTTGCTTCGGCGGCGACCGCGGGTGGGACGACGATCCGACCGAAGAGTCCGGGCAGGATCTGGAGCTGATCGACCCAGCCGAGACAGATCAGCGCGCTGGCGTCGGCTACGACGTGCGCGGGTGCCATGCGTCGAGCGCGGCCAGGTCGGCCTCCCACTCCTTCTCGGTGGTGAGGTAGACGGGGACGTTATGCTCGTTCGCGCGGCGGATGAAGTCCATCCGATCGAGGCGGAGCAGCTCGCAGGCCTTGCCAGTCGAGATCTTCCGCCGACGAAAAAGATCGATCACTAGCGCCTCGCGCGCGGCCTCGTCGAGAGGCTTCTCCCCCTCGATCAGGGCGGCCAGATCTTCGTCCAGGCTCACAGTCCGCATGGCGTCGAACTCATTTTACTCCCGCTTCGGCCTTTGGCGTAACCGTTCTCACGGGTGGGCCCGGGCAGGTGGCCGAGAAGCCCCTGGACCTCCCGGACACCGGCGCCGCCCTTCAGGAAAGGTGCGTGGGACTCAGCGCTCAGGGCCCCGCTCCGGGGCGCGCGCGGGCAGTAGCCGTTCGACTCCCGGCACCGCACGTTCGAGCAGGCGTGAGACAGCGCGGCGGATCACACCGAGATCCTCCCCACCGCGGGTGAGGGCATTCCTGAGCGGCCCCGGGCTGAAGCGGCCTTCGGAAGGCACGATCCGCGGTTGGCCCAGGAGAAGCGCGCTCTATTGGGTGATTGGCCTATTGGTGTCGTCGGCTTTAGGGGGCACATAGGGGGCAAGAATCCTGAACCATGGTGAAACGGCGTGGCGCCGCGTGAGGTCCGAAACCCTCGGCTATCGTGTTGAGGGCGGATCAGTTGTGGAACGCGGTGAGACTTCCTGAACCATGCTGCAAAAACGCGGTACCATCTCTTCGAACCAGTAGGCAGGGGGTTCGAATCCCTCCGGGCGCGCCATCTCGTGTAGCCCCCGCTGATCTGCTCTGCTGGGCATCGTGACCACCGCGGTTGCCGCCGAAGCCCCCGCCGTGTTCACGCCGCGCTGGCGACCGCCCTTTCGACATCCTCGTCGACGACGCGCGCGCGCGAGATCGTCGGTCGGACCCTCGAGTTCCTGAAGGCGCGCCTCGAGTAGGGCGGCCAGCCCTGGGGTCTCGCGCCAGAGTAGACTGGGCCTCGTTAGGAAGGGGTCACAAGCGGTGGCGCCGTACGGGGAAGAGACCCACCCCGGCCTGGGTCCGTCTGGCGATGGGAGGTGCCTGTCGGGCAAGGGCGAAGGTCACGTACGCCACTGGGGTACGCAGCCACTGAAGACGCATTGACGGGGCCGACCGTGAAAGCGACGTGCCGGTGCGGCGCATCTGTTTCGTTCATCATCCCCCGCGAAGCCTATCGGCCGGGATATTGGACGGTGGACTGGATCGAATGAACCCTCCTGCTCCGTGGGGAAGGGCGCATCGTGCCCACCGAATGGCGTGACGCGGCTACGGAGAAGGGCACTGTCCCGTGTGGCGAGTCGTCTGGGGTGCGGCGTTGCTCGGAGCGCTAGGATTCGTCCTGAGCAGTCTTTATGGGAGGTGGCGGCAGCTCACCGAACGGGAAAGATTCTTCCTCAGCCTGAAGGAGGCCGCGACACCCCAACACATGCGCCTTGACGAGAGGGCGCGCCTGCGCCTGCTCCGCTCCCCCTGGTGGGGCCTTTCACGATGGCTTCCGGACCTCTGGCGGCGACGCTCGTGATGGCGGACCAGCCGGAGCCCCTGACGTGCGTCCCGGGCCTCACTCCCCGCCCTCGCGCGCCCAGGCCTCGGCCTCCGCCGGATCCCGGAAGGCGCGGATTTCGGTCGAGGTGCCGGACGAAAGGGCATCGGCCAGCCGAGCCATGCCGTACTGGACGTCGTTCCCCGCCAGCACCGCCCACCTGCGGATCCCCAGTGCCGCAACGTAGGCTGCCCGCGTCTTGCCCTCCTCGGTGGAAGGGGCATCCCGGAGCCGTCTCTGGTCGTGTAACACTCCCATGCCGGGCCGGTAGCCGGTGCTGGCCAGGGCTGCGTCCACGGCGGCCTTCCACTCGGCGAACGTGACCGGCTCGGAACTCTCAAGCCGAACGATGGCCTCGGAGATGCGCCAGGAGACAGGCATGAAAGCCCCGCTGCCCCTGAGTGTAGGACGGCTGGCCGAGGCCGCCAAACGCCCTTGATCAGCGCACGGTTGGCGATCGACTGAGAGTGAGGTTTTCTGGACCTGGCCGCCGAGGATGGCCTTCTCGATCGAGTCTTTCGGGCTCTAGCCGGACGCTGCCCGCGCTTTTTCCCGCGCTTCGCGCGCGTCGTAGCTCTCCCCGTAAATCGACGGCACCTTCGCGCCCATCGGCCGGAGATACATGCGGTCGATGTCCTTCGCGAATCGTTCGGAGTACCAATCAACGACGTCGGCGGGCGTGCGAATGGCCGCGGGACGCGCGGCGCCGCTGAAATCGAACGCGCCCGACGCGACCGCTTCGAGAAACCGGGGTTCGGAGGCGACGATGTGCCATGCAAGATCGATGGCACTCCTCACGATGTTGTCCGGGCGGTAGTCCGCCTTCTCCGCGGGAAGGGCGGCGATGACGCGTTTGGTCACCGGATGTTCTGCGTTCAGCGACGGGAATCCCGTGGCCGTGAGGATGAGCGTGGCCTGGTCGGGTGTCAGTGTCCTCATGAGCGCACAATTTTACACACGCACGCGCGCTCTCTCTAGGTTGGTCAGAGAGTGCGCGGAGGCGGAAGGTCGAGTCGGCAAGGAGCGGGGCCGCCGGGGCCTGTCGAACCCTCCCGGCCGACCCTTCTCGTTCAGCGCTTGGCGACGACCTCGAGGATCTCGAGGATTCTTCCCACGTTGAAGGGCTTGCCCAGGTAGCCGGCCACCGGCAGGCCCCGGAAGTGCGGCTCGAGGTTCTCCCAGGGCTCGCCCGACATCACGACCACCGGGAGGCCCGGCCGCTCGGCCTGGAGGTTCAGGAAGGCTTGTCGACGATCACCGCCGGGTGTGCCATCGAGGAGCACCAGGTCCACGTCCTCCTCGTCTGCGCGGAGGACCCTGATCCCGCCGGCGAGATCCTCCGCGAGAAGGACCCGAATGGCCAAGGTCTCAAGGGAGTCCTTGAGCAGGTCGCGGATCAGATCTTCGTCGTCGATAACGAGCACGGTTTTCGACACCCATGCATCCTCCGGAGGGGGCCATCGACGGTTGTCGCACGGATAGCCGGTCAGGGTTGTGCGCTGGATCACAGGGCCTGGTGGAGTCGCTGTAGACTGGCCCTTCCCATGAAGACCCGCGGCCCTCTCGATCCGCTCCGGCTCCCCGAGGTCCCGCGAGAGCCGCAGACGCCGTGGTTCTGGATCATCGTGACCCTGCTCGCGGGGGCGGTCCTGCTCTGGATGCTGCTGTCGCTGGCCAACCAGCCCGAGGAGGGTGACGTGCGAGGGGCCGGCGCCCGGCGCGACGCCAGCCCCCTTGACTTCGCGTCCTCTCGGAACGAGCATCGGGAGTCGCCATGGGAAGGCTGCCAGCGGCTTCGTTCCATCCACCCGCGGAGCTCTGAGCAGGGCTAACGGTCGAGGGCGGAGGAATCCCTCCCGGCCGTGCGTTCCAGACCAGCGAGGCGCGCCGCAGCCACCGCATGGCGAAGAGGAGGTGGACGCCATGCGCAAGGCGTTCTTGCTCGCGACCGTAGGACTGTCGACGGCCTTGATCGTGGCCGCGCAGCCCGCCGCCGCCCAGTTCTATTCCCAGCACAACCTGGTCTCGGACGGGGCCGTGCCCGCGGACCTCATCGATCCCAACCTGGTCAACGCCTGGGGGCTGGTTTCCAGCCCGACATCGCCGTGGTGGATCTCCGACAATGGGAGGGGCCGCTCCACACTCTACAGGGTCAACACCGGCACCATCCCCCTGATCGTCACGGTTCCAGGCGCGATGGGCGAGCAGAGCGCGCCGACTGGCGTCGTGTTCAACGGCGGCGCCGGCTTTGTCGTGAACAACGGTGCAGGCACGGGTCCCGCTCGCTTCATCTTCGCCAGCGAGGACGGCACCATCTCGGGATTCAGGGGGGTTCCTGTGGTCGTCGCCGTGGACAACTCTGAGAGCGGGGCGGTGTACAAGGGGGTCGCCATCGACAACGCCACCGTTGGCAACTTCCTCTACGCGACCAACTTCCACGCGGGTACCGTCGACGTGTTCGACAAAGACTTCAACCCGGTCCACATCCCCGGTGCGTTCACTGACTCCACTCTTCCCGCAGGCTACGCGCCGTTCGGCATCCAGAATCTGGGCGGGACGATCTACGTGACCTACGCGCTTCAGGACGAGGATAAACACGACGACGTGCCCGGCCAGGGCCACGGTTTCGTGAACGCCTTCGACGCCGCCGGCACGCTGATCCGGCGGGTGGCCTCGAAGGGCCAGCTCGACTCGCCCTGGGGGTTGGCCATGGCACCCGCCGACTTCGGGAAGTTCAGCGGCGAACTGCTGGTCGGCAACTTCGGGAACGGCCGGATCCACGCCTTCGATCCCACGAGACTCAACGGCCAGGGTGAGTTCCAGCACCGCGGCCCGCTCCATGCCGCCGACGGCCCCCCGATCGAGATCGATGGCCTCTGGGCGCTCGCCTTCGGCAGCGGCTCCCCCGCCAGCGGGCCGACGAATACCCTGTTCTTCACCGCGGGCCCCTTGGAGGAGCAGCACGGCCTGTTCGGCACGCTCGTGGTCGCGCCGCACCCGGACGACGAGCCGTAGAGTCGGTGGAGGGGGCCGGCGGCGACGCCCGCCGGCCCTCACCTTCTCCGGGCCCTGGTCCGCCGTGCTCGTTCACGGCTTGCGCCAGCAGTCGAGGGGCGGGTGGACGAGCTTCAACGGCCGCTTCAGCCGCGCCTCCAGCGCCGCCAGGTCGGGCCGCCCAGGAGGGAGGTCCTTCTCCGTGCGGCCGTCGGGGTACACGGTCACCGTCGAGACCACCTCGAAGAAGGCCTTCCGCGCCCGAGCCCGGGCGACCTGCAGGCCGTCCTCGGACACCGCCATTCGGTTCTCCACCACGCGCCCCTCGCCGATGAGCTGAAACAGCAGGCCGAGGATGCCCGAGGTGGGTCGCCCCCGCAGGCCCTGGATGTCGCCAAACACGGTCATGTCTCCGAAATCCAGGAGGCGGTAGCTGAGAAGGCGCTCGTTCGTGACCTTGAGCCGCGGGCGCGAGAGCAGGTCCTCGTAGGAGTACTTCCGGGGCCGATCCGAAGCCTCCGGCCACCAGATGCACACGTTGAGGGCGAGCTCCGGCGGAGGCCCCGGCTCCACCGCCTCGATGACACGCTCCCGGCGATAGTCCACCTCCATGTCCTGGGCGTGGTCGTAGGCCAGGCGCACGAAGAGCGGTGCGTTCTCGGCGCTGAGCCCCGTCTTCTCCAGGTACGCCCGGAACCATTCCTGGTGATCGATGAGCAGCGGCGACTGTGTCGGGTCACGCGTCCGGGCCCGACGCGCCAGCCGACGCAACACTTCGGACTGGAAGCGCGCACCGTTGGTGGTCGCGGTGGGGTCGTAGCCCTGGCTCTCCCGCATGGCCTGCAGGATCTCCTGGCGTCCCACCGCACGCGGCACGGCGGCCGCGGCGAGAGGCGAACCGGCGAGCGCCATCACCAGGGCCCAGGCGGTCACACCCTCACTTGACACGCGTCAACGTCTCGCCCGCGTGGATGTGCTGGACCGCGATCTGCATCGGCGAGCCCTCCTCGAAGACGCGGTGCCCGGTGCGCAGCCAGTAGCCCACCTCGAGGTGACAAGGCTGAAGTCCAGCACCTTGATGAAATCGTGCTTCAGGCCCTTCGTGCAGGCGTAGATGTTCGCCGCCTCGGTATCGGGGCGGGTCGTCATTGGCCGGACGGTAGCATGGTCAAGCCGGTCCGCACCGTTGTGCCTCCAGCTTCAGGCAACCAATCGATGACAATGGGCGTCGTATGCGCAAATGGTACCGTCGGCCAGGTTCAAGCGGTTGAACACTCTGGGCGCCCTCGTCCTCGTGGCCGCCACCCTGGGCGCCGAGCCGGATCCCGATCCGGCGCCCATAGGCATCCACCGGGCGGCGGGGCCGATCACGATCGACGGCGACCTGTCGGACGAGGGCTGGAAGGGCGCGATCCGGATCGACACCTGGTACGAAGTCAACCCGGGCGACAACACGCCGCCCAAGGTGAAGAACGTCGGCTACCTCGCGTACGACGACAAGTTCTTCTACGCCGCCTTCGAGTTCCAGGACCCCGATCCGGGCAAGATCCGCGCGCCTCTGGGCGACCGCGACAACGTCCCCAGCTCCACGGACTACGGCGGAGTGATCCTCGACACCCGCAACGACGGCAAGACCGGCCTCCTCCTCCTCGCCAACCCCCGGGGCATCCAGTACGACGCGGTCTCGGACGACTCCATGGGCGAGGACTCCTCCCCCGATTTCTTCTGGGACGCCTCCGGCCGCATCACGAGGGACGGCTGGGTGCTGGAGATGCGGATCCCCTTCTCCTCGCTGCGCTACCCCAAGGGCAATCCCCGGACCTGGCGGATCATGCTCTATCGGAACTATCCCCGGGATTACCGCTACCAGTTCTTCAACGTGCGGCTGCCCCGCGGGGGCAACTGTTTCATCTGCCGGGGGACGAGCCTCCGCGGCCTCGAGGGGTTGCCCTCGGGCGGTCACCTGGTGCTCGCTCCCTACGTCAACGGACGGGAGACGGGGAAAGCAGAGGGCGGTCCGGACACGCCCTTCGTCAACGGGCCGGTGCGGGGTGACGTCGGCCTCGACGTGAAGTGGACGCCCAACGCCAGCACCGCCCTCGACGCAACCCTGAACCCCGACTTCTCCCAGATCGAGTCCGACGTGGCCCAGATCGGTGCGAACGAGCGCTTCGCCCTCTTCTTCCCCGAGAAGCGGCCGTTCTTCCTGGAGGGGATCGAGCTGCTGTCCACTCCCATCCAGGCCGTTTACACCCGGACCGTGACCGCGCCCCGCTGGGGTGTGAGGGGCACAGGAAAATTCGGGGCCACCGCCTACACCGCCCTCTTCGCGGAGGACGACGGGGGCGGCCGCGTCATCCTCCCCGGCCCCAACGGCTCGAGCTTCGCCGACCAGGACCTGCGCTCCTTCGTGGCCGTGGGGAGGGTGCGGCGGGACCTGGGCCGCTCCTTCGTGAGCCTGCTCGCCACCGACCGCGAGATCCGGGGCGGAGGGCACAACCGTGTCTTCGGCCCCGATCTCCAGTGGCGACCCACGACCAGGGACATGGTGACCGGCCAGCTCCTCTTCAGCGACAGCCGCACGCCGTTCCGGCCGGAGCTGGCCGCGGAGTGGGACGGGCGCCCGCTCGCCGACCACGGGGCCGTGGCGTGGTGGGCCCACAGCACGAAGACGATCGACTGGTTCACGCAATACCAGGACTTCGGGAGCGCCTTCCGGGCGGACGACGGCTTCGTGCCCCAGGTGGGCTACCGGGACACCTACGCCGAGACCGGGTACACCTTCCGGCCCACGGGCTTCCTGCGCCGGCTGCGGACGTTTCTCATCGCCGACCGCTCCACGGAACGCGACGGGTCCCTGTTGAACCGCCGGTTCTCCTTCGGGACGGGGATGGACGGCCGCTGGAGCTCCTTCCTTCGCGTCTGGTACGCCTTCGACCGCGTGCGGTCGGGGGAGGTCACGCTGCCGCGGCAGCAGCTTCTGTACATCATCCAGGCGAGCCCGTCGCGGGCGGTGAACCAGATCAGCCTCAACGGCTTCGTGGGGCAGGAGATCGACTTCGAGAACTCCCGCGTCGGCATGGGGGCCAACGTGAACCTCAGCGCGACGTTCCGTCCCAGCGACCACCTGGAGCTCGGCTTCAACGAGGCGCGGCGATGGCTGAACGTGGACGCCCCCGGCGGGGGTCGGGCCCGGCTCTTCACGGCCAGCGTGGACCGGCTGCGCGCCACCTACACCTTCACCTCCCGCGCATTCCTGCGGGTCATCGGCCAGTACGTGGCCACGCGGCGCGACCCGAGCCTCTTCGCCTCCGTGGTGGCGCGCAACAGCGGATCCTTCAGCGGCTCCGCCCTCTTCGCCTACAAGCTCAACTGGCAGACGGTGCTGTTCGTGGGCTACGGTGACAACCGGGACCTCGACGACGCGGGAGAGCGCCTCGCGCAAGTCGACCGCCAGTTCTTCGTCAAGCTCTCCTACGCTTTCCAGAGGTGAACCGAATGGGGCACCGCCCGCACGAAAACGTGCAGAGACGTCGACCTCGTGACAACTCCCCGTGACCTCTAAGCGGCTGTAGGCGAGCCGTCTGCGACGAAAAAAGGCACGGGGGCGCTTCCCTGTCCAGGCTGGCACCCGCCTTGCTGTTCGGGTCCTTCGGGTCCTGAAAGACCTCGATTCGTCATTCAAGGAGAAAGACACGAAATGAAGAAGTTCGCTTTGCTGCTTTCGCTGATCTTCGTCGCGGGCGTGGCCCTGGCCCAGGAACCCGCGAAGCCGGCCGCTCCCGCCAAGCCCGCCCCGCACGCCAGGGCCGCCACCAAGGCCCCCGCCGTAAAGACCCATGAGGTGACGACCGAGGTGGTCTCCATCGACTCCGTCAAGCACACCATCACCCTCAAGGGCGAGAAGGAGAACACCACCGCCCCCGTCGAGGGCAAGGCGCTGACCCACCTGAAGAACATCAAGGCCGGCGAGAAGGTCACCGTGACCTGCCGCGACAACGAGAAAGGCGAGCACCAGGCCGTCACCGAGATCAAGGCCGCGACCAAGGCGGCTCCCGCGCAGAAGTAGTCGACACCCCCTTCCCTTCGGAACGGGCGCTCGGGCCGAAAGGCCCGGCGCCCGCTTTTCTTGCCGTCAGACCCAGCCCGCGCAGTCGATGCACTCGTGATGGAGCAGCTCTCGGACGAGCTCGTCGGCGCGGCGTTGAGCGCCCTCGGGCGAGCCGTCGATCGTCTCCTCGGCCAGTCGCTGGGTGCCCGTGGCCCCGGGCTGGTAGACGAATAGATCGAACTGACCGAGGGGGGTTTCGGTGACGAGGGCCAGGGCCGTCAGCCTGTTTTCCGCGCTCCGGTGCTTGCGCCACCAGATGCGTGCAGATCGTTTCTCGATCATTTCTAAAGCGATTGTGCTTGAGATTCTCCCCCAATGTCAGCCGATGGGACCATAAGACGGATACGATATAATCGCTAAGGCACGGGCAGACTCCGTCTCCGATCGTCTTCGCCGCCGGAGAGCCAGCCGGCTTTCGTGAGACGATCCCCCACGATGCGACCCCTCCCGACCCTGGTAGCCGCCCTCGCCCTGGCCACCGTGCGCATGGAGGTGACAGCCGCCGCAAGGCCGCGGGCCCGCTGCCCTTCGAGTCCCCCCTCAACTACCGGGGCCGCTTGCGCGACGTCACGAAGTGGATGAAGGAGCACGGCCAGTACCCGGAGCAGTAGGCTCGATGGCGATCCGGACCAGGACGATCGGCCGCGAGCGGGCGTGACGCCGGCGGTCCGACGGCTGGCCCTGCCTCTCGCGGTGGCCCTCGCCGCCCTCGCCCTCTGGAATACCTTCGTCGTCTACCCCTTCCCCGTGTTCGTCGTCTTCCTGCACGAGATCTCCCACGGGATCGCCGCCCTCTTGACGGGCGGCCGGATCCTGGCCATCGGCCTCACGTTCAACGAAGGCGGGGTGTGCGTGACCGACGGGGGTGATCGTTTCCTGATCCTGAACGCCGGCTACCTTGGGAGCCTCTTCTGGGGGGTGCTGCTCCTGCTGCTGGGGGCGCGCCGCGCCCGCGCCCGCGGACTGGTGTCTCTCGTGGGCGCTTTCACCCTCGTGGTGACCGTCGCCTACGTTCGTACGTTCTTCGGCATCGTGTACGGCCTCGCCACCGGCGCCGCCCTCCTCCACGTCGCCTCGAAGCTTTCCGCCCGCGTGTCGGAGGTCCTGCTGGCCGCGATCGGCGTGGTGAGCTGCCTGTACGCGGTGTGGGACGTGGCTTCCGACGTGCTGCTCCGCGAATCGGCGGGGAGCGACGCCAGCGCCCTGGCCCTCATCACTCCGTTTCCCGCCGTCCTCTGGGGATTGGCCTGGGTCGCCGTGTCCATCGCCGCGCTCGCCCTCACGCTTCGCGGGCTGGCCCTGGGCCGCGTGCGGTAGCGGCCGAGCCGGCGACGGCACGAGGACGTACAATGAGCACGTGAGACGGATCGGGATCCTCACCGCCGGGGGCGACACCCCCGCCCTCAACGCCACCATCCAGGGGGCGGTGGCCCGGGCCAACCGGCGGCGGGTCGAGGTCTACGGCTTCATCAAGGGCTTCACGGCCCTCTTGAATTCCCAGGTCCCCCACGTCCACCTGAACCCGCTCTTCACCGAGATCCCCGAGCTCGACGCCACCCGGGGGGGCACGATCATCGGCGCTTCGCGCGCCTACGTGGACCCCGACGACAAGGAGACGATGCTCCAGATCGCGGAGCGGATGGACCTGCTCAAGATCGAGGGGCTCATCTGCGTGGGCGGGGACGGCACCCTGAACGGGCTCCAGCCCTTCGCGGAGCTCTTCCCCACCGTGCTCGCGCCCAAAACGATCGACAACGACCTGGGCCTGAACCACCGGAACGAGCCCGACGAGTGGGAGCGGGTCCAAAGCCCCGACCCCCCGGGCTACGTCTACCGCCGCAACCGGTCGCGCACCACCTTCGACCTCGAGCAGATGATCAACTACGCCACCCCCGGCTACGCCACCTCGGTGTACGTGTCCGTGGAGGGCGTGCAGCGCGTGCGCACCACCGCGGAGAGCCACCGCCGGATCGCGATCGTGGAGGTGATGGGCCGACACTCCGGCTTCATCGCCCTCGGCACCGCCTACGGCCAGCCCGACATCATCCTGGTCCCCGAGATCCCGGTGAACGTGGCCGCGCTCGTGGAGCGGGTGCGCGAGCTGTACGAGCTGCAGAAGAACGTGGTCATCGTCTGCGGGGAGGGGATCACGAACGAGGGGGGGGGCGAGCTGGCGGCCCAGCACACCTCCCAGGATCCCGCGGGAAACGTCGTGCTCACCGGCGCCTCCGAGGCCCTGCGCGGCCTGCTGATCCAGCACTTCGGGGACGCCTACTTCCAGAACTTCCGCCGGGCCGAGTCGGCCAGTGCCGCCATCTTCACCCGTAAGGTCGGGCACACCCAGCGCGGCGGGCGCCCCATCCTGTTCGACCGCTTCTACGCGGCCCAGCTCGGGGGCAAGGCGGTGGACATGCTGCTCGAGGGGCAGAACAACGCCCTCTCGATCCTGCAGCGGAGCCGCGACAAGGGGTTCTACGTGGACAGCTACGACGGCAACGCCTTCCGCGACCGCTGGGGCCAGATCCACGCCCGCTTCATGCACCCGTCCTTCTACGATAGCGAGCTGATGCGGCCCTCCCGGGTGGGGGTCGAGTACCTGCTGCCCATCTTCACCAACGCGATCGGGCACGCCGACATGGAAGCGCTCCGCCAGCTCGTCTTCGACTCGGGCAGCCTCTTCCGCCCGTACCACTCGGTCAATACGGACATCAACAAGCGGATCCGCTACCTGGAGCGAGGAGATTAGGCCTCTCTCTCATCGACCCCCCACCCTATCCCTCCCGATACATCGGAATGCGTCGGAGCTGCCGTGGCACAAGAGGCAGCGCTGCATTCCGATGTATCGCCCCACGTAGGGCGAGGGGACCGCAGTTGCCGAGACCGCCCCGCCCTCATTCGTATCGCAGCGCCTCCACCGGGTCGAGGTGCGACGCGCGGATGGCGGGCACGAGACCGGAGACGACCCCCACCATCACGAGGATCAGGGTCGAGACGAGAACCATGAAGGGCGAGATCGCGAGCTGCAGGTCGCCCTTGCCCGAGTCGTCGTGGAAGATCGGGCCGAGCAGCGGCAGGGCTCCGATCGCCGCCGCCACGAAGAAGGCGACCATGATCCCGATCGCCCCGCCCAGGAGCGTCAAGAGGAGCGCCTCCGCGAGGAACTGGGCGCGGATGTGCCGCCGGCGCGCGCCCAGAGCGCGCCGCAGGCCGATCTCGCGGATCCGCTCGTCCACCGAGACCAGCATGATGTTGGCCACGCCCACCCCGCCGATGCCCAGGGTCAGGGTACCCACGAAGACGAGAAGGATCTGGAGTCCGATCGTAATTCCGTCGATGACGGGCCGGTACTGCTCGCGGCCGTACATCCGGATCGCGCGCTTGTCCGTGGGCGAGAAGCGCTGGCGTTTCGCGATGGCGGCTCGCACCTGCTCCATGGCCAGCGGCTCGAGGGCGGGGGCCACCGCCGAGAACAGGAAAACGTCGACGTAACGCGTGTCCCAGATGTCGCCCGCGGCCGAGAAGGGGATGAAGGCCGACTCGTCGTCGCTCGCGTAGTAGCTGCTGGGGGTGAGCTTTCGGTCCATGACCCCGACCACCGTGAAGCGCAGGCCGGCGATCCGCACCGTCTCCCCTACCGCTGGCCGGGCGCCGAAGACCTTCTCGCGCAGGCGGTCGCCCATAAAGACCACGCGCCGGCGCTCGATCAAGTCCTCCGGGCTGATCCAGCGCCCCACGCTCGCCACCTCGTTGCGGATCCGCCCGTACTCCGGGTGCACCGCACGCACCCAGGCGTTGACGAGGCGGTCCCCGGCCGCCATCGGCTCCAAGCGCACGGTCTCGAGGCTCACTTCCCGTACCATGGTCGCCTCGGCCAGGACGACCTCGCGGTCCGCTTTCTCGAAGCGGATCACGCGGCCGGCCCGCTCGCCCCCCGCCTGCTCGCTCGTCTCTCCGCGATAACAGACCACCACGCTCTGGCCGAAGGCATAGAAGGACCGCACCAGGACCTGTCGGAAGCCACCGCCGTAGGCCATGAGCACCGTGACTGCCACGACGCCCCACACGATCCCGAGCATGGTGAGGGCGCTGCGCGCTCGGTTGCGCCGCAAGTTGGCCCAGGACTGGGCCAGCATCTCACGGAGCATGGGCTCTACCCCCCCACCTCGAAGCGCAGGGCCTCGATCGGGTCCACCGCGGCCGCCCGGCTGGACGGGTAGAGGGCCGACAGCACCGCGACCGTGCCCAGGAGGGCGAAGGCCAGCACCCCCGACTGCCAGGTCGGGACGAGGCCCGTGAAGAACTGCGGCATCGGCAGCATGTTGACGAGGCCGCAGGTGACGTAGGCGGCGACGAGGCCGAGGCCGCCGCTCAGGAAGACCACGATCAGGGTCTCCAGAAAGAACTGGCGGACCACGGACCGGCGGGTGGCCCCGAGCGCCCTGCGGATGCCGATCTCGCGGGTGCGCTCGCGCACCGCAACCAGCATCACGTTCATCACCCCGATGCCTCCGATGAACAGCGTGGCCACGCCCACCGCTCCCAGGAAGCGCTTCATCCCGTCGGTCATGGTGCGGAAGGCCTTCGCCTGCTCCACCGTGTCCACGACCGCGGCCGCCTCCTTGTCCGCGGGGTCGAAGCCGTGGAGGCGCGCGAGGGCCCGCCTGACTTCGGCTTGGCAGGCCTCGTGGTCCTCCACCCGGCGGGGAGTGACGATGAGGCGGTCCACCGAGTCGGGCAGGGCGGGCGGCTTGTTCGGGAAGTCGCGCAGGACGGTGGCGAAGGGGACGAAGACCTTCTGGACGTCCAGCCCGTCATAGCCGCTGTCCTGCTCCTTGTGACGCATCACCCCCACGACCGTGTACGGAAACTCCCCCACCCGGATCGTCTCCCCCACCGCCGGCCGGCTGCCAAAAAGCTGCGTCTTGGCGTCGCTGCCGAGCAGGGCCACCCGCCGCGCCTCGCGCTCGTCCGCCCAACTCGGATAACGTCCTTCCGCCACGCCGATGCTGCGGATGTCCGCGAACGGGGGAAGCGAGCCGGTCACGACGAGCGACCCGTTGTTGTGGGAGCTCCGGACCCGGATGTCCTTCTGGCCCAGCTCGGGCAGGACCTCGCGGCACGAGGGCGATTCCGCCCGGACGCGCAGGTGGTCGGTGGCCGTCCATTGGACGCGCCGGCCCGCCCGGGTCCCGCCCGCCTGAAGGCTGGTGCGCCCGGCGTACACGACCAGGATGTCCCGGCCGAAGCCCTCCGCGACCTTCCGGTGGCCGTCGCGCAGGCCCTCCCCGGCCGCCACCATCAACACGATCGACACGATCCCCCACGCGATGCCGAACATGGTGAGGGCGGTCCGCAGCTTGTGAGCCCCCAGGGTACGGAGGGTCTCGGCAAAGAGATCGCGGAAGGACATGGGGCCTACTGAAGGACGACCTGGTCGCCTTCCTTGAGGCCCTCCGCGACTTCGGTCTTCACCCCGTTCGAGATGCCGAGCTTGGCCGCAACCTTGCGCCGACCCGCCGGGGCGTCGCGATCGGGGACCTCCAGGGACGGCTTGCGGTCCTTGTCGTAGAGGACGGCCGATTCGGGGACGAGCAGGATGCCTTTCTTCTCCTCCAGGATGATCTCGGCGTTGGCGCTCATGTTGACCTTCAGCTCGCCCCCCGGGTTGTGGATGGAGACGCGCACCTCGAAGGTGGTGACGTTATCCTTCTCCCGGCCGAGGGGAGAGATCTTCGTCACCTTTCCCTCGAACTTCTTGTCCTTGAACGACTCGACCACGATGCGCGCCGGCTGGCCCAGGTACACCCGGCCGATGTCCGCCTCGTCCACCTTGCCCAGCACGTAGACCTCGCTCACGTCGCCCAGGGTCATGATCAAGGTGGCCTGGGTGCCGAGGACCAGGATCGAGCTCACCGCGTCGCCCGCCTCGACGTCCCGGGAAAGCACGAGGCCGTCCATGGAGCTCGTGATGGTCGCGTAGCGCAGGTCGCTCTGGACGCGCTCCAGGGCCGCCCGCGCCTTCGCGATCTCGGCCTTGGTCACCGCCGCGCTGCTCGCGGCCGCCGTCTTCTTGTTGAGGCCGAGCTGGTAGGCCTTGTCCGCGTCGTCGAGGACCGAGAGCGCGATCAGTCCGTCGTCGTGGAGCTTCCGGGCCCGCTCGAGGGCCGATTTGAGGAAGGGAAGGTCCGGGCCCTCGGCCTCGATCCGGTTGCGCTGGTAGGCCGCCTCCGCCGCCAGGAGGTTGGCCCGGGCCTCCCGCACGCTGGCCTCGAGCTGCTCCCGGTCCAGCTCGGCCAGGACCTGCCCCGCCTTCACCCGGTCGCCGTAGTCGACCAGGAGCCGCTTCACGATCCCGCTCGCCTTCGACTTGACCTCGACCTTGGCCAGCGGCTGGATCCGGCCCGTGGCCACGACTGAACGCGCCAGGTCGCCCCGCTCGACCGTGGCCAGTTTCGAAGCATCGAGAGCAGGCCCCGGGTGCCGGGCGGCCACGACCACGAACGCGGCCACCGCCACGACCAGGACGCCTCCGGCGATCGCGACCCGGCGTCCCTTATGTGTTCCGGCGCTAACCATTGCCACGGAGTTTACCGCGCCTGGACCATAATCGAGCCATGCAACCCGAGCTGATCCGCCGCCTCCCCAAGACCGACCTCCACGTGCACCTCGACGGCTCGCTGCGACTCTCCAGCCTGATCGACCTGGCCCGCGAGCGCAAGGTGCGCCTTCCTTCCCAGACCGAGGAGGGCCTGCGCGCGCAGGTGTTCCGGCCGCGCTACCGTGACCTCGGCGAGTACCTGGAGGGCTTCCGTTACCTGACCGCCGTCCTGCAGGACCCCGAGGCCCTGGAGCGGGCTTCCTTCGAGCTGGCCGAGGACTGCCAGGCCGAGGGCGTGCGCTACCTGGAGGTGCGCTTCGCGCCCCAGCTCCACGTCCAGCCCGGCTTCGAGCTGGCCGACGTGGTGAAGGCCGTCGACCGGGGGCTGCGCCGGGCCGGCGAGGCCTACAACCGCCGGCCCGAGGTCGCCTCCGGCGTCGAGCCGCGCTTCGCGGCCGGCATCATCCTCTGTGCCCTGCGCTTCTTCCTCCCCGAGTTCTCCACGGGCTACCGGCGCTTCTTCGAGGCCATGCCCGAGGCCCCGCCCGCCGAGGTCTACTCCGCCGCCAGCATGGAGGTGGCGCGGGCGGCCGCCCGCCTGCGGCGCGAGCAGGGCCTGCTCGTGGTGGGGGTGGACCTCGCGGGGCAGGAGAAGGGCTATCCGGCCGACGACCACCGCCAGGCCTACCAGGTGGCCCACGAGGCGTTCCTGGGCAAGACCGTCCATGCGGGGGAGGATTACGGGCCGGAATCGATCTTCCAGGCCATCGGGGACCTGCACGCAGACCGAATCGGCCACGGCACCTGGCTCTTCGACGAAACCAAGATCCGCGACCCGCGCATCACCGATCGCCGACGCTACGTGGAGGAGCTGGCCCAATTCGTGGCCGACAAGCGGATCACGGTCGAGGTCTGCCTCACCTCGAACCAGCAGACCGTCCCTGAGCTGGCCGACGACCTCAGCAAGCACCCCTTCGGTGAGATGCGGCGCCGACGCCTTTCGTGCACGTTCTGCACGGACAACCGCCTCGTCTCCGACACGACCGTGAGCAACGAGATCGCTCGCGCCGTGGACGCTTTCGCCCTGACTCCCGGGGAGCTGCGCGACCTCCTCATGTACGGGTTCAAGCGCAGCTTCTTCCCCGGCACCTACCAGGAGAAGCGGACCTACGTCCGTCAAGTGATCGACTACACGAACCGTCTGATCGCCACGGCCGGTGCGCAATGACTCGGCTCCGACGGCCGCCTTCTAGGTAGACCGGAGGGAACGCGCCTGTTTAGTTCGCGATCCACCCAGAGAAGTGCGCCTCCGAGAACCAGAACGCGCCGGGCCGATGTCGGCTACCTTACTTGGAAGGGACGTGCGGCATCCCCCCCAACGAGACTGTAGTCGTGATAGTCGGTCCGCTTGCCGACGCCGTCGCGACGAACCGGCTCACTCCCACGAGCACCATGCCCGTGATGAGCAGCCCGAGCTGGATCTTTCTCGCCATGTCATCTCCTCGCTGAGCGGTCGTACCTCCTCAGGGAGGGCCGACGCTCAGCCACTTGCATTAGGTTGAGAAGTGGAGTATACATCTTCAGTCAAATTTTTCCTTGGGGGGCCCGGCAGGGGTCCGATTGGACCCAGAAAGTAGCCACGGGGAGCCCCGAACGGAGGGCGCTTTGGGCCTGACCAATCAGCTCGCGGCCCTGCTGGTCGCAGGCGATCCACGCGGGGCGGCCGACCGGACCCTCGATTTCCTCATTTCCCTCAACAAGGCTCGGGGCGCAGCCGTCTTCGCCCTAGACGGCGATCGCCTTAACCTCTTCACTGGCAGGGGTTTCGACGTTGAGACAGTGGCCACAGTGCAGGGGGTCTGGACTGACCACCGGGCTGAGCTGGCCGCCGGTCAGATCCTCCAGGCCTCCAACGCTCGAGCCACCTACGCGGTCGCCCCCTTGATCGAAAAGGGCTCCGTAGTGGCCCTCCTCTACCTCGACGTTGCCACCGGCCGGGGGGAATGGGCGGCCCTCGACACGGGCAGCCTCTCCGCCTTCGGGGTTGCCATCGCCCAGGCCGTGATCGCGGCCGCCTCAGCCGCGCCCGCCCTCTCCCCCGTCCAGGCCTATCTGTCCCAGACCAGCGACGAGGACATCGCCCGCGAGCGGCTGCTGCTTCTCCTCGTCCAGAACGAGTGGAACATCGCGAGGGTGGCGCGGATCATGGGCATGACCCGGCGGACGATCTACCACCGGCTCCAGCGCCACAACATCGTCCGGGAGAAAGTCCGCAAGACCGAGTTGGCCTCCCGGCGGAAGGCAATGGCCTCCGCATGACCCCCGACCAGGTCCTAATCGCCCACCTCGTCAGGTCGCTGCTGCTGCTAGCGATCGTTGGCATCATCTGGCGTGGTCGCGCCCATCTCTGCTGGTCGTTCGTCGCATACCTGCTGGCCGGGCTGATTTGCAACATCTTGTTCAGCTTTTGGCCCGAGCGCTTCCTCACTGCCTGGTTCTGGATCCTCCAGCAAGGGATTGACGACGCGCTGAAAATGGCCATCGCAGTGGAGTTGGGCTTCCGAATCTTCCAGGCATTTCCTGCGGCTCAGGCGACGGCCCGCGGCCTCCTGTTCATACTTCTCATCGGCACGTCTGCAGCCCTGATCGGCCTACCCGTGATTCCGGCCGCCGCAGGTATGGAAAACGTGGTCCTAGACTGGCAGTCCCGCGTCCTCACCGGAACCATCTGGCTGATGAACGGCTTAGCCCTGCTCATCACTTGGTACCGCGTGCCGGTGCACCCCTACCACAAGGCCATCCTCCTGGGCTTTGTCCCCTATTTGCTGGTGTTCACCGCCATGCTTACTCTGCTCGGGAAGTACGACTGGCTCCTGCGCGCGGTCCAGTCGGCTGATCCGGCGGCCTACATGCTCTTGACGGCCTTCTGGGCTTGGTCCGCCTGGAAGCCGGAGACGCAGCCTGATGTCTCGGCGGCAGTCATCCGCTGGCTCCAGCCCTGGCGGAAAGTTGCCGGCGTGAAGGTGGTTCCCGGACCGGCCGACTCGCCCGCTCCCGCACACTCGCTCCAGCCCGGAAGGGCGTAATGCTCGTGCTGCTCGGCCTCGCGACCGGCGGGGGGGTACTCTTTCTGACCATGATGAGGGGCGTCAGCGAGCGACGCTGGCGCGACTGGGAAGCCCTGCTCAACGCCAACGATAATGCTCTCTGTACACGGATGCGCTCACAACTGGACGCCAGCTTCGCCATGGCCGATTACGCCTACGACGGCGCCGAACAGCAGCGGGCATCGGGTTCGGTGGACGAGGCAATCAGACTCCTCGATCTGGGCTATGTGATGATCGAGCGCGCTGCTCCGGACTTGCGAAGGCTCCTCGCGGGCTTGGCGGTCTATTCCCGCATGGTCTCTGCCGTGGTGCCCGTGCGCCCCCTGCGCCCCCGGGACTTCAAGGTCACGCAGGTGGCCAGCCTGGCCGCCCTCAACCAGATGCTCCACCGGGTGTTGGTCTCGACGGCCGAGCGGTTCCGCCTACGCCTCTACATCATCGGCCAGGGCGTGGGCATGATCATCCGCTTCCTGGCTGGCACCACCCGCCGTATTCGCGAGACCCGGTCCACTCAAGACCGCGACTGGAACGACGTCGCTGCCCTCCGTAGCGACTTCCGCACCCTGACTGACGAGTCTATGGAGAGCTTCCGCGCCTGCCTGGCCTCGCTGGCCGCTCAAGCCGGCCGCCTCCCCGCTTCACCGCACCAGGAGAAGCCAGCCGCCTAGGGGCCTCCGACAGCCGGGCTGCTGCCCGGCTTCGTTCCCAGTGCGGCAGCGGCCTTCCGGACGATCAACCCGTAGCCTTTCGCTCTAGCCTCCGCCTCTAGCGCTTCCAGGTGAACCCGACCGACGCCTTCCGCGCCCAACTTCATTTCAATTTGGCCGAGCCCCAGCCGGGCTTCGAGCTGCACGGCGTAGAAGGCGGTTTGTTTGGCTTCCGACAACACGGATTCAAGCCCCTTCTTCGCTCTTGACAGTCTCCCTAGGGCAGCGTCCAACTGCGCGACGGAGACGGCAACCTGGAGCCGCCAAAAAGCATTCTGCGTCCTCCTGGAAAGCACGCTCGCCCGCTCCAAGCTCTCCGCCGCTTCGCTGAGCTTCCCCTTTGCGACCAGGGATCGAATGAGAACGCCGAGGGCCATGGTTTCGTTGTCGAGACTGCCCTGTCGTCGAAACTCATTCGAGGCGCTTCGAAGCGCGCTCTCCGCGTCCTGTGCATGGCCTTCCTCGATCGTGACACGGCAGAGCTCCACCTGGGTGTCGGCAGCTCTCCCCCTTTGTCCTAACTCGTTTCGCAGGGCAAGGGACTCCTCGTCCATCGTCCTCGCAGTGACCAGATCGCCCGTGTCTCGGGCAATTGCACCGAGCGTAAGCAAATGGAACGCCAGGAAATCCTTCTGGCCATCCTGCCGGCTGATCCCTTCCGCCTCCTCGGCTCTTCGCCTTGCAGCAGCCAGGTCGCCCCTAAACCACAGAATCCAAGCGAGGTTCTCCAGCACTGCTGCCACAAGGTCTCGACGCGCGACATTCCTGGCCAGTGGCAGCGCCTCCAAGAATCTCTTCTCCGCATGACCAAGCTGGCCCTCTAGCAGATACGTGCCGCCGATACTGGCACCCGCGGCGGCGATTCCACTCTTGTTTCCTGTTCGCACACGGTATGCGTGCACCTCCGTAAATAGGTCTCGGGCCTTCTTGTGGTCACCCAGTTCATCGACCACATTCGCAAGGCGGTGGAGCGCCCCCGCCAGGCCCTCCTCATACCCCATTGCGCGAAACCTGCGAATGAGAGACTCGTAGGCATCTCTGGCCGGAGCGAGCTGACCGCTTTGCCATTGGATCAGCGCGATGCCGTCCAAGGCTCTGGCACTGCAGCTCTTGTCACCAAGGCGTTCGCAGATTTCTCTCGCTTGCTGGTAATAGAGCGTCGCGGCCGTGACCTCCCCAAGCTCGTTTGCCGCTGATGCCTGCCTGATACGAGCTGCCGCCACCAGGAGTTCTGAGCCATTTCGGGAACCGATGGATACAGCCTGTTTCGCAAGCGCCTGCGCACGGCGCCTGGCTGAAAGCAAGTGAGCCGACCGCGCCTCCGCCAGGTCAATGCGCGGATCCTCTGACGCGGGCCCCGGAAGCTTCCGCATCCCTGCGATCGTCCCCAGCGCCTCCCTCGCCCTTGACGACGAGTTCTGCGCGTTGGCCAGGTAAAGCCCGTATTCCAGGTTGTCCGGAAAGAACTCATAGAGCGTCCGGTAG
>WNGL01002357.1_pt1 | contig 22920 bp, 25 predicted proteins | sample 5400591 | NCBI WGS metagenome assembly WNGL01 (sample SAMN13153377, study PRJNA577476) | soil metagenome | isolation source: 80 cm soil or saprolite under Garry oak tree replicate 1 | place: USA:California | collected 2016-06-15 | reverse complement strand
TTACCGGGCCGCGCCCGTGCCGTGACCCCAACGCGACACCAAGCCCGCCCGGAACCCAGCAGCCAATCCGGCACCCGCCACTGACCAGCGGCAACCCTTTTACGCGCTCAGACGATCACCGACTTTGCAGGCGCCCTGCTACGTACCCCGCCGCGTCGTGTCGTCCGTCTATGCACCGCGCAACGCCGGCAAGACCATGTTCGGAATCTGGCTGGCCGCGTCGGCTGCGTCCGCGACTGTGCCGCTGCGGGTCTGGTACAACAGCCAGGAAGATGACCTGCCCTCGATACTCAAGCCCCGGTTTGATGCAGCCGGGATATCCGCGCAGCAAATCCGGCTCACCGATGAGCGCTGGCGGCTCCCCGCAGATATCGGCAAGATTCGTTCCGGACTTGACGAGCACCGCGCCGGCGGGGCTCCGGATGATGTACTGATTCTCGATTCAATCCAGCAGCACATTGTCAGGCCCTATGCATTCGCCCCGTCGCAAGAGACGATCAAGGGACTGCTGGAGCTGGCAATCGAGTTTGATATCGCGGTGGTGCTGATCGGGCACACCACCCGGGGCAAGCACGGGTCCGTTGAGGCGATGATCAGCGGCAGCCATGTCCTGCAAAATCTAAGCAAGTCAATTTACGTGTTCGGTCCCGAGCCCGAGAGCAAGGCCCGCGAGGAAGCGCGGGAGATGGAGGGTGACGAGACCGGGAATCCGCGCTACGTCCTGGCCTGCGAGCGCATCGGCATCGCGGAAAAGCCGGTCAGCATCGTGTTCGAGCTGCGGACGGAATACGACGATGTGACCAAGCGCAACGAGCCCCATCTTGTCAAACTCGGGTCCAGCCGATTCACCGCCCGCGAAGTGCTGGACGAGGCGAAGACCGATGATCGCGGTGACCGGGACGCCGGCAAGAGTGCTTCGGCTGCGGCCTGGATTGTGAAGGCGCTCACCACGAATGGTCCCATGCCGACGAAGGGCCCGGGCGGCCTCGAGGCGAAGGCGAAGGCGGACGGTGCATTCGGCTCCAGGAACACGTTCGACCGCGCGAGGAAGCTTGTCAGGGACGACGTGGGACTGGAGACCGGCCGACGCAACGGGGCCACCTGGGTCTGGCTTAGCGATCAGGAGCCGCCGCCGAAATGACTTACTCCCCCACTCCCCCACCGAATTGACTGGGGGAGTGGGGGAGTTAACAAAACTGATAGCTTCCGGCACGCCGAGCTCGGCTACCGCGAGTTCATCGTGCCCGCCCGGGTGGTCAACCGGTACGACCAGTCCTTGTGCGCCGGGGACGACGAGGCCAGCGGAGAGCGGCAGGCGATGTCATGAGCACCGGACGCCACAACGGCCGACTGCCCGGCGGGAGGCCCGAGGCCGAGGCGGCCTCTCGCCCGCCGGCCGCCACGACACTACCAGGAGGACATGATCATGAACGACATCCATCTCGACCAGCCGGTGCGGGTGACGCCCGAGCTGGCCCGGGCCATCGCCCGCACGCTGTCTGGCAGCTACCCCGACACCACGGCCGAGATGGTCACCCGCGAACTGGCCAAGGCAGACGGCGGCGGGCGCGGCATCATCGGCCTGTTCGCTGCGGACTCGCTGCGCGACGCCATCGATCAGGGCGCGGTCGGCTCGGACGTCGATGGCGTGCTGGGGGTGAGGGTATGAGCCCGGCCGAGGAGTACCACTGCCGCCTGTGCAACTTCACCTGCGAGCACCCGCACGCCACCGCCAACTTCACCGACGTCACCGAGAACGGCGATCCCGCTCTGGCCGGAGCCGCCGTCCTGTCCGAGACCGATGACCTCACCGAGGGCGGGGATCCCAGGATCAAGATGTACCTGGCCTGGGACGGCATGGGCCACTCCCACCAGATCGGGCTGGCCGGTGACGGCCTGCGCTACCTGGCCGAGCTGCTGGCCAGGATCTACGGCGTCACGCTGCCCAGCGATATCTCGGACCTGGAACGGGAGTACCACGCAGGCGAGCCCGAGCAAGCCGAGCGGGCCAGGCGTGAGCTGACCAGGCGCGGCATCTGGCACGGGCGGGAGGGTGCCTGATGTAGAACGGGCTGTAGTGGCCATGGTGGAGACGGCCCGGCTGAAGTGCCGGACTGACCCTGAAGCCGCCGTCCTCTCCTGGCTGAAGGCGGAACATGAGCGGGTCGCCGCTGGGGGGCATCCAGAGGTCCACGACACGATGGTGCGGGAGACGATCACCTACGCGCTGGGTGAATCGTGGCTGGCGGCGTACCGCCATCCGTGCCCCAGGCCGCGGCTGCCCGGCAGGGGTTCCCCTGGAGACGCGTCATGACCCGCTTGGCGGCCAGGCAGGCGTCGGGCGCGGCCAAGGCCGTCGCCGGCGACCCGCAGTACTTGCCGGTAAAGAGCCCGATAAGGGGCAAGGAAGACGGGGCGGCAGGCAGCGTCTCGGGCCCGTTCAGCGTCATGCACTGGACCATGGAGCTGTGCGCGCGGGCAGTGCTGCCGAAAGGCATCGTGATCTCTTCTGCATGGGCGAGCGGAGCCATTGAAACACAGCCTTGTTGAAATCTCGGAAAAGATTTCCCCAGGTCAGAGCCCTAATATCAATAAATCCGTCATGGACACGATCTAGTTACAGCGCATTGACTAGCGCCGTGGCAGGCTCAGATGCGCAGGCGCTGAACGATCGCATCGGCGATCGGGTCGAGGCGCTCGTGGCTGCCGCGCCACCGCTGTCGGCGGGACAGCGCGAGCTGACGCCCCGGGATTGGGCTCGCCGTGAAGCCGCCAGGCTGCCTTCTCTGACGGCGACCGAGGCCCGGCAGGCAGCACTCCTAGCCCGCCGTATCGACGCCCGTGTGGCGGACTCGGAATCCGCTCGTCACCGGGATTGACTTTCCCCGGCGACGGTCACCCTGGCGGATACGTCCCCCCGGTGCTGCCGGGCGGCGGGCTTGATCACGAGGTGCCTGCCGCGAAGCGCCAGCTTCAGCAGCGAGCGCCTCTCGGCCGGGTCGGCTGCATCCCACCGCCTTCGCCAGGCGCTCTCGCTGTCAGCGGGCACGCGCGCCGGGGCAGTGCCTATCGCATCCCGCTGCTCGCGCAGCCCGGCCAGCCTCTTGTTGAGCGGAGCCACCGCGGCGTCGAACACATCCAGCTCCATCTCGCCACGGCCGAGCCGGTCGGCGAGCTGGCGGCGCAGTTCCTCGGCCCTGGCGATCTCCGCGTCCAGTTCCGCGGCCTGCGCCTCAGCCTCAGCCGCAGCCACCTCGGCGGCCTGCGCGACCTCGGCGTCCGACAGCACCGCGATGGCCAGCTCCTTGGCGTGTTCGTCCAGGGCACGCTGGTCGATCGCGGTCTTGCCGCACCCCTCATAGCCGCCGGTCGGGTTGCACAGGTACTCGCGGCGGATCTCGCCGTCCGGGTAACGTCGGTCAGCCCGCGGCCTTCCCGCCAGCGGCTTGCCGCACGCCCCGCAGGTGACCACGCCGGAACACAGGTAAGCGCCGGACGGCGGGCGGCCGGGGCGCCGGGCCCTGTACAGGCTCAGCAACCGCTCATGTTCATCCTCGCTGAGCACGTGCTCACCGGGCAGCTTGGCTACGACCTTGCCCCGGTAAGTCACGAGGCCAGCGTTGCGCGGCCGGGTCAGCGCCATACGCAGCCCGGCCCGTGACCACTTCTTGCCGCGGACAGTGCGGACGCCGCGCTCATCCAGCTCGCTGATAAGACTCCCCTGCGTTTCCCCGGCCAGCAGTCGCGTGGCCACCTCGCGCAGGACCGCCGATTCCTCCGGATGCGGCGTGACGCCATCTTGCAGGAACCCGAACGGACGGCAGCCGTTCGGCTCGCCCGCCAGCGCCTTGAGACGCTTCCCGCGGGTCACTCTGTCGCTCAGCCTGTCTGAGTAGTACGCCGCGGCATTCATGGCATCGCGGAAACTCTTCTTGCCTGAGGCAGTGGTCAGGTCGAACTCGCCGTCAGAGTCGAGAACGACCAGGCCGCGCTCAGCCGCAGCGATCAGCCGCTCCCCCTCGATGGGACGGCGAGAGAACCGTTCCATGTCGAAAACAATGACGCCGCCCGACTCGCCGGACTCCAGCCGGGCCATGAGCGTGTCCCAGCCGGGGCGCTCTACCTTCGGGTTCCACGCCGACCGGCCGTCGTCCACGTGGACCTGGCCGACGGGCAGGCCGCGCTCGGTGAGGATGGCCCGGCAGACCTGGACCTGCCCGCTGGTGCTGCGTTGCGCTTTGTCGCCCTTAGCCGAGCGCCGCGCGTAGACGTCAACGGGCTTGCCAGTAACCCTAGTCATGTAGCTAATGATAGGTTGACTACTAGATTTTTCCGGTCAGCCAGTAGGTAAAGGAATGCCAGGTCGCTTCGAAGTACCTGGCCAAGATGGGGCTGGCGGGCGAGAATACCACGGCGACGAACACCGTGACGGCCGCGGCGAGCACCAGCACCAGCAGCGACCAGCCGGAAATGCGACTGTGGTACAGCTGGTGGACGCCGCGCGCGTTGACCAGCTTCCCGGCCACCCGCAGGTGCGTGATGAACGTGCTGGACATCCCTGGCCTGCCCTTGTCCAGGAACTCCTCGAGCGTGTGGTGCGTGCCCACCACGGCGATCAGGCTGGCCCCCTTGGCGTCGGCGACGAGCAGCGCGACGTCCTCGCTCGTCCCGGGGGCGGGCAGGGTGACGGCCTCCAGGCCGAGCTCGCGGACCCGGGCCATACCGGGCGCCCGGCCGTCCGGGTAGGCGTGCACCACGAGTTCCGCGCCGCAGCACAGCGCCTCGTCCGACACCGAGTCCATGTCGCCCAAGATGGCATCGGGCTGGTACCCGGCCTCGATCAGCGCGTCCGCGCCGCCGTCCACGGCCACCATCACCGGCTTGTACTCGCGGATGTACGGCCGCAGGGCGGCCAGGTCTTCCCGGTAGTGGTAACCGCGCACCACGACCAGCACATGCCGGCCCGACATGTCGGTCTCCATGTCGGGAGGCTGGATGCCGTGCGTGAGCAGTTCGTGCTCACGCCGGAGGAACTCCAGGGTGTTTGCGGCGAACGACTCGATCTGCACCCCGACCATGGCCCTGGCCTCGATCATCGCCGCCTGCACCAGGTCCTCGGTCAGCGGCGTGCCCTTGGCCACGACGGTATCGCCTAGGTACAGCGTCTCGTTGTCGAGCCGGACCACGGCGCCGTCGGTCACCTTGACCAGAACGTCCTGCCCGACCCCGTCGACCACCGGGATGCCCGCGTCGAGCAGCAACTGCGGGCCGAGGTTGGGATATCGCCCGGTGATGCTGACCGACACGTTGACGACGGCCGCGACCTTGCGCCTGATAAGCTCCTCGGCGCTGACCCGGTCCAGGTCGGAATGGTCGATGATGGCGATCTCGCCCGGGTTGAGGCGCTTGGTGATGGTCTTCGTCCTACGGTCCACGCGCGCGACAGCGACGATGCCGGGTGGCTCCCCAGCCTTACCCCGGGACAGCAGCGGAATCCTCACGGACGGTGCCTTCATCGAGTTCCATCCTGCCAGAGCAGTAACGCGCCGAAGGTCATCTTGGCCATCACGGCGTGTCATCACGTTAGCGACTTAACGTCACCAGCGAGTCGTGCGCGGTGCGCCGCAAGGTATCACCTGAATCTGAAACTTACCTGGGAGCACGATTAGCCCGGCGGGCCCCGGGCAGGGATCCTGGGTTCTTCCGGGCCAGCGGCGACCCGCCGGCCCGGGCTCGGCGGTCCGGCCGGGTGGGTCAGGTAGTGTTGAAATCGTGACCAAGGGGGCGCCGTTTACCGAAGCCGACGCGGAAGCTCAGGTTCACGGTATCTGCTTCAAAACGGGGCCGCCGGAACGTGTCGGCGTCGAACTCGAGTGGCTAGTGCGCGATCGTCGCGATCCCGCGCTTCCGGTGAGGGCGGAACAGGTAGCCGCCACCCTCGCCGGCTTCGGATCCGAAGGCCACTCCGATCAAGGTTACCCGGGGCGATCAGCCCAGTCCGTTCGGTATCAATCTCCTTCTCTTCCTTCTGGTGCCTCGCTCACGGTTGAGCCTGGCGGGCAGCTTGAGCTCAGCTCGGCGCCCGCCGCCACGCTCGGTGAGCTTCAGGAGGTCACCGGGCGTGACCTGGCCGCGCTACGTGACGCGGCCGCGTCGGCCGGCCTCGAGCTCTGCGGCTACGGCCTTGACCCGCTGCGTCCGCCCAGGCGCCTGCTCGATCTGCCACGGTACGCCGCGATGGAGGAATTCTTCGACCGCGAGGGCCCGTGGGGCCGCCAGATGATGTGCGGCACCGCGTCGGTCCAGGTGTGCCTGGACGCCGGCGAGGACAGCGCGGGCCAGGAGGGCTATCGATCCCGCTGGCGGCTGCTGCACGCGATCGGTCCCGTGCTGGTGGCCGCGTTCGCCAATTCCCCGCTGCGGGGCGGCAGGCCGACCGGCTGGCGCTCGGCCCGGCAGCAGGTGTGGGCCAACATGGACCCGGGCCGCACCCGGCCGCCGGCCCAGGCAGTGAAGCGGGGAGGGGAGGTGGGTGGGGACCGGGACCCCCGTGACGCGTGGGCGGCCTACGCGCTGGATGCCGAGCTCATGTGCGTGCGCGAACCCGGCTCACAGGACTGGACCGCGCCGCCCGGGGTGACCTTCCGCGACTGGCTGCGCGACGGCGGTTCCGGGCCGCTGCGGGCGCCCACCGCCGAGGACCTGGACTATCACCTGTCCACGCTGTTCCCCCCGGTCCGCCCGCGCGGGCACATGGAACTGCGGATGATCGACGCGCAGCCCGGCGACGGCTGGATCGTGCCCGCGGCCGTCGTCACGGCTCTGGCCGACGACGTCCGGGCCGCCGACGCCGCGCTGGCCGCCGCCGAGCCGGTGTGGGAAGGATCCGCCGACGCCTATGATCCGTGGCTGCGCGCGGCTCAGCGTGGGCCGGCCGATCCGCAGATCAGCCAGGCGAGCAGGCGGTGCTTCGAAGCGGCCGACGCCGCGCTGGCCAGGCGGGGCGTGCCCGCCCCGATCCGGCGGACGGTGGCCGACTTCGCCGAGCGCTACGTGCTGAACGACCGATGTCCTGCCGACGACCAACTGGACGGAGTCTGACGATGACGGAGCCACAGCTCGACCCGGAAGCCCTGCGCGGGGTCATCGCGCGGGAACTGACCGGAGCGCGCCAGCGGACCTCGCTGCTGACGGACAGCGTGGACGAGGCCGACCTGGTCAGACAGCACTCGCCGCTGATGTCCCCGCTGGTCTGGGACCTCGCGCACATCGCCAACCAGGAAGAACTCTGGCTGCTGCGGGAGGTCGGCGGGCGCGAGCCGATGCATCCCGAGATCGACCCGCTCTACGACGCGTTCGAGCACCCGAGGTGCGAACGCCCGACGCTGCCGCTGCTCCCGCCGGCCGAGGCGCGCGCCTACGGCCACGAGGTCCGCGGGCGGGTTCTGGACCTGCTCGAACGCGCTCCCTTCACTGGAGCCCGGCTGGTCGGCGACGGGTTCGCGTTCGGGATGATCGCGCAGCACGAGGTGCAGCACGACGAGACGATGCTGATCACCCACCAGATCAGGGCCGGAGCGCCTGTGCTCGCCGCCCGGGCGCCTGACCCGGCGCCGGCCGACGCGTTCCGGCTGCCGGCCGAGGTGCTCGTGCCGGGCGGCCCGTTCCTTATGGGCACCTCGATCGAGCCCTGGGCGCTGGACAACGAGCGGCCCGCGCACACCGTGGACGTGGCGCCGTTCTACCTGGACACCACCCCGGTGACCTGCGGTGCCTACGCCGCGTTCATCGACGACGGCGGGTACGACGACCCGCGCTGGTGGACGCAGGACGGCTGGGAGCACCGGCAGGAGGCCCGGCTGGCCGCGCCGCTGTACTGGCGGCGGGACGGCGGGCAGTGGACCCGCCGGGTGTTCGGCAGGCAGGAGCCGGTTCGGCCGGACGAGCCGGTGGTGCACGTGAGCTGGTACGAAGCGGACGCGTACGCCCGCTGGGCCGGTCGCAGGCTGCCCACCGAGGCGGAGTGGGAGAAGGCGGCCCGGTTCGATCCCGCCACCGGGCTGACCCGCCGGTACCCGTGGGGCAACGCGGACGCCTCGGCGGCACACGCCAACCTCGGCCAGGCCTTCCTGCGCCCGGCGCCGGCCGGCTCCTACCCCGAGGGGGCGGCGCCGTGCGGGGCCAGGCAGCTGATCGGGGACGTCTGGGAGTGGACCAGTTCGGACTTCCTGCCGTACCCGGGCTTCGAGGCCTGGCCGTACCAGGAGTACTCGGAGGTGTTCTTCGGCCCGGAGTACAAGGTGCTGCGCGGCGGGTCGTTCGCGGTCAGCCCGGTGGCCTGCCGGGGCACCTTCCGCAACTGGGACTACCCGATCAGGCGGCAGATCTTCGCCGGCTTCCGCACCGCCAAGTCCGGCATGCCGGAGACCGCCTGATGTGCCGCCACCTGGCCTATCTCGGACCGCCCGCCACGCTGCGCTCGGTGCTCATCGACCCGCCGCACGGCCTGTACACGCAGGCGTGGGCGCCGCGGTACCAGCGGCCGGGGGCGATCAACGCGGACGGGTTCGGGGCGGGCTGGTACCCGCCCGGCGCCACAGAACCCGTCAGGTACCGGCAGGCGGTTCCCATCTGGACGGACGAGTCCTTCGACGACATAGCCACCGTGACCAGGGCGGGCGCGATCCTCGCGGCGGTCCGTAACGCGACGCCGCGCACCAGCCACGGCCCGGCGGCGGCGGCGCCGTTCAGGCACGGTCGGTGGCTGTTCAGTCACAACGGCGCGGTCATCGGGTGGCCGGAGTCAACCGCGGCGCTCGCCGCGACCCTGCCGGCCGTGTCGCTGCTCGAACTGGAGGCGCGGGTGGACTCGGCGCTGATGTGGGCCCTGGTGCTGCACCGGCTCCGGGAGGGCCTGGAGCCGGCCGACGCCCTGGCGGACACCACCGGGGCGCTGCACGCCGCGGGCGTGACCGGCCGGTTCAACTTCCTGCTCACCGACGGCCGCGTGATCGCCGCCACCGCGGCGGGTCACACCCTGTACTACCGGCGGACGCCTGGAAGCGTCACCGTCGCCTCCGAGCCCGGCGACGGCCAGTCAGGCTGGACCGAGGTCCCCCGCGGTTCCGCGGTCACCGCCACGACCGAGCAGGTCAGCGTGACGCGGCTGCCCGCCCTTGACCCCATCGTCACCGGCAGAGCGACCGCCCATGAAACCCCGAGCACCTCGGACGGAAGGAACACGATCTGATGACGTCCCTCGACCGCCGGCTTCCGCCCGGTTTCCTCGAGGAAGCACTGCGCGCGGACGCCCGGACCGGGTTGACGGCGCAACCGAAGTCGCTGCCGCCCAAGTGGTTCTACGACGCGCAGGGCAGCGCGTTGTTCGACAAGATCACCGAACTGCCCGAGTACTACCCGACCAGGGCCGAACGGGAGATCCTGCGCGCGACCGCGGCCGGGATCGCGGCGCAGACCCGGGCGCGGACCCTGATCGAGCTCGGCTCGGGGTCCTCGGACAAGACCCGGCTGCTGCTGGACGCGCTGCGGGCCGCGGGCACGCTGCGCTGCTACGTGCCGGTCGACGTCAGCGAGCCCGCCCTGGCCGCCGCGGGAGAAGCGCTGTCTTTGGAGTACGCGGGGCTGGACGTGCGGGCCGTGGTGTCTGACTTCGAGGAGCGCCTCGGGTTCCCCGCGGACGGCCCGGGGGGCGCCGGGGCGCCCGCGCCCCGGCTGGTGGCCTTCCTCGGCAGCACGATCGGGAACCTGGAGCCAGGGCCGCGGGCCGCCTTCCTGGCCCGGGTCCGCGCCCAGATGCGGCCGGGTGATTTCTTCCTGCTCGGGACCGACCTGGTCAAGGACCCGGCCACGCTGGTCGCGGCGTACGACGACGAGTCGGGGGTCACCGCCGACTTCAACAAGAACGTGCTCGCGGTGCTGAACGCCGAGCTCGGCGCCGACTTCGACCTGGACATGTTCGAGCACGTGGCGATGTGGAATGCCGAGGCCGAGTGGATCGAGATGCGGCTGCGCTCGCTGGCCGAGCAGACGGTCCGCCTGCCGGCCATCGGGCTCACCGTGGAGTTCGCCGACGGCGAGGAGATGCGCACCGAGGTCTCGGCCAAGTTCCGCCGGGCCGGAGTGGCAGCCGAACTGGCCGCCGCGGGGTTCGCGATGCGGTCGTGGTGGACGGATGAGGCCGATCAGTTCGGGCTGTCACTGTCGGTCCCGGCCTGAGGCGGCCCGAACTCGCGCTGGTTCGTCCGGCCGCGTGATGTGCCTGCGAGCGGTGGTGCCTGAGTGCGCCATGGTGCGCCATGGTGCGCCCACTCCGCAAAGTCACGATCATCGCACTGGTGCGCGAATTACCGGTGCGGACGGGTGCTGCGGGTGACCGTCGATGGTCAGATCAGGCACGTCCAGCCGCGGCGGAACTCACCGGATCACGACGGGCCGGTCCCCGGGCGCCTGGAGGCGGGATAGCCGAGCAGGGCCGCGAGCGTGAGCGCGCTGCGCGGGGCGTAGGCGATGCGCCACAGTCCGCCGTGGGCAGCGGCGCGGGCCTCGTCCTGCCAGGGATGAGCCTGCGGCGGGCCGCCTCCGCCGGTGTTCAGGTCGTGGACGAGCAGGGCCGCCATGAGCGTCTTGGTGGTGGCGGGCTCGAACACCTCGACGCCGAACCGGTGGGAGCCCGCGTACGCGGCGGCCAGCGCCCGGTTCTTGGTGACCGACCGGGTACGGGTCGGCGGGGCGACGTTCATCGAGACGACCGCGCCGCCGTCCCTGGCGAGGCTGGCGCGCCAGCGCTGCAGGCGCTTGGCCAGGGCGTAGTTGGGTCCCTGCTGAGGCACCAGGCCGTCGCAGACGCCAGGATCGGCCCCGGGCGGATAGCCGGGGCGGAGCAGTCGCCCGCCGGACAGGGCTCGCACCGGCCCGGCGCCGAGCCTGGCCGCCGCGGACCGCGCCGCGTAGGCGCGGGCCGACTGGGCCACCGCGTCGGGCGGCACCGCGAACACGTCGGTGGGGGTGGCGAGGAAGGCGAGCGCCACGTCGCGGCGTTCGGCCTGCAGGCGCACGGTCAGCGCGTCGACGGCGCTGGAGACGCGGACGTTGGCCGCGCCGTCGGCGTAAACGTAGTTGCCGAGGACCAGCGGGCCGTCGAGCCCGGCCAGCCAGTCGGCGACGGCCGGGACGTCCTCGGCCAGGTCCAGGCCCGCGCGCCGAGCCAGGTCCGCGTCGCCCTCGGCGGGCGGCGCGCCTTCGCCCGGCTTGTCGTGAGCGACCGGGACGAGCAGCGTTCCCCCGCTGCGCCGCGCCACGTCCAGCACCCGGTCCCAGATGGCCGGCCGCGGCAGGTCCACCCCGATCACCCGGGCGCCCCAGGTCAGCAGCACCGGCAGCGGTCCCACCTCGGCGCCCGCCCCGAGCGCCACCACCGAGCGGCCGGGCAGGGCGAGCCACTCGGGGCACGCCGCGACCGCCCGGACCGCGTCGGCGCAGGACGGCTCCATGACGCCGGCCGCGACCCACGCGTCCAGCCGGCGCAGCAGGGCATCGCCGGTCAGCCGCTCACCGCGGTACGGCACGGACAACTCGCTTTCCGCCGCCCCGCGGCCCGCCACCGGGACCATGCTCACCAGGTGCCGGGCCGACGCCGAGACCAGCGCGTCGAGCCCGGTTTCCTGGCCGTCCGGGCCCGCGACGCGCATCCGCCGGTGCAGCGAGGCCAGCCCGTCGCGGGCCACGGATACCGCAGCCTGCTTCGAGGTCAGCCCGGCTTCGATGAGCCTGCGGAAATGCGCCGGGTAGCCGGTGCGCCAGTTGGCTTCCCGGCTGGCGCTGCGCGCCCCGGCCGGGTCGACCCGGCCCAGCGCGTCGGCGATTACCGCCCGGCCCAGAGCCGAGGTGCTCCTGCGGCCGTCCGCCGCGACGGGAAAGGCGACCCCGGCCGGCGCCCCGGCTTTCTCCGGGCCGCTCATCGCGCTCCTGTCGTCACCAGACAATCATGGCGCGCGGACTATGATCCGTGCGATGCCCACCGCATGCGGAGGACGATACCTGTGAAGTACTTGATGCTCATCTACGGCAACCAGGAGAAGTGGGCCTCGATCCCGGCCGAGAAGTGGCCGGAGGCCGTCGCGAAGCAGGACGCGTTCAATCGCAAGTACCGGGCGACCGGTGAGCTCCTCGGCGCCTATGGGCTGGCCGACAAGGTTCAGGCCAAGCTGGTGCGCCGGGACCAGGGCCAGCCGGCCGTGACCGACGGCCCGTACCTGGAGACCAAGGAGTACATCGCCAGCCTGTACCTGCTCGACTGCGAGAACGAGGAGCGGGCGTGGCAGATCGCGGCCGACATGCCGTGGGCGGACGCCGAGCCTGTCGAGTTGTGGCCGGTGCTGCACGAGGCCACATCCGATCTGTGACCGCGGGTCTAGCGGATCTATGAGCACAGCGTCGTGACCACGGGCCGCGGCGAGGTCGAGGACCTGCTGCGCGACCTGGCGCCGCAGGTCCTGGCCGCGCTGGTGCGCAGGTACGGGCAGTTCCACCTGTGCGAGGACGCCAGCCAGGAGGCTCTGCTGGCGGCCGCGCTGCAGTGGCCGTCCGGCGGGCTGCCGGACAACCCGCGCGGCTGGCTGATCACGGTCGCCTCTCGCCGCCTGACGGACCAGGTCCGCAGCGAGCAGTCACGGCGGACCCGCGAAGAGCTGATCGCCCTGGCGACCCCGCCTTCCGACCTGCTCGGCCTCCCGGCCGACGCCGAACCCGCCGACAGCGACGACTCGCTGGCGTTGCTGTTCGGCTGCTGCCATCCGGACCTGTCCTCGCCCAGCCAGATCGCGCTGACCCTGCGCGCGGTCGGCGGCCTGTCCACGGCGCAGATCGCCGCCGCGTTCGGGGTTCCCGAGGCGACGATGGCGCAGCGCATCAGCCGGGCCAAGCAGACCATCTCCGGCGCCGGGCTCGACTTCAGCCTGCCGGCCGGCGCGGAGCGGACCGAACGGCTGCGTGCCGTGCTGCACGTCCTCTACCTCGTCTTCAACGAGGGATACACGGCCACCGACGGGGACGCGCTGACCGTCCCCGCGCTGTCCCGGGAGGCGATCCGGCTCACCCGCTGGCTGCACAGGCTCCTGCCGGAGGACGGTGAGGTGGCCGGGCTGCTGGCGCTGATGCTGCTGACGGACGCGCGGCGGCCGGCCCGCACGCTGCCCGACGGATCCTTGGTGCCGCTGGCCGAGCAGGACCGCCAGAAATGGGACCAGGCGCAGATCGCCGAGGGGATCGCGCTCGTCACCGCCGCGCTGCCCGCGGGCGAGGTCGGTCCCTACCAGCTGCAGGCGGCCATCGCCGCGGTGCACGACGAGGCCAAGACGATGGCCGACACCGACTGGCCACAGATCCTCGGGCTCTACGACCTGCTGGAACTCACCGAACCCGCGGGGGCCAACCCGTTCGCCGCGCTGAATCGTGCGGTGGCCCTGGCCATGGTGCGCGGGCCGGCGGCCGGGCTGGAGGTCATCGAGGCGCTGGCGGCGGACAAGCGGATGGCGCGGCACCACCGGCTGCTCGCCGCCCGGGCGCACCTGCGTGAGCTGGTCGGCGACACCGACGCGGCGGCCGCCGACTACCTCGACGCGGCGCGGCGCGCGACGAGCCTGCCAGAACGCCGCTACCTGGCACTTCAGGCCGCGCGGCTGGCCCGCTGAGGGTCAGCAGCCGGGCTATTAGGACGGCTAACCCGGCCCGTCATGATCCCGAGATCCGGGCAAATTCATCGCACCGACGGGGGCATGACCGACATCTTTTGTGCCTTGACGGTTACGTAACTAGATAGATACGCTTCCCCGCGTGGAGGCAGTGCTCAAGGCCCTCGCCGAGCCCAGGCGGCAGGAGATCCTGCGGCTGATCTGGGCCGAGGAACTCACCGCGGGCGAGGTGGCGGCACACTTCGACGTCAGCCGCCCGAACATCTCCAAGCACCTGCGGGTCCTGCGCGAATCCGGGCTCGCGGAGGAGCGCAGGGAGGGTACGCGGCGCCTGTACCGGGCCAGGCCCGAGCGGCTGGCCGAGGCCCGGGCCTTCCTGGAGAGCTTCTGGGACCAGAACCTGGCCGTCATCAAGGCCTTGGCCGAGGCCGAGGCCAGGAAAGGGATAACCTGATGCCCGCACGCAGCGACGAGATCGTCCGCGAGCTTCACATCGACGCGACCCCGGCGCAGGTTTTCCCGTACTTCGTGGACCCGGGGAAGCTCATCGCCTGGAAGGCGGTCGCTGCGGAAGCCGAGGCCAGGCCCGGCGGCCGCTTCCGCATGGACGTGACCGGCCGCGGGGACGTGGCGGTCGGCTCCTACGTCGAAGTCAGCCCGCCGCACCGGGTGGTCTTCACCTGGAGCTGGGAGGGTGACGAGGAGAGCATCGCCGCGCCGGGCGTGGTCGAGGTCACCCTCTCGCCGGACGGCGAAGGGACTCGGCTGCGCCTGGTCCACCGGGGGATCAAGCCCGGCCACGGCGCCAAGAGCGAAGCCGGCTGGGAGCACTACCTTTCCCGCCTCGCCCGCGTCGCCCGAGGCGAGGATCCGGGGCCCGACCCGTGGGCGGCACCCCAGCCGGAACCCAGCCGACACCAGTAAGGACGGTCATGACCGTGGATCCCCAGCGCAACGCCGCCAACCTGCAGCGCCTGTACGACGAGGTCATGAACGGGCATGACGTGCAGGCCGCCGACACACTGCTGACCGCCGACCGGCCCGACCACGACGGGACCTTCCCGCCGGAGTTCACCGCCGGCCGTGAGGGCTTCAAGAAGCTCATGACCATGCTGATCGGCGCCTTCCCCGACATGTGTTTCGCCACCGACTTCATGGTGGCCGAGGGCGACATGGTCGGCGCGTTCAGCAAGGTCTCAGGCACCCAGCGGGGCGAGTTCCTCGGGCTGCCGCCTACCGGCAAGTCCTTCACGGTCAGCAACGCCGACTTCTGCCGGTTCACCGAAGACGGCATGATCTGCGAGCACTGGGGCCTGATCGACGTCGCCGCCATCATGCGCCAGCTCGGCGCGAACGGGTGACGCGGTCGTGATCCTGGTCACGGGAGCCTCCGGCATGGTGGGCGGGGAGATCATCCGGCAGCTATCCGGCCTCGGCGTGCCGGTCCGCGCCTTGGTGCGCGATCCGGGCCGCGCGCCGCAACTCGCCACACTGCCCGGCGTGGAGGTCGCGGCCGGCGATCTGGGCCAGCCGGCCACGCTCGGTACCGCCCTCGCCGACGTCGACCGGGCCGTGCTCATTTCCTCGTCCGACGCATCGATGGCCGACGTGCAGTGCAGCTTTGTCGATACCGCAGCCAAGGCCGGCGTCTCGCGTGTCGTCAAGCTGTCGGGGATCATCCCCGCGCTCGACTCGCCGTTCCGTTTCGCCCGCATGCACGCCGAGATCGAGCAGCACCTGGCCACGTCCGGTATGGCCTTCACCAACCTGCGGGCCGGGGAGTTCATGCAGGCCTACTTCCGCCAGGTCCCGGTCATCGTCGCCCGTCATGAGCTGCGGCTGCCGATGGCCGGCGAGCGCATCGCCTCGATCGACGTCGCGGACATCGCGGCGGTCGCCGTCCGGGTCCTGGCCGGCGCCGGACACGACAACCAGATGTACCCGATCACCGGGCCGCAGGCGCTGACCATGGCCGAGATCGCGGCGATCTTGTCCGAGGCGACCGGCACCGCCATCACCTACGTCGACGTGCCGCCCGAGGAGGCCAGGCAGGCCCAGCTGAACGCCGGTCTGCCGCCCTACCTCGCCGACGGCCTCGCCGAGCTGTTCGCCGAGCGCAGGGCGGGCAAGGAATCCCAGGTCTCCACGCTGACCGCGACCCTGCTTGGCAGGCCCGCGACGAGCTTCGCCGAGTTCGCCGCGCGTAACGCGGCGGCGTTCCTGGGCGGGCCGCCCGGGGAGGTTCGGCCGTCGCTAGCCTGATGCGCTGATCGCATGGGCGTTCCCGTTCCCGTTGCCGCCGCCGTTCCCGCTGCCGTTCCCGTTGCCATTGCCGCGGCCGTTACCGTGGCTGGGCTTGGCGGGCGTGGCGGTGGTGCTGGCGCTGGTAGTGGCGTTGGCGTTGCCCGTGGTGGCTCGAGGCTGGGAGGCGGCCGGGCGGGCCGGGCTGGTGGCGCGGCCCGGGCCTGCCGCGCTCCTGGCCGGCGCGGCCGTCCCGGGCGGCCGGCTCGACGGCGCCGATGACGGGGCCCTGAGCGCGTGCCAGGCGGGGGTAAACCCGATCAGGCTCGCCAGCACCAGGCCGGTGAGCCCGGCGATGACCATGGCGGCCAGCGCCAGGGCCGACCGGCGGCGGGCCGGGCGCGGCTGCTGGTCCGCGGCCGTGGTCACCGGGATATCCGGCCGCCGGCTGCGCTCGCCGCCGGCTGCGCTGGTTCCGCCGACTGCGCTGGCTACGCCGGTTCCGCCGGCTAGGCCGGTTCCGGCGGCTAGGCCGGTTCCGGCGGGCAGGCCGTCGCGCAGCCGGATCGCACGGAGCGCCACCTCGGCGGCGCTGCCCGGCCGCCTGGCCGGGTCCTTGGCGGTCAGCTCCGCCACGAAGGCGCTCACGTCGGGCGGAACCAACGAGGAGAGCGGCGGCAGCGGGCGGTCGCGGTGGGCGACCGCCATTTCCACCGGCGTGCCCGCGAAGGGCGGCGCCCCTGCCAGGCATTCGTAGGCGACGACGCCCAGGGCGTACAGGTCGCTGGCCGGCGTCACCCGCTCGCCGGCCACCTGCTCCGGCGCGTGGTAACCCGGCGTGCCCATCATCTGCCCGCTGGGCGTGACCGCCGCCGAGCCGACCGCGTGGGCAATACCGAAATCGGTGATCTTCACGATGTAGCCGGGGGCGAGCAGCAGGTTGGCGGGCTTGACATCGCGGTGGATCAGTCCGGCGGCGTGCGCGACCTGCAGGCCCGTCGCGGCCTGCGCGATGATGTCCATGGCCTGCGCGGCGTGAAACGGGCCGCCGGCCAGCACCTCCGCCAGGGAGGGACCGCCCACCAGTTCCATCACCAGGTAGGGCGGCTGCCTGTCGGCAGGCTCGCGAAAGTCGTACACGCGCGCGATGTTGGGGTGCGACAAGGCGCCGGCGTGCCGCGCCTCGGCCCGGAACCGGGCCAGCACGTCGGCCTTGCCGGCGTAGCCCGGATGCAGCAGCTTGACCGCGACCGGCCGGGACAAGACGGTGTCCGTCGCGCGCCACACCTCGCAGTAACCGCCGTTGCCGATCTGTTCGGCTAGTTCGTAGCGGTCGGCGAGGACCATTCCAGCCAGGGCCATCAGCGCTGGTTACCCTCCTCGAGGCTGGTGCGATGACGCTGCGGTTCTAGCGTGATCGTACGTCCGGCCGCCCGGACGTGATCGTGCTTTCGCGCAGGTGCCCGCACGGCGGCTCTCCGACACCGCGTCCCCGGCTGGGGTGCGGGTGCCCGCAGGGCCCCGGCGCCGCCAATCCGAGCCCCTCGCGCCCCCGTGCCCCATGGCATGATCGGGGGCATGACGGTCGTGAGGATCAACGCGATTACCGTGCCCGCCGACAGCGGCGACGAGCTCGCCCGCCGGTTCGCCGCCCGGGCCGGCGCGGTGGACAACCAGGACGGATTCGAGGGCTTCGAGCTGCTCAAGCCGTCCGACGGGCGGACCACCTGGCTGGTGATGACGCGCTGGCGGGACGAGGCCGCGTTCCAGGCGTGGATGAACTCGCCTGCCTTCGGCCACGGGCACCGGTCGGCGGCCGAACGAGCCGGCGGTCAGGCGCCTCCCCCGGTCGGCGTCTCCAGCGAACTGTGGTCGTACGAGATCGCGGGCGGCTCATCCCGGTGAGCCTGCGCCAGCCCCCAGGCGCCGCAGCAGCGCGCTCTTGATCGCCGGCCGTGTCGCGAACACCAGCAGGAACATCGCCTCACGGGCGAGCCGCTGAACGTGCTGGTCCACGCCGACCGACCGGCTTCCTTCCCGCACCGCCAGGGCCGCGGCCGCCCTGACGCCGAGCTCCGAGGCCGCCGCGCGGGCCTCCGCCATCGCGGCCGTGCCCGCGCCGAGCGCGTCGTCCAGCTTCTGCCGGCATCCGGCCAGCTCGTCGTCGAGCGGCCCGGGACCGAGCAGGCGGCAGCACCGGCGGGCCACGCCGAGCGCGAGTGACCCGTTGATGCGCAGCCGGTCAGGACGCAGGGGCCTTCCGCCGCGAGCGCGTCGAGGTGGCCTGCGGGCAGCATGTCCAGGCCGTCGACGCGCATCGCGTCGGGAAACAGCACGTCATCGGCGAGCCCGCGGGCGGCCGCGATCACGTCCGCGGCGGTCACGCGGCCGGGGCCCGCTGAGTCCACGTCGCCGCGAGCTTGTCCATCACCGCATCCAGGCTCGCGTCGGTGACCTGCCGGGCCGGGTCGGCCAGGTACCACGCCACGATCTCCCTGGCACCCTGCTCGAACGGGATCACCGCCCGCCAGCCGGGCACGATGCCGCGCACCTTGGCGTTGTCGAACACCATCGAGTGCGCCTTGTCACCCAGCAGCCCCGCGCCCCAGTCCGGGTCGGCGGCCGCGATCGCGTCCGACGGCACGTGCACCAGGCGCGCCGTCACCCCCAGCGCCGCCGCGAGCGACTCCGCGATCTGGTTCCAGGTGAGCACGTCGTCGGAGGTGATCTGAATGGCCTCGCCGAGGGTCCGCGGGTGCCCGAGCAGCGGGACGAACGCACGGGCGAAGTCGTCCTGGTGGGTCAGCGTCCACAGCGAGGTCCCGTCGCCGTGCACTATGACAGGCTTGCCGGCCAGCATCCGGCCCAGCACCGTCCATCCGCCGCTGAACGGCACCACCGTCCTGTCGTAGGTGTGCGAGGGCCGGATGATCGTGGCCGGGAACCCCTGCTCCCGGTAGGCGGCCACGAGCAGGTCCTCGCAGGCGATCTTGTCGCGGGAGTACTGCCAGTAGGGGTTGCGCAGCGGCGTGGACTCGGTGACAGGAACCCGCGCGGGCGGCGTCTGGTACGCCGACGCGGAGCTGATGAACACGTACTGCCCGGTCCGGCCGCGGAACAGGTCGATGTCGGCGCGGACCTGCGCGGGGGTGAAGGCCACCCAGTCGGTCACGGCGTCAAATTCAAGACCTTTAATTTCGTCCCGAACGGTCGCCGGATCCCGCACGTCCGCCCGCAGCATCGTGACTCCTGGCGGGAGCGGCCGATCGCTGGTCCGGCCCCGGTTCAGCACGAACAGATCGATTCCGGCCTCGACCGCAACCCGCGAGCAGGCCGAGCTGATGACGCCGCTGCCCCCGATGAACAAGACCCTCAGTTCTCCCATGCTTCTACGCTAGCCGCCCAGCGGCGAGGGGTGCCGGGGCTGGTAGACCGGGAACTCGCTGCCGTCCGGCAGGCGGATCGCCGCCAGCAGGCCCCAGCCCTGATCGGAGACCTCCTGCGCGACCTCGGCTCCCTTGCCCTCCAGTTCGGCCAGGGTGGCGCGGATGTCGTCGCACATCAGGTAGAGCTGGTGACGGCTTTCCCCGTCGGCGGGATGAACCGCCAGTTCGGCGGGCGGCAGGGCGAAGATGAGCCAGCCTGCCCACGCGTCGACCGAGGAAAAGCCGAGCACGTCCGCGAAGAAGGCCCGGACCTTCTCCGCCTCCGGCGAGAATACGATGGCGTGGATCCCGTTGATCATGCCTCGATCCTATGATCGGGCTCCTTACGCCTGGCTTGATCCTCTAGTACTTTGAGGCCATGCGTAACCAGGTGGGCTCGCGCTGACATGCACGTCGTCGGCATGGTGCTGCATCCCGAGCGGGACTGCACCGGGGCGGTCGGGGCGATCCTGGCGTGGGCGGCCCGCAGGCAGATCGAGGTCCTGGGCATCGATACCGAGGTTCGCAGGCTCGCCTGTACCGCCGAGGCGGTGACCGCGGAGGAACTCCGGCGGCGGGCGGACCTGGTGGTGAGCCTGGGCGGCGACGGGACGATGCTGCGGGCCATGCGCCTCGCGGACCGGGGGCGATCCCCCGTGCTCGGGGTGAACCTGGGCAAGCTAGGGTTCCTGGCCGAAGTCGACGTACCCGACTTGGCCGACGCCCTGTCGGCGATCGACAACCACGAGTTCACCACCGAACCTCGCCTGGCCGTCGACGCAGTCGTCGGCGGCCAGCTGATCACCGCGTTCAACGACATCGCGTTCGTCCGGTTTCCCGGGCAGAAGACAGCCGCCATCGCGGTGGAGGCCGCCGGGCGCCCCTTCGTCAGCTACGCCGCGGACGCGATCGTCGTCGCGACGCCGACCGGCTCGACCGCGTACAGCTTCTCCGCGGGCGGGCCCATCGTGAGCCCCTCAGTGGAGGCGCTCCTCGTCACGCCCGCCGCGCCGCATTCGGCTTACAACCGCGGGATCGTCGTCTCGGTCGATGACCAGCTGACGCTGAACGTCCTGGCGTCCAGTGGCCGGCTCGCGGTGGAGGCCGACGGCAACGTCGCCGCCAACGTGGAACCCGGCGACCGGATCGAACTGCAGCCGCGTCCCGGCGCCGCCTACGTCGTCCGCCTCGGCCGGACCACGTTCTACGAGCGGGTCCGGCGCAAGCTGCGGCTGGCCGACTCCGCGGAGATCGCCATCGGCTGGCCGTGACGCTCGGCAGGGCGCTAGCAGGCCTGCAGCATGAGGCCGGTCTGCGGTCGCCCGGCCAGGTCGCGCGCGGCCCGCGGAGCGGGGCACAGCACGGCGGGCCGGACGGGCCGGGAGGCGCAGCCCGCTTCCGACGGCGAACCGCCCGGGGTTCCGGCCGCCGTCAGCCGGGCCCAGCGCATCCGGGTAACCGCGGTCTCGGGGTGCTCTCCGTATTCCTGGGCGACCCGGGCCGCGCAGCCGAGATCGCCGAAGGCGCGGGTCGCCGCGACGATCGCCTGCTCGACCTGTGCGGCCGTCGGCTGGTCGGAAGACTGCAGCGCGGACACGAAGAGCGCGTCGGCCCGAGCGGCGCTCGGGCTCAGATCGTAGGCTGCGGACCGCATCGTGGGCCTCCTTCTACCCAGTGGACCTGATATCCCCTGGCTGCCCGGCCGACCGCTCCCCTGGCCGACCGGGAAGCCCGCTCCTGCGTCAGGCCGCAGGCGCCCCTCAGCATGTCCGGAGGGCCGGCCTACCCCCGTGATACACGCAAGGCCGCATAGTTTTGCCCGGCGGGTGGCGGCCGAGCGCGTGCTGGCCGCGGCGCCTGGCTTGCGGTTCCGGGTTCGCGCCAACCGGGCCTTCCTCGGCCGCGCGACCAGGTACCTGGCCGCCGAGGCGGGCATCCGCCAGTTTCTCGACATCGGCACCGGGATTCCGACCGCCGACAACACGCACGAGGTGGCGCAGCGGGCGGCCCCGAGCTCACGGGTGGTCTACGTCGACAACGACCGTTTCAAGTCGAGTTGTGCACACTCACGCTTGGGCTGTTCATGCTGCCTGAAGCGAACGCGGGAGTCCGGACCAGTGACCTCCTCGGTGTGAACTAGTTGCATGACGGCCGATAGCGGTCGCTGGTGCAGGTAATGAGTCCGCGTTGGTCGGATGAGGTCGATGTTGGCCGATAGGGTTGCTGTACTTTTCTGCTGTATCTGAGCTGGCCGTTAGCGCATTGAGTACCAAGGCCTCCCGCTGCTGCCGTCCGGCTGGCCATGAGCCGGGTAGACGTAGTTGTCCTGGACTCTGAACCACGGAACCCCGCTGGCCCCTTCGGAGTGCCCCGGTCGAGCCTGCCCCTGACACGTAAGTGTCAACCTTGACGAGGATTTGGCCGATAGGGTGCAGGCGCGAGTGTCCGCTGGTGATTAGCTAGATTCAGAGCTGATGCGATACGTTCTCTGGTCCGGTGTCGCGTGTAGGGAGTAGCAGGGCTTAGCTGGCACACTAGATGGCGTGAATGAGGTTAAGACGGAGGAGCCAGGAAGCCTGGTCGTAGCACCACGGCCGCCGCATCCGCACGACAACTGGCTTGAGATTATTGAGGCTGGTGTGGCCGGAGGCTTCACGGGTGCGTTTGGTAATGATGTTTATAGTGGCGTGAAAGCTGCCTGCCAGACTGCTGTTAAGAAGTTTCGTGACCAGCGATCAGACCCGGACGAGGAGAGGGAGTGGATGCATCAGCTTGTGGCTGAGGCATTTATTGGTCCCTGCCCGTCTGGGCATAAGCTTGTGCATTTGAACGGTAATCATCTCGACAATCGTCGGGCGAATCTGGCGTATGTACCTGAGTCTGACCCGAGGCCAGCAGCGCCCCTAAAGCCTCGGCCGCCAGGTTGGTTTACGAAAACTGCGGCTCTGGAGCCACATCAACGGGGAGCTCGAACTCAGCCTACTGGCAAAAAGAGACGTAAAGGTAAGAGAAAGCACCGCTAAAGACTATTAGACCATAGAAGCCTTACGGACGGACCTTCCTCGCTCTGGCCCGTGGGTTCATGGCTGTCCTGCCTGTTAGGTGAGTAGGGGTCCACGTTTCCGACAACTGACTGACGGCGCCTGGACCCCTCGCTTGTAAGCGTAGTCGGGTATTCGAATATCCTTGGCATTTGGTAATACTGACATGCGTAAACTAGTTCGCTGAGGTCTGGGGAAGTTCGCAGAAGATCGTCTTGATTGTTACTCAGTTAGTTACTCAGCGCTGAGTGCAGTCCTAGAGGATTATCGAAAACTCAATTCGAAGAAATAGAGACCGATGGCCGCGCGGAAGGAATCGAGAAATGTGTTAAGTGGCCGCCGATAATCGGTGAAAAGGACCTTCCAGGTCTTGAGGTGCGCAACCGCGCGCTCGATAGGAGCACGGATGGAACTGACCTGGCTATTGTATTCGTGTTCACGCGTGTAGAGTTCACGTTCCCTTGGCTTCTTGGCCGGCGTGACGTAGCCAGACCCTTGGAATCC
>WNGL01015888.1_pt1 | contig 22925 bp, 19 predicted proteins | sample 5400591 | NCBI WGS metagenome assembly WNGL01 (sample SAMN13153377, study PRJNA577476) | soil metagenome | isolation source: 80 cm soil or saprolite under Garry oak tree replicate 1 | place: USA:California | collected 2016-06-15 | reverse complement strand
GGTAGGGTAGTAACCGTGCGCCTTAACATATTGCGACATCAGGTCTCACTGAACCCCCCTCCGAACCGGACTTATACGTTTCCGCATATCCGGCTCTCCGAATTTTCCTGAGCTTTTTCTTCTTCTCGCTTAACGTTCCGGCATGGAGTTCATCATGGCATTCAATACAGAGCACCATCGTCTTCCGTCGCCGTTCAATCATCTGGCGTTCCCAAGGAGCTTTACCAGTGAGATTTCCTCGTTTCCGAATATGATGGACCTCCACTTGGCTGTCTGGGATGCCGCACCATTCGCATTCGTGTGCGAGTAGGCGTTTTCCTAATTCGTTTCGGCTTTGGTACATCCCCGTTTCGGGGAGAAGGTCTACTTGTCCATATATCACTTTTCCCTTTTTGAGTTGTTTGGTAGAGGAAATGAGTTCGTACTCTTTCGTTCCTTTCCCTTCCTTTTCGAGGGCGATGACATATCTGTTAGGTCCTCTTGTGAGGCTTTTGATGACCTTCTTGATTGAACTGCGTCGTTTTCCTGCCAGTGTGCAGAAGAAGCTAGTCATGCGAATCCATAGCACTCCTCCTGCTGCATCCTTCAGGTTATCTGCCAGCGAGTAATACCCTAAAAATCCTCTCCCTTCCGCGTTATAGGTCATGAGAATTTCCAGTTCACTGAGGTTGAGCCGTTTGTTCCGCTGTTGTCCTTGCCAAGTCGTGGTCTCTCCATATTCCTTGGCAAAGGCGATGGTCTTGTCCGGGGGCATCAGCAAGCTAAGTTGGTCGGTTCCAGTGCGTCGCGTTTTCACCCCTTGCACTCTGTGATAACGGAGGATGCGATTGCCTGAGCAGCGTTTGATGTCATATCCCAGGAATCGGACTCGCTTTTTCGCACTGGTCACCAGTGTTTTCTCACCAGAGAGTTCGAGTTGAAGGTCGTTTCTGAGATAGTCTCCTAGCCACATTTTCAGTGCCTCGGCTTCGGCCTGGTTCCCGTTGATTCCTCCGAGGAAATCGTCGGCGTATCGTACATAGTACATCCGCCTGAAGTCCGGGTCCATTGGGTCTTTTGCCTCGGTTTGGAGCATCTGCGTTTGGAGCATCTGGTATCTCTGCCCGTCTCCGGGTACTCTGGCCTTTTTCTTGGCTTTGCCCACCGCTGCTCTCAGTCGGTTGTACTCTCTTCGTAATAGCCTTGCTTTTCCTCGGTTGAACTCGGCTATTTGGGTCGCCATGGTTCGATCGAGTTCATTCAGGTAGATATTTGAGAGGACAGGGCTGAGTGCTCCTCCCTGGGGAACTCCTGAGTACGTCTGAGGATACCTCCAATCTTCGACGTATCCGGCTTTCAGGAATTGTCCAATCAGGTGCAGAAATCGTTTAGCTGTAATGCGTTTGCTCAGTATCCTCAGTAACGTCTCGTGGTTGACATTATCGAAATAGCCTTTAATGTCTCCCTCTACCCACCATCTTACTCCATTCATGTCTCGCTTGACCGTTGCCAGGGCCGTATGACAACTCCTTTCTGGCCGGAACCCCTGGGAATGGTCCGAGAACGTGGGTTCATAGATGGCTTCCAGGATGAGCTTGAGGACCGTGCCCAAGAGCTTGTCCCGAAAACTGGGTATGCCAAGCGGGCGCTGCTTTCCGTTGGGTGTGGGGATGTAGACACGACGGACAGGAATTGGTTTGTACCTTGAGGCTTTCAGATCGGCGATCGCATCCTGAATGAGCTTCAGTCCTGTTCCATCTATGGTCTTCCCATCGACCCCAGGAGTCATATTGCCCGGTTTTGGCGCCATACGTTGATAGGCCAGGAGCCAGAATTCGACATTGTAGAGCTTTTGAAACAGCTTATCGAACGTGACTTCTGCTTTCAGGGTCCTCTTGCTCCGTGTTGTAAGAACTGCGTTTGGTTGGTGCACTGTGTGCTCCTCTTTCATGCTTACAACTGAAAACTCTGCGTCCCTTGGCCCTGTATGCGGCTTTCCCGCACTCCGTGGACAGGTCGTTGCTCTCCTGCCGACTACTACGGACGCTCCGTCATCTGGTCTGATTTTCGAGCACTTCTGCCATAGCATCTAGTCTCCTTCGATTTGATGCATTCAGACTCGGATGATCCCCGTTTAGACATCATTCAGATGCTCTCGATGTAGGTTGGCCCTTTCAAACCTTTTTCTCCTCTTATTGAGGTTGCGTCTCCTGTATGGGTATAACTTCTTGCGGAGCCGAAGATGTTATTCAGGAGCTGGTGGGTCTCACCAGCTTCCCACCCGGCGCGACTTATCCCGCTCAGTTTTAGGCTTCAAGCAGTCTAGCTTTCACCATGTCGAGATTGCTCTGGAAGGCTCTCCGACTTGCTGGAGTCTTTGACCTCCCTATCTTGGCGTCATACTCTGGTCCTTGCCGCTCTTTCGATGACAAGTGAGACGTTGAGCATACCTCCGTTCCCATAGGAGGTAGGGGATTGTTCCCCACTGAAATGATGCCCTGTTCCGGGCGTGCCCCCGCAATCGCAAGAATGCCAGCGTTCGCTTAACTCTTTCTTGCGAACCGTACCACAGTTGGAACAGATCTGAGACGTGTATTTGGGATTGACTTTGACCAGTGTCCGCCCGGCGCACTCTGCCTTGACTTGACACATTTGGACAAACATTCCCCAGCCCGCGTCTAAAATGCTCTTATTTAATCCGCCCTTAGCTGCCGATCCATTTGGCAGGTACTGACCCGTTGTCTCATCTTGTTTGACCTTGGGACGGCGCGTCAAGTTTGCCGTCTGGATATCCTCGAAGACAATGACCTGATAGCGGTTAACCAACTTGTGAGACTCTTTGTGCAAGAAATCACGGCGCTGGTTTGCTACCTTGCGATGAGCCTTAGCTACCAACTTCCGCGCTTTGTCCCTCCGATGAGAACCGCGTTTCTTTCTGGATAAGGCTTGTTGGCGACGCTCTAACATTTTCTTGGCTTGGCGGTAGTAGCGGGGATGCTCGATCATCTCTCCATTGGAGAGCGTTGCCAATTGAGAGACACCCAAGTCAATGCCCACGTCTTCATAGGAAACAGGCAATTTCTCAGCATCAGACACCTCACACGAAAAAGTGACATACCACTGATCAACTTCCCTCTTGATGGTGACCGTCTTAATCTTGCCCTCTATCGGGCGGTGCAACTTGACTTTGGCACTGCCAATCTTGGTAAGATCGAGACGATCTCCTTCGAGTTTCCAGCCGGCTCCATCAGGATAGGTGAACGAGTCATACCGATTGCGTCCCTGGAAGCGGGGGAAGCCAGGATCCTCACCATTTTTTACCCGGCGAAAAAAGTTCTGGAACGCTCTATCTAAGCGTCTCAACACATCTTGAAGCACATGAGCGGCTATGTCCTGGTACTCTTCCCTAATCTCCCGTTTGATTTCAGGAAGGTCATTTTGCTGATCGTCGTAGGTGATGCTCTTCTTGGTATACTTGTAGGCGTCGCGTCTTTCGGAGAGGGCCGCGTTGTATAACTCCCGGCAACGGGTAAGCGTCCAGAAGAGTTTCTTTTCCGTCTGCTTATTTGGGTATATCCGATACTTGTACGTCTTACGCATTAGCCTTGCCCTAACTCGATATACGCGCGTACCGTTGCTTCTGTCATATCTCCGACTGTTCCTACATAGTAGGAACGAGACCAAAATGAGCCACCCCATAATTGCTTTTTAACGGTCGGGAACTGCTTAAACACTTGCCGTGCTGTAATCCCCTTGAGGGTATTAGCAATGAGAGAGGGAGACACAGATGGAGGGGCACTGAGAAAGAGATGCATGTGATCTTCCTGAATATTTAAGGCCCCGATTGTCCAGGTGTTTGCCTCACACAACCGTCGGATCTCATCCTCGACAAAGTGAGCAATATCACCAGTAAGGATGCTTTTGCGATATTTAGGACACCATACGAAATGGTAGCCTATCTTATACGTGACATGTTTGGTATGTTGTTCTTCCATACTGTTTATTGTAGCATGGTATACCATAGATGTCAAGGGGAGCGCCTAACCCCTACCTTTAGGTAGGGGAATGCGGCGGCTCCATCTTCAAAGTCTCCTTTCCTGCTGAGATCCATGCTCAGAGCGCAGTTGAATGTGCAGTGATACTCCACGAGCAGGTTGCACCTCGTCTGGATCAGATTGAAAAAATCGTGCTTACGACGCATGAGTCGGCAATCCGCGTCATTGATAAGACTGGCCCCTTGTCGAATCCTGCGGACCGTGATCACTGTTTGCAATACATGGTGGCAATTGGTCTGCTCTTTGGCACCCTCACAGCTGAAGACTATGAAGACCATGTCGCGGCAGATCCACGCATTGATGCCTTGCGCAGCAAAATGGTCGTTGAGGAAGACAAGCACTACAGCCAGGATTACCTCGATCCCGCTTGAAACCTTGCCGCACGTCCAAGGACCTGCTGACGAAACCATCCATTGCTTGAGCGAGGAACTGTGTAGAAGGAATGAGCGGACGAATATTTACGTGCTATTTATGACAAGCCAGACCACGTTTACGCGCCGTTTACGTTCAATCAACTATACTTTCACCATAAGCTCGTGGCACGGTTCACTCATCCTGAGACGATGACAAATCTGATTCGGACGCACCACCTGCTCGCGAGCAACTATTCGCACTGCTACACATGAAGTGGTGGCAGAAGACCACCTATGAAAGGAGTGCTGTGAACAACTCTCTACCTATGAAAGATGTATCAACCAGTACACAAAATGCCCGAGACCGGAGTACCTACGCCATCGAATTGCGGGACGCCACCAAGCGGTTCCTGACGCCCACGGGTCAGGCCTACACCGCGATCCGCGACGTCACCCTCAGCGTCGCGCCCGGCGAGTTCTGCGCGGTGGTCGGCCCGACCGGCTGTGGCAAATCCACCACCCTAAGTCTCATCTCCGGCCTGGAGCGACCAAGTGGAGGCGAGGTGCAGGTGATGGGCGAGCCCGTACAGGGCATTGACCCGCGCATTGGCTATGTCTTCCAAGCGGATGCGGTCTTCCCCTGGAAGAATGTGCTCAGCAACGTCGCCACCGGCCCGCTCTTCCGCGGTCAGCCCAAAGCCGAGGCGCTAGGGCGTGCGCACGAGTGGATCGCGCGGGTTGGGCTGGCCGGCTTCGAGGACCGCTACCCGCACCAACTCTCTGGCGGCATGCGCAAGCGTGCGGCGTTGGCCCAGACCTTTATCAACGAGCCACAGATCCTGCTGATGGACGAGCCGTTCAGCGCCCTCGATGTGCAGACGCGCATCTTGATGGAAGACGAATTGCTTCAGCTGTGGTCCTCCCTCAAGGCCTCCGTGGTCTTCGTCACCCACGACCTGGAGGAGGCTATCTCCCTGGCCGACCGCGTGTGCGTCCTCACGGCTGGGCCGGCCACCGTCAAGGGCATCTATACGATTGACCTGCCCCGCCCGCGCAAGGTGGAGGAGATCCGCTTCGAGCCGCGTTTCGTCCAACTGTATCAAGAAATTTGGGAAGATCTTCGCAACGAGGTAATGATTAGCTATGAACGTCAGAAGCAACGCGTCTCATGAGACGCTCACCACTCCTGCGAGCACAGGAGTGCCATCGGCCATCGCTGCTCGCCGTCGTCGGCGCATTGTGGTCAACAGCCTGCGGGTGCTGTTTTTCGTCGTGATCATCGGCGGCTGGGAACTCGGCAGCCGCTTCGGCGTGATCGACCCCTTCTTTTGGGGACAACCCTCTGGGATCTGGGCACAGATCGTCAAGTGGGTGACGCAGGGGACGGCGCAAGGCCCGTTGTGGCAGCAAATCGCTGTCACGTTAGAAGAGACCATCCTCGGCTTCGTGATTGGCGTGGTACTCGGGATCATCTTTGGCGTGGTCCTGGGACGCAATCGGTTCCTCGCCGACATCCTGGGCCCCTACATCAAGGCGGCCAATGCGATCCCGCGTGTCGTCCTCGGCCCCCTGTTCATTATCGGGCTGGGTTTGGGTATGCAATCCAAGGTCGCGCTGTCGGTCGTGATGGTCTTCTTCATTGTGTTTTTCAACGCCTTTCAGGGGGTGCGCGAGGTCGATCGCAACCTGCTCGCGAATGCACGCATCCTGGGAGCGAGCCCGCGACAACTCACTACGGCAGTGATCATCCCTTCCGCACTGACATGGATCATTGCCAGCCTGCACACCAGCTTTAGCTTCGCGCTGGTCGGCGCGGTGGTCGGCGAGTTCCTGGGGTCGACCCAGGGCATTGGCTTGATGATCCAGACCGCGATGGGCACCTTCAACGCCAATGGCGTCTTCGCGGCGATGGTGATCCTGGCCGTGGTCGCGTTAATTATGGAGGCACTGGTCACCGCACTGGAAAACCGGCTGATCACATGGCGGCCCAATACTGTCAGCGACGTGACCATCTAGAGCAGAGATGGGCAGAACGAGTCGGCACCTTACATCGCTGCTACGCCGCTGTCGCGACGAGCCTCTGGCCGAGCCTCGATACAAGGAGAAGGAGGAAATGGCAAAAAAGGGGCAGAACACCTACGGCATGTGTCACTGTAGCAAGAAAACCGCCCGATCAATGGGATGTGTTGGCGGCAACAATTCAACTGGTCACGGAGGTGACCATCGAAAACAGAGAGGAAACAATCTATGAACACGTGGAGTCGACAGAGTCGACGGCTTGGCCTGGTAACCGGCATCATCTTAGTTCTTCTGCTTAGTGCGTGCGGCAATAGCGGTACTACTACCACTACCACCAATGGTACCACTACCACAATAACGCAACTCAAGATCATGGTAGGCGGGCTGAGCAAGCAGATCTATTTGCCGAACATGCTCACCCAGCAGCTCGGATACTTTAAGCAGGAGGGACTCGAAGTGACGCTGATCGACGAGGCCTCGGGGCAGTCGTCGGAGAATGAAGTGCTGGCGAACCAGGTGGATGCGGGCTCGGGGTCCTACAACCACACTATCGAGCTGCAGGCGTTGGGCAAGCAAATGGAGGCCGTGGTGCTGTTGAACATTGCGCCCGGTGAAGCCGAAATCGTTTCCGCCAAAGCGGCCGGCCAGATTCACTCAGTGAGCGATCTCAAAGGCAAGAATCTGGGCGTGACTGAACTCGGCTCAGGAACGCAAACCTTGACCACCGCCCTGCTGCACAAGGTCGGGATAACGCCAGACCAGGTGCATTTCATACCAGTGGGCGCCGGCGATACCTTTATCGCAGCGCTGCAGCAGGGCAAAATCGATGCAGGTATGACCACCGAACCGACGATCTCACGTATCTTAGCAACCGGTGCTGGCAAAGTCCTGGTCGACCTGCGCTCGCCACAGTCGACGCAGGAGGCGCTGGGCGGGTCCTACCCGTTCATCTGCCTGTTTATGAACAACAGTTACGTCAACAGCCACAAAGACGTTGTCCAGAAGCTAGTGAATGCCTATGTCAAGACGCTGAAGTGGATGCACACGCATACGGCGGCCGAGATCGCGGATAAAATGCCCGCCGACTACTACGCCGGCAATAAAGCCCTCTACGTGACGGCGTTGCAAAACCAGATGGCCATCTTCAGTCCGGACGGATTAATGCCTACTGACGCACCTCAGTCGGTGCTCAATACCGAGACTCAGAGCAAGCTGATCCCGCAGGACAAGCAGATCAATCTCAGCTTGACCTACACCAACGAGTTTGCGAGCAACGCGAGCTAATAGCCCTGGTATGAACGCTCGGGTGCCAACTTGGACGCTGGCACCCGAGACGCCTTATAAGGTGTTGCTGATCCTGTCCAGGACTAACAGAACTCATCCGGGAGTACTCGCTATGCTGCATTTCGTGCGTCGATCGCTCCTGGTCCAATTACTGAGCGTGTATCTGCTCTTTGTCGTCATCGTGCTGCTTGGAGGAGTGGGTGTCAACGCTGTAGTCGAGCAGCAGTTAGGCAATGACGCCCAGGCATCAGATCAAGCGCTAGCGCAGGAGATCGCGCTCGAAACTGGCCTCCATCTGCGCGACGCTGAGAATGCACTTATTATGCTCGGCAAACTTGTGGCAAAGGCCGATACGCCTGGCGCGATGGTGAACACCTTCCAGGCCTGGAAGTCCGCTCGCAGCGACGTGGATTATGTCTACTGGCTCGACCCGGTAGGCCGTGTACGCATCTCCTGGCCACAGGGCGAGACCGGGGTAGGAGCAGAATTCTCGCCCCCCGATGTTGTCCAGCGGGCCCTCACGGCCACCGGCCCGGTCTTCGAGGTGGGCATAGCAGTTGAAACGACCCCCAGCGCAGGCGTCATCATCGCTGAACCGGTACGTGCTTCTAGCGGGACCCTGGTCGGCATCGTCGCGGCTAGCCTCTCGCTCAAAGAGCTCAGCAACCCCTTGGGAAAGGTCGTCGATGCGCAGCAGCACCAGGGTCGACGACTCATGATCAGTGTCATCGATGACCAGGGGAGACTCATCGCCACACCCCAGCACGAGCGAATCTTGCAGACGGTTCTGGACGAGTTGCCAGGTGCCGATGCGGCACTCAACGGCCAGGTGGCCTCACACCTGGGCCCGGGACCTGATGGCCAGGATTGGCTGTTCAGCGCCGTGCCTGTGCCGGATGCTGGCTGGGCCGTCGTCGTGCAACGGCCTGCAAGTGAGGCGCTGGCCGTGGTCGCACAGTTCCAACTCTGGTTACTGACCGCAGCACTGCTCTTCACCATCGGTGGCCTACTGTTCTGGCTCATACTGCTGGTTCGAGTCATCCGTCCCCTCCATACGCTCGCCATCCAGCACCAGGCACTGCCAGCCTCAGAGCAATCTATTCCAGGCGATACTACCGCGCTCACCGTGCGTGATGACGAGGTTGGTGGCCTGGCACGTTCGCTCGTCCGCCTAGAGCGCGACGGGCTGAAAAAACTTGGTGAGTTGCGAACGCTGCTCGAAACGTCGAACGCTGTTGTCGGGTCGCTTGAACCGCATGCTGTGGTCGGAAAGATCATTCACGAAGTGCGACGGCTGGTGGATGTGCAGGCCGCGGCAGTGCTTCTGCCAGATGAGCAGGGTGTACTGCACGTACGGGTCAGCGAGGGCCTCAGTGAACGCTACGATCACTCGCTCTCCTTGTCTCCTGAGCATGTGAGTTCACCTCCGGTGCTGGCTCTACGTGAGGGTAAGCCGGTACAGAAACTGCTCGGTCCCGACCAGTCATCGCTCTCTTACGAGGAAGGCTTCCGCTCGGTGCTGGCGATCCCAATTATTAGTCGCCATGCGGGAGGCGTCGTCCTGCTGGTGCATCGTACTGAGCCTCGTCCCTTCAACCAGAACGAGATTGACTTGCTGCTGACGTTCGCCAACTACGCCACCCTTGCCTGGGAACATGCAGTGCTCTACGAGCGCAGCGATGAACGACTGCGCGAGGTGGCACAAGAGAACGAGCGGCTGTACCAACAGGCCTCCCAGGAGAAGCAGACGCTGGAGGCGATCATGGGCAGTATGAGCGATGGGCTGGTGCTCACAGGTATCGACGGAACAGTGCTGTATGCCAACGTGGGCGCAAGTACGATTGTGGGCTTACCCATCGCGGCATTGGAGGGAGAGCCCATCAGCGCCCTCTACGATGCCCTGGCGCGGGCTGAGTCAGCCAAAGCCATGGAGGAGGTTATTGAGATCAGACGAGATGGTCGGCGTCGTGCCATCCATTTGCGGTTGTTCGATGTGCGCGACGAGTCAGGGCGGGCGATTGGGCGCGGTCTGCTCCTGCGTGATGTGACGCGCGAACGAGAACTCGACGAGTTCAAGACGACTTTGCTGGCAGCCGTCGGCCACGAAGTGCGTACGCCGCTCGCGGCGATCAAAGGCTACGCCTCAACGCTGCTCCAGGAAGATGTGATCTGGTCACTTGCGGACCAACGCCATTTTCTACAGACGATCAGCAGCGAGGCCGATAGGCTGGCCCAACTCGTCAGTAACCTGCTCGACCTCTCACGCCAGGAAGCTGGTCTCCTCCTACTCAAGCGTGCGCCCACCAAAGTACAGAACCTCGTGGCGAAGATCATCGAGCAACTCAGTTCCCCTGGTATCACGATCTCCGCACAGATCCCCGATGAGCTGCCTTTGGTCAACATAGACAGTGGGCGCATCGAGGTCGTACTCCACAACCTGGTCACCAACGCGTTGGTGTATGGTGCGGGTGAAGTGCGCATCACCGCCGAGAGACGGGACGATACGGTTATTGTATCAGTTTCGGACAATGGACCTGGCATTGATCCCGACGAGCTGTCACACGTATTCGAGCGGTTCTATCGAGCCCGGCATGGTCGCCAGCATCATTCTGGCGGTACGGGCCTCGGACTGGCCATTTGCAAGGCCTTCATCGAGGCCCATGGGGGCACCATCTGGGCGGAGAGCAGCATGCACGGTACCACCATCTCGTTCTCGCTGCCGCTCGTCCCGCCTACCACTTCCGCAATGTCCGTTGATACAGCGGCAACGAAGCTCTCGAGAGTTGAGCCCTTGTGACTTCTTCGCATTCAGGAGTGCTTAGATCAATTCTTCTTCTCTACCACTTCCGGCTGCAACCCCGCTGACGAATATTTACGTACTGTTTATGGTGAGGTCGGCCACGTTTATGCGTCGTTTATTTCCCATCGACTACACTGTCATCATAGTCTCACGGCACAGTTCACTCTTAGCGGCGAATTCGGCCGGAAGGGAAAAATATCATTCTCCCAAGTAGGGAAAAAGAAAGGAAAGAACCATGACTGCAACAGCGATCGACTCGACCGTTTTCCGCCATATCTTCAGCAGTGAACCGATGCGCCAGGTCTTCTCAGACGAGAATCGGGTGCAATGCTATCTCGACATTGAGGCAGCACTGGCGCGAGTGCAGGCTCGCCTGGGCCTCATCCCGCAACGGGCCGCCGATGAAATCACGGCCAAATGCACCCTCGACATCATTGACATGGCCAAGCTCAAGAGCAAGACGGAGTTGATCGGCTATCCTGTTCTGCCCGTGGTGCAGCAACTGGTGGCCGCCTGTGCCGACCATCTGGGAGAGTATGGTCATTGGGGAGCAACCACCCAGGATATCACGGATACCGCTACGATCATGCAGATCCGGCAGGCACTCTCGCTCATTGAGGATGACCTGGCAGCGATCTCTGGCCACCTGGCCGCTCTCGCTCGCCGCTACCGCGATACCCCGATGGCAGGACGTAGCAACCTGCAACAGGCAGTCCCGATCACGTTCGGCTACAAAGTGGCCACCTGGCTCGCCGCCATCGAGCGGCACCAGCAGCGTCTGGCAGAGTTGCGTCCCCGTGTGTTGGTAGGCGAGTTCGGTGGTGCGGCAGGCACGCTCGCCTCGCTTGGGACTGCTGGCCTGGAAGTGCAGGAGGGACTGATGACGGAGCTTGGGCTCGGTCAACCCGAGATCGCCTGGCACACGGCACGCGACCGGATCGCCGAAGTCGGCTGCTTCCTGGGACTGGTGACCGGGACGCTCGGCAAGATCGCAACCGATGTGAAGCTACTGATGCAGACGGAGGTCGGCGAGGTGTTCGAGCCCTATGCAAAAGACCGTGGCTCCAGCAGTACGATGCCGCAGAAGCGCAATCCGATCTCCTGCAATTACATTCACGCCTGCATGGCGATGGTTCGCCAACTCGTGGCGGCCCTCCTCGACGCAATGGTCGAGGATCACGAGCGCTCCACCGGTCCCTGGGAAATTGAATGGATCGCCGTGCCTGAGATCTTCCTGTTGACGGCAGGTGCGCTGCAGCAGGCACGCACGCTGCTGGCAGGCCTGGAGGTCGATGCCACACGGATGCGTGCCAATTTGGAGATCACCCAGGGCTTGATCGGCACCGAAGCCGTGATGATGGGACTGGCACCACATCTCGGGCGGCAGCGAGCCCATGACCTCGTGTACGACATCAGTCGGCAAGCCAGCGTCAGCGGGCGGTCTTTGCTCGATCTCCTGGCGGAGAACGAGGAGATCGCCGCCTTCCTCGACCGAGCCGCTCTGGCCAAGCTGCTTGATCCAGCCGAGTACCTCGGGCTGTCGGGCGAAATGGTTGATCGTGTCCTGGGGCGACTGGCGCCGAGCGGATCACATGAGTGACTGACGTCATTCCCTCGTCGAGCTCGTCATCTGTCGAGGTGACGCGGCGAGGAGAACTATTCTTGAAATGCGACCTTGCAACGACGCTCTCGCGTCATGCTATTAGTGTCCCCCGGACACAGCCCTTCGGTCAGCAAGGTCGAAAGGTAGTACTTACGTGGAATACAGGCACCATGGGGCGTGACGCACACTCCCGGTAGCCTTGAGAGAAAGGAGGCCAGTTATGGCACCAAGAGAGAAGTTCCCAACCGAGACAGAAATGCAGCAGTTTGAGCAAGAAGGCTTTTCGCAGGAGCAGATTGCTGGCCTCCTCGCACTCAGAGCTTTGTATACCCAGGGGGTCTATCATGAGGACGATCCGGAGCGCAAGCGACAGGAGTTTATCCGCTGGCTCTACCTCCAGGGTCGCCTGGAAAGCTAGGAGGCTGTTTGATGTTGCCGTTAGAGGGAATCACCATTATCTCGATTGAACAGGCGGTCGCGGCCCCCTTCGCGACGCGCCAGCTGGCCGACCTGGGAGCACGGGTCGTGAAGATCGAGCGCCCCGATGTTGGGGACTTCGCACGTGCCTACGATGAGACGGTGCGGGGGATGGCGAGCCATTTTGTCTGGCTCAATCGCTCCAAGGAGAGTCTGACCCTTGACCTCAAGCACCCGCAGGCCCGGCAGATTGTCCACCAGCTGCTCGAGCACGCTGACGTGTTCATCCAGAACCTGGCCCCGGGGGCCACTGAGCGGCTGGGGCTGGGCCCCGAGGAGCTGACCCAGCGCTACCCGCAGCTGATTGTGTGCAACGTCTCCGGCTACGGTTCTTCTGGGCCCTACCGCGACAAGAAGGCTTATGATCTGCTCGTGCAATGTGAAACGGGGCTCGTCTCCGTGACCGGGACGCCGGAGACCCCGTCGAAAGTCGGCATCTCGATTGCGGATATCTCCGCTGGCATGTATGCCTTTACGGGGATTCTCACAGCGCTCTACCAACGCGAACGGACGGGGCAAGGGACGGTCCTCGAAGTCTCGCTCTTCGAGGCCCTTGGGGAGTGGATGGGCTATGCAGCGTACTTCGCGGCCTATGGTTGCACTCCACCGCCGCGCACTGGCGCCAGTCACGCCACCATCGCACCCTATGGTCCCTTCCGCGCTGGCGATGGCAAGCAGGTCAACCTCGGCCTCCAAAATGAGCGCGAGTGGGCACACTTCTGCACCATGGTGCTCGAACAGCCTGAGATGGCAACCGATCTCCGCTTCGACAGTAACGCAAAGCGTGTAGCCAACCGCGAGGCGCTGCATGCCATGATCGACGCCGTCTTCAGTCAGCTCACCATCGAACAGGTCGTCGCACGGCTGGATCGGGCGCAGATCGCCAACGCCCGCATGAACTCGATGCAGGAGTTCTGGGACCATCCGCAGCTCAAGGCACGCGAGCGATGGCGTGAGGTTGACTCTCCTGTCGGACCGCTCAAGGCGCTGCTGCCACCAGTCACGATGCGTGACGTCAAGCCACGGATGGACCCCATTCCGGCCCTTGGGGAGCAGACAGCGCAGCTTCTCCGCTCCCTTGGCTACAAGGATGAGCAGATCAATCACCTGCGGGCCGAACGTGTGATCTAGCGTGAGTAAACAAGAAGGAGGAACGTACGCATGACAACGAAAGAGGGCTGGCATGGCCGGTACTTCGAAGACTTCGAGGTTGGCGATGTGTATCAACACCCACTGGGGAGAACAGTGATAACGACGGATAACATGTGGTTTACCTTGCTGACGCAGAATACCGCCCCGATTCATTTTGACCACCACTACGCGGCACAAACCGAATTTGGCAGACCGCTCGTCGACTCGACCTTTACGCTGGCGCTGGTCACGGGGCAGAGCGTGGCCGACATTTCGCAGAACGTCTTTGCCAACCTGGGCTGGGACGAGGTCCGGCTCCCCAATCCGGTCTTCGAAGGCGACACCATCTACTCCCAGTCGGAAGTCCTGGAGAAGCGGGAGTCACGGTCGCGCCCGAATGTCGGCATCGTGACAGTCAAGACCTCCGGTTACAACCAGAACGGGACGGTCGTGATCACGTTCAAGCGCACCATCATGGTCTACAAGCGCGGGCAAGCACCGCAGATCCCACGCCTCACGCCAGAAGACAAGCCAATGGTAAAGCCAGGAGCAGAACAATGAGGACAACAGAGATCGGCAAGGGGACCACCCAGACGACGCGAACGCTGGCCTCGTTACCTACTACTCGGAGGAGAACATGATGCGTCGCACCTATTTGTTCGTGCCTGGGAGCCGACCGCATCGCTTCGAGAAGGCGTGGCAATCCAGAGCGCATGCCGTGATCCTCGATCTGGAGGATGCGGTCGAGGGCACGCAGGTGCGCATGCCCGGCGTGCTGGGCGTCGTCCTCCCGAAAGCGGAGCATCCCGAACAGATCGCACAGGTCGCTGCCTACCTCACCGGAGAAGCTCGGGTGCTGCCGCTCCTGGAGACCGCCCTGGGCGTCTGGAACGCACGTGCATTGGCACAGGTCCCGCGGGTGGAACGCCTCGCCTTCGGCTCGGTTGACTTCCAGCTGGATACGGGCATCACCGGCGAGCAGGAGGAACTACTCTACGCTCGCTCGCGCCTGGTACTGGCTTCACGCATAGCTGGCATCTTGCCTCCCCTCGATGGCGTGACGATGGCACTCGATGACCTGACCCGGTTGCGCGACGATGTGGCACGCGCACGTCGCCTCGGCTTTGGCGGGAAACTCTGCATTCACCCCAGGCAAGTGGAAACGGTCAACCGGGGGTTCGCTCCTATCGAGGCAGAACATGCCTGGGCCAGGCGGGTCCTGGAGGCGGTCGAGGCAACGGAGGTGGGAGCACTCCGGCTCGATGGCGAACTGATTGATCGGCCGGTGATCGCACGTGCCAGATCAATTCTGGCACAAGCAGATTCGCCTGGACAAACAAATTGAGGACATGACGAACCGCTCCACGTGAGCGGATGGTGTATCAAGTAAGGAGGTTGAAATGCAAGCAAGAATTCGCACGGTGATTATGAGAGGGGGTACCAGCCGAGGACTCTTCTTTCGGGACGAGGACCTTCCGCTGGACCCCGAAGCACGCACCTGGACCATTCTGGCCGCCTTTGGCAGTCCAGACCGCTATGGCCGCCAGATTGATGGGTTGGGAGGTGCCACCTCCCTGACCAGCAAGGCCGCCATCATCAGCAAAGGCACGCAACCCGGCATTGATGTCAACTTTACCTTTGGCCAGGTGAGCATCGAGAAGCCCTTGATCGACATGCGTGGCAACTGTGGCAACATCTCCTCCGCCGTCGGCCCCTATGCCATCGATGAAGGACTGGTCCCTTGCCAGGAGCCGCTGACCCAGGTGCGCTTTCTCAATACGAATACCCAGAAGGTGATTGTCGCACATGTACCCACCCGCAATGGCCGGTTTGAACCGGAGGGCAATTATACCATTCCTGGGGTGCCGGGGACGGGCTCCAAAATCGTCCTGGATTTTCTTGATCCAGGGGGGGCCGTCACGGGGAAACTGCTCCCCACAGGACAGGTCAGGGATGTCCTGCATGTGCCGGGGATCGGGCATATCGAGGTCTCGATCGTGGATGCCGCTAATCCCCTGGTGTTTTGCCGCAGTGAGGACTTTGGGCTGAGTGGACAGGAGACCCCCGAGCAGATCGATACCAACCAGGAGTTATTGCTGCGCATCGGGGCGACGCGTGCCGCAGCCGGGGTGGCCATCGGACTGGCGGATAGTATCGAGGAAGCCATACACAGTGTCCCTTCGGTCCCCAAGATCGCCTTTGTGACACAGCCACGGCCCTACTTCCAATTGGATGGCGTGCTCCGCGAAGCCGCCGACGTCGATCTGGTCGCCAGGATCATGTCGATGGGTCACTTGCACCGTGCCTATGCGTTGACCGGTGCCATCTGCACCACCGTCGCCGCACAGATCCCAGGCACGCTGGTGTATGACGTCGTCTCAGAGCGGGCACGAGCCAGTGGGGGGCTGAGGCTAGGCCACCCCTCTGGGGTGATGGACCTCTCGGCACGCACTCACAAAGAGGGAGAGCGTTGGTACGTGGAAAAGGCCTCCGCGGCTCGTACCGCACGCCGACTGATGGAGGGCCCCGTCTACATTCCTGGGTGGTTGCTTGGCAGCAGCAAGCAGGCCGTGGCCACGCCAGCGAATGTGAGGGACGGCAGTCACAAGGTGTCCTTGAATGCGTTCACGGGAAGGTGATACTATGACGACTCATACCGATCTCTTCTATGAGCAGGGAGGAATTCTGCTTGCTGTGTTGAGGAGGTTACTGAAGGCGTCGTGATGTTGTCCGACCATCTTTGTGGTTGGTGTATTCATGACGAAGCAGAAGGAGAGAAAAGCGATGACAATACACCCCGAGTCGACGACGGCCAGACTCCTCGTCCAGTGTCTGGAGAACGAGGGGGTCAAGTATATCTTCGGCATTCCTGGTGAGGAAACCATTCATTTCATTGACGCGCTGCGCGATTCATCCATCCGGTATATTCTGACACGCCATGAACAAGGAGCGTCCTTCATGGCTGACATCTACGGACGTCTGACCGGGAAGGCTGGGGTCTGTAGCGCCACACTCGGGCCGGGTGCGATCAACTTGTTGCTGGGGACGGCGGATGCCACCACCAATAGCGCACCGTTGGTTGCCATCAGCGCCCAAGTGGGCCTTGACCGCATTTACAAAGAGTCTCACCAGATTGTTGACCTGGTCAACATGTTCAAGCCGGTGACCAAGTGGGCTGAAACGGTCCTCACTCCGGAGGCTGTACCAGAAATGGTGCGCAAAGCGTTCAAGCAGGCACAAACCCTGCGCCCCGGAGCCGTCTACCTTGCGATCCCTCAAGATATTGAGACGATGCCAGCATCCCCAGGTGCCCACCCACTCCCGGTCAATATTGTTCGTGATGCTGCCCCCTCTCCCTCACAACTTGCCCGCGCGGTGACGCTGCTGCAACAGGCCAAAGCTCCCCTGCTCCTTGCCGGACACGGAGCCGCCCGCGCTCATGTCCAGGAGGCCCTGGTACGCTTCTCGGAAAAGCTCAATATTCCGGTCGCCTCCACCTTTATGGGCAAGGGTGTCTTCCCCGACAATCATCCAAACGCGCTGGGAACGGTGGGCTTTATGCTTCGCGACTACGTAAACTTTGGGTTTGCCCAGGCCGATGTGTTAATCTGCGTAGGCTATGAGTTACAGGAGTTCTCCCCGGCCCAGATCAATCCAATGGCTGATAAGCAGATCATCCACATTCACACGTTTCCGGCAGAAGTCGACACCCACTACACACTCGCTGTCGGCATCGAGGGCAATATTGAGCTCACGCTTGACGAACTGGCGCAGAAGCTGTCTCCCACATCTGGCCTGACCGCGACCGGTCAGCACATCCGTGCAGTGCTCCAGGAGGAACGTGAGAAAGGGGCACAGGATACATCTTTTCCCGTAAAACCACAGCGTCTGGTGTCGGATATCCGCGCAGCCATGGGCGCATCTGACATTGTCCTTGCCGACACGGGTGCAGCCAAAATGTGGATGGCACGGCTCTACCCGACCTATCAACCCAATACCTGCCTGATCTCCAACGGGCTTTCGACCATGGGGTTCGCACTTCCGGGAGCGATCGCGGCAAAACTGGCGTATCCTGAGCGCAAGGTCCTGGCGGTGATGGGTGATGGTAGTTTTCTGATGAATGCCCAGGAGTTGGAAACGGCGAGACGAGAGCGCCTCTCCTTTGTCGTGCTCATCTGGGTTGATGAGAGCTATGGCCTGATCGAATGGAAGATGGATATGGAACTGGGACGTCACTCCCATGTCGCCTTTACCAATCCGGATTTTGTGCGCTTTGCGGAGAGCTTTGGGGCGAAAGGGTATCGCATCCAGAGCGCAGAAGAACTGTTGCCGACCTTGAAACGGGCACTGGCAGATGATGTGGTCTCGGTCATCGCCTGCCCGGTGGACTCTTCCGAGAACATCAGATTGACCGACCAACTTGGCAAATTGACGGAGCCTCTTTAAGGAGCGAAGAGGGAACATAAGCTATCCCCTCATCTGGGGGTCAAGATATCATTTAGCACGAAATGATATCCTGACCCCCATTAGGCCATGCATCGATTGCGACAACGAACAAGTATGCACACGCTCGCCCTGACACGTCAAGCGGTTCAGTCTTGCCGATATAACTTCTGTTGAAGGTGGAGCTACCGACAACTGTATTGATAAGAAAATTTACACAAGATAGGAGAAAACTTCCATAGGTCAAGTCCTTCTAGTTCTGTGCTTGCAGGCGGGGGAAGAGCTTGAGCGCATTATTGCCGTAAATATCCTGGCGATCTTGCTCGCTGAGACCAGGGAGGGTCGCCAGTCCTTTCACCGTAGCGTATGTCTCCTTGCGCTCCTTCGTCGCATCGCCAAAGCACAGTCCTGGCGAAGAGAGCGAGAGCAGAGCCATTTGTGTCTCAGCACGGTCCATGACCGCCAGCGAATCTTCTGGTTTCCAGTGCGGGAAGGCCACACCTCCGGCTTCAACAACCCCGACCTTTGCCATTTCTTCAATATATTCAGGTGTGAGAAGGTGATGATGCACATCAATATGCACGTTACTCATTGTTTTGTTCCCTTTTGTATTTACGGTAGCGGTGACGCAGAGAAAGGATAAGATGTTTACTCCTCTGATCTTTCCTCACCAGAAATAGTCTCATTGTTCTCAGTTTGCACCCAGCTGGGCAGCTCCTGCCGTTGAATTTCAGGATGAGCCGCGTCACGGAGTGTGTCTCGATGCTCATAGAACCATTGCAGCAAGTTTAGGGCATCCTGTGCGCCGAGTACGGCAGTATTGCCTCCACATTGTACACGAAGCATATGGTCACGACTCTCCCGATTGATGGAGAGGGAGAGTGTGATTGAGCCATCCTGAAAGCTGATTCGTTCTGTTGCCATAGGGAGTACTCTTCTCTTTCTATATGGATTGAAGTCAAGCTGTTTCCAGTGAGTGAAGTCGCCAAGGTAACGAATAAGCAGCGATTCCGTCCAGCCCTCAGTACAGGCAAGGATCGCATTGTCAATTTAAGTCATAATAGAGCAAACCAAATTAATCACATCATCAGACCTCCGCCTACGGATACCCCTAGCTTCAGCTATGGGGTTTCTGACCTTTTGCTTATTCGCTATCAGATCCAGGAGGTTGTCTACGTACCCTCTCAGTTTCCGGTGCCACAAAGCGATACCCAACCCCTGGCTCGGTGAGTAGGTAGCGTGGATGAGCAGGCTCAGCTTCTAGCTTCTGGCGTAAACGGTTAATATACACCCGTAGATACTCGGCTTCGCCACTGTATTGAGGTCCCCAGATACGCTGCAGCAACAGGCGATGAGGAATGACCTTGCCCACGTGAGTGATCAGTTGCTCTAAAACAGAGAACTCTATGGGTGACAGGCGTACCTCCGCTCCCCGCAGTCGCACGATATGCCCCGCAAGATCAACCTCCAGATCACCAAAGCGTTTGATGCCGCTTGTGGGCGCTACCACCTCCCCTTGAGTACGACGTAACACGGCACGCACGCGGGCCAGAAGTTCTTCCACACCAAACGGCTTGGTCAGGTAATCATCTGCACCGATATCCAGTGCTGCAACCTTGTCGCCTTCCGCATCCAGCGCAGTCAGTACGATAATAGGCACAGCAGAGTGTTCACGCACACGACGACAGACCTCAAGGCCGTCCATGCGTGGCATCATAATGTCCAGAATAAGCAAATGGGGATCTTCGCGCTCCCACAGGGCCAGGGCTTCTAGCCCATTGCTTGCTTCAAACACCTGGAAGCCACGTGCGTGCAGATTCCGGCTCACAAAGTCGCGCAATACCTCTTCATCTTCAGCAAGCAGAATGCGTTTCGCCTTTGTCGTCATACGTACCTCCCTTTCTCCATTGAAAGCTACGTCGTTGCCATATCAACGGGTACTGCGGCAATGGCAGGCGAGACAAGCGGCAGTAAGAAGGAAATAGTGGTTCCCTGCACACTGCTCTCCGCCCAAATGACGCCTCCATGAGCTTCGACAAATGCTTTGCAAATGGTCAGTCCAAGGCCGGTGCCACCAGAATGCTGTCTGCGGCCATGTCGCGCCCGGTAGAAACGCTCGAACACGTGCGGCAGTTCGTCGGGAGCAATGCCAGGTCCATTGTCCGAAACAGATACAATGATGCCATCGTCCCGTCTCTCAACAGTAACCCGCACTTCACCTTCACCACCATATACCAGTGCGTTAGCGACCAGATTCTGGAGCACGACTTCTATACGCGCGCTATCCATGTTGATCAGAGGCAGGTCTTCGGGAATCTGCGCAGTTATCTTGATCCTGGGATGGCTCAGTCGCTTGATGATCTTCGCCACAAGTTCCTGTACGCTGACAGGAACGCGCTTGAGGAGGAGCAACCCGGCTTCCTGGCGTGAGAGATCGAGCAGATTGCTAACGAGCTGTGCCAGCCGATCGGCTTCACTGCTGATCGTTTGCAGAAAATGTCGTTGCTCCGCAAGTGACCAGCTGACGTCTTCCTGGAGTAAGGTCGAAGCGTAGCCTTTGATCGCTGCCAGCGGCGTGCGTACCTCATGACCAACCGCTGCCAGTAATGTCGTTTTAAACTCGTCAAGCTCACGCTCGTGTGTCACATCACGCAGCAGCAGGCCGCGCCCAATGAGCCGCCCTGCTTCGTCACCCACATCGAACAACCGCAAATGAATGGCACGCTGCCGTCCATCGCGTCTAATCTCAACAATCAACTCTGAGGTTTCGCTGGACTCAGCCTGTGCCAGGGACCGTTCGCATTCCGCAGGCTCTACCGCCATCGTACGCAGAACTTCATAGAGTACGCTGACGGGATGGCGCTCCAGTGCCTCAATAGGCAGGCCAGCGATCGTACACACTCCCAGGTTGGCATACAGTACCGTCCCATCGCTGCCTGTCAGCACCAACCCATCGCTCATACTGCCCATGATCGCTTCCAGCTTGTGCTTCTCTTCTGAAGCCTGCTGATAAAGCTGCTCGTTCTCTCGTGCCACCTCGCGTAACCGCTCATCGCTACGCTCATAAAGCACTGCATGTTCCCAGGCCAGGGTGGCATAGTTGGCAAACGTCAACAACAAGTTTATCTCGTTCTGGTTAAAGGGAGATGGCTCGGTACGATGCACCAGCAGAACCACGCTTCCCGAATGGCGACTGATGATCGGGATCGCCAATACCGCACGGAAGCCATCGGCATAAGAAAACGATGGCTCCTCAGGACTAAGCAGTTTTTGTACCGGCTGGCCATCGCGCAGTGCCCGTACCGCAGCTGAGTTCACGTTCTCAGGAGACAGGGAGAAGCTCTGGTTATAGCGTCCACTATGGCCGTCGCTGACCAGCACACGCAGCTCACCCTGTTCATCTGAGAGGAGGACTGCTGCAGCTTGCACATCTACCAGTCGTTGCGCCTCATGAATAACCTTTTCTACGACAGCACGTGGGTCAAGTGACCGAACTACGGCATTCGACGTTTCCAGCAACGTACGCAACTCGCCCAGTTTTTTCAACCCATCGAGTTCCAAACGCAGCAGCGAACGTGCAAGATTGCCAACCTCGTCGTCACGCATAGCGAGTACAGTCGTATCTTCCGGCATCGACTCCTCCGAGATCGGCAGTGCTTGATGCTGAATGGCAAGCGTATGCAGAGGGCGGATAACCCGACCTAGCAATATAAGCCAGAACAGTAGGCCGCCAATCACAAAGAGCAGAGCCGCCGCTAGCAACCAGAGATGGAACTGTGTGACAACTGCTAAAGCTTCGTCAGCAGGCCGTTGCACAACCACAGCCCAGCCGACATTCTGGACCGGAACAGCACTAAAAAGCCAGTCTTGTCCATCCGGCCCCACACCTACCTGTGAAGCCGTCTGGCCCTCCAATGCCTGCTCGGCACCAGGTAATTCGTCCACTACTGTCCACAAGATGCGCTTGCTGTCCGGTGTAGCAACAAGCTCGCCGCGCTCATCGATGACACTGATCATGAGTCGTCGCCCCTGCTGCTGCTGGGCTCGCACGACATTCTGCAAGGGAATGCTCAGCTCGTCAAGTGAGAAGCTCGCTGCGACGATACCCATCAACTTACCGCCGGTATATACCGACTTAGCAACGATGACACCCGCTCTGATAGCCGTCGGTTCAACTGCAATACCTACCTCGAAAACCGGTCCACTAACCCTGAGAGCATGCTGGATCACGCCAGGCGGCGAGAATGCTGACCCTAACCCAGGCTGGCTCGGTGGCAAAGAGATACTCAAGTCGCCTACAGGATCGAGCCAGTAGACATAATCCACATCGTTGCGAGCAGCCTTGAAACCCTGGAAGATGTTCACAATCTCGGCAGGTGTACTGCTCTGTACTGCATTACCTAGCTCAGTGATCGCGTTCTCAGCACCGCTCAAATCAAGGCTAGTCTCGACTGCGATCTCCTGTGCCAGTGCTTGATCTGATGCCTGGACGTCATTGCGTAGCCGCTGCTCGATCACGGCGTCAACTCCCACACCTCCAAGCAGCACAACCATGACAAAGAGCAGATAGACACTCAGTAATTGGACCAGGAGCGATCGACGCACGAAATGCGACATAATCAGAAGCTCCCAGGATCATCGAATATCCTTCTACCCTAATTTCTGCCGCTCAAGCGTACGCTTGAGCACACCAATAAGAGCAATGGTGCCGAACCAGATCGCGGTCAGCACCCAACCTCGCTTCTCGCTCATGAGCTTATCCTTTCGTTCTGCTCTGAAGC
>WNGL01002550.1_pt1 | contig 22933 bp, 15 predicted proteins | sample 5400591 | NCBI WGS metagenome assembly WNGL01 (sample SAMN13153377, study PRJNA577476) | soil metagenome | isolation source: 80 cm soil or saprolite under Garry oak tree replicate 1 | place: USA:California | collected 2016-06-15 | reverse complement strand
GACCCTGCTCAAGGGGGAGTACTCCGAGCAGGTCTCCACGGACGTGGACGCCTACTCGTTCCGGCAGCCGCTCGGCGTGTGCGCCGGGATCACGCCGTTCAACTTCCCGGCCATGGTGCCGATGTGGATGCACCCGGTCGCGATCGCGGCCGGCAACACCTTCGTCCTCAAGCCGAGCGAGCGCGACCCGTCCGTGTCGAACTTCGTCGCCCGCCTGTACGCCGAGGCCGGGCTGCCCGAGGGCGTCTTCAACGTGGTGCACGGGGACAAGGTGGCCGTGGACGCGATCCTGGACCACCCCGGCATCGCGGCGGTGTCGTTCGTCGGCTCGACGCCGATCGCCAGGTACGTGCACCAGCGGGCGTCCGAGGCCGGCAAGCGCGTGCAGGCCCTCGGCGGCGCGAAGAACCACGCCGTGGTGCTGCCCGACGCGGACATGGAGTTCGCCGCCAACCACATCACCGCGGCCGGCTACGGCTCGGCCGGGCAGCGCTGCATGGCCATCTCCGCGGTGGTCGCGGTGGGCGACGCGGGCGACGCTCTGGTCGCGAAGCTGAAGCAGAAGGCCGCGGAGATCAAGGTCGGCCCGGGCCGCGATGCGGCCTCGGACATGGGCCCGGTGGTCACGCCGCAGGCCAGGGACCGCATCACCGGCTACGTCGACCGCGGCGAGCAGGCCGGCGCCACGCTCGTCGTCGACGGCCGCGGGCTGACCGTGAAGGACCACGAGAACGGTTTCTTCGTCGGCCCGACCCTGTTCGATGGGGTCACCACCGACATGGACATCTACACCGACGAGATCTTCGGCCCGGTGCTGGTCGTGCTGCGCGCCGGCAGCTTCGCCGAGGCCATCGACATCGTCAACGCCAACCAGTACGGCAACGGCACCGCGATCTTCACCTCGAGCGGCCAGGCGGCGAGGAGATTCCAGCGCGACGTCCAGGACGTCCAGGTCGGGATGATCGGCATCAACGTCCCGATCCCGGTCCCGATGGCCTTCTACTCCTTCGGCGGCTGGAAAGACTCCCTGTTCGGCGACACCCACGTGCACGGCCCGGAAGGCATCCGGTTCTACACCCGCGCCAAGGCCATCACCAGCCGCTGGCCCGACAACGAGTACCAAGAGCACCACCGTACGCACATGCATTTCCCGACGGCGACCTAGAAATCATCCTCACCCGGAGGTACCGAAGATGTTCAGATCCAGAAGACGTGCCATCGGCATCGCCTTGCTCATGGTCCTGCCGCTCGTCCTGGCCGCCTGCTCGGCCACCGGCGGCAAGAAGGCCGCCCAGGGCGGCAGCAGCGTGGCGGCCGGTCACGCCAACACACCGCACTACACGGTCGCCATGATCACCCATGCCGCGCCCGGCGACACGTTCTGGGACATCATCAGGCACGGCGCCCTGGCCGCGGCGGCCAAGGACAACGTCACCCTGAAGTACTCCTCTGACCCGGACCCGACCAAGCAGGCCGCGCTGATCACTGACGCGATCAACAGCAAGGTGGCCGGCATCGCGGTCACCGACCCGAACCCGGCCGCGCTGTGCCCTACGATCCAGAAGGCCAGGTCCGCCGGGATCCCGGTGGTCATGTTCAACGCGGGCGTGGGCAACTGGCAGCAGTGCGGCGGGATGTCGTACTTCGGCCAGGACGAGTCGATCGCCGGTGAGGCGGCGGGCAAACGGCTCGCGGCTGCGAGCGCCAAGCACGTCCTGTGCGTCCTGCAGGAGCAGGGCCAGGTCCAGCTCGAAGCCCGGTGCGCCGGGGTGCAGAAGGGCTTCGGCTCCGCGGGCACGATGACCAAGCTCTACGTGAACGGCAGAGACCAGTCCGCGGTGCTGTCGTCCCTGACGGCCAAGCTGACCCAGGACAAGACCATCGACGCCGTCATCACTCTCGGCGCGCCGGAGGCCCTAACCGGCATCCAGGCGATCAGCTCCGCGCACAGCAACGCCAAAATCTACACCTTCGACACCAACGCCGCGGAGATCGCCAAGATCAAGTCCGGCGCGGTGCAGTGGGCCGTGGACCAGCAGCCGTACCTGCAGGGGTACGAGTCAGTCGACTCGCTGTGGCTGTATCTGACCAACGCCAACGTCCTGGGCGGCGGCCAGACCGTGCTGACCGGCCCGGCCTTCATCGACGCCAGCAACGTCGCCAAGGTGGCCCAGTACGCGGCGGTGGGCAACCGCTAACAGATGCCATGCGGGGGTCACCCTAGGGTGACCCCCGCACAGAAAGAGAGGTTTTCATGGCTCAGACTGCCGAAGCCCCCGTCACCCCGCCGCCGATACGTGATGAGCGGGTCGGGCGGAAATCCACCCTCGCCCGGCTGTTGGCCCGTCCCGAGGCGGGCGCGATAGCCGGTGCCATCGTCATCTACATCTTCTTCTTCGCGATCGCGCCGTCGTTCCGCAACGCCAGTTCGTTCTCCACCACCCTGTACGTCACCTCGACCTACGGCCTGATGGCCACGCCGGTGGCGCTGCTGATGATCGGCGGCGAGTTCGACCTGTCGGCCGGCGTCGCGGTCACCAGCTCGGCGTTGACTGCGTCGCTGTTCAGCTACGAGTTCACCACCAACGCCTGGGTCGGCATCGTCGTCGCGCTGGCTCTATCGCTGCTGATCGGGTTCATCAACGGCTGGATCGTGGTCAGGACCGGGATCCCGTCCTTCCTGGTCACGCTGGGAACCTTCTTCATGTTGCAAGGGCTGAACCTGGCCCTGACCCAGACCATCGTCAACCAGGTGGCCAGCCCGGACATCTCCACCCTGCAGGGCTTCGGCTCGGCGCAGAAGGTGTTCGCCTCCAGCTTCACCATCGGCGGGGTGAACGTCCGGATCACGGTCATCTACTGGATCGTGTTCGTCATCATCGCGACCTGGATCCTGCTGCGCACCCACATCGGTAACTGGATCTTCTCGGTCGGCGGGTCCCCGGTCAGCGCCCGGGCCGTCGGCGTGCCGGTGGCCAGGGTGAAGATCGGCCTGTTCATGGCGGTGGGCTTCATGGCCTGGTTTACCGGCATGCACACCCTCTTCCAGTTCAACACGATCCAGGCCGGCCAGGGCGTCGGCAACGAGTTCGTCTACATCATCGCCGCGGTCGTCGGCGGCTGCCTGCTCACCGGCGGCTACGGCTCCGCGGTAGGCGCCGCCATCGGCGCGCTGATCTTCGGCATGGTCAACCAGGGCATCGTCTACGCCGGCTGGAACCCCTACTGGTTCACCTTCTTCGTCGGCGCACTGCTGCTGGGCGCGATCCTGCTGAACACCTACATCCGTCGCCGTGCGGAGGCATCGGTATGAGTACTCCCCAAGACACCCCGGTCGGCAAGCACCATGCCCCGGAGACACCCCAGGCCCGCAACGGCAACGGCGGCGCGCCGCTGGTCCGGCTGGTCAACGCCGGGAAACGCTACGGCGCGGTGATCGCGCTGCACGACATCACCATGGAGGTCAGCGCCGGCGAGGTCACCTGCGTGCTGGGTGACAACGGCGCCGGCAAGTCCACCCTGATCAAGATCATCTCCGGGCTGCACCAGCCCAGCTCGGGCACGTACGAGGTCGAGGGCACCCCGGTGTCCTTCGGCTCTCCGCGCGAGGCGCTCGAGCGCGGCATCGCCACCGTGTACCAGGACCTGGCCGTGGTGCCGCTGATGCCGGTCTGGCGGAACTTCTTCCTGGGCAGCGAGCTCCGCAAGGGTCCGCGGATGGACATCGGGCTGATGAAGAAGACCTGCAAGGACGAGCTGATGGCCATGGGCATCGACCTCCGTGACGTCGACCAGCCCATCGGCACCCTGTCCGGCGGGGAGCGCCAGTGCGTGGCGATCTCCCGCGCCGTCCACTTCGGCGCCAAGGTGCTGATCCTGGACGAGCCGACCGCCGCCCTCGGCGTCAAGCAGTCCGGGGTAGTGCTGAAGTACATCATCCAGGCCCGCGAGCGCGGCCTGGGCGTCGTCTTCATCACCCACAACCCGCACCACGCCTACCCGGTGGGCGACCGGTTCCTGCTGCTGAACCGCGGCGCGTCCATCGGCTACTACGAGAAGAGCCAGGTCACCAGGGACGAGCTGACCGGCCTGATGGCCGGCGGCGCCGAACTCGAGCAGCTGTCCCACGAGCTGGAAAGCGCGGGCGGCGCCGCCGCCGAGATCGGGCGCTCGCTCGAGGAGGATGTCGAGGAGCTCGGCATCAGCCAGGAGTCCAGCACCGAGTCAGACGGCCGATGACGGCGGTTCACGAGGACGGGCCAGAGGCGGGCAGCGCCGCGCGCCTCCGGCTGGGGACCTGCCCCGACTCCTGGGGGGTGTGGTTCGCCGACGACCCGCTGCAGACACCCTGGACGCGCTTCCTCGACGAGGTGGCCGAGGTCGGTTACCAGTGGCTGGAACTAGGCCCGTTCGGCTATCTGCCGACTGACAAGCCGCGGCTGGCCGACGAGCTCGGCCGGCGCGGCCTGGCCGTGGCCGGCGGCACCGTGCACGGGTTCAGCGGCTTGCACCGGCCCGGTGACTGGCCGGACATCGTCGCGATCACCCGCCAGGTGTCCGAGCTCACCGCCGCGGTTGGCGGGCGGCACGTGATCTTCGTGCCGGTGCCCGGCTACCGCGACGACTCCACCGGCGCCTTCACCGAGCCCGCCGAGCTCGACGACGAGCAGTGGCGGGCCATGATCCGGGCCACGGACGAGCTGGGCAAGATCGTCGCGGAGGAATACGGCCTGGGGCTGCAGTTCCACCCGCACGCGGACAGCCACGTGGAGACCCAGGCGCAGACCGAGCGGTTCCTTGACGACACCGACCCGCGCTACGTCAACCTCTGCCTGGACACCGGCCACCTGGCCTACCGGCACGCGGACAACGTGGCCATCATCAACCGCTACCCCGACCGCATCGGCTACGTGCACATCAAGCAGATGGACCCGGCCATCGTGGCCAAAGCCGACCGCGAGGGCCTCGCCTTCGGCCAGGCCGTGGCCATGGGCGCCAGCTGCGAGCCGCCCAGCGGCGAACCCGTCGTCGAGGACGTGGCCAAGGCGCTGCGTGAGCTCGGCCGGGAGCTGTTCGTGGTGGTCGAGCAGGACATGTACCCGTGTGACTTCGGCAAGCCGAAGCCGATCGCCCAGCGCACCTACACCTACCTGCGCGGCCTCGGCATCGGAGAGGAGTAACCATGAGCGTCCGCGTCGGCGTCATCGGAGTGGGGATGATCGGCCAGGACCACATCCGCCGGATCACCCAGGTGCTCACCGGCGGGTCCGTCACGGCCGTCAACGACGTCGACGCGGCGCGCGCCGGGCAGGTCGCGGCGGGCCTGCCTGGCGCGGTTACCCACCCCACCGCCCAGGACCTGATCGCGGACGGCAACGTCGACGCGGTGCTGGTCGCGTCCTGGGGCCCGGCCCACGAGGAGCAGGTCGTCGCCGCGATCGCCGCGGGCAAGCCGGTGTTCTGCGAGAAGCCGCTCGCGCCGTCCAGCGACGCCTGCCAGCGCATCATGGACGCCGAGATGGCCGCGGGCCGGCGGCTGGTCCAGGTCGGCTTCATGCGCCGCTACGACGCCGGCTACCGTGCCATGAAGGCCACGCTGGACGACGGCGGCATCGGCGCGCCGCTGCTGATGCACTGCGCGCACCGCAACCCCTCGGTGCCGGACTACGGCTTCACCACCGACATGATCATCAGTGACTCGTCCGTGCACGAGATGGACATCGTCCGCTGGCTGTTCGGCGAGGAGATCGTGGCGGCCAGCGTGCTGACGCCCCGCCGCAGCGGCCACGCCCCCGACGGCCTGCAGGACCCGCTGATCCTGCTGCTGGAGATGGCCAGCGGCGCGCTCGTCGACGACGAGCTGTTCGTCAGCGCCCGGTACGGCTACGACGTCCGCGGCGAGGTCGTGGGCGAGACCGGCACGGTCGCCCTGGCCGACGTCAGCGAGGTGACGGTGCGGACGGGGAACCGGCATAGCGGCCGCGTCCCGGTGGACTGGCGGGACCGCTTCATCCGCGCCTACGACGCCGAACTGCAGGACTGGCTCAACGCCGTGGCGGCGGGCACCTCGACCGGCCCGACCGCCTGGGACGGCTACGCCGCCGCCGCGGTCACCGACGCCGCCCTCGAGGCGCTGCGTACCGGCCAGCGCACCGCGGTTTCCATGCCCGAACGGCCGGAGTTCTACGCCAAATGAAAATCACTCTCGACCCCTACATGTTCCGCCGGGTCCCGCTGACCGAACTCCCTGGCCTGGTCGCGGACCTGGGCTACCAGTACATCGAGCTCTCGCCCCGAGAGGATTTCCTGCCCTTCTTCCTGCACCCGCGGGCGGACAAGGCGCAGATCGCCGCGTTCTCCAGGGCCCTGTCCGCGGCCGGGGTGAAGATCGCCTCGGTGCTGCCGCTGTACCGGTGGTCCGGCCCGGACGAGGACGAGCGCCAGGCCGCGGTGCGGTACTGGAAACGGGCCATCCAGATCGCCGCGGACCTCGGCGCGGACACGATGAACTCCGAGTTCAACGGCAGGCCCGATGCGGCCGCGGCCAGCGAGGCCCAGTTCTGGCGGTCGCTGGAGGAACTGCTCCCCGTCTTCGAGCGCGAGGGCATCCGGCTGGTCCTCGAACCGCATCCGGACGACTTCATCGAGGACGGCCGGGCCGCGATCGACCTCATCCGCGGCATCGACAAGGACTGGGTCTCGTTCCTGTACTGCGCGCCGCACACCTTCCACCAGGGCGGCGACATCGAAGGCATCATGAAGTACGCCGGGCCGCTGCTCACCCACCTGCACATCGCCGACTCCTTCGACCACCGCGCCTCCTCCGGCCTGCGCTACATCGTCAACCCGCCAGGCTCGACCGCCCGCATCCACCAGCACCTGGACATCGGCCAGGGCGAGGTTGACTGGGACGTCTTCTTCCGCACGCTCACCGAGGTGAACTTCGACGGCATCGCCACCGTGTGCGTCTTCGCCTGGGAGGAACGAGCCCGCGAATCCTCGGTGCACAACCTGGAGCAGATCCGGCACTATCTGGCTAAGCACGGCCATGGCTGACGGCCAGATCTCCGTCGCCGTCATCGGGGCCGGGATGGCGGGCCGGAGCCACGCCGCGGGCTTCCGCCAGGCGACCACCGTCTTCGGGCGGGGGCTTCCCCCGGTCCGGCTGGCCGCCATCGCGGACGCCAACACGGCCCTGGCCGAGGACGCCGCGGACCGGTACGGGTTCGAGAACGCGGTTTCGAGCTGGGAGGCGGTCGCCGCGGACCCGTTGATCGACGCGGTGAGCATCGTGGTGGGCAACGCGCTGCACCGGCCGATCGCCGAGGCCCTGGTGGCGGCGGGCAAGCACGTGCTGTGCGAGAAGCCGCTGGCCGGCTCGATCGAGGACGCCCGCGCGATGGCCGCCCTGGAGCAGGGCGCGGACGTCGTGACGGCGGTCGGCTACACCTACCGCCGCAACCCGGCGATCACCGCGATCCGCGACCACGCACGCCACGGCGAACTGGGCGACCTGTCGGTGTTCCACGGCCGCTACTGGTGCGACTACGCCTGCGATCCGCGCGGCCCCTACGGCTGGCGGTACCAGGGCACGCCCGGCACCGGCGCCCTCGGCGACATCGGCGCGCACATCATCGACGTCGGCGAGTACCTGTGCGGGCCGATCGAGTCGGTCGCCGGCGGCGCGCTGTCGGTCCAGGTCAAGAAGCGCCCGATTCCGCTCGGCGCGGTCGTGGGGCACGAGGCCGCCCCGGTCGGCGACGAGATGGGCGAGGTGGAGAACGAGGACACCGCGGTGTTCACCGCCCGCTTCAAGACCGGGCTCACCGGGTCGTTCTCGGTGTCGCGCACCGCGTTCGGCATGCCCAACGGGCTGGGTTTCGACCTGTACGGGCTGACCGGGCGGGCGTCCTTCGACTTCCACCGGCCCGCCGAGTACCTGCTGGACGACACCCAGCCGGAGGCCCGCGGCCGCGGGCCGCGGCAGGTCATCGCCGGACCTCAGCTGCCGTACTTCCGCGGCGGCTACCCGATGCAGGCCCCGGGGGTCGGCGGCGGCAACGCCGAGATGTTCACCTACCAGTGCCGGGCCTTCCTCGACCAGATCACCGGGACCGCCGACCCGCTGCCGGCCAACGCGTCGTTCGCCGACGCGCTGCACACCATGGAGATCATCCAGGCGGTGGTGCAGTCGGCCCAGTCCGGCGGCGCCGCGGTGCCGGTCCGCTGATTCCCCGAACGGAGGCACGCACATGGCCCTCAAGCTCGGCGCTTACACCGCCTGCCTGCACGACCGTCCGCTCGAGGCGGCCCTGGAGGTGCTCAAATCCAACGGCCTGACCTCGGTGGAGGTCAACACCGGCGGCTTCATCCCTTCCCCGCACTGCCACGTCGACCTGCTCCTTTCCTCTGCGCGGGCCCGCCGGGACTACCTCGACGTGTTCGCCGCCCGCGGCATGGAGCTCACCGGCCTGAACTGCAACGGCAACCCGCTCAACCCGCTGCCCGGCGTCGGCCCCAAGCACGCCGACGACCTGCGCCGGACCATCGAGCTCGCGGGCCTGCTCGGCGTGCCGAACGTGGTCACGATGTCGGGCACCCCCGGCTCCGATCCCGATGCGAAGTACCCGTCCTGGGTGGTGAATCCCTGGGACGGGGTCTACCTGGACGTCCTGGACTACCAGTGGGGCGTCGCCGCGGAGTTCTGGGCCGGGATCGACGCGCTGGCCCGCGCCCGCGGCGTCCGGGTCGCCATCGAGATGCACCCGCACAACCTGGTCTTCTCGCCCGTTACCCTGCGCAAGCTCGTGGACCTGACCGGCGCGACCAGCATCGGCGCGGAGATGGATCCCTCCCACCTGATGTGGCAGGGCATGGACGTCGTCGCGTCCATCCGGTGGCTGGGGCCGCTGGTGTTCCACGCCGCGGCCAAGGATGCGATGATCACCCCGGGTGTCGCCATCCGCGGCGTGCTGGACACCTCCTTCGAGCGGGTCCCGGCGGACGCCGGGGACAAGGTGCCGACCGGCTACGGGTTCTGGTGCAACGCCTGGCCGCAGGACCCGGCCTGGAGGTTCGTCGCCGTCGGCGTCGGCCACGACGTCCCGTACTGGACCGGGTTCCTGTCCGCCCTCGCCGGGGTAGACCCGGACATGGCGGTCAACATCGAGCACGAGGACGCCAGCTACTCCCGCCTCGACGGCCTGGCCATCGCCGCCGGGAACCTCCGCGCGGCCGCGGCCAAGATGTGACGGGCGAGCTGTCCGCGCAGTGCCAGACTGGTGTGAGGAACCGGATCGCGCCCGGAGGAGGCCCACGTGACAACCCCGCCAGACTACGGAGGCCACGAAATCGAGGAGGGGCTGCTGGAAGATCTCGGCGGCCCGCAGGAGAAATACCCGGTGCCTCACGACGACGAGGCCGGATCCGACTGGGACGATAACGAACTGCACGCCGCAGGCCGGGTCTGCGCCCGCTGCGGTGCGGCCATCGAGCCCGGCCAGGACGTCCGGCTCCGCGCCGACGGCCAGTGGATGCACGAGGTCTGCCCGGCTACCCCCTGACCCACGTCGGCAAAGCGTTCCTAGGCCTGCGTGTCACCTTCTGGCAGTAGATCCGAGGTCACGAGCTCGCGGGATACCGGCACCGGGTTCTGGAACAGGTCGGGGACCGGGCAGTGCTCGTCCGCGGCCGCGGCCAGTTCGGCGTAGCGCTCCACGCTTTCCGGGCCGGCCACGGTCACCTCGGACTCAATCGAGACCGCCCAGCACGTTCTGGTCCCAGTCGATGACCGAACCGGTGACCACACCGGAGCGGTCCGAGAGCAGGAACACCACGAAGTCGGCGATCTCGTCCGGCTGCCCCAGCTTGCCCATGGGCAGCGACGCGCCCGCCTGCTCCCGCCAGTCGTCGCCCGCGCCGTGGAACCGGCGCTGGGTTTCGTCCTCGCCCTCGGTGTCGGTCCAGCCGATGTTCAGGCCGTTGATCCTGATCCGGTCCCGGCGGTGGGCGTGCGCCGCGTTGCGGGTCAGCCCGGCCAGCCCGGCCTTGGCCGCCACGTACGGCGCGAGGTAGGGCTGCCCGCCGTGCGCGGACATGGACAGCACGTTCACGATCGTGCCGGGCGCCTTGCGGGCCACCAGGTCGGCCACTACCGCCTGCATGAGGAAGAACGGCGCCTTCAAGTTGACCGCGATGTGCGCGTCGAACAGCTCGGGGGTGGTGTCCAGCAGGGTGCCCCGGCTGGTCAGCCCGGCCGCGTTGACCAGGCTGTCCACCCGACCGAACCCGGCCACGGCCGCCGTCACGCTGGCCCGGGCCTGCTCGACCTGGCCGATGTCGGCCCGGATGAACAGCGCCCTGGACCCGGCCGCGGTCAGCTCGGCGGCCAGTGCCTCGCCCGGCTCGCGGCGGCGGCCGGTGACCGCGACCAAGGCGCCCTCGCGGGCCGCCGCCCGGGAGATCGCGGCGCCCAGACCCGAGGTGCCGCCGCTGACCAGAACCACCCGATCCTGCAGGAGAGACATCACCCGTCCAGCCTAGAGACCCGGCGCCGGGGCACGCGCCCGGACCCGTTCGGCGAAAGTTCACTACACTGGACACGGTCACCGGCTCCGGTGACACACTCCAGGCACCGAACGAACGAGATCACGCATGCCCACCCAGCACCAGACCGCCACCGCGACACGAGTCGACCTGCGCAACGTGGCCATCGTCGCGCACGTCGACCACGGCAAGACCACGCTGGTGGATGCCATGCTGTGGCAGTCCGGCGCGTTCCGCGCCAACGCCAACGTGGCCGAACGGGTGCTCGACTCCGGCGACCTGGAGCGGGAGAAGGGCATCACGATCCTGGCCAAGAACACCGCGGTGCGGCACGGCGGGCTGACCATCAACATCATCGACACGCCCGGCCACGCCGACTTCGGCGGCGAGGTGGAGCGCGGCTTGTCCATGGTCGACGGCGTGCTGCTGCTGGTGGACGCCAGCGAGGGACCGCTGCCGCAGACCAGGTTCGTGCTGCGCAAGACGCTGGCCGCCGGGCTCCCGGTGATCCTCGTGATCAACAAGGTGGACCGGCCCGACGCGCGGATCGCCGAGGTGGTGGACGCCTGTTACGAGCTGTTCATCGACCTGGACGCGACCGAGGAGCAGATCGAGTTCCCCATCGTGTACGCCTCGGCGCGGGCCGGCCTGGCCTCGCTGAACCGGCCCGCCGACGGCGAGCTGCCCGACTCGGAGAACCTGGAGCCGCTGTTCGACGTGCTCCGCGAGACGGTGCCGCCGCCCTGCTACGAGCCCGGCGCGCCGCTGCAGGCCCACGTGACCAACCTGGACGCATCGGCCTACCTGGGCCGGATCGCGCTGTGCCGGATCCGCAACGGCACCATCTCCCGCGGCCAGCAGGCCGCCTGGTGCCGTCGCGACGGCACCATCGAGCGGGTGAAGATCTCCGAGCTCTACCTCACCGAGGCGCTGGACCGGGTGCAGGCCGACTCGGCCGGCCCGGGCGACATCGTGGCCATCGCCGGCATCCCCGACATCATGATCGGCGAGACCCTAGCCGACGTGGACGCCCCCCGGCCGCTCCCGCTGATCACCGTGGACGAGCCCGCCATCTCGATGACGATTGGCGTGAACACCTCGCCGCTGGCCGGGCTGACCGCCGCGGCCAAGGTCACCGCCCGGCTGGTCCGCGACCGGCTCGACCGCGAGCTGGTCGGCAACGTGTCGCTGGCCGTGCTGCCGACCGAGCGCCCCGACACCTGGGAGGTCCGCGGCCGCGGCGAGCTGGCGCTGGCCGTGCTGGTGGAGACGATGCGCCGGGAGGGCTACGAGCTGACCGTCGGACGTCCCGCCGCGGTTACCCGCGAGGTGGACGGCGCCGTCTACGAGCCGGTGGAACGGCTGTCCGTGGACGTGCCCGAGGAGTACCTGGGCACCGTGACCTCGCTGATCTCGGTGCGGCGCGGCCGGATGGAGTCGATGACCAACCACGGCACCGGCTGGGTCAGGCTCGAGTTCGTGGTCCCCGCCCGCGGCCTGATCGGCTTCCGCACCCAGTTCCTGACCGAGACCCGGGGCACCGGCATCGCGCACCACGTCTTCGAAGGATACGAGCCCTGGCAGGGCGCCATGCGCGGCCGGGCGACCGGCTCGCTGGTCGCCGACCGGTCCGGCAGCGCGACCCCCTACGCCATGTTCAACCTGCAGGAACGCGGGTCGATGTTCGTCCCGCCTGGCACCGAGGTGTACGAGGGGATGATCGTCGGGGAGAACTCAAGGCCCGACGACATGGACGTGAACATCACCCGCGAGCGCAAGGTCACCAACGTGCGCCAGTCCACCGGGGAGGAGCTCGAGCGGCTGGTGCCGCCGCGGCTGCTCAGCCTGGAGCAGGCGCTGGAGTTCTGCGCCGACGACGAGTGCGTCGAGGTCACCGGCCCCGCCGTGCGCCTGCGCAAGACCATCCTCGACGCGAAGGAACGCGGCCGGGCCCGCGCCCGCGCCTCCCGGGGCAGCTAGAGCGCCTGGATCCTCGGCCTCACCGTCGGGTTCCCATGACGGAAATTGAACGAGGCGCGAGGCAGTCTGCTGACGGCTACTATGTGTAGTTCCCTAGACACCTTTAGTAGCTAACGAAGAGGCGGTTTCCCATGCGGATCTCATGGCGTCCCCCGAGCCAGGCCGGCGTGGTCCTGGTGGCCGGAATGATCGCGGTCCCCGGCGTCGGCGGGACACACCCGGCGGCGCGTGCCCGGCCGCCGGCCGGACCCGCACTGACCATCAGCGTCAGTGACGGCCGGACCGCCGCGAACCCGGGCGACCAGCTCACCTACGTGATTACCGTCCGGAACGGCGGCCGGGCCCGCGCACCGCACCTGAAGGTCACGCAAACCCTGTCGCCGGGCCTGGATTTCCTGTCTTCCACCCCTCGCGCGAAGGCTGAGCGCAGGCAGGTCACCTGGCCTGCCGCCATTGCGGCGGGCGGGACGCAGACCTTCCGCGTGGTCGCGCGGGTGACGCGGACGCCGGCCAGGGCGCTCCGGCTGGCGGCGGTCGCGTGCGCCTCGGCCCGGGGCAGCCGCACGCCCATCGTCTGCGCGGCGCATCTCGACCGGCTGCCCGCCGCGGCGCAGGCGCCGGCCTCGGCGTCGCGATCCGCCCGGCCCGCGGGCCTGCCCCCGCTGGCGTACGCCGGAGCGGCCCTGGCCGTGCTCGCCGCGGCCGTCCTCGCCGTGCTCGCTCGCCGCCGCGTCCGCCCACGACGACACGCTGAGTGATCTTGTGATCACTCTGTGATTGCATCTTGATTACCTGTATGGAACCCTAGGGAACCGATATAGCTGAGGACCTGCAGGCGGCCGGCCGTCCCTTACCGGAAGGTAGGGAGGCGCGCCGTCCTCACGGGGGGAGAACCTATGCGTAAGGCAGTAGGCCTGGGCCTTAGCGCCGCGGCCATCTTCGGGACCGGATTGGCTATGCCTGCGGCCTCGGCCGCGGTGACCAGCATGGCGGCGGTGAACGCTCCAGCCCCGGGCGGCCCGGGCGACCCGGACACCACGGTGACCTTCGCCGTCACCAGCGGGGCGCTCACGATGACCGCCCCGGCCACCGCGAACCTGGGCTCGGGCGCGCCGGGTACCACCATTACCGGTGAGATAGGAACGACTACGGTGACCGACGACCGGGCCCTGCTCAGCGCCTCCTGGACCGCGACCGCGTCGGCGACCGACTTCACCACCGGAGGCGGCACGCCGGCCGAGACCATCCCGGCCACCGACGCGACCTATGCTCCCGGCACGATCACTACCACCGGCGGAATCACCGCCACGCCGACGGATATCACGCTGGACCACGAGCCGCAGACGGTCGTCGCCGGTACCGCCGGCGTGGGAAACAACACCGCCGCCTGGAACCCGACGGTCGCCGTGACCGTCCCCGTCCAGGCCGTCGTCGGCACCTACACCGGGACGCTCACCCAGTCCGTGTCTTAGCTCCACGGCCCAGTCCGCCCAGGCCCGGCCCGGCCGATCCCATCGGATCGCGACGGGCCGGCGCCTTGGCGGGCATCCACTGGCGCGCCCAGGACAGCCAACAAGGAGGAGAGCGTGCGCCGCCTGCTCGGCATCATCATGCTGTTGCTGGCCGCCGGGACCCTGAGCCCGGCGGCCGTGGCCGCGGCTCAGCGGCCCGCCGGCCGGGTCCCGCAGCGGTTCGGTGTCCGGCTCGTCGACGTCCCGGTCGACGAGGCCCATAATCCGCGCGCCCTGCGCTACATCGTGGACTACCTGCCCACGGGAACGGTCATCCACCGCAGGATCCTGATCGAGAACCAGGAGCCGAGGACCGCCCACTTCGCCGTCTACCCGGATGCCGCCCAGATCCGCCACGACTTGTTCACCGGCGACGCCGGCCAGACCCGCAGCGAACTGACCCAGTGGATCCGCGTACAGCACCCGAAGGTCACCTTGCGCCCGGGCGCGTCCGTGATGGACACGATCACGATCAGGGTGCCGCGGGGGGCGACCCGGGGCGAGCACTACGGCGTGATCTGGGTGCAGCAGGCGGCCCATGTACGCGTCACCCAGGGCTTCGGGATCAACGACGTGGCCAGGGTCGGGATCCGGGTCTACCTGGCCGTCGGGCGTGGCGGCGCTCCGCCGACGAACTTCACCATCGCCTCCGTCACCGCGCACCGGTCGGCCGGCGGCCGGCCGACCATCGGCGTCCGCGTGGAGAACACCGGCGGGCGGGCCGTCGACCTGAACGGCACCGTGCGCCTATCCGACGGCCCGGGCAACAGCGGCGCCGGCCCCTTCCGGGCGCGGCAGATCATCACCCTCGCTCCCGGCCAGTCGGGAACCATGACGTTCTCCCCGCCCAGGAGCGTGCCCAATGGTCCCTGGAAGGCCAGGGTAACCCTGGTGAGCGGCCTCACCACGCGCACCGCCACGGCCTCCATTCAGTTCGTTCCGCTCGTGGCGTCCCATCCGGGCTTGTCCCTCATGGCCTGGCTTGGCTTGTCCCTCGCCATCGTCGTCGTCATCTTCGCCGTCGTCGCCTTCATTACGGCGCGACGAGTGACCCGGCGCCGCCGCGTGCCAGCCTGGGGGAACGGTCCGGCGGAGCGGTGACCTCCGGTACCGCCGCGACCGGCCCCGACGATCTCCGGTTCCGGCATGAGTCTGGCCAGGGACCACCCGCGCCCATCTGATTACAGACTGTAACTCACAGTTACTCATTGTCATGTAAGTGGCCCGCTCTGGGTGAAGATGGCCAGGATCACCGGCTTGGTGATCGGCGGTGCGGTGCCTTAGCCGGTTTTCGCGCCTGCGGACGGTGCTCATGGTCGCCGCGGCGATCGGCTAGGCCCGCCATCTTCAGGCTGTCCGACCTGGTAGGCCGGCCCGATCGGCCACGTCGTAGCCTGACCGCGACGTCCGCGCCGACGGTAGGCCGATCCGCCCCAGAGCACCGATCTGGCAACTCTGAACACGAGGCGAGCAATGGCCGTTTCCCGGTTGGTCCGGCGGATGATGTCGTGCGCTGTGTCCGTGATGCTGGTGCTGAGCATGATCACCGGCGGGCTGGCGGCGTCCGCGCCGAACGCGGCCGCGGCCGGGACGGTCCTGTTCAACCAGCCGTTCCACGACAACACCGTGGACGGCCCGGCGGGATCGGTGTCGCTTCCGACGGCACCGGTTGGCGGCGGCAACGCCGCGTGCCTGACGGCCAAGGGCAACAATAACAGTACGGGCCCGCTCTTCACCTGCGGCAGCTCGACCGATTCGAACGGCTCGGGCAAGCTCCGCTTCACCCAGGCGGTAACCGGTCAGGAGGGCGGCGTATTCGCCAGCACCAGCGTCCCCACCTCCCAGGGCCTGGACGTGACGTTCAACTCCTACCAGTACGGCGGCACCGGGGCAGACGGCATGGCCTTCGTGCTGGCCGCCGTCAACCCGGCCAACCCGGTCATCCCCTCGGCCATCGGGCAGTCCGGCGGCGCCCTGGGCTATTCCGCCCAGAACTCCAGCACCAACGGCCTGAGCTTCGGCTACCTGGGCGTCGGCTTCGACGCGTACGGCAACTTCAGCAACAAGTACGAGGGCTCGGGCTGCACCGACCCGGCCAACATCGCGCAGCGCATGCCCGGCCAGGTTGTCGTGCGCGGCCCCGGTAACCTCACGGCCGGCTATTGCGCGCTGCAGAGCAGCGCGGCGACGGCGACCTCGCCCGCGCTGACCTTGCGGGCGTCGACCCGCACCGCGTCGCTGGTACCGGTCGAGGCGGTCTTCAACCCGACCTCCTCGTCGATCACGACGGACTCCGGTCTCGTGGTGCCGGCCGGCGACTACGACGTCACCTTCACCCCGGTGGGCGGCACGGCCAAGAGCCTGGTCGGCGCCTTGCCGGTGGTCCCGTCCGGGCTCTACCCCTCCAGCTGGGTCAGCTCCAGCGGGATACCCAAGCAGCTGGTGTTCGGCTGGGTGGCGTCCACCGGCTCGATCACCGACTACCACGAGATCGACAACGTGGTCGTGAGCAGCGTCAACCCGGTCCCGCAGCTCGCCGTCTCGCAGACCAGCTACACGGCGGCGACCCTGTCGCCGGGCAGCCCGGTCACCTACACGGTCACGGCCAGCTCCTCGGGCGCGGCGGAGAACCAGCCGGTGACGGTGACCCAGACCCTGCCGGCCGGCGTCGTGCCGGTCGCGGCCTACGGCACCGGCTGGGTCTGCGGCGCACCGAACGGGCAGTCGATCTCGTGCACGAGCACCGGCACGCCGTTCACCAGCGGCACGATCACGGTGAACGCGGTGGTGACCTCGAGCAGCGTGACCCAGGCCCAGGTCCAGTCCGCTACCAGCGCGGTGGCGTCCTCGGCCGACGCCAGCCCGGCAACGTCCTCGAGCGCTCCGGCGGGCACCGTGCCCGCCGCCCCGACGATCACCGCCATCACGCCGACCAACGGCGCGGCCGGCGGCGGCAACGACGTCAAGATCACCGGCACCGGCCTCAACGCGGCGACCGCCATCGAGATCGGCACGACCGCCCAGTTCACCGCGGGCACGCCGACCACCCTGGTGCCCTGCGCGACCGCGGCGGCCGGCTGCTTCACCGTCGTCAGCGACACCAGCCTCGATATCTCCTCCATGCCCGCGCACGCCGCGGGCGCGGTGACGGTCAAGGTCGTCACCCTGGGCACCTCGGCCAGCATCGCCTACACCTACAACCCAGGCCCGGCGCTGCTGTTCCCCGCGCCACCGGGCGGCGAAGTGAACGTGGCCTACAGCGACCAGCTGACGGTAACCGGCGGGACCAGCCCGTTCACCTGGTCGGTCAGCAGCGGGACGCTGCCTCCCGGGCTGACCCTGAACGCGTCGACCGGGCTGCTATCCGGCACCCCGACCACCGCGGGCACCTACTCCTTCACGGTCAAGGTCACCGACAGCAGCGGACTGAGCGACACCGCACCGGCGACCGTGACGATCATCCCGGGGCCGTCGATGAACTTCGCCCCCCCGCCCGGGGGCTGGACCCATACCGTCTACGGCTACACCCTGACCGAAACCGGCGGTACCAGCCCGTTCACCTGGTCGGTGAGCAGTGGCAGCCTGCCCGCCGGCATCAGCCTCAGTCCCGCCGGGGTCCTGTCCGGCACCCCGACGGCGACCGGCACCTCCAGCTTCACGGTCAAGGTGACCGACGCCAACGGCCAGAGCGCCACCCAGGCCACGAGCATCACCGTGGCGGCCGGGGTGTCCACCACGTTCGCGGCCCCGCCGGCGGCGGTGGTCAACACGGCCTACAGCTACACCCTCACCGCCACTGGCGGCACCACCCCGTACACCTGGTCGGTGAACAGCGGAACCCTGCCGGCCGGCCTCACCCTGTCCGCCGCGGGCGTCCTGTCCGGCACCCCCACCGCCACCGGCAGCTACACCTTCTCGGTCAACGTGATCGACGCGAACAACGGCATCGCCACCACCTCGATCACGCTGGTGGTCACCGCCTCGGTGACCTTCACCTTCCCGGCCCCGCCGTCCGGGGTGGTCGGCACGCCCTACAGCGTCACGCTCACCGCGGCGGGCGGCACCACCCCCTACACCTGGTCGATCAGCGCGGGGTCGCTCCCGGCGGGCCTCACGCTGAACTCCTCCACCGGGGTCGTGTCCGGCACCCCGACCCTGGCCGGCACCTCCAGCTTCACCGCCAAGGTGACCGATGCCGGTAACAAGACCGCGACCTTCGCCACCTCGATCACGATCCTGAGCAGCATGCTGACCGTCGCCGTGAGCACCAGCACGGCCACCGTGGCGCCGGGCGGCACGGTCACCTACACGATCACCGCGACGAACTCGGGCCAGACCGCGCTGACCGGGGCCACGTTCACCGACCCGCTCACGGACGTGCTCGATGACGCCGCCTACAACAGCGACGCCAGCGCGACGGCGGGCTCGGTGAGCTTCGCCAGCCCGAACCTGACCTGGACGGGGGACCTGGCCGTCGGCGCGAGCGCGACCATCACGTTCTCGGTGACGGTGCGCAACCCGGACACGGGGAACAAGAGCCTGGCCAGCACGGTGACCTCCACCACGTCGAGCAGCAACTGCGCGAGCGGCAGCACCGACACGCGCTGCTCCAGTACCGTCAAGGTCTCGGTACTGACGATCGCCATGACCGCGAGCCCGGCGACCGTCACGCCGGGCGCCACCGTCGGCTACACGATCACCGTCACGAACGCGGGCACGTCCGCCTACACCGGCGCGACGTTCACCGACGCGCTGTCCGGGGTGCTGGACGACGCCGCCTACGACAACGACGCCAGCGCGACGGCGGGCTCGGTGAGCTTCGCCAGCTCCAGCCTGACCTGGACGGGGGACCTGGCGGTCGGCGCGAGCGCGACCATCACGTTCTCGGTGACGGTGAACAACCCCGACACCGGGAACAAGAGCCTGGCCACCATCATCACCTCGGCCACCGCGGGCAGCAACTGCGCGAGCGGCAGCACCGATGCCCGGTGCGCCAGCACGGTCACGGTGCTGGTGCCGGGCCTGACCACCACGGTGTCGGCGGGGACCAGCACCACCACGCCGGGGTCGGTGGTGCAGTACACGGTGACGGTGACGAACTCCGGCCAGACCGCCTACACCAATGCGAGCTTCACCAACTCGCTGGGCGGGTTGCTGGATGACTCCGCCTACGACGGCGACGCGGCCGCCACCGCCGGCAGCGTCTCGCTGGCCGGCTCCGCCCTGACCTGGACGGGAAACCTGGCGGTAGGGGCGAGCGCGACGGTCACGTTCTCGGTCACCGTCCGGGATCCCGACACCGGCGACAAGATCCTCGCCGACACGGTGACGTCGGCGACGGCGGGCAGTAACTGCCCGGCCAGCAGTACCGATCCCCGGTGCACCTCCTCCGTTCCTGTGCTGGTGCCGGGCCTGGAGATCGTGGCGTCGGCGGGCAGCAGCACGACGACGCCGGGGTCGGTGGTGCAGTACACGGTGACGGTGACCAACTCCGGGCAGATCCCCTATACCGGGGCGGCGCTCACCGACCCGCTGTCCGGGGTGCTGGATGACGCCGCCTACGACAGCGACGCGTCCGCCACCAGCGGCAGCGTCAGCTTCTCCAGCCCGAACCTGACCTGGACGGGGGACCTGGCGCCCGGCGCGTCCGCGACGATCAGGTTCTCGGTCACGGTAAGCAATCCCGACACCGGCAACAAGATCCTGGCCAGCATGATCACCTCGGCCACGACCGGCAGCAACTGCGCGGCCGGGAGCGGTAAAGCGGGGTGCACCACGACGTTGCCGGTGGCGGTGCTGACGATCACCAACAGCTCGGACGTGTCCACCGCCACGCCCGGTTCGGTGGTCCGGTTCACCGCGACCTTCACCAACGCCGGCCAGGTTCCCTATACCGGGATCACGATCGCGACCAACATCACCGACGTGCTCGATGACGCCACCCCGAACGGGGATCAGACCGCGACCTCGGGGACGCTGACGCTGACCTCGACCGGGATCTCCTGGACCGGGAGCATCCCGGTCGGCGGCGCCGTCACCATCACCGGCAGCGTCACCGTGAACGACCCCGACACCGGCAACAAGCTGATGGCCAGCACCTTGTCCACCACCGCGGCGGGCAGCAACTGCCCGTCCGGGACCACCGACCCGCACTGCTCGGTCAGCGTCACCGTGCTGACCCCGGCGCTGACCATAGTCACCACGGCCAGCGCGACCGCGGCCGTGCCCGGCCAGCCGGTCACCGTCACCGTCACCGTGACCGACACCGGCCAGACCCCCTATTCGGGCGCGGTGGTGACCGACTCCCTGGCCGGCTCCCTGGACGACGCCACCTACAACGGCGACGCCTCCGCCACCACCGGATCGGTGAGTTACGCCGCCCCGGTCCTGACCTGGACCGGGGACCTCGCCGTCGGCGCCAGCGCCGTCATCACCTACACCGTGACGGTCAAGGACCCCGACACCGGCGACAAGGTGATCATCAACACCGCCACCTCCTCCGCCGCCGGCTCCGCCTGCCCGCCGGGCGCCACCGCCGCCCCCTGCCGCGTCACCGTGGCCGTGCTCACCCCGGGCCTGACCATCGCGCAGTCCGCCGGCGTCGGCTCCACCACGCCGGGGTCGGTGGTCCAGTACACGGTGACGGTGACCAACTCCGGGCAGATCCCCTATACCGGGGCGGCGTTCACCGACCCGCTGTCCGGGGTGCTGGATGACGCCGCCTACGACAGCGACGCGTCCGCCACCGCCGGTTCCGTCGCCTTCTCCAGCCCGAACCTGACCTGGACGGGGGACCTGGCGCCCGGCGCGTCCGCGACCGTCACGTTTTCGGTCACGGTGAGCAATCCCGACACCGGCAACAAGATCCTGGCCAGCACGATCACCTCGGCCACGACCGGCAGCAACTGTGCGGCCGGCAGCGGCGGCCCGCCCTGCACCGCCACGGTGCCGGTGGCGGTGCTGACGATCACCAGCGGTTCGGACGTGTCCACCGCCACGCCCGGTTCGGTGGTGCGGTTCACCGCGACCTTCACCAACGCCGGCCAGGTTCCCTATACCGGGATCACGATCGGCTCCGACATCACCGACGTGGGGGACGACGCCACCTCGAACGGGGATCAGACCGCGACCTCGGGGACGCTGACGCTGACCTCGACCGGGATCTCCTGGACCGGGAGCATCCCGGTCGGCGGCGCCGTCACCATCACCGGCAGCGTCACCGTGAACAACCCCGACACCGGCAACAAGCTGATGGCCACCACCTTGTCCACCACCGCGGCGGGCAGCAACTGCCCGTCCGGGACCACTGACCCGCGCTGCTCGGTCAGCGTGACCGTGCTGACCCCGGCGCTGACGATCGTGAAGTCGGCGGATGTGTCGACCACGTCGCCGGGCGGGGTGGTGCATTACACGGTGACGATCACCGACTCCGGGCAGACGCCGTATAACGGGGCGACCTACACCGACCAGATGGACGGGGTGCTGGGCGACGCCACCTACAACGGGGACGCCGCCGCCACCGCCGGCAGTGTCTCGTTCGCCAGCCCCGACATGACCTGGACCGGCGACCTGACGGCCGGGGCCAGCGCGACGGTCACCTACTCGGTCACGGTCAACAATCCCGACACCGGGAACAGGATCTTGACCAATACGGTCAGTTCGGCCAGTCCCGGCAACAACTGCCCGGCCAAGGGCACCGATCCGCGGTGCACGGCGACAGTACGTGACCTGGTGCCGGGCCTGGACATCGTCACGAAGGCGGACACAGCGACGGCGACACCCGGAACCGTCGTGAACTACACGATCACGGCGACCAACACCGGGCAGACCGCCTATACCGGGGCCAGCTTCACCGAACCGCTGGCCGGGGTGCTTGACGACGCCGCCTACAACGGTGACGGGGCCGCTACCGCGGGCAGTGTCAGCTTCGCCAGCCCGGACCTTACCTGGACCGGGGACCTGGCGCCCGGCGCGGCCGCGACCATCACGTTCTCGGTCACCGTCAGCAACCCCGACACCGGGGACAAGAGCATGGCCAGTACCGCCACCTCCGCCACCGTGGGGAACAACTGCCCGGCCGGCGGCGGCACCGACACGGATTGCACCACCACGGTCACCGCGGTCGATGCGACCACGCTGACGTTCACCGCGACGGCCGACACGGCTGCGGCGGCCGCCGGCGGCGTGGTGCACTACACGATCACGGTGGCCAACTCCGGGCTGACCCCGTATGACGGGGCCACGTTCGCCGCCGGGCTGGGCGGGGTGCTCGACGACGCCAGCTACGACGACAACGCCGCGGCCACCGCCGGCACCGTCAGCTTCACCAGCCCCACCCTGACCTGGACCGGCGATGTGCCAGCCAGCGGAACGGTCACTATCACCTATTCGGTCACCGTGAACAGCCCCGACACCGGCAACCACATCCTGGCCAGCACCATCACCTCCACCTCGACCGGCAGCGACTGCGGTGCCGACTCCGCCGACCCCCGCTGCACCGCCACGGTGAACGTCGCCGCGCTGAGCATCACCGCCAGCGCCGACGTGTCGACCGTCAGTCCAGGGTCCGACGTGCAGTACACGGTCACCGCCACCAACACCGGCCAGGCCCCCTATTCGGACACCAGCATCACCCTCGACTACGCCGACACCTTCGAGGACGCCACGTACAACGGCGACCTGGCCGCCACCTCGGGCACCGTCACCCAGGACAGCGCCACCCAGACCGCGACCTGGACCGGTGACCTCGCCCCCGGCGCCACCGTCACCATCACCTACTCGGTCACCGTCATCCCGCCCGACACCGACCTCAACGACACAACCCTCACCCTGACCGTCGACTCCGCCGCTCTCGGAAACAACTGTCCCGCCGGGGGCACCGACCCCGCCTGCACCGC
>WNGL01002355.1_pt1 | contig 22936 bp, 23 predicted proteins | sample 5400591 | NCBI WGS metagenome assembly WNGL01 (sample SAMN13153377, study PRJNA577476) | soil metagenome | isolation source: 80 cm soil or saprolite under Garry oak tree replicate 1 | place: USA:California | collected 2016-06-15 | reverse complement strand
GACCCCAGCGTGCACCGAGCCAAAGGGCTCTCGAGAGTGCGGATGGAAGCGTGGGTACCGGGCTCGGGATCGCCGTGACAGACGGAGGAAAGCAAGAACGACGCAGTTGACAACGGACGGCCTTCTCATGGAAGGCCGGACCTGCGTCCGGACTGGGCCGTCAGTACGTGAGCCGGCTGCACGGCCAGTGCCGCGCGGAGGCGCTCGACAGCGCGGAACCGATCGCTCGCGGCACGCCGGGCCGTGCTACGGCCCCGCGCGCTTCGGCACCGTCCGACCGACGGCGCCCGGCAGGCCATTGCCGAGCCCCGCCGGCAAGCCCACCCCCGCGACCAGCCAGCGGCCGCAGAACTCGGATAGAGCACTCGCGAAGGGCTATTCCACCGTCTCGCACGTCGCGTACCCGCACGACTGGCAGGTCTCGCACCCGCCGCTGCGGGTGAGGAGGCCGTTGCACTGGGGACAGCCGGTGCCGGCGGCGGGCACGCCGTGGGTGAGCACCTGACCGTCGCGCGTCCCGTCGCGGTAGACGGTGATGCCCTTGCAACCGAGCTCGAAGGCGAGCTGGTACGCGTCGCGCACGCTCTCCACGGTGGCGGCGCGCGGCAGGTTGATCGTCTTCGAGACGCCGTTGTCGACGTGCCGCTGGAAAGCGGCCTGCATGCGCACGTGCACCTCGGGGACGACGTCGTGGGCGGTGGCGAAGAGGCGCTGGATCGCGTCCGGCACGCCCGGCACGCCCCGGGCGCGGCCGTTCGCGAGCACGCGCGGCAGGGCGCCCTCCGCGCCGAGCGACCGGAGCCGCTGCACGAGCTCGGGGTGCTCCTCCTCCAGGCTCACGTCGCCGAGCGCGTGCCGCACGTACGCGACCGCGAAGAGCGGCTCGATCCCCGACGAGCAGCCGGCGATGACCGAGAGGGTGCCGGTGGGCGCGATGGTGGTGACGGTCGCGTTGCGACGCGGCCGCGCGCCGGCACGGGCGAGCGCGCTCGTGGAGAAGCCCGGGAACGGCCCGCGCTCGGCGGCGAGCGCCTCGCTGGCGGCGTGCGCCTCGGCCTGCACGAAGCGCATGAGCTCGTCGGCGAGCGAGAGCGCGGCCTGATCGTCGTAGGAGACCCCCAGGCGGATGAGCAGGTCGGCCCAGCCCATCACGCCGAGACCGATCTTGCGGTTCCGATCCGAGACGGCGGCGATCTGCGGCAGCGGCCAGGCGTTCACCGCGAGCACGTCGTCGAGGAGGCGCACGCCATCGCGCACGCAGCCGCCGAGTCGCTCCCAATCCACGGCCCCGCCGCGGGCGAAGAGCCCCAGGTTCACCGAGCCGAGGGTGCACGCCTCGAAGGGCAGGAGCGGCTGCTCGCCGCACGGATTCACCGCCTCGAAGCGGGCCAGGTCGGGGGTGGGGTTGCAGGCCTCGACGCGATCGAGGAAGACCAGCCCGGGCTCACCCGAGGCCCAGGCGGCCGCGGCGATGCGGTCGAGCAGCTCGCGTGCATCCAGCTCGCGCGCGGTGGCGCCCGTCTTGGGGTGGCGCAGGGCGAAGCGCTCGCCCCGCTGAGCCGCCCGCATGAAGGCGTCGCTCGCCGCCACGGAGATGTTGAAGTTCTCGAGCCCCGGACCGCGCTTCGCGTCCACGAACTCGAGGACGTCGGGGTGGTCGACGGCGAGCACGGCCATGTTGGCGCCGCGCCGGACCCCTCCCTGCTTGATGGTCTCAGTGGCGGCATCGAAGACGCGCACGAACGAGACGGGGCCGCTCGCCACTCCGTGGGTGGTGCGCACGAGATCGCCTCTCGGCCGCAGGCGCGAGAACGAGAAACCCGTGCCGCCGCCCGATTGGTGGATGAGAGCGGCCCACTTGAGCGCGTCGAAGATGGAGGCGAGATCGTCGTCGACCGGCAGGACGAAGCAGGCGGCCAGCTGGCCGTGCTCCCGCCCGGCGTTCATGAGGGTGGGCGAGTTGGGGAGGAGCTCCAGGGCCGACATGCGCTCCTCGAAGCGGTCGGCCCATCGCCCGCGCTGATCCCGCGCCTCGGCCTGCGCCAGCGCCAGGGCAACCCGCCGCCAGAGCCCTTCCGGCGACTCGACCAGCGCTCCCGCATCGTCGCGCAGCAGGTAGCGGCGCTCGAGGACTGCCCGCGCATTGTCGGAGACCTTCGCCACCCCCTGGATCGTAGCGCGAATGCATTCCCGGCGCTGCGCGCGCTGGGGAGCGGGGCACCGGCGCGGTGCTCGGCGCCCCGCTCCCACGGCGGAAGGCGCGGCGCGCGTCCGTCGAGAGCCCCCTTGCCCTGCGCGAGGCCCGCTCCCAGGTTAGGCGCCAGGCGGAACCAAGGAGACGATCATGCCGCACAGGGACAAGGGGCGCAGCAACATGACGGTGCGCGAGGCGGGCCGGCTGGGCGGCGAGGCCCGCAAGCAACAGCTCGGCAGCGAGGGCTACTCGGAGCTCGGCCACAAGGGCGGGCAGCGGGTGCGTGAGCTCATCGAGGAGGGCAAGGCGGCCGGTCGCACCACCGGTAACGAGGGGCCGCGCGGCGGCGCCAAGCGCGAGTAGCGGCCGGGACGGGCGGGAGGAGCTTGTGGGCGCCGCGGCGGGGTGCGATACAGAGCGGCCATGCGCCGCGCCCTGCTCCTCGTCCTCGTCCCCGCCAGCCTCCTCTGCGCCGCCTGCTACCCGCGCGCCTCGGTGCCCGACACCGAGCGCGCGCTCGCCTCACGCGAGCTGGAGGGGCAGCGCCGCTCGACCAAGGTGGCGCTTCACGTCGGGCCGTTCTTCGGCGACGCGTCGAAGCTGCTCGCGTCGGACCAACCGTTCGAGGAGCTCGACCTCCTGCAGACCGCGGAGCAGGAGCCGATCACCCCGCCGCGCGCCGAGCGCATCCTGCCGCCCGGCACGCCGGTGCGCGTGGAGAAGATCGAGTTCCCCACCGGCTGGCTCATCGCGAAGCGGATCGTGATGACGCCCCGCTATCATCCGTGGGTGTACCTGTCCCTCGCCGGCGAGCCGCGCCCACTCGTGCTGGTGCTGCCACAGACGCTCGCCACCGCCGAGGACGTGCGGGTAGAGCTGGAGCGGACGCTCGGGACGGGCGACACCGCGGCCGCCTACCAGGCGCTGCCCGGCGCGCAGCGGTTGGCGGTGGCGAAGAAGCAGCTCGTGGAGGGGATGGCGCCGCAGGCGATCGAGATGGCCTGGGGCTATCCGGAGAAGAAGGTCATCGATCGCCCGGCGCGGACGGAGGCCTGGACCTGGCCGGGTGAGCGGCGGAAAGCCTTCCTCGAGAACGACAAGCTGCTGCGCTGGGAGCCGACGCGCTGAGCCACTTAGCGCCGGTCGCGCCCACCGCGGCTGTGGTCGCCGCCGCGACGGCCGCCATGGCGCTCGCGCTCGCGTCCCCCCCGCTCGCCGTGCGCCGCCGCCGGCGCGCCGCCGATCGAGACGCAGAAGACGTGGCCGGCCAGGAGCTGGCGCACGAGGTCCCCCTCGCCCGCGACCGGCACGCGAAAGAGCGTCGCAGCCTTGCCGATGTCGTCCAGTGTCTCGTGCGCGCCCGACCCACCCACGCAAGGGAGCGTCATGTGGTCGGCGGCCTCGATGGCGAGGTCGTTGGCGGGTCCCCGGCGGCGCGCGCACAACCCCTGCAGCGCGGCCAGCCCGTCCAGCGTGAAGATGAAGTCGCCGCTCGGCCGCTCGACGCTCTTGTCGTAGGGGTGCGCCGCCACCACCGCGCCTCCCATCGCGCGCACGCGCTGCACCACCTCGTGCACGGGCCAGGGCGTCGTACCGAACATCTGCGGCGGCGCGGGCACGCGGTCCGGCTCGGGGAAGTAGCACAGATAGTGACCGTGGTCGGTGACGAGCTCGACGCCACACAGCGCGACCACGCCCACCTCGCGCCCGGCCGCGTGGACCTCGGCCAGTCCCTCGAGCGTGTTGAGGTCGGTCACCACCACGCCGTCGAGGCCCGCCTCCTTGGCGCGGCGCACGATGTCTCGCGGCGCGAGCGTGCAGCCCGGCGAGTGATGGCTGTGGACGTGGACGTCGATGAGCATGGCGTGGCGGATTAGCACGCCGCGCGCGCGCTGGCCAGGGAGGGCGAGCCCCGGTCACGCCCCGGGCGCGGCCTCACGCCATGGCGATCCGCCGGCGCTCCAGCTCCTCCTCGGATGCGCGGATGAGGTAGCCCATGAGCATGAGGCTGGAGGTGTTCTCGAGCACCCGCTCGGGGTCGCGCGAGATGAGGCGGGCGCTGTAGGACAGGAAGAACTGCGCCAGCTCCTCGCCGGCCTCCCGCTGGATGAGCGCGTTCAGGACGGCGGAGTCCATGGTCCGGATGCGGTTGATGAACTCGACGGCGAAGCTCTTCTTCTCCGCAGGGAGTGCGGGGATGGTGACCGTTTGCATCTCGCCTCCGCTGCAGCCAGGCTGGTGAGACCGAATCTAGGCAGCCCCCGTGCCACGCCGCACCCCCCTGCCCCGCAGAGAGCGAGCTGCTCCTTTTCCCTTTGCGATTTCGGTGCTTGGCGGATCGATTCTTTGACAGCTCGAAAAACCACGTGCCATACTCGGGACCTTTCCTCCCGAGGGGTGAGGCGTGGACGGGACCGAGCAGGGGAGCGGCGTGCACTTCAGCGGGTTGAAGATCTTCTCGGCCACGAAGGCCAAAGAGCGCGAGGAGCTGGGCGAGCACGTCACCCGCTGGCTACGTTCCAACGCCGACCTGGAGGTGGTGGATCGCGTCGTCCGGCAGTCCTCCGACAACGAGTTCCATTGCCTCACCATCGTGCTCTTCTATCGTGAGAAGAGCGCCCCCTAGGGCTGAGAGACGCGCCGGCTGCCCTTGGCACCCCGCGCCAGGACATTCATGAAGCTCAAGCAGCGGCCGGAGGACTTCTCCGTCACCGAATCGTGGCGTTTCGATCCCGCTCCGCGGGGTGCGCACTACGTCTACCTGATGGACAAGCAGAAGCTCTCCACCTTCGAGGCGGTGGAGCGCATCTGCGCCCGGGCGGGCGTGCAGCCGTCCGAGGTCAGCTACTGCGGCCTCAAGGACAAGCAGGGCCGCACCACCCAGCTCGTGGCCGTCCACCGCAAGCCGGTGGAGATACAGGACCCGGACCTCCGGCTGAAGCCGCTCGGCCGCACGGCGGCCCCGCTCTCGGCCGCGAACACCACCTCGAACCGCTTCGCCGTGACGGTGCGCGACCTGTCCCCGGAGGACCTCGCGAAGCTCCCCGCCGCGGTGGCGGAGGTGCAGCGCATCGGGGTGGTGAATTACTTCGACTCGCAGCGCTTCGGATCGCTCAAGCACGGGCAGGGGTTCCTGGTGAAGGACCTCATGCGCGGCGACGCCGAGGCGGCGCTCCGGAACCACCTCGCCCGCCCGAGCGAGCTCGATCGTACCGACGACGGCCGCGTGAAGGGCTTCTGGAAGGAGCACTGGGGGGAGTGGCAGCTCAAGAACCCCTACCCCGGCGCCGAGCGCTATGCGCACGTGCTGCGGTGGCTGCGGCTCCACCCGAAGGACTATCTCGGCGCCTTCCTGCGCACCGAGCCCCGCTGGCGCGCCCTCCAGGTCTTCGCCTACCAGAGCTGGCTCTGGAACGAGGGGGTGAAGCAGTACCTGCGCGACGTGGTGGGCGTCGAGCGGCTGGCCTCGATCAAGTACCAGGCCGGCACCCTCCTCTTCCCGCGCGCGGTCGACCCGTCGCAGGCGCGGTTGCTGCGCGACCAGACCTTTCCGCTGCTCGGGCCGGCCTCGACCTTCGATGATCCGGTGGTGGAGAAGGCGGCGCTCTCGGTGCTGGGCCGCGAGGACATGACGCTCGCAAGCCTGGCCGTCCCCGGCGCCCCACAGATCCACTTCGATCACGAGGAGCGGCCGCTCCTCGTGGTGCCGGGGAAGCTGGTCGTGAGCGAGCCGTCCGACGACGAGCTCAACCGTGATCGCCTGCGGGTGAACGTCGCCTTCACCCTCCAGCCCGGCGCCTACGCCACCCTGGTCGTGAAGCGCCTCTTCTGGTGGACGCTCGAGCCGCGCGCGAAAGAGCCGAAGCCCGCCCCGAAGAAGCGGCCCACCGCCGAGCAGATCCACGAGCAGCGGCGCGAGACCGGGTTCCTCGCCAAGAAGCGCCAGAAGAAGGCGGCGCGGGCGCAGGCCAAGGCCGGCACGAAGCGCTGAGGAGCTCGCGGAAGCGGGCATTCGCGGCTAGGACGGGCGCGGATCCGCCCACTCCCAGACCAGCACGCGGTCGTGCACCTGGGTCTGGAGCCGGGCGACGACCTGCTCCACGTCCACGTCGGGCTGCAGATCGAGCGCAATGATCTTGGGGGGCATCGCCTCGTAGGTGCAGCCGAGCCCGAGCAGCTCGTCGAGGAACTTCTGGACCTCGGGGCGTTCGAGGTCCCATTCGAAGTCGAGGGCGACGCGGAGGGTGCGGTGACCGCTCTTCCGCTCGAGCGCGGCCAGCCGGGGCCTGTCCCCCACCTCCTCCGCTCGGACCACGTCGCCGTGCGAGAGGCCGTACGCGAAGAAGGGCGTGCTCTCGATGCGGAAGCGCTGCGAGCCGAGCGGCTCGGCCCACAGCCACTCGTCCTCCGGTCCCTCGCCGCCGCTCTCGCGCTCCAGTGACACGAGGAGGCGGACATACCCGCCCGGAGCCTCGCTGTCGGTCATTCGGCCTCCATCGCCTCCCACGCTTTCGAAGTTGCGGCGACGATCGACGCAGGACAGCGCCCGCCGGGGTCGAGGCAGGGCGAGCCTACCCCGACTGGCCTGCGGCGGTGGAGGGCTGGATGGGGATGGCGAAGGAGAAGGCGCTGCCGGCGCCCTCCTCGCTCTGCACCCAGATGCGCCCTCCGTGCCCTTCCACGATGGCGCGCGCGATGGCGAGCCCGAGGCCGGAGCCTGGATAAGGGGCGCGCCGGCCGCGGTACCAGCGCTCGAACAAGTGCGGCAGGTCCTCGGGCGGGATGCCCGGACCGGTGTCGGTGACGGTGAAGACCACCTCGGTGCCTTCGCAGCGGCTCGCGACCTTCACCTGTCCTCCCGCCGGCGTGACCTGCAGCGCGTTCGCGATCAGGTTCGACAGCACCTGGTGCAGGCGATCGCGGTCTGCCCGCAGCGGGAGCGGCGCGCCAGCCTCGAGAGCGAGGCCGATGGAGCGCTCCGCCGCGAGCGGCTGCAGCGCCTCGACCACCTCTCGCGCGATGCCGGAAGCGTCTTGATCCGCGACCGTCAGGGAGAGGCGGCCCGCCTCCATGCTGGCGACGTCGACGAGGTCGTGGATGAGCCGGCCCATGCGCTCGGCGGTGCGGCGCACCGTGTTGGCGGCGCGCCGCAGCTCCTCGCCGTGCGTGCCAGGGGGCGCGAGCCGCACCACCATCTGCGCGCCCATGTGGAGCGCGCCGAGCGGCGTCTTGAGATCGTGGGAGACGATGGCGAGCACCTCCTCGCGCACCCGGGTCGCTTCCTGCGCGGCGCGGTAGAGGCTGGCGTTCTCGATGGCGAGCGCGCAGCGCTGCGCGAGGGCCTCGGCCAGCGCCAGGTCGTCCAGACCGTAGCGACGCGGCCCTTCGCCGACGCCGAAGGCGATGGCCCCGAGAATGCGCTCGCCGACCGCGAGCGGCGCGCCGATGTACGAGCGCAGCCCGATGCGGCGCAGGATGTCCCGCCGCAGCGCCGCCACCTCGCCGGCGTCGCCATCGATGAAGTCGTCGAGGCCGATCTCGGTGATGAGCTCCGGCGCGCCCGTGCGCAGGACGCGGCCAACCCCGTGGGTGGCGGAGCGATCGATGGGGTAGCGCTCGAGGAGCTCGCGCGCGATGCCGGCGCGGGCGGGGTCGGCCGCCTCGGCGGCCACGCTGCGCGCCTGCCCGCCGGGTCCGACCACCACCACCAGCGCCCAGTCGCCCAGGAAGGGCACCGCCAGCCGGGCCACGCGCGAGAGCGTCTGCTGCCAGTCGATGGAGAGCGCGAGCTGCCGGCTCGCCTCGGCCAGGAAGCGCTCCGCGGCGAGGGTGCGGCGCACCCGCTCCTCGGAGCGGAGCCGAACCACCGCGGTACCGACGACGTTGGCGGCCGACTGCAGGAAGCTCACCTCGTCGGCCGTGAACGGACGGTTCGTACGTGCGTGCGCGCCCATCACCCCGAAGGGCCGGCCGCCGGGACCGGACGCCACCACCGGCGCCACCGCGCTCGAAACGACGCCCTGCTGGCGCAGGATCGGCGAGGCGAGCTCCGGCGCCCGGGAGAGATCGTCGACCGCCACCGGCTGCCGCGTCGTCAGGGCGCGAAAGGCGAGCGGCGCATCGCTGGGCCCGAAGTCCCGGCCGATGAGCGCGCGCTCCACCCCAGCCCCCTGGCGCAGGCGGAGGCTGTCACCGTCCGGCTGGAGCTCGAGCAGCGTCACCGCGTCACAGCGGAGCGCCTGCTTCACCGCCGAGAGCGTCTCTCCGAGCAGCGTGTCGAGATCGCTCTCCGCCAGCGCGCGCACCCCCAGCTCGGCCGCGATGCGCTGCTCGTCCGCCCGCGCCTCGGCGCGGCGGCGGCGGGCCTGGGTATGGAGGTAGGCCTCGCGCACGGCGCTGGCGCCCCACACCCCGAGCGCGGCGAAGCCCGCGAAGAACACGAGCCGGTGGACGGGGTCCGGCTCCTCGAGCCAGCGAGACACCTCGGAGCTCCCGACCTCGCTCCGGTACGCGGCCGCGCAGAGGGCGAGCGCGAGGAAGCCGGGCCCGGGGCCGCCGCGGAGGGAGGCGAGGAGCACGGCGGCGAACGAGAGCAGCACGCGGTAGTCCCGCAACTCGCTGCGGAAGAGATGGCTGGCCAGCACGGCGGCCAGCGCCAGCACCAGGGCGAGTCCGAAGCGATGGGCAGAGGAGGAGCCGGAGTGCCCGAGCAGAAGCCGCCAAGCCCGGCCGGCTGGGCCCGAGGCGTCGCCTTCACCCATGGCGCGCGCGCTACGCACTGACACCTCTCGATGACTGGAAGGACCTCAGCATACGCTCGGAGCGAAACCGGCTCCACGGACCAGGAGGCGCGACGCGCCGCGTCCAGTCCACGCCCCGCGGAGGCGCTACTTTCGTGGACCGATCCGCTCGGCGAGGGCATCGGCGAGCCCGGCGCCGGTGGCGCGCTCCGGCTGCAGCGCACCGGCGAAACCGGCCGCAGCGAGCTCGGCGGCGGTGGTGGGGCCGATGGCGGCGAGGGTCACCCCGGCCAGGAGACCCACGCGGGCTCGCAGCGCGGCGACCACGCTTCGCACCGCCGATGGCGACGCGAACGCGACAGCGTCGAGGCCACCGGCGGCCAGGGCCTCGACGAGCGGCGCGAGCGCGACGGGAGATGCGGGGACGGTGCGATACGCGGGCGGAGCGATCACCTCTGCGCCCGCCTGGGTGAGCCCGGCGAGGAGCTCGGGCCGGCCTTCCTCCGCGCGTGGCACGAGCACGCGCCGGCCGCGCACGTCCGGCGCGAGCGCGGCCGCCAGCGCCTCGCCGCGCGCTTCGGGTGGGATGAGATCGGGCGCCCGCACGAGCCGGGTCAGCCGTCGGGCGGTGGCGGCGCCCACCACCGCCAGCCGCGGCCGAGCCAGGGCGGCCAGGGCGACGCCGAGCTCGGCGGCGCGGGCCACGGTGCACTCGACGGCATTGGCGCACTCGACGGCATTGGCGCTCGCGAACGCGATCCAGTCGATGCCGTCGAGTGCGCGGAGCGCCTCGTCGAGCGGGGCGTACGAGCTCGGCGGACCGAGCGCGATGGCGGGCGACTCCAGCACCTCGGCCCCGAGCTCGCGCAGGCGAGCCGACAGGGCATCGTCGCCGCCCGCCCCGCGGGTGACGGCGACGCGGCGGCCGGCCAGCGAGAGGCTCATCGATCGCGATCCCCCTCTCTCCCACCGCGGGAAAGGGAGGCTTGCCTCCCGCAAGGGGTGAGGGCTGGGGTGAGGGGCCGCACGTCAGTGCGGGACCGGCTCGGCGGCGGTCTCGAGCTCCTTCAGAATCTCGCCGGCGCCCTTGTCGAGCAGCTCCTCTCCGAGCGCCTCGCCCAAGGCGCGCGCCTCGCCGACCGGGCCGCTCCGCTCACCGCGCACGATCCGCGCCCCGTCGAGCGAGGCCACCAGCGCGCGCAGGGAGACGCGGCCACCCTGAACCGTGGCGTGCGCCGCGATGGGCACCTGGCACCCGCCCTCCAGCCGGCGCAGAAGCCCGCGCTCGGCCTCCACCCGGTGACGCGTGTCGGGGTCGTCGAGCGGCGCCAGCCGGGCCAGCGTGGCGCGATCGTCAGCGCGCGCCTCGAGCGCGAGCGCGCCCTGTGCCACCGCTGGCAGCATCTCCTCGGGTGAGAACACCTGCGTCGCGTGCTCGGCGAGGCCGAGCCGGCGCAGGCCGGCATAGGCGAGCACCACCGCGTCGAGGCCCTCGGACGCCTTGCGCAGCCGCGTCTCGACATTCCCGCGCACCATCTCGATCTGGAGATCGGGCCGGAGCGCCTTGAGCTGCGCCGCACGGCGCAGGCTGGAGGTGCCCACCTTGGCCCCCTTCGGGAGCGCGCTCCAGACCTTGTGCCGCGGCGAGCAGAGCGCGTCGCGCGGGTCTTCGCGGACCGGAACCGCGCCCACCACCAGGCCGTCGGCCAGCATGGCCGGCAGGTCCTTCATGGAGTGGACGGCGATCTCGGCGTCGCGGGCCAGGAGGGCGTCCTCGATCTCCTTCACGAAGAGCCCCTTCCCGCCCACCCGGGCCAGGGCCACGTCCAGGATCTTGTCACCCTTGGTGACGAGCTCGTGCAGGTGGATCTCGAGGCCGGGTTCGCGGGCCCGGAGCAGGTCGGCCACGTGGTTGGCCTGCCACTTGGCGAGCGGGCTGCGGCGGGTGGCGATGCGAATCATCTCTTCTCCGAGAGTGCGACGACGTTGACGGCGGCCGGAGTGGCCGCGGCGGGACGGGCCGGAGGCTGCTCCTGCTCGCCCCCGATCCCGAAGAGCTCGGCGGCGGCGCCGGGCAGCGCGCTGTCGCCGGAGGAGGCTGCCTCCTTGAGGCGGGCGGTGGGACCGTGGAGGAGCTTGTTCACGATGGCGCGGGCCATCGCCTCCACGCTCTTGCGGCCCTGCTCGTCGAGCCTGCTGCCCACCCGGGCCAGCGTACGCTCCGCCTCGGCGACCGCGATCTCTTCCGCCCGCCGGCGCAGCGCGGCGAGCACGGGCAGGGCGGCGCGCGCCTCGCGCTCGGCCGAGAAGGCCATCACCTCCGCCTCGACGATGGCCTCGGCACGCAGCGCCGAGTCGGCGCGCGCGCTCTTCGTGGCGTGGACCACCCGCTGCAGGTCGTCCATGTCGTAGGCGTAGACGTTGGAGAGGTCGGCGCAGCGCGGATCGACGTTCCGCGGCACGGCAAGGTCGATGAAGCAGAGTGAGCGCTGTCGGCGCGCCTTCATGGTGCCGTGCACGCCCTCGGCGGTGACGACGTAGCTCGGCGCGCCGGTGGAGACGATGACCACGTCGGCCTCGACGAGGAGCTCGGCCAGCTCGGACCAGTCGCGCGGGTGGCCCCCGGTCTGCTGCGCCAGGGCCACGGCCCGCTCGCGCGAGCGGTTCGTGACGAGCACCTTGTCTGCGCCCAGCGAGGCGAGCGCCTTGGCCGAGAGCGCCCCCATCTTGCCGGCGCCGACGAGAAGGATGGCGCGGCCCTGCAGGTCGCCGAAGATCTTCGCCACCAGCTCGACCGCCACCTGCGAGACGGAGCTCGCGCCGCGGCCGATGTCGGTCTCGGTGCGGACGCGCTTGGCGGTCGCGAAGGCGCGATTGCACAGGCGGGAGATGAACGAGCCCGCCACCTGCGCCGCGCTGGCGAGGCCATACGCCTCCTTCACCTGCCCCAGGATCTGCTGCTCGCCCAGCACCATCGAGTCGAGGCTGGCGGCCACGCGGAACAGGTGGCGCACCGCATGCGAGCCGCAGTGCTCGTACAGGTGGCCGTCGGCGTCGGCGGCGCGGTCGAGGAAGAAGCGACGGGCGGGCTCGGCCTGATCGGCCAACACGTACACTTCCACCCGGTTGCAGGTGGAGATGACCATCGCCTCCTTGACCCCCGGGGTGGCGCGCAGGCCGCCCAGCGCGTCCTTGAGCGCCTCGCCCGAGAGCGCCACCTGCTCGCGCACCGCGATGGGCGCCGAGTGGTGGGACAGGCCGACGAGGAACACCTCGCTCACTGGAAGCTTCCTCCGTGGCGGGTCACGTTCGGCACCGCGCCCAAGGCGATCATCGAGCCCAGCACGAGCGCGAAGCCGGCCAGCGTGAGGAGCGCATACCGCCGGCCATGCACGCCCACGTGGCGGAGCTGCACCATGGCCCCGTAGAGGAGCCACACGGCGAAGAAGGCGATCTGCTGGGGGTCCCAGGTCCAGAAGCTGCCCCATGCGTTCTTCGCCACCAGCGAGCCGGTCACGAGGCCGACCGAGAACACCGCGAACCCGATGCGGACGAGCCGCTGGTTGAGACGGTCGAGCGTGTCGAGCGACGGCAGCCGCGAGAAGAGCGCCCCGAAGTTCTTCCCCTTCACCTCGCGCTCCTGGAGCAGGTACATGAGCGCTACGCCGAAGGCGATGGCGAAGAGGGCCACCCCGCCGGTGGCGGTCGCGACGTGCACCTTCAGGGAGGGGAGCCGCACCACGGACGGGATCGTCCCACGGGTCTCCGGCCCGAGCCCGAACACGCCCGGGATGACGGACATGAGGACGAGCGGCATGACGAAGGCGCCCACCGACGGGATGGGCCAGAGGCGCTGCAGGAGCAGAAAAGCGCCTGCCGCGAGCCACCCCAGCATCCCGAAGCCGCCGCGCAGGTTGAAGAACTCGGTGCCGCCGAACTCCTTGCAGGCAAGGCCGATGGAGGATGCGTGGACGACGAAGCCGACCGCGACCAGAGCGAAGCCGGCCGTGGCGGCCCGGCGGTGTCGCGGCCGGGCGAAGAAGAGCACGTAGGCCGTCGCCCCGGCTGCGTAAAGCAAGGCGGCGAGCCTCAGGACGTTGATGCTCATGCGCGTGCCTCTCCTCGACGAAACGGCCGACGGCCTTACGCCAGCCACCCCGGCTGACGAGATTCTCTACCAGAAAACGCGCCGGGGCCTCGGCCTCGGCCCGCTTCCTCTCGACCTCGCCTTCACCTCACTTCGCACCGGGCAGCGCGCCCTTGCCGGGAGCCTCGGCGGCAGCCGCCACGGCCTTCGCTTCAGCGAGGAAGCCAGGCTGCACTTCGTAGCCTACCTCCCCCAGCAGGACAGACGCACCGAGGAGCTCGGCTCCGAGCGACCGGAGCTGCGCCTCCGTCTTCACCTTGCCAACCAGCCGGTGCGGATCCACTTCCGCGCCGATCAGCTTCAGGAACCGGGTGGCCGGCTCGAGCGCATAGCTCCGGCCTCTGCCAGCCCCCTCCAGGAGCAGCATGACATCCCCTTGGAAGCCGATCTTCCGTTGCTCCGCCCACGCGTCGAGCATCGCTTGGCTGACGAAGAGGAGACCTGCCATCACCCGTCCCGGAGGTGCAACACACACCCACCTGCGGCCAAACGCCGCGTAGAAACAAGATCTTAGCACGCCCGCCGCGCCGCTTGCCACCCCGCCGCGCGTCCGTTAAACAAGAGCATGGCATCCAGCGACGTGATCACCCTCGAGGACGGCACCTTCGAGCAGGAAGTGTTGAAGAGCGACACCCCCGTCCTCGTCGACTTCTGGGCGACGTGGTGCGGCCCCTGCAAGGCGATAGCCCCGGCCGTCGACGAGCTGGCCAAAGAGTACAAGGGCAAGCTCAAGGTCGCGAAGCTCGACATCGACAGCCATCAGCAGGTCCCGCAGAAGTACGGCATCCGGTCCATCCCCACCCTGCTCGTCTTCAAGGGTGGCCGCGTGGTCGACACCATCGTCGGCGCGGTGCCGAAGTCGAAGCTGGTCGATGCGGTGAAAAAGGTCGTCTGATCCGGCCGAGCGTCCGCCTCCCTTTCCTTCTCAGCCTGGCGGCGCCCCCCTCAATGCGAGCAGAGCTGCGGCTTCGCTGCCGCGATCAGCGCATCCACCCACTCGATGACGGCGTTCACGCGGGGGGTGCGGCGGAGATCGCCGTGCACGAGCAGCCATAGCTCGTGGAACATCGGTTCCGCGCCCTCGAGCGCTACGAGTGAGGGCTGGCGCTCGGCGACGAAGCAGGGCAGGAGCGCGACGCCGACCCCGAGACGCGCCGCTGCCACCAGCGAGGCAGTGCTGTTGCACCGGAACACCACCCGCCGGTCGGGGGCGGCCTTCGCGAGCCAGCGCTCCTGCGGCGTTCCCGAGAGCGACTCGTCGAAGCCGATGAAATCGTCGGCGGCGAGGTCCACCGCGCCGCGGCGCGCTGGCGCACTCCCCTCGCCCGCGTAGAGACGGTGGGCGACCTCGGCCAGCTTGCGCGTCACGAGCCCGAGTCCCGCGTTGACCGGCCGGCCCATGCGCAGCGCGAGGTCGGCCTCACGGCGGGTGAGGTCGAAGGAGCGCTGGTCCGCCGAGACCTCCAGCACGATGCCGGGGTGCTTCTCCCGCAGGCTAGGGAGCGCCGGCACGACGAGCCAGCTCGCGAGGTGCGTGGTGGTGGTGAGCCGCACCGTGCCGGCGACGGCGCGATCCTGCGCGTCGGCATGCCTCGCCAGCGCGAGCACGTCCTGCTCCACCCGCGAGGCCAGCTCCGACAGCTCCTGCCCGGCGGCGGTGCAGCTCCAGCCCTGCGGCCCACGCTCGAACAGCGCCACGCCCAGCTCCTCCTCGAGTGCCACCACCCGCCGCGCCACGGTGTTGCGATCGACCGACAGCCGCTGCGCCGCGCGCGCATGGCTGCCGGTCCGCACCAGCTCGAGGAAGAAGCGCAGGTGGCCCCAGTCCAGCGCGCGCGCGCGATCTTGCGCCCCTGGCGCGCTCGCCTGCGCCTTCAATCGGCTCCTCGCCATCGGTAGCTCCTTTCAGTCAGGTCGAGCGTGGACGCGAGACCATCCCGCGAAAGGAGACTCGATGTCATCGTCATCCGTGGGCTACTCCGCAGCACCCTGGCGGGGCGCCGCCACAGCAGCGCGCGGGCAGATGCGCAGCTCCGCCCCGGTGACGCAGCCGCGTTTCGGACGCGGCCCCGTGAGCGTCCTGCCAGGAGCCACGGCGATCCTCGTGCTGTGGGTCGCCCTCTGGAGTTTCTTCATCCTGGGCGTGGCAGCCCCTGCGGCGCAGCTGCACCGGGCGAGCGCGACTGCCGGCCAGCCGGTCACAGCGGTGGCGAAGGCGGAGCCGCAGGGCGACCGGGGGCGGTGAAACGGGCTGCGACCGCGACCCCGACCGCGACGAGAGAGTAGCGGCACCGTGGCGGCACGCTCCGCGCCGGGGTGCGCGAAGGGTGTATTGCGGAGCGCCGCCCTTGGGTTCAATCGATCGCCGGGACGCGCCACGAGTGAAGTGGCGCGCGGTGAGGACTGAACGAAGATCCGCGCCGCGCAGCGGTGCGGATCAAGATTCCGCAGCCGCGCAATTACGAACCGCGGATGCGCGTCCCGGCCGTGTGGGCCACGGGCGGCGCGGAGCACGACGCCCGCAGCGTGCCCCGGCGCGGAGTGGGCGATGGGAGCGTTGCCCCCTCACCCCGCCCTCTCCCCCGCTGGGGGAGAGGGAAAAGGCTCGACTGCGACTCCGAACTCGATCGCAACCGCGAGGGAGTTCGAGAAGCCTGCGCGGCCTTGCTAGTTTCAGTTCACGAATCGCCGCATGGCGACGTTGTTGAGGAGCCCGATGCCGATGAGGAAAGCCAGCACCGACGAGCCACCGTAGCTCATGAGCGGCAGGGTCACGCCGACGACGGGAATGACGCCCGTCACCATGCCCATGTTGATGAAGGCGTGCCAGAAGAGCATGGCCGTCACCCCCACCGCCAAGAAGTGCCCGAAGCGATCTCGGGCATTGCCGGCGATGCCGAGCGCCGAGACGATCACCGCGTAGTAGAGCGCGAGGAGCAGGAGGCAGCCCACGAAGCCATGCTCCTCCGCCCATACCGAGAAGATGAAGTCGGTGTGCTGCTCCGGCAGGAACGAGAGCAGGGTCTGCGTGCCCTGTCCCCAGCCCTTGCCGAGCCCCTGCCCCGAGCCGACCGCGATCATGGACTGCGAGGCGTGATAGCCCGCCCCGAGCACGTCGCCCTCCGGGTCGAGAAAGGTCTCGACGCGCTTTTTCTGGTACGGCTTCAGGTGCGGGTACGCGATGACGGCGCCCGCCACCACCACCACCACCACCGCCACCAGCGTCTTCCAGCGCACCTTGGCGAAGAGGATCATGGTCGCACCGACCGCCACCACGATGAGCGCGGTGCCGAGGTCGGGCTGCTTGAGGACCAGCACCGCCGGTACGAGGGTGATGAGCCCCGGCACGATCAGGCCGAGGAGCCCGTAGCCGTCCTTCCGCTTCCCGGCGTCCATGTGGAACCAGCGCGCCAGCGCCAGCGCCACCGCGATCTTCGCCAGCTCGGAAGGCTGCAGGTTCACCGGTCCGAGGGTGAGCCAGCGGCGCGCGCCCATGACGACGCGCCCCTTCAGCGCGGTCGCGACCAGCAGCAGGAGGACGAGCGCGTAGAACACGTAGGCGCCTCGCATGAAGCGCCGGTAGTCCACGAGTCCGATGGTGAGCGCGACGGCAGCCCCGACCCCCATCCAGGAGAGCTGCGACATCCAGACCGGCGTGTGCGCGCTGCGAGAGGCCGAGGCGAGGTTCCACACGCCGATGGCGGCGATGCCGACCACCAGCAGCGCGACGTGCCAGGGATAGTGCGCGAAGTCGCGGCGCTGGGAGTGCAGCCCCGCGCGCTGGAGCGACATGTCAAGCGCCACGATGCTCTCCTTCCAGCGCGGCCGGGACGACGGCAGGCGTGTCGGAGGCGGGATGCACCGGGTGTCGCTCGCCCGGCACCTGGAGGCCCGGAGGCGGCGGTGGGCCGAGCGGGACGCCCGCGCGTTCCATCGCGTCCTGGCGCTTCAACTGGAAGTAGTAGCGGATGACCGCCGCCGCGGTGGGCGCCGCGTTCGAGGCCCCGAAGCCGGAGTGCTCGTTCAGCACCACCACCACGATCTCCGGATCTTCCGCCGGCGCGAAGGAAGCGAACCAGGCGTGGTCGCGCTCGAAGTAGCTCACCTGCGCAGCCTTGAGCCGCTTCGCGCCGAGCTTCACCACCTGGGCGGTGCCGGTCTTGCCGGCCGCCACGAGCGGCTTTCCGTCGATCAGGAAGTCCTTGAGGCGCGTGCCGTAGCCCGTGCCGAAGGGCTGATTGACCGCCGCCTCGAGGCCCTTCAGCACCTGCTCGCGCGTCTCCTTCTTGATGGGGATCTGCTGCTTCACGGCCGGCCCGAACTCCTGGATCGTCTCGCCGCTCGGATCCTCGATGCGCTGCACCACCTGCGGCCTCCACACCTTGCTGGTGGCGAGCGCACCGTACAGCACGAGCTGCTGCATGGGCGTCACGTTCACGTCGCCCTGACCGATGGCGATGTTGAGCGACATGCCGTGCTGGTAGCCGCCCGCGAGTCGGCGGTCGTGCCAGGCCTCGTCTGGCATGACCCCCGGGATCTCGCCTGCCAGATCGAACCCGGTCGGGCTGCCGAGGCCGAGCAGGTGTCCCCACTTGGCGATGGCGTCGGTGCCGAGGCGATCGCCGAGCGCATAATAGAAGACGTCGCAGGAGGCGCCGAGCGCGTGCTCGAGGTCCACGTTGCCGTGGCCGGTCTCCTTGTCGCAGCGCCAGCGGTGCCGGCCGAGCGAGTAGTGGCCCGGGCAGAAGATGGTCCCTCCCGGCTTGAGCGCGCCCTCTTCCAGCGCCGCGATGGAGGTCACCACCTTGAACGTCGAGCCGGGGTGGTAGTGCTCCTGGATGGCGCGGAAGAGCTCGGGACGCAGTGGATCGTCCCGGATGGCCTTCAGCTCGGCGCGGCTGATGCGGCCCGCGAGCATGTTGGGATCGGGCGAAGGCCGGTCGACGATCGCGAGCAGGAACCCGGTCTTCGCGTCCATGGCGAGGACCGAGCCGGCCGTGGCGGGGAAGAACTTCTCGGCGAACTCTTGCAGGCGCCAGTCGAGCGACAACACCAGGTTCTGGCCCGGCCGGGACGGCTGGAAGCGCTGGTCTTCGGGGATGAGCTCCTCGAGGTCGCCGCCCTTGGCGTTGCCCTTCGCGTCCACCACCACCCGGCGGCGACCGTCGACGCCGCGCAGGCGCTGCTCCCAGCGGCGCTCCAGCCCGCGGCGGCCGACGTAGTCGCCGAGCTGGTAGAGGAGCTCGCCCTCCCCTCGCTCCTCGATCTCGGCGTTGGCCTTCTTGAGCTCGTCGGCGCCGATCTCGTTCATGTAGCCGAAGAGGTGGCCGGCCCACGCGCCGTAACGGTAGCTCCGGTGCGGGGCGGGGATGACGTCCACGCCGGAGAGCGCCCCCGGGACGCGGTTCGCCTCGACGATGTCGAGCTCCTCCCGCGCGATGTCGACCTTGACCGTGAACGGGCGGAAGCGCTCCAGGCCGCGCGAGGCGCGCAGCCGATCGGTGGCGCGGTCGCGCTCCTCGTCGGAGAGCGAGAGCAGCGTACCGAGCTCGGCCAGGACGTCGGGGCACTGCTTCCCGCAGAAGTACGGGGTGAGCGTGACGTCGTAGGAGGGGCGCGAGTCGACGAGCACGCGGTGGTTGCGATCGAGGATGAAGCCGCGGTCGGCGGGGACGCGCAGCTCCTTCACGAAGTTCTCGTCGGCGCGCTCCTTGTACTCGTCGCCACGGAGCACCTGGAGCTGGTACAGGCGCACGGTGAGGACGAGGAAGGCCACCGAGACCACCACGGTCATGAGGGCGGTCCTGGGCCGGAGCTCGTTCTGCGCCGTGCCGGGCGCGGAGGCGGTGGGGACGCGGAGCATGTCGGATCAGGGCCTACCCGCGCGGCAGGCCGGGGCGCTCACCGAACACCCGGCGGGCGCGCCTGATTCTCCCCCGGCCTCGTTCATCGCAGCAGCCCCGGCTCCTCGCGCGCGAAGAGCCCGTCGATCCGGCGCATCCCGAGCAGGATGAGCGGCGAGAGCGCGCCGGTGAGGAGCGCCTCGACCGCCATCCGGCCCAGCAGCGCGAAGCCGGGCGCGCTCTCGGAGGGTGAGACGGCGCGGGTGAGGACGAGCGCCCCCACCCCGCAGAAGAAGGTCCCCACGCCGCAGAGGATTGCGAAGCCGGTCTTGCCGTGGATGGAGAGCGCGGCCACCGCCAGGCGGCTGACGAGGAAGAGCGCTACGGCGAGGAAGGTCATGAGGCCCTTCGGTCCTCCCGCCATCAGGTCCAGCACGTAGCCGACCGCCGCCGCGCCCAGCGCACCGTCCACGTTGCCCGCGTGCAGCGCCAGGTACACGACGATGGGCAGCGTGAGCGCGAGCGAGAAGGCCCCGCCGCCCACGTAGCGCAGGAGCGCCGCCTGGACGGCCACCAGGACCAAGGCGGCCACGAAGGCGATGACCGTTCTCACGGCTTCGTCCCCATCGCCGCGACACCGGAGGGGACGGTCGCCTGGGGCTCCTCGCCGCCGCTCCCGCCGGCCGAGGTCATGATCAGCACTTCCTCCAGCTTCGTCATGTCGACGACGGGCGCCACGTCGGCGCGCTGGTAGAGGCCTTGTCCGCTGCGCTTCAGCCCCGAGAGCCGGCCCACCGGCAGCCCGCGCGGAAAGACGCCGTCCGTGCCGGAGGTGACGAGCAGATCGCCCTCCTGCATGTCGTCGGAGCGGAGCGCGTACTCGAGCCGGCACAGGTCGGGGGAGCCCGTGCCGCGGACGTTGGCGCGGGCGCGTGATCGGTCGACTCGCACCGCGATGGAGCTGTTGCGGTCCGAGAGGAGCAGGACGTCGGCCGTACCGCCAGTGACGTCGTGGACGCGCCCCACCACCCCTTGGGCCACCACCACCGGCATCATCGGCGCGAGGCCATCGCGGGCGCCGCGATCGAGGGTGACGAGCTGGAGGCCCTTGGGATCGAGCCGCACGCCGATGACGCGCGCGCCGACCACCTGCCGGTCGGCCGACTCCTGCGCGAAGGAGAGCAGTCGACGGAGCCGCTCGTTCTCCTCGCGGGTCCGGGCGAGCTCGAGCTGGTCGAGCCGCAGGACGTCGAGCTCGTGCTGCAAAGCGACCGCCCGCTCGTGCGCGTGCCGTAGCGCGACGTATCCGGTCCAGCCATTCATACCGCCGGTGACGGCCCAGCCGATGGCCTTCTCGATGGGGCCGGTCAAGAACATGATGACCCGATCGAGGCGTGACCGCTCGCTCGGATGCTTGGCGTGCGCGAAGTAAACGCCCAGCGGCAGGACGAGCAGGAGGGCGATGAGGATGAGCTCGCGGTAGCGCTTCAGCAGTCCGACCACACCGTCTCCCGGCAGGGACCGCCCGCCCCCCGCAGTTCCAAAAACCCTTGCATTTTAGCCTATCTCGGCTAGGGTGCAACCCTCTCAAAGCGGCCGCTGGCCACGGCGTCGCCGCCTTCAACAATCCGGAGCGCCGTTCCATGCTCGACACCCTGAGGGCGAACTCCCGCAGCGTCCTCACCTACGTCCTTTTCGGCATCATCATCATCGTCTTCGTCATCTCGTTCGGGCCTGGCTCGAAGGGGTGTAGCGGAGGCGTCGGGCCCTCGGAGAGCTGGGCCGCCAAGATCAACGGCGCGACCGTGCCCCCGGCCGATTTCGACCAACAGTACGGGCAGCTGCTGCGCATGTACCACCAGCAGGGCTCCCCCGAGCTGAACATCCTCCTCCAGGCGCAGCTGCGCCGGATGGCGATGGACCAGCTCGTCCAGCGCGAGCTGGTGGAGCAGGAGGCCAAGAAGCAGGGCCTCGTGGTGACCGACGATGACGTGGCGGCGGCCATCAAGGCCGAGCCTGCCTTCCAGGGTGACGGCCGCTTCGACATGGAGCTCTACAAGCGCACCGTCACGAACGCCTACGGGTCGCCGGGCAAGTTCGAGGACCGGATGCGCGGCGACCTCGCGTTCCGGAAGATGATCGCGCTCGTGCGCCAGACGGCCAAGGTCACCGAGGACGAGGTGAAGGACGCCTGGATGGCGGACAACGACAGGCTCGCCCTCGAGTACGCGCGCTTCCCGCTGGGGGTGGCGCGCATGGAGGTGAAGGTCTCGGACGCGCAGGTGAAGGTGTTCGCCGCCGCCCAGTCGCCGCGCCTCGAGCAGTACTTCAAGGAACACCAGGCGCGCTTCGACCGGCCGCAGCGCATGCGCGCCCGGCACGTGCTGGTGCAGGTCGCAGAGGAGGCGCCCGCGGCGCAGCAGGACGCCGCCCGGCACAAGATCGAGGCGGCGCTGGAGCGCATCCAGAAGGGTGAGGACTTCGCCAAGGTGGCGGCCGAGGTCTCGGACGATCCCGGCTCGAAGGCAAGGGGCGGCGACCTCGGCTTCTTCGGCCCCGGCGTCATGGCGAAGGACTTCGAGGAGGCGACCGCCAAGCTCAAGCCGGGCGAGGTGTCGCCGCCCGTGAAGACGGGTTTCGGCTGGCACGTCATCAAGCTGGAGGAGATCCAGCCCGCGAAGAAGCTGTCGCTCGACGACGCGCGTCCGGAGATCGCGCGCGAGCTCCTCGAGGCGGAGCAGGCGAAGGCGATCGCCACCCAGCGCGCGGAGGAGGCACTCCGCAAGCTCCAGGCCGGCAAGAGCTTCGCCGAAGTGCTTCCGCCGCCAGCCGAGGCGAAGTCGAAGAAGCCGGCCCCAACCCCGGTCAAGCTCGGCGGGCAGCCGGTGGTGGCCGAGGAGACCGGCTCGTTCACCGCCGCGAGCGCACCCAACGTGCCGAAGCTCGGCCCGGCCCCCGAGCTCCTCGCCGACGCCGTCCGCGCGAGCACAGGACAGGTGCTGGCGAAGGTCTACCCGCTCGCCGCCGGCGAAGTGCTGGTGGTGGCGCGGGTGAAGGAGCGCCAGCGGCCCGACCCGGCCAAGTTCGCGGATCGCAAGGGGGACGTCGAGACGCGGCTCCGCATGCGCCGCGAGTCCGAGCTGGAGCGCGGCTGGGTCGATGCGCTGCGAAAGAGGTCCAAGGTCCAGACCAACGAGGCGTTCGTGCAGGGTGCCGCCCGCCGCGGCCCCTCGCAGCTCGAGGACTGAGAGCGTGTGAAGAGATCCCCTCACACGCTCTGAACTCGACGCAGATGGACCTCACGCTCGCCTCCCAGAGCCCGCGCCGGCGCGAGCTCCTGGCGCAGCTCGGGCTCACCTTCGAGGTGCGCCCGGCCCAGGCCGACGAGACACCGCATCCGGCCGAGGAGGCCCGCGCCTACGTCCTGCGGGTGGCACAGGCGAAGGCGCGCGCGGTCGAGGCGTCCGGGGTCGTGCTCGGCGCCGACACTGCAGTGGTGCTCGACGGCCGAATCCTCGGCAAGCCAGCCGACGCCCCCGAAGCGGCCGCCATGCTGCGCGCCCTCTCCGGGCGCGGCCATCAGGTCTTGACCGCCGTCTGCGCCCGCGGCGCAGGCCGGCAGGAGTCGATCATCGTGACGAGTGTGGTCGAGCTGGCGCCCCTCTCCGAACGGCAGATCGCCTGGTACGTCGCGAGCGGCGAGCCGTTCGACAAGGCGGGTGGCTACGCCGTGCAAGGACTCGCCGGCGCCTTCGTGTCCGCCGTCCGGGGGAGCGTCTCGAACGTGGTGGGGCTGCCCCTCGCCGAGACGATCGCGCTCCTGGAGCGCTTCGGGATCCGGCCCCCGTGGGAGCTCGAAGGGTGACGGACGTCGCGGTCAACCTGGCGCGCCTGCGCACGAACGTGCCGGCCGGCGTGACGCTCGTCGCGGTGTCGAAGACCCAGCCCGCCTCCGCGGTGCGCGCCGCCTACGCGGCCGGGCAGCGCCACTTCGGCGAGAACTACGCCCAGG
>WNGL01006650.1_pt1 | contig 22946 bp, 15 predicted proteins | sample 5400591 | NCBI WGS metagenome assembly WNGL01 (sample SAMN13153377, study PRJNA577476) | soil metagenome | isolation source: 80 cm soil or saprolite under Garry oak tree replicate 1 | place: USA:California | collected 2016-06-15 | reverse complement strand
GAACTTCTTTCGCGGGAAGGCGGTGAAGAATCGCGTCACCAAGGCGATGCTGCAGCGGATGACCTGAGCCGTGAAGACGAGCTTCTCAACTCTGGCTTGCCCCACCTGGACGCTGCCTCAGGTGATCGAGATTGCGGTCAGTTCAGGCTATGACGGAGTCGAGTTACGTTTTCTGGAAGGGGAAGACTCACTCTGGAGGTTGCCCGCTTTTCAAGGTTCGGCACTGACTGCGGCGAAACGAATGATCTCGGATAACGGGCTGACTGTTACGTGTGTGGGTACGAGCTGCCGCTTCCACTCGCCCGATCGGAGTGAAAGGGAGCGATGGGTCGAAGAAGGGAAGCGCATGGCAGAGTTGGCAGCGGCTTTGGGTTCGCCGGGCATTCGGGTTTTCGGAGACAAGATACAGCCGGGCGCGGACCGCTATTCCACTCGCGACTGGATCACCGAGGGCGTTCGACGTCTTGCAGGAGAGACGAAAGATACTGGCGTCGAGGTCTGGCTGGAGACCCACGGAGACTTTGCATCCTCAACGGAAACCATGCAAATCGTCGCGCAGGCGGAGTCCACAAACGTTGGGGTGGTATGGGACCCTGCGAATTGTTTCACGGACGGCAAAGAAGATCCGCTTGACTCCGCTCATGCGTTTGGAACTGCGCTTCGGCATGTGCACTTGAGAGATTTGACCTGTCATAACGGCGCGTGGGAACCAGTGACGACCGGATCGGGAAAATTTCCCTTGCGCGAAATTCTGGCAAACCTGAAAGAAATTGGTTACGAGCGCTTCGTGTCATTCGAATGGGAAAAGAAGTGGCGACCGGAACTTGCCGAACCTGAAGTCGCGATTCCGCAGTTTGCAGGATGGTTTCGACAGAACTGATGGTTGGAATGGAAATCTCGACTGAGCAGCTACGGCTTATGAACGCTGCTGACCTTACTGCAGCTGTCGAACTTTCAAGCGCGGCAAGATGGAACCAGACGGCAGATGACTGGCAAATGCTAATGGCGCTTGAGCCGCTTAACTGCCTCGCAATTGAGGCCGATGGCCAACTCGTTTCGACCACAACTCTGCTGTGTTATTCGCAGCGGCTTGCGTGGATTGGCATGGTCCTGACCAGCGCAAGTTATCGCCGACGTGGTTTCGCACGCCGTCTTCTGACTACCGCACTGGATCGTGCTGACTCGTTGGGAATCGAAACCGTCAAATTAGATGCAACCGAGCAGGGCCGGCCTCTGTACGAAACGTTCGGCTTTCAGATGGAGCAGGCAGTCGAGAGATGGTCTCGGCCGCGCTCTGCACAATCGCACCCCTTGGAGGCGCAGAGATCCTCGCATTTTTCCACGCTCTCGCCACACATGCGCGAGTTGGACCTTCAGGCTTTCGGCACAGATCGTTCAAACATTCTGCAGGCGCTAGCCCAGCGAAGCACACTGGAATTAACGTCCAACGCTTTCTTGTTATCCAGACCTGGGCACACGACGCAGTATCTCGGACCCTGCATAGCTGATGAGCCCGCGGCGGCGAGAGAGATCATCGTCGAAATGATCAACGCTTCTGCTCACACTTCTTGGTCATGGGATTTGCTGCCTGCAAACAACGAGGCAGTCGCGCTTGCCACAGAATTGGGCTTCACGCGGCAGCGGTGCTTGACCCGCATGGCACGCGGCACGGCTCTACGCGGGCGCGAGGAGATGGTTTTCGCTATCGCAGGATTCGAGCTCGGATGACAAGCATCAGGACAGTGGCGGAATTAGAAGACCGGCTATCGCGTCCGACCGCGGTTGATGTGTCTGCCATGGCAGAACTCGACGGTGATCTGCTGATCCTGGGGGCAGGCGGCAAGATGGGTCCGAGCCTGGCTGCCCTGGCGCGCAGAGCCGCGGATCAGGCCAAAATTAAGAAACGAATCATCGCCGCTTCTCGTTTCCCCGACGACAACCTGCGTGGCTTGCTTTCGTCTCAGAACCTCGAAACCGTTGCCTGCGACCTGCTCGAGCCGGGAACGCTCGCCAAACTTCCCGACATCAAAAATGTCATCTTTATGGCAGCTCGCAAATTTGGAACCACCGGTTCGGCCCACCTGACTTGGGCAATGAACACCTATCTGCCAGGGCTGGTAGCGGAACGTTATCGTGATTCCCGCATCGTCGCATTTTCCACTGGGAATGTTTATCCGCTTCAGCCGGTGCAGCACGGCGGAGCCGTGGAATCCGATCCAGTTAATCCGCAGGGAGAGTATGCGCAGTCGGCGCTGGGGCGAGAGCGCATGTTCGAATACGGGTCCCATCGCTGGGGCACGCCGGTCACAATCCTGCGCCTGAATTACGCCGTCGAACTTCGTTACGGAGTGCTCGCCGACATTGGCCAAGCGGTATTCGAGCGCCGTCCCATCGATCTGCGGATGGGATTTGTGAACGTGATCTGGCAGGGAGACGCGAACTCCGTCTGCCTCCGTTCGCTCGCGCACTGCCAATCTCCGCCGCTCATTTTGAATGTTACAGGAACGGAAACTCTTTCTGTGCGACACGTTGCTGAGGAGTTCGGACGACACTTCGGCATCGAGCCAATTTTCGAGTTTGAAGAGAGCCCAACAGCTCTCCTGAGCAATGCAGCTAAGTCCCACGGGCTTCTTGGATGCCCAGAAGTAAAACCTTCACAGGTCGTGGAATGGATTGCGGATTGGATCCGCAACGACGGCGCCATGCTGAACAAGCCGACTCATTTCGCCACTCGGGATGGGAAGTTCTGATGGACGTGCGCCAAAAGTTGCTCTCTGGGTTGGTTATTCCTGCTCACCCGCTGGCTTTGACGGCCGAACGCAAGCTGGATGAACGGCGCCAACGCGCTCTCACTCGCTATCACATGGCGGCAGGTGCTGGAGGAATTGCGGTCGGAGTTCACACTACGCAGTTCGCCATACGGGATCCGAAGTTCGCGTTATTGCGACCGGTCTTGGAACTGGCAGTCGAAGAGATGCGTGGCCGCGAAGTTGTAAAGATAGCGGGTGTCTGCGGAAGGCAGATCCAGGCCCGAGCAGAGGCGAATCTCGCTGCGGACTTAGGTTACGATGCCGTGCTCCTGAGCCTGGCTGATTTACGCGATCAGGCAATTGCCACGCTGTTCGATCATGCGCGCTCTATAGCCTCAATTATTCCAGTCGTCGGATTTTACTTGCAGAGCAGCATTGGCGGGCCTGTTCTGCCGTATGAGTTCTGGCGCAAGCTGGCGGAAATTGAAAATCTCGTTGCTATCAAGACTGCGCCGTTTAACCGCTACCAAACGCTCGACGTGGTGCGAGCGGTCGCGGACTCAGGTCGAGCCGAAGAGATCGCTCTATATACCGGCAACGACGACCACATCCTCCTCGACTTGCTCACTGAGTTTGATTTGGGCGGGCAGCGGATTCGATTTGCCGGTGGCCTTCTCGGCCAGTGGGCGGTCTGGACCAGGACGGCGGTTTGTCACCTTGAGCGTGTGAAGCGCCGGTCAACTTCAGACCTTCTCGAACTGATTAGATTGGCGCAGCAGCTGACGGATGCGAATGCAGCGCTGTTTGATCCCGCCCACGATTTTCGCGGTTGCATTCCCGGAATTCACGAAATTCTGCGCCGTCAGGGATTGCTTAAAGGCCGGTGGTGTCTCGATCCGCATGAAGACCTTTCTCCTGGCCAGAGCGAGGAGATCGATCGAGTCAGCCGGTCATATCCGCATTTACAGGATGATATGTTCGTGCAGGAGCATTTGGATGAATGGCTTTCTTAAGCTCGTAGCTTTCGCGCTTGTGGGCTCGAGTCTGGTGGCCGCTGCCGACAACACCATTGAGAGCACCTGGGCAACAAAAGACGTCACTCTCGATACAAATCCAGCCTCCCAATTCTGGCGCGGGGCACGGCCTGTGTACATGGAGAAGGATTCTCACGACAAGCGCGTTCCCAGCTATCGCACCGAAGTGCGCACCCGCTGGACGGACAAGAATCTCTACTTCCTGTTCATCTGCCCGTACGAGGAACTCTCTTTGAAGCCAAACCCGAACACGGAGAACGAAACTAACCAGCTCTGGAATTGGGACGTGGCGGAAGTATTCATTGGCTCTGACTTTAGCGACGTTAAGCGTTATAGAGAGTTTGAAATTTCGCCGCAAGGCGAATGGAATGATCTCGACGTAGATCTCCACAAGCCACACCACGAGGACGGTTGGACATGGAACTCGGGGTTTGAAGTTTCGGCGCGTATTGATCGGACGGCGCACGTCTGGTATGGCGCGATGCGCATCCCGTATTCCGCGATTGATAAACGGGCGGCAACTCCGGGGAATGTCCTGCGCGTGAACCTGTTTCGCAGCCAAGGGCCGGAGTCGCACCGGCACGAGATTGCTTGGCGGGCTCCGATGGGCGACACCTTTCACATTCCCGAACGGTTTGGCCTGCTCAAGCTGGTGAAGAAAAAAAGAGCGATGACAGCATCGCGATAGAAATTATCGAGGTCGAATGCAACAGAGCATTCTCCAACTCGATCCCAGAGATAACGTGCTGATCGCGCTCACCGACTTGAAACAAGGCGAGCGGATGGAGTTTTCCGGCACCACCTATTCTCTGGTTTCAAATGTTCCCGCGAAACACAAGTTTGCTGCACAAGATTTTTCTGTTGGCACCAGCGTCATTATGTACGGCGTTTTGGTCGGCAAGACTCTCAAGCCCGTCAGGCGAGGCGAGTTGCTGGCGCTTGGCAGCATTCATCACGAGGCCGCCGCGTATCACGAGAAATCGGAAGAATTTCGCTGGAACGTCCCTGATGTGTCACGATGGAAAGACTGGAACTTTCTCGGTTACCGCCGGCCAGATGGCCAAGTCGGCACGCGGAATTATTGGCTTGTAGTCCCCTTAGTATTCTGTGAGAACCGCAACATTGTGAATTTGAAGCAAGCCTTTGAGGAGGAGTTGGGTTTTGCGGCGCCACAACCCTATCGCCAGCAGGTTGCAGGGCTGGCCCGCCTTTATCGTGAAGGCAGAACTGAAGATATCAAAAGTCATCACCTGTCAGAAAACGAGCCACGCACAAGGTCAACCAGACTCTTCCGAAATGTCGACGGTATCAAGTTCCTCCTCCACGAAGGTGGTTGCGGAGGAACCAAAGAGGATTCCCACAATCTTTGCGGCCTGATCGCCGGATACATTCATCATCCGAATATCGCTGGGGCAACAGTTCTCAGCTTGGGGTGTCAGCATGCGCAAGTCGGAATTTTGCGCGAGCAGCTTGCAAGACGAAATCCGAGTTTGACGAAGCCACTGCTCATCCTTGAGCAGCAAAGGAGTGGCTCAGAATTCATCATGCTTTCAGACGCAATCCAGCGAACCTTTCAAGGATTGGTCGAAGCTGACAAAGCCAGGCGCGTTCCGGCGCCGCTTTCTCATTTGTGCGTGGGCCTGAAGTGCGGCGGATCCGATGGCTTCTCGGGTATCTCCGCCAACCCTGCAATCGGCCACACTTCCGACTTGCTCGTGGCGCTGGGTGCACGAACTCTTCTTTCCGAGTTTCCGGAGTTGTGCGGAGTGGAACAGGAACTCATCAATCGCGCGGTCACGAAAGAAGTCGGAGACCGTTTTATTCAGTTGATGCGAGAGTACGCCGCCCGCGCGCGAGCGGTGCGGGCGAGTTTCGATATGAACCCATCGCCCGGAAACATGCGCGATGGTCTTCTTACGGACGCGATGAAATCAGCTGGAGCGGCCAAAAAGGGCGGCACCGCTCCCGTTATCGCTGTGCTCGATTATCCCGAGTACTCGACCGAAGCCGGCCTGAATCTTCAGTGCACACCCGGGAATGACGTCGAGTGCGTGACCGCACAGGTTGGAGCCGGGGCGAGCGTGGTTTTGTTCACCACTGGGCTGGGCACGCCGACAGGGAACCCGATCACTCCGGTCATCAAGCTGTGCACCAATACAAAATTGGCCGAGCACATGCCGGACATTATTGACTTTGACACAGGCGCAATCATTTCCGGCGATGCCACGATCGAGCAGATGGGCGAACAAATTCTGGAACTGGTCATCCAGGTTGCGAGCGGTGAAGTGCGCACAAAAGCCGAACTGAAGGGGCAGGAGGATTTCATTCCTTGGAAACGAGGGGTCTCGCTTTGATGGACCCAGAGCAGCAGCCGCACCAGCGAATTCCTTCTGGATGGCAATGTTGCTGTGATCACCGGTGGCGGCAGCGGAATAGGCCGAGCGATCGCGCGCTGCGGTTCACATCCCTTGGTATCAATTCAGACGCAGAAACCGTTCCGCAGGAAATTGCCAGCGCGGCAGGACGGCATCGGCGCACGCCAGGACGTGAACCACCAGGCCCAAGTCGCATCCACATTCGGATTAGAAGACTTGAGCTTTCACGAACGACAACTCAAATGACTGCACCAGGTTCGAGTTCTTGTCAAACGGGCAACCTGTTCTCATTGGGTAAACGCAGAGTGCCCTTTAGTAGTGGTTTCGAACCAGGTGATGAGATCACGGTTGCACGATGGGCAAAATCAGGACGGATGGGTGCTGATCATCGTGATAAATCGCGTTCGTTGCCGGCACGTAATTGTGAGCGAACGCCGCATCTGCGCCGGAGTTCAGATTTCTATCGAACCGCGGAAAATTACTGCTGCTGATTTCAAGCCGCAATATGTGTCCTTTGCGAAAGACGTTGCTGGTTGCCCACAAATCGACTTTGAGTTTATATACCTGTCCCGGGTTCATTAACTCAGGCTTCTCCTGGGACTCCCTGTAGCGCGTTCGAATGATTCCTTCAGTCAGATTTTGAGCGAACCCATTGGGCCAGATATCCACTAGTTTGCCGGTGAAATCTGTGTCCACAGCCGAAGACTTGGCGTAGAGCTCAAGCGTGACCGGTCCGGTGACTTCGAGATCTTGAATAAGGGGCGGGGTCGAGTAGATCACAACATCGTTGCGCGCTTCGATCTCGCGCTGGTCTCGCGGGCCCGGTGGTAAGTGCTCGGAATCACAACATAATGGACCGCCAACAGTTGGCGCTGGATTGGATGGATCGTAAACGTACTGGTCGGCAGATTCAGAATGCGGTGCCGTTGTGGACAGCGTACCATCCCCGCGCAGGGAGTTTGCTTTACCTGCGGAATGGAGAAAATATTTTGTGACGCGGGCGCGGGCCAGCGGCCAGTCATCTTCATCGCGCCACTGATTAGCTCCCATTACGAAAATCCTGACCGGCTTTTCCTTGGCGAAGCCATTTTGCGTGTTCTTAAAAAGATAGTCGTACCAGGGGAAAATGACGTCACCGGCTTCGACGTTGGCGGCGGGCCCGAAATCTACTTCGCCAATCTTGCGGCCCGAGCCAGCATGCCCGCCGATCATGACCAGAAGATGCTGCCCGCGTCGTGCCTCATCGCTTCTGCCATGTGCTTTCATGCCGACGTAATTGTTCAGCGATCCTCCCAGAAAAATGTCGTACCAGGCGGCGATAGTAAGCGCAGGGACGTTTATCTCGGCATAGTGTTCCGCAATCGACCAGCTTTTCCAATAGTCGTCATAAGCAGGGTGCGCGAGCCAGTCGAGAAAGTACGGAGCCAAAGATGCAGTCAAATCGGATTCCGCTGCGAGCGCCGCCAAATTCAAATTCAAATTCAGATTGAAGAGCGGGTAATTCGTCAGGGGGAGCGTCCAAACCCTCTTCATCGCATTGGTATGACTCTGCACCATTCGGTTAAGAGTGTCCTGGGCAAGCCCCGAGGTCCACGATTCATTGAACCACTGCTCAAAAGCGCCGCCTTGGTAAGTCCAGCCATCGTGATAATTGCTGGCGGTGACCTCCGGGCAGATCCCGGCAAGATGGGGCGGGTGGGCGATGGCTGCTAACATCTGTGTGGCTCCAACGTACGAGCCTCCAAACATACCGACCTTCCCAGTGGAATAAGGTAACGATGCCGCCCACTCTACGGTGTCGTATCCGTCATTCGACTCGTGTTTGAACGGATACCATCCGCCCTCGGAGGTGTAGCGGCCACGCACGTCCTGAATGATGACCACATAACCGAGCGCTGCTCCCTTCAGACCAATGACGGCATTTCCCGCGCCTGCCTTGTTGTATGGAGTGCGTTCCAGAAGGACCGGAAAGCGCCCTTCCGCCTTGGGCCGATAAATATCAGCGCGCAGAATTACGCCATCGCGCATCTGCGCCGGAACGTCTCCCTCGATTGTGACTTCGTACCGCTCGGCGGCCCAGACGATCTGGCCTACCAGCATCAGAGCGATCCATGCTGCGAACCTGATAGCCTTCATTCACAAGCTCCCTTCGCCAAACGAAAGTTGATGTTCCCACACTTCGCCGTACTAATCCACGCTGCCACCGCCATTGTCGGAGAAGTCCGGGGCCTTCAACGGGTGATTGAAAACGTTGTCAAAGTCTGCCCCCCAGCGCGGGTGTTACGCGCTATCCGAGTCGGAACTCCTTGTGCACACCCAGGTACACTTCCCAAGCCCCGGGCCCGATCAGCAAGTTACGCTTCGCGATTTGCGGATTGTCAAAGACAGGGAGCTCATATCCAGTAAAGGAGAGAGTCGCATCTCGTGTGATTGTACCTGCTTTCGATTACCTTGTTTTGCTTTCTCGTAGAAACTAATCGACGCCTTTGGTAAAGTTCTTAGCTGGGAATCCATGCCGCGCCAATCGATTTCCGCTTCTATGAAGTGTGACCGGAACGGGGCATTGGTCGCGATCATCGGGTTTTTCGCGCTCTCGGTTCTGTACGCGGCTGCAGCGGATCCGCCACCCGCCGAGGCTTTCCGCGTGTTGCCTCCGGCTTCGGCCGGCGCGCCAGTTATTACGCCGTACCTGAAATATCAGACAGAGGTGGCTTGGCAGGAAGACGATCTGCGCCGAAGGTCGTGGGAAGGGATCCGAACCGAGCGAGACTTGTTGGGCATTCAACAAGAGGTAAGGGCGCGTTTGATCACGATGCTCGGCGGCCTTCCGACCGAAAAAACGCCGTTGAACCCCCATATAACCGGCAAGATTCAAATGGCCGGTTTTCATATAGAGAAGCTGATTTTCGAGAGTCTGCCTGGAGTGTATGTTTCTGCGCTGGTGTATTTGCCTGATGACGGAAGTAAGAAACATCCCGCAATATTGGTTCCGGCGGGCCACGCCGCGAACGGAAAGGCGCATTATCAGGCGCTCTGCCAGCGATTGGTGCAGCGCGGCTATGTCGTGATCAGCTGGGACCCGATCGGCCAAGGAGAGCGAAGCCAGTTCTGGGACGCAAAGAAAAACAAGAGCCGCTACAACCTGATTTGCGCAGAGCATGCTGTGCTGGGTAATCTGGCATATCTCGCTGGCACAAATCTGGCGCGCTGGGAAATTTGGGACGGAATGCGGGCGTTGGATTACTTGCTGACCCGCCCCGAAGTTGATCCGGAGCGTATCAACATAACCGGCACCAGCGGCGGTGGATTTCAGGCCGCACACATCGCCGCGCTCGACCCGCGGATTAAGGTCGCCGCGCCTTCCTGCTATATCACCGCACTTCCCATGCGGGTCTACAACCGTATCTTCAAAGATCCTGACAGCGATCCGGAACAGGACCTTTACGGAATGATTTCGAACGGGGTGGACCATTCTGGATTGTTGCTGCTGATGTACCCGCGGCCCGTGTTCGTGGCGGCTGCGGTGCTGGATTTTTTCCCCATAGAAGGCACGCACAAAACGGTCCACGAGGTGTCGGATCTCTACGCTAGGTTCGGTCACTCGGACCGCATTTCCATGCGCGAGGGATACCACGACCACCAGTACTCAATCGAGAATCAGGAAGCGGCGATTGCATTCTTGAGCCACTTCAACGGACTGCCTGCTGGAAAAGTCCTGCCGCCGGTTAAAGAACTCGATGAGAAGACGTTGCAATGCACTCGGACGGGCCAGGTGATGCTGGACTACGAGAATGCACGATCCCTGATGGACGTGATCCGAGACTACTACCTCGAGCACCAAACCAAGCTCTCGGTCACGCTCAAGCAACTCTACTATTCAAACCTTTACCCCGATATCGATTCGTGGAGCGTTGCGCAATATGAGGGCTCAATCCCAGCTCGCGGAGAGATTCGGTGGGAGGCTATGGGCAGTTCGCAATCCGGCGATGCAACTATTGATCGATACTTGCTGCATCACAGCCGTTATCTTGAGTTGCCGCTTTTGTACATCCATAAGGCGGGAAAGGACCACCGTCCTTTGTTGATGTGGTTGGGAGAAAACGGCAAAGCCGCCGTACAGGATTGGCCGAACGTGACGAAGTATCTCGACGCCGGGTACGACATTCTTTCGATCGATCCACGCGGCCTGGGCGAAACACGAATGCCGTACAAGGCGGCATCTCCCGATGACCCTTCACTGGCGCAGATGGACTTCGACCCTGCATACGTGAGCCCGCTGTCCGGAGTTTTGGCTGATTACGTCTATAACTCAGTGCTGACTGGCCGACCATATTTCTTGCAAATCATCGAAGATTTTGAGATCGCGTTTCGTTTCTTCCGCGGAAAGATCGCACGTGAAGCCGATTTTGTGGTCACCGGTACGGGTGATGCGTATACGCTGGCGAGTGCAGTCTCCGAGACACTTCCAAATATCCGGCTTTTGTCGCAGCCTGATGCTCGAATTGTGAAATGGTCTGACCTTGTGAACCAAGAACGTGAGTTGTGGCCAATCCAATATTTGCTGCCCGGTGGGGCCTACGTGCACTGATTACCGATGTCTTCACAGCTACTGCGGAGGGACGGCGTCGCGGTAATTTGAAGTCCACAACATGACACTCACCGCTCCCTCCGTTTCGATCCGGCGCACCGTTTCAGGTCTGCGGTGGTGGATTGCGGCAGTCCTGTTTGCGTCGACCATCATCAACTATCTCGATCGCCAAACCCTCTCGTTGCTTGCTCCCTACCTCAAGGTTCAGTACCACTGGTCGAACACGGATTACGCTGACATCGTGATCGCGTTTCGCGTTGCATATGCGGTCGGCCAAAGCTTGTTTGGCCGCCTGATGGATCGGATCGGCACACGGCGAGGTTTGACTTTCACGGTCGCGTGGTATTCGCTCGTCTCGGTCCTTACGCCGCTGGCAAGCGGTCTCTACAGCTTTGGTCTGTTTCGTTTCTTGTTGGGCGGAGGGGAGTCGGCCAATTGGCCGGCAGCGACCAAGGCTGTTTCCGAATGGTTTCCTAAACAAGAGCGCGCCTTGGCGACGGCATTCTTCGACAGCGGGTCTTCAGTTGGCGGCGCGATCGCTCCGTTTATTGTATTGTCAATCTATTTTCACTGGGGATGGCGCCCGGCCATCGCTGTTCCCGGCTTGCTGGGCTTTCTCTGGATCGTGCTCTGGCGCAAAATGTACCACCCGCCCGAAACCCATCCGTTCATTTCTGATTCCGAACGAAATATGCTCGCACAAGATAAGCGCGACTTGGAGCTTACAGACCATCGAAAACTGCGGTGGCGCGATCTTCTCAAAGTACCGCAGACCTGGGGCTCCATTGTCAGTCGTGGCTTTACGGATCCAGTCTGGTTTTTCGTCACTGATTGGTTTCCGATTTACTTGGTGGCCAAAGGCATCAACCTCAGAAGTGGACTGCTCGCAGTCTGGGTCCCATTCATCGCTGCTGATCTCGGAAACTTTTTCGGAGGGGGGCTTTCGGGATGGCTGATCAAACGCGGATGGTCGCTCGGTGCCGCTCGAAGAGCGGTCGTGGTATTCGGTGGAGTCGGTGTGCTGCTGCTTATACCAACTATCTTTACGACTAATCTCTACGTGATCGCGTCTTTGTTCGCGACCGCCACCTTCTCCTATGCCGCTTTCAGCACCATCGCCAACGTACTCCCCTCGGACCTTTATGAAAGTGGGTCCGTCGCGACCGTCAGCGGATTCGGTGGAACGGCCTCGGGAATCGGTACTATCATTGCTTTCAAGCTGATCGGGCATTATTCGGATTTGCGCCAGGGCACGGCCACACACGTTTTCGATCCCATCATCGTCGTTGCGGGGTTGATTCCATTCGTCGGAATGATTCTGGTCTTGCTACTCGTCAGGAACACAAATGCTACGAAGCAGGGACTCGTGCGCGAAATCTGAGCTTTTCCTGACGTTCAAGTGTTCGAATCACGCTCGTGATGCTTCAAACATCACCTCTTCGTCGCTTGCAAGCAACTCGCGGAAATAGCCTGCTTTGTGCAGCCGCCGCTTGTGGTGGCTCACTCCGGTTTCCAGCGTCGTCGCAGTCCGGGCCGCCAATTGCGTGATCGTGTCAACCTGAGCCCAAGCCCGGTTGGGCGAGAGGGCCAAGCGCGACTGGAGTCATTCCAATCGCGAAGGATGGCTTCAAATCGCAACCGAACGCTCGGGCCGATCACTTCGGCTCTTACGACAACGATCATCGAATGCGAGCAAAACCTATACTCGCAATACCGCGCGAGACGATCAGCCACTTTGGTTACAAGCGGAGGAATTCTGCGAATTGCAGATGTCGGCTCCGGATCATTTCCGGTTTGCCCGTCGCTCGTCCATAGAGCAGCATGAGGGAGAAGGGCGAGCAGGGAATTTATTCCGGAGGCGCTCCCCACGGCGACACTATTGCAGATCCCCGCGAACTTATATGAAAGTAGGAGTTGTGGGCACTGAAGATAAGAATTTGTCTGAATCGCGGGACGCGGCGGCACGTCTGTAAAAAATAATTCGACGAAACCGCTCATCGGAGGCGGTAGGCGTATACGCGGTATGTTCGGCGCACCCGCAGGTGATCGTGGCCGCGGCGCGCGAGGCGCATGAGACCGGGTCGGTTCTGCCCGTCGAATCAACTTCCAGCCAGGTGAATCAATTCGGTCGCTATACGGAACAGAATCCTGAGCAATTTGCCGGGCTTTGTCCGTGCCCAGGCTCGCGATGCTGGACTTTCCGCTAATCGAGTCCTGCTGGGCGGTGATCATCTCGGTCCGTTTCCGTGGCGCCGTGAACCTGCCTCGGTCGCAATGGATAAAGCACGCGTTCTTGTCCGAGCATGTGTGCTGGCTGGTTATCAGAAGATCCACCTCGACGCCAGCATGGCTTGTGCCGATGACCCCAAGCCTGGACTCGACGAACGCACCGTTGTGGATCGTGCTGCCGCATTGTGCGAAACGGCTGAGAACGCTTTCCGTGAACTTCCTCCCAATTCACCAGCTTTGTTGTATGTTGTGGGAACTGAAGTGCCCGTCCCAGGTGGCGAATCAGGTTCGGAGGAATCCATTTCGGTCACCGCTGCTGGCCATATCCAATCCACTCTGGACGCATTCAGGCGAGCTTTTGGCGAGGGCAGATTGGACAATGCCTGGGAACGGGTAATCGGCTTGGTGGTCCAACCGGGAGTAGAGTCCGGTGAAAGCAACAGGCCTATGAGGGCAACAATGGCTACGCCGCACTCGTCGCCGACGTCAGTGTAGGACGTCAGTGTAGATATGGCAAGCGGCCGCGTTCAGCCCGAGAGATTTTTTGTGGCGCTGGATTGTGGCCCAATTTCGAATCCCGATGGACTGCGCAATCAGACTGAGGGTGGCATTCTGCAAGGCATGAGCCGCGCACTCGTGGAGGAGGTGACGTGGGATGACAAGCGAGTCACATCGAATGACTGGGAGACCTACCGAAGCCTTTATCTTGATCTTGGATTTGAGCTACCCACGATTGATATCTCCCTGTTCGATCGCACCGATGTGCCCGCCACCGGCGCTGGCGAAACTGCAATCACCGTCGTTCCCGCAGCCATCGGCAACGCGATCTTCAATGCCGCTGGCGTGCGCCTCCGGGAAGTGCCATTTACGACCGAACGCGTTAGAGCGGCATTGTCGGGATTGTGACACATGGAACCGGGGGTATAGAACGATGACTCGGCGGAAATATTCACTGGTGGTTACTGCTGCAGTTGCAGGCCGAGTGCTGCTCCCCATGAGCGCCCCACGTGGATGATCTTGTCCCGACCCAGGCGCTCTCGGAGATGATTGACGAATCGAGAAACTGTAATGCGGCAAGGAAAAGCGAGGAAGTAACTTTCGGCAGCGATAATGCCTGTCTTTCACTGCTTCTCACTTTTCTCTGGTGAAGTTGAAGGACAGTTACCGTCCCAGCCATTCACTTTCCTTGTTTTTTCGCCGCGAACGATACCACCGCGCCTCGTTCCAGCGGTGGCAGCGTAAATTCAATCAGCTGCCCGCGTTTTACTCCGTGTACCATCTGCGTTTCGCCTAGGAATGGAAGATACGACAGTGAATCTCCCATTGTTGCTGGAGCTTTCACCTGGATACTGTTCACCGGCGTCGGAACAGCAATCTTTCCGGGAACCAGTCCGCCAAAATTGGCGAGGTACACGTGTGGCGCGCCGTTCACAACTGCGAAATTTGCCGATACTGTAGGCGGAGCATCAAGTTGGATACCATCATCGCCGCCTAGGACCTCCAAGAGGTCCCTGGGAGGATTCGCCGAGCCGGCTGCGAAGTCACTCTGCAAGGCATTGTAATACTGTCCCACCGGATCGGCCGGGAACGCGGTCTTTTGCGCTGATTGAGGAATGTCGGAAACGTCTTCTCCTGAGACAACCAGCCGTCCACCATGGTCAACGAACGCCTTGATGCCCTGCCGTTCGCTTTCATTCAGTACAGTCACGCTGGGCAGGAGCAGCGTCTCACCGTGAAAGTCAGCGAGAGTTCTCGGTGTAACCACCTGCAACGGCCGGTGCTGTTGGATGAGCAGTACTATCGCACCACGATAAGAAGGAAGAAATGTTTTCGCGGTGTAGTCGCGGCTCTTCGGCGAGAAATACACACCCACGGGACGAAACGGCGTCCGTGGTGAGTACAAGGTCTTTTCGTTTTTTTCGATCCAAGCGAAAATCTCTTTTCTCGTGGCTTCGTCATTCGTGCCGGCCATCGAATGTCCGGGTGCATCCCAGAAGTTCGATCCAGTCATCACTATTGAGTTGGCGAGATTCTTCATAGGCTCTGGTGCGGTGACACCCTTTTGCCCGTCCCACGAGTAATTCAGAATCCAGGAAGCTTTGTCTTGGGCAAACGCTCGAAACGACAACATGCCTGCCTGGTATAGGAACCAGTCGACTTGCGAGCGCATCGCTGCCATATGTTCGCCGTTGCCGAACTCATACTCATGCGCAATGACGTCTGTCACGTTGTACATTTGGTAGACATCGGCCCCGACCCGCGTCGCTTCTTCTTCGATTCCCGGATAGATTTCAGGAATCAGCATGATGTTGGGATTTACGGCATGGGCATTCTCGCGAATTTCCCGCACGAAGTCGGTCATGGTCTCAATGCGAAAATCAATCCACTTGCGAAACTTGGGGTCCTCGAAGTCCCCTAATTTCAGCTCCTTTTTTGCATCCAGCCCGGTCTTTTCCCGGAAGGCGGCAACCGTGTAGTCATCGAAACTCGCCCAGCTTTGTTCCCAGCCGTCGAAATGTGTCATCCAGTAAGGGATGTCCACATAAATTCCGTCCACGCCTGTGGCGGCAATTTCGCGCACCCGCTGCATGTACTGCTTGCGCCACTCTTTCGCGTATGGGGTAATCCATACATCCTCATCACCCTGTCGGATCCAGAACGCCGCACCGCCAGTGAAGACCGCCGGCTCGCCTGTGATCTTCCGTTGCAGCCAGTCTGGATGATCTTTCAGCACGGTATGTGCGGACTTGTCAGCATTGGCCGTAATGCATTCCGTACCAGCGATGTACACATACACCTTATTGTTAGCCTTGTGCACCTGTTCGGCTACGGTGCGCAGGACCCTTAGTTTGGCTGTGGGGTCTAGAAAACTCTCGTAGCGTCCCGGGATGTCATTGTCCACTTCAATGCCGTAGACATGATCTTCGGTCGCCTTGCGTACGATCTGATCTGAATGGTTGCGGTTCAGACCGTAGGCAGCGATACGGACGGTGTGGGTCCAATTCTGCTTCGGCTCCTGTCCTGCCGAACTGCTCAACAGGCTACTGACAAGCACAACGCCACTAAAAATCGATGAGAGCTTCATAACACGACGCCTCCGACTTTCATCCAAATATGGTTAGAGAGACTCTGATTAACCTCGAATCGACTGGTCCAAGTTTTCCCATCTTTCTTCGCCGGGCCTACTTCGTCGCAAACAACGTGATGAGCCCGTTCCATAGTTCGGGACAAATTTCTCGCGAAGGCGTGAGAGCCATGACGACATTCCCGCTGGGATAGTCATCCGCAGAGAACGGGCTTTGATAAAGCACTTCGGCAATGGGAGGTCCCGAGCCGAAGCTAATATCGGTCGACGTTATGAGGCGGATGTGGGCGAGCAGGCGCTTGGTACCGATCCCCAGGGGAGCTAGCCCGCCCGGACTGAGGCCGGTCTTCCAGAAAAGATCGTCTCCGCACTCTCTCCCGTCCGCACAAAAGAGAGACAGACCTCAACTGGTGCCGAGGTCTGTCTTCATCGCAAGACACTCTTTAGAACTGAAACCGCGCTCCGAACTGCATCCTGCGGAAGTTGTTGGTAGTGGATGTGACTGTTCCTAGAGCCCCGTCTCCCGATCCCACATCCGGGATAGCAAAGCGCTGATGGTTGAACGCATTGAACATCTCCGCACGCACCTGGAGGACCTTGCCCTCTCGGATCGTAAACTCCTTGGTAAGCGAAGCGTCCAGGTTGCGGATGCCATCGGCTCGCAGGTTGGAGAAGTAGCGAGGCGCATCGCCGGGAATATTGTCCCCGGGATCGCCGAAACAATCCTGATTAATAACGGCGCCTCCAGTCGCAGCGGCCTGGCGATAACTCAAACCGGTCGAAAGTTGCGAGCAGATCACGTTCGGTCGCTGATTGCCGTCAACCAGCAATCCGGCGCTATTGAAAATAGACAGCGGTTGCCCGGATTGTAGAGTGACCACACCGTTAAGCGACCATCCGCCAACTATGCCATCCAGCACCGGGTTCATGGCGCCCCCGATCAGACGATCCTTCCCAACGGGAAGATCGAAAATGATGGCAGCGGTCAGACGGTGCGGCGTGTCGTTGGCGCTGATTGCGTGCTCCGCCTTCAGGTCGTCGAGCACTTGCGGGTTGTCCAGCCACAGATTGCCTAGCCAGGCATTGCGCCCAGCGGAGGAATCGTCAGTAAGTTTGGAGAAGGTGTAGTTTCCTTCAAAACTGATGTAGTGGCTGGCACGCTTCTGGAATCGAATTTGCACCGAATGGTACCAGGAGTTGGCATTCAGCGTCGGCAACCCTTCGAAGCCGCCATCAAACTGCGGGTAGGGTTCAAGTAATAATTGCTGCGGAATGGTGGGATCAATGTAGCGGGAATCCACCACGTCAGCCGCGGTGAAGATCGGGCTGGCAGGACACCATGGACCCGTCAGCGCCGCACCGGTGGTAAAGAAGCACTGGAAGGGATTGGGAACTTCGGTGTTGAGATAATCCGTTACCCAGGTTGGGTCAAAATTTGGGCCCGGCGGATTGATGGCGGGATTGTTGGCCGCTTGCACGAGTTGATTTCGAATCGAAGAGGGCAGGAAATTGCGGTTACGAGTGGAAATATTGCCGGCGCCAGCCCAAGGCAAGTGCGTGCTGCGGTTTGCCGAGTAGTCCACACCCACCACAATTTGCCCCGGGAACATGTGCTGAATTCCGAGATTCCACTGATAGATCTCGGCATTCCGCGCCGTCCCAGTGTCCAGGTCGCTAGAATTTCCGAATCCCCACTGCGCAAGCTCGCCGTATTTGGTTCCCTGCGGCGGTGCCAGACCGCCGGGAAATGGGCTGGAGTTGGGGCAATTGGGCTGTGTCGGGGAAGGCCCAAGGCACGCAAATTGGTGCGCGAAATTGTCTTTGGTGAAGAACATATTCGCCGTTTTCGCGAAGGCTGGGCCGGCATACTGGAAGTTAGTAGCTACGTTCATGCCATAAAAGACTCCTGCTCCGCCGCGCAATACAGTATTCGAAGCGAGCTGGTAAGCGAAGCCCAAGCGCGGAGCGAAGTTATTTCGATCCACGGGCGAGTTGCGACGACCGGAAGTTGGAAAAGTGCTTGTACCTCGGATCTCGCCAATCTGTCCAAATTGGGGAAACGTTCCCGTTTGATCCCGGTCCACGGGAATGCCGATTCCTGTGTCCCCGGTGAAATCGTTGAACTGGAGGCGGTTGAATCGCTCGCTATAAGGAGTACTCCACTCATAGCGTAATCCGAAATTCAGAGTCAGCTTGGGGGTAACCTTCCAGTCGTCTAGCACGAAGAAGGCGGTTTCCTTCGATTTGTCTGCTACGGCGGGAACCAGGTGCAGCGAAGCGTCATGCGGGTACCCGAGGAGAATCGTGGCAAACGGGTTGCCCTCATTGTTATCGCCGAGGCCATTATTGGGCTGAGAGGTAGTCACGTCACGCGAGAAGTTGAAAATGCCGCTGGGATTGTCGGGCTGCCAGAAGTAATTAAAGAACACGCGCTGCTCGCCCCCGAACTTTATAGAATGGGCTCCTTTTACCCATTGCAAGGCAGACGAGTAGCTAACCAGGGTGTGGGCGAAGTGAGTATCCACGCAGCATTGGGTAAATATCGACAGGAACGGATCATCGACGCCGATGGTCGGCATGCGGGTAAGTCCGTTTGCTGCGAGGTCCGGCGACAAGCCCACGTCACTGAGCGTTGGGTAATGGTTGCTTATGCCGGGCGCATACACGCGATCTACACTGAAGCGGTTCGTCAACAGCTTCGTGGGAGTGATTGCCCAGTTGTACTCCGCGCCACCATTCTGCGCGGTCGTTAGGTAGATAACGCCGTCACCCTGATCGCTGCCGATAATCGTAGGCGCGGTGAATTCGTCGTGGTGACGGCTGTAACGGCCAGCAAGTTTGTGGTTGCCAGTGAATTGATGATCCAATTTGACATCGAATTGCCAGCCTGGATCGGTACTTACAATGACTTGACGCCAGTTCGGGTCCGGAAAGACCGCCCCCGGTATGTTGGCATGAGGATACAGATTCAGGATCGCCTGGCCGATCGGGTCGATCTCGTTCGCAGGTATAATGTCGTTCGAGAATCTTGTCCGGGGATTTGGACAAGCCGTGGATCCCTGATTTCCAGGGCACGGATCGTAGATTCCATTTGAGTTGGCGGGGCTGTGAGAGAAATCGCCGGTGCGCTCCAAGTCGGTGGGGACGACTCCCTCCAGGTTGACCGGGTCCTGCTGGCGAACCTTCTCGAAGTCAACAAAAAAGAAGGTCTTGTTTTTCTTCACAGGTCCGCCAAGAGCAAAACCATATTGATCTCGGATGTGGTCAGGTTTTTCGCCCGGGTTGAAGAAGTCTCGAGCATCAAAAGTGGAGCGCTGCCCGTACCACCAGCCGCTGCCGTGAAAGGCGTTCGAACCCTGCTTCAGCACCATATTCACGATGGTGCCGCCGTTATTGCCGAACTCGGCGGAAAAGCTATTGTTCTGAACTTTGAACTCTTGAACGATCTCGACCGAAGGCTGGTAATAGACATTGGAGTTGCCGCCCTCGCCTTGTTCCGGCGCGCTTAGAGGGCTGCCATCGAGGGTAATCTGAGCGGTGGCGTTGCGCTGACCGTTCGAAACGAAATTGGTGCCGGTCGGGTAATTGTCGGTAATGCCCGAACCTGTGGTTTCCGTCACACCACCCGCCAAAAACACAAGCCCAAACATGCTGCGGCCGTAAAGCGGAATGTCGCGCACGTACTCGTTCGTGACATCGGTGCCGAGAGCAGCATTCCCTGTATCCAACAGGGGCGCAGCCGTGGTCACCTCGACCGTCGTGATCAATCCCGGCGGATGCAGGGTAAAGTCAATCGTGGTCTCCTGCGCGACCTGCAGCACCACATTCTTTTCCTCGGCCGACCGAAAGCCCGTGGCATCGGCCTTAATGGTGTAAACCGCGGGCCGCAAACCAGTCAGAATGTAAAGTCCGTGATCGTCGCTGTGGGAAGTCGCAGAAATACCCGTGGCATCATTTGTGATGGTAACGGTCGCATTGGGGACCAGGGCGCCAGTCTGGTCTTTAACGACACCGCGAATCTGTGCGGTGTAACTGGCCTGACTCCATGCGGGCACCGATAGCAAAAGACAGATCAGAGAGATACAAGCTGCGGACCATGGCTGACTACGCTTGTGCGTACACATAGCAACCTCCCTCTTGCTTTCTTTTTGTTACGAGATAATACTATTGCTTTCGTTTATACCGGAAGTCAAGCGAAATCGTTCAGGATTGGCATTTTTCACTAGGTGCAATGCTGGATTCGCCATTGCCAGTTCCTATCTGAAAACGCGACTGGATTCCGCCAACTCGAACGGCCAGATGTTCCATTTTTGGGGTTCAATAACAAATAAACCGGCCTTGCTGCTCCGGGCACCAAAACGTTTCTGATTGTGCGAGCGATGGCCCCGGCTCCTCCAGGCAATTCCTTCTTGACAAAACTATAGCGCGAAACTTAAATAGCCTATCGTAACCAATCGAAAGTCAACAGAAGTGAACTCGTAGAAATCGAGGTACATTCTTACGGGACAAACGTCCTGGGAAATATGCCCCTGTGCCGAGGCGCCGGATTTCTACGTGTCGGTGACGCAGCGCCGCTGCTCGATACCGAAAGCGCAGCGTGGGGACTGATCTGGAGGCAAAATGCAACGTCTGACAATTTTGTTCCTGGCTTTTTGTTCAGTCGTTTTCTCGGCTGCTCTGTTATCCGCCCAAACGCCTGGTCCAGCCGATCAGTCCGGCCAGATCGGCTATCACGAAGATCCCAATGCCGACCAAAAACGCACTCTTTTATTGAAAGACTTCAATCCGGCCACGATGATGCACGCTTCCGTGCACGAGGTGCCGAAGGCTAAGTTCTACGTCATTGACGTGCACAATCACGTCAACGACGCCGCGCGCATTGATGAACATATTTCACCCCAGCGTGCGGTGGAAGCCATGGACAACACCAACGTCAAGACCGTCGTAATCCTCACCGGCATGTGGGGAGACAAGCTGCAAGGCGTGATGGATGAAATGGTCAAGGCCTATCCCGGCCGCTTCATGGTGTTTGCACAATATGACTGGAGCAAGGTCGATGACCCGAACTTCAGTCAGAAGATGGTCGCGCAGCTCGATGATGCCGTAACCCGCGGTGCACGCGGGTTGAAAGTGCTGAAAGACCTCGGCCTAGGCGTGCGGGACAAGATCGGCAAGCTCATCACGGTGGACGATCCCCGGCTGGATCCAGTCTGGGAGGAATGCGGCCGTCTCGGCATTCCCGTTTCCATTCACACCAGCGATCCTGAAGCGTTTTTTCATCCGACCGACAATACCAACGAGCGTTACGAGGAACTGACCGGCCATCCGGACTGGAGCTTTTATGGTTCGGACTTTCCCAGCAAAGAAGCGCTCCTTGCCGCGCGCGATCGCGTATTTGCCAAGCATCCAAGAACAACGTTCATTGCGCTGCATGTGGCGAACTGGCCGGAGAACCTGGACTACGTCTCCGGTCTTCTCGACAAGAATCCCAACGTACTGGTGGAATTTGGCGCTCGACAGGCCGAACTTGGCCGACAGCCAAGGCGTGCACGGGAATTCTTTTTGAAATACCAGGACAGAATTTGTTTTGGTACCGACTCGGAAGTAACCGAAGCGATGTATCGCAACTATTTCCGCTGGCTGGAAACTAATGATGAGTACTTCGACTATTGGGGATACCCTGGGCAGGGGCGCTGGAAAATCTATGGTATGGGACAATGAAAACGAAAATGAGATTGGAGAGATGGGTGTCCCCGCCCGCCCCTCGCGAAAAAATGAAATTCTGCTGTCTGCTCCTGGTGCTCTCGATGGGGGTGGCCTGTCAGAAGACCGCTTCGGCGCCAGCGCAGTCAGCCTCATCGATCAAAGTCGAATCCGAAGCTGGCAGGCCCATCGTGCTGACCACAAGCGCCGCAGAGTTCCAAGTTTCGCCTTCAGGATCCGTGCAAGCTTTCTTGCTCAAAGATGGCGCCAAACTCACTCTCGACTTACCGTCTCCTGATGCCAACTACCTTTCGCAAGAGGGCAAGAATATCCGTTTTACATTCGACCTCGATCACGCAATTGTCCACGAAGCCTCCGGTAAATTAGGACGCGGCAAACGGATAGATATTCCAGCCCATGCATCCGAGTCTGCGAATCTTCAGGCGACGCTACACGTCGAGGCCTACGATGATTTTCCGAACCTCGTGCTGACCAGCGCGGATTATAAGAACGGCGGATCATCTGCTCTCAAAATCGACCATGCTATTGCGCAGCAACATCGCTTCGACAGTGGTGTTTCTGGCAAGCCCTACGACATATGGACTTATCAAGGCGCGAGCATTGACTGGGGCAAAGATGACATCTTCAAGCTGAAGAAAGGCTTCTCTCAAGTCAATGCCATGGGAGAAGTAGTCAAAGGCGGATACGGCGGCGGGATTCCGGTTGTCGCCTTCTGGAATGCCTCGGTAGGGGAAGCGATTGGCCACGTCGAAACCGTTCCGCTCACGTTGTCGCTTCCCGTGAAAGTTGAAAGCGATGGATCGGTGAATGCCTCGGTGGATATTCCCGCCAACACGACCCTGAAGCCAGGTGAAACCTTCGCGACTCCACGCAGCTTTGTCGCCGTGTACTCGGGAGACTTTTACGAGCCGCTGCATCTCTGGTCGCGCGTACTGCAGAAGGAAGGCTGGGAGATTCCCAAGCCCTCCAACGAAGCCTACAACATCAGCTGGTGCGGCTGGGGATACGAATTCAATGTAACTCCGGCGCAGATGCTGGGCACAGTCCCGAAGCTGAAGGAACTGGGTATCAAGTGGGCAACTTTGGATGACCGCTGGTTTGACGACTACGGCGACTGGCGTCCGCGTTCGGATACCTTTCCCGGCGACTCTATAAAGAAGA
>WNGL01003324.1_pt1 | contig 22948 bp, 19 predicted proteins | sample 5400591 | NCBI WGS metagenome assembly WNGL01 (sample SAMN13153377, study PRJNA577476) | soil metagenome | isolation source: 80 cm soil or saprolite under Garry oak tree replicate 1 | place: USA:California | collected 2016-06-15 | reverse complement strand
GCGCCGTCAACGGCATCGCCGAACGCGTGGCCAATGTGACCCGCAAGGCCGATCGCCTGCCGCCCCCCGGCGAGGCCAATGCCGCGCGCCAGGTCATTCGCGTGTCCACGACAAGCCGCGGCAGCGGCAACCGCGAGATTGTGCGCGTGCGTCCCTTCATCCGCGTGGCAGGCAATCTATCGCTCTCGGTGTCCGAGCTCTCCGCCAATATTCCTCCGTTCAATCCGCAGAAGATGCTGGCCAAAGCCGAGGGCCTCCCGGCGAGCGCCCAAGATGCCGCCGGCGCCGAGCCCGACGCCGAGGTCTCGTTCTTGACCCGCGATCTCAATACGGTCTTGCCGCGGGCGAAGATCGCCGCGGTGGCACCGCTCGACGAGGTGCTCGCACGCGTGCGTGAGGCCGCGAACTGGGACGGCAACTTGGCGCAAAGGCCGGCCGTGCTCGCAAGCGCGCTTCCGACGACGCTGGCGGCCTACGCGCCCGAGCAGCATGGCGATCCCTATGCCGGTTTCGAACCCCGGATCGTGCCGGAAAACGTCAGCCTGCTGCCTAAGACCACGGCGCAGGTGACCGGCGGCAATGCCTGGAACGAACGCACGATCGTGCTCAAGAAAGGCGACTCCGTCTCCGCGTTCCTGCGCGAGATGGGCGCGACGGCGGACGAGATCAGGGCGATAACCGCGGCGTTCGGCGGACGTGGAAAAGACAGCAGCCCGAGAGACGGCTACAAGCTGCGCGTTCTGCTCGCGCCGGGGAGCGATGGCATACGGCTGCGGCCGGTGCGCGTCGTCATCGCCACCGACACCGCTGTCGAGGCGATGGTGGCATGGTCGGAGATGGGCAAATACGTTGCCGTCGATGTGCGCCGCGCCAACAACGTGGCGTCCTCCGGCAACGACGATGACGACGACGGCAAGGGCGTTCGGCTCTATCAGAGTATCTACGAGACCGCGCTACGCAATCACGTGCCGCGCCCGGTGATCGACGACTTCATCCGCATCTATTCCTACGACGTCGACTTCCAACGCAAGGTCCAGCCCGGCGATTCCTTCGAGGTGCTGTACGCCGGCGAGGACGAGAACCCGAGCGACAACACCAAGGCGGACGTGTTGTTCGCTTTGCTGACCACCGGCGGCGAGACCAGAAAATTCTACCGCTACCAAACCACCGACGACAACGTGGTCGACTATTACGACGAGACCGGCAAGAGCGCGAAGAAGTTCCTGGTACGCAAGCCGGTGTCAGACGGAAACATAACGTCCGGTTTCGGCGGTCGTAACCATCCCCTGCTCGGCTACGACAAAATGCATACCGGGGTAGACTGGGGCTCATCGACGGGGACGCCAGTCTTCGCCGCGGGCAACGGCGTTATCGACAAGGTCGGCTGGGAAGGCGGCTACGGCAAGTACATCCGCATCCGGCACGCCAACGGCTATGAGACCGCCTATGGCCACATGTCGGCTTTCGCCCGCAGCATGGAGGCCGGCAAGAAAGTGCGCCAGGGACAGGTGATCGGCTATGTCGGTTCGACCGGACTGTCGACCGGAGCGCACCTGCATTACGAAATCCTGATCAACGGCCGCTTCGTCGATCCGATGAAGATCAAGCTGCCGCGCGGGCGGGTGCTGGAGGGCGGGTTGCTCGCCGGCTTCGAGCAGGAACGCACGCGGCTCGATACCATGATGACCCGCGCCACGCCTTCGCGCTACGCGCAGACGCGCTGACAGCGGACGGACGGCGAACGGGCCCCGTCGGTCCTCTGCCGACCCTTTCTCGTCGTCCGATCAGGCCGCCGCGGCAAGCTTGCCGTTGAAGGTGAGCCCCTGCTTGCCGGCCGAGATGACCACCTTCTCGCCGTCCTTGATGCGCCCGGACAGAATGAGCTCCGAGAGCGGATCCTGCACCGACTTCTGAATCACGCGCTTGAGCGGGCGTGCGCCATAGGTGGGGTCGTAGCCCTTGTCGGCGAGCCAATCGCGCGCCGAGGGTTCGAGCACGATCGCGATCTTGCGGTCTTCGAGCAACCGCGCCAGCCGCGCCATTTGGATATCGACGATTTTCGTCATCTCGCTGCGCTTGAGGCGGTGGAACAGGATGATCTCGTCGATGCGATTGATGAATTCGGGGCGGAAGTTTGCCCGCACCACCGCCATCACTTGATCGCGCACCGCATCGGTGTCCTGGCCCTCAGGCTGGTTCGCCAGATATTCGGAGCCGAGATTCGAGGTCATCACGATCAGCGTGTTGCGGAAGTCGACGGTGTGCCCCTGTCCGTCGGTGAGGCGGCCATCGTCGAGTACCTGCAGGAGCACGTTGAACACGTCCGGGTGAGCCTTTTCGATCTCGTCGAACAGCACCACCTGGTAGGGCCGCCGCCGCACCGCCTCGGTGAGCGTGCCGCCTTCCTCGTAGCCGACATAGCCTGGCGGCGCGCCGATCAAGCGGGCGACCGAATGCTTCTCCATGTATTCCGACATATCGATGCGGATCAGCGCGTTTTCGTCGTCGAACAGGTATTCGGCCAGCGCCTTGGTCAGTTCGGTCTTGCCGACCCCGGTCGGCCCCAAGAACATGAACGAGCCGATCGGCCGGTGCGGATCCTGCAGGCCGGCGCGCGCGCGCCGCACCGCGGTCGATACCGCCTTAACCGCCTCCGCCTGGCCGATCACGCGCTTACCGAGCTGCTCCTCCATGCGCAGGAGCTTCTCCTTCTCGCCTTCGAGCATCCTCTCGACGGGCACGCCGGTCCAGCGCGAGACCACCTGCGCCACGTGGTCGGCGGTCACCGCCTCCTCGACCATCGCGCCCTTGCCTTCCGCGGCCTCGATGCTCTTGAGCTTCTTCTCGATTTCCGGAATGCGGCCGTAGGCAAGCTCGCCGGCGCGCTGATATTCGCCTTTGCGTTGGGCGTTGGCGAGCTCGACCCGCAGATGATCGAGCTCGGTCTTGAGCTTTTGGGCGTCCGAAAGCTTGTCCTTCTCGGCCTTCCAGCGCGCCGTGAGATCGGCGGATTGCTTCTCGAGCACCACCAATTCCTTCTCGAGCCGCTTGAGCCGCTCCTTCGAACCGGGGTCGCTCTCTTTGCGCAGCGCCTCCTGCTCGATCTTGAGCCGCACGATCTCGCGATCGATCGAATCCAGCTCCTCGGGCTTGGTATCGACCTGCATCTTGAGTCGCGCAGCCGCCTCGTCGATCAGGTCGATCGCTTTGTCCGGCAGATAGCGATCGGTGATGTAGCGGTTCGACAGCGTCGCCGCCGCCACCAGCGCCGAATCGGTGATGCGAACGCCGTGGTGCTGCTCGTATCTGTCCTTCAGCCCGCGCAGGATCGAGATTGTATCCTCGACGCTCGGCTCGTCGACGTAGACCGGCTGGAAGCGCCGGGCGAGCGCCGCGTCCTTCTCGACGTGCTTCTTGTATTCATCGAGCGTGGTCGCCCCGACGCAGTGCAATTCGCCGCGTGCAAGCGCCGGCTTGAGCAGGTTCGAGGCGTCCATGGCGCCCTCCGCCTTGCCCGCGCCGACGAGGGTATGCATCTCGTCGATGAACAGGATGATGCCGCCTGACGATCCCGTCACCTCCTGCAGCACGGCTTTGAGCCGCTCCTCGAACTCGCCGCGATATTTCGCGCCCGCGATCAGCGCGCCCATGTCGAGCGCGAGCAGCTTCTTGTCTTGCAGGCTCTCCGGCACGTCGCCGTTGACGATACGCTGGGCGAGGCCTTCCACGATCGCGGTCTTGCCGACGCCGGGCTCGCCGATCAACACCGGATTGTTCTTGGTGCGGCGAGAGAGCACCTGGATGGTGCGCCGGATCTCCTCATCGCGGCCGATCACCGGATCGATCTTGCCGTCGCGTGCGGCCTGGGTGAGGTCACGGGTATATTTCTTCAGCGCGTCGTAGGCGTTCTCAGCCGAGCTCGTGTCGGCCGTGCGGCCCTTGCGCAACGCGTTGATCGCCTCGTTGAGGCTTTGCGGCGTCACGCCGGCGCGGGCCAGGATCTTTCCGGCCTCGCTGTCCTTCTCGAGCGCGAGCGCAAGCAGCAGCCGCTCGACCGTGACGTAGCTGTCGCCCGCCTTTTCCGCGACTTTCTGCGCTTGATCGAATACCCGCGCCAGCGCTGGCGCCAGATAGACCTGACCGGCGCCGCTGCCCGACACTTTGGGAAGCTTGGCGAGCGCCGCCTCGACGGCGGAAAGCGCTTCGCGCGATCGGCCGCCCGCGCGGTCGATCAAGCCGCTCGCCAAGCCCTCGGGGTCGTCGAGCAGGACCTTGAGCAGGTGCTCGGGGGTAAACTGCTGATGGCCCTCGCGCAGGGCCAGCGATTGGGCGGATTGAACGAAACCGCGGGCGCGGTCGGTGTATTTTTCGAAATCCATACCAGTTCCCTCAGTTCCACCCCTTCGGCCCGAGAGGCGTCTGCGCCGTCACTGACCTAAGCCAAATATCTGTGCACGATCAATCGGCAGGAGCCCCGCACTGCGACCCTCGCGCCGTATGTGGGAACCGGCAACTTGCGGCGGTAGAGCCCGCCGCCGATTTTCGAGCGCCGTCTAGGCAGGCGGCGGTTCAGCGGTTAACAACCACGCCATGAGCGTCGAAAATCCAAAAATCCACGCCATCTACCGCTATCCGGTCAAGGGGCTTTCGCCTGAGCCGCTCGAGCGCACGGAGCTTGCGCTCCACGAAACCCTGCCGGGCGATCGCCTCTACGCCATCGAGAACGGGCCGTCCGGCTTCGACCCCGCCGCACCCCGCCATCAGCCCAAGCAGCGCTATCTGATGTTGATGCGCAACGAGCAGCTGGCCCGGCTGCGCACCCGCTTCGACCAGGCAAGCCACACGCTCGTCGTCGAAGCGCAAGGCCGTGAGGCCGCGCGCGGCGACCTGCGCACGCCCGAAGGCCGCGCGGCGATCGAACGATTCTTCGCGGTCTTCTGCGCCGACGAATTGCGGGGGGCGCCGAAAGTGCTGCACGCCCCCGGCTTCAGCTTCTCCGACGTCGCGCGCAAGGTGGTCTCGATCATCAACCTCGCCTCGGTCGCCGCGGTCGAAGGCGCGGTCGGCAGACCCGTCCATCCGCTGCGCTTTCGCGGCAATGTCTACGTGACGGGCTGGCCGGCGTGGCACGAGTTTGATCTCGTCGGGCAGGAGATAGAGGTCGGCAAGCGCGCGCGGCTCAAGATCATCAAGCCCATCGTGCGCTGTGCGGCAACCAACGTCGATCCCGATACCGGCATGCGCGATCTGTCGATCCCGGAGACGCTGCTGCGAAGCTTCGGCCACGCCGATTGCGGGGTCTACGGCGAGGTGGTGGAGGCCGGGGACATTGCGCGCGGGGACGACCTCGGCAGCTGAGCCTGCGGATACGCGTCGACGCCAGAAGCAAGCCCGCGCGCCGATCAATGCACAACGGTTTAGCGCGCTGCTCGCGTCGAGGGCGCAGCGCCGTTCGTTCCGTTCGTCCCTCGCCGGCTGAGCAGGAACACGCCCTGCTCGCCGAGCAGATTCCACGTCCACCACGGCGTGTTGAAGCGCAACGCCCGCCCCCAGGCGTCAAGCGCCACCGATTTTTCCATCCTCGCGCCCACCACGTGGCAGAGTTGGCGGAAATCCTTGATGGTGCAGAAGTGGATGTTGGGCGAGTCCCACCACGCATAAGGCAGGTTGTCGGTGCGCGGCATGCGCCCGCCCAGCAGGATCTGCAGGCGGATTTTCCAGTGGCCGAAGTTCGGAAACGACACGATGCCGTGGCGGCCGATGCGCAGCATGTGCTCGAGCACGATACGCGGCTGGCGGGTCGCCTGCAGCGTCTGCGACAGCACCACATAGTCGAAGGCGTCGTCGGGATAATCGGCGAGGTCGGTGTCGGCGTCGCCCTGGATCACGGCGAGGCCCTTGGCCACGCATTCGTTGACCCCCTCGCGCGACAGCTCGATGCCGCGCCCGTCGACGCCCCGCGTCTCGGCGAGCAACCGCAGCAGTTCGCCGTCGCCGCAGCCGACGTCGAGCACCTTGGCACCGGGCGCGACCATGTCGACGACCGCCAGCAAGTCGACGCGTGCACCTCCGGGCGTGCGCGCCGCCTCTGCCATCGTGAGATCCCGCTTGAGGCGCATCAGCATGGTCATCCCCGCGCGGGTGGAAGGCCGCGCGCCTTGGCGGCACCTTCGAGGAACCCGCGCACGATCGCGAACAGCTCCGGCTCCTCGAGCAGGAAGGCATCGTGACCCTTGTCCGTCACGATCTCGGCAAACGAAACACGCGCGCCGCCGGCATTGAGCGCGTGCACGATGGCGCGCGAGTCCGACGTGGGAAAGAGCCAGTCCGACGTGAAGGAGATCACGCAAAACCGCGTCGGCGTGTCCTTGAACGCGTGTGCGAGCACGCCGTCGTAATCCGCCGCGAGGTCGAAATAGTCCATCGCGCGGGTGAGATAGAGATAGGAATTGGCGTCAAAGCGCTCGACGAAACTGCTGCCCTGGTGGCGCAGATAGCTCTCCACCTGGAAGTCGGCGTCGAAGGAAAACGTGGGATTGTCGCGGTCCTGGAACCGGCGACCGAACTTGCGGTGTAAGGCCGCATCGGACAGATACGTGATGTGGTTGCCCATGCGCGCGACGGCGAGCCCGCGCTGCGGATTGGTGCCTTCGGCGAAATAGCGTCCGTGCTGCCACTCCGGGTCGGCCATCACCGCCTGCCGGCCGACCTCATGGAAGGCGATGTTCTGAGCCGAATGGCGGGTCGAGGTCGCAATCGGAAGCGCCGAGAACACCCGCCGCGGATAGCTCGCGCACCATTGCAGCACCTGCATGCCGCCCATCGAGCCGCCGGCCATGGAGAACAGCGAGGCGATCCCGAGGTGGTCCAGCAGCATGGCCTGCGCGCGCACCATGTCGCGAATGGTGATGACGGGGAAGTCGAGACCCCAGGGCTTGCCGGTCTTCGGATTGGTGGAAGCCGGTCCCGTAGTGCCCATGCAGGCGCCGAGCACGTTCGGGCAAATGACGAAATAGCGCTCGGTGTCGATCGGCCGGCCAGGGCCGACCATGGTTTCCCACCAGCCCGGCTTCTGCGTCACCGGATGGAGGTTGGCGACGTGCTGGTCGCCGGTCAGGGCGTGGCAGATCAGCACCGCGTTGCTGCGCTCGGCATTGAGCGCGCCATAGGTCTGGTAACCAATCTGGAATGGAGCAAGGTCGATGCCGGCGTCGAGCGGTAGCGGCTTATCCATGCCGAACCGGACGACGAGCGAATGGGGATTGTCGGCCTCGCGCGCGCGGTCGGCGGGCTGAAGTGCGACGCTGAAATCGGCCTCGACCATGGTTACAATCCGGCCGGCGAAGCGGAATAGCCGCCGATCTATGCGAGCGGCCTGACGTTAGGCCGCCGCGAGCGGCTTAGATAGGCCGCGCGACGCCCGTGTCAATGTTTTCTTTGCTTTAACCCGTTGCCCCACCTATCAATGCCGCGCCCGTGACGGGTTCGTCGCGGGTGCAAGTAAGCGGCAAAGACGTGCCTATGGTGAAACCGTCCCGATCCGAAACACCGTCGCTCGCCGATCTGCGGCGCGAAATCGACCGCATCGACGAGGCGATGCACGGCCTGTTGATGGAACGTGGCGAGATCATCGATCGTCTCATTGCCGCCAAGCAGACGCAGGAAACAGGCTCCGCATTCCGCCCGGCGCGCGAGGCGGAGATGATGCGACGGCTGGTCGACCGCCACAAAGGAATCCTGCCGCTCGACACCGTCGAGAGTATCTGGCGGGTCATTATCTCAACCTTCACCTATGTGCAGGCGCCGTTCTCGGTACACGCCGACCTGTCGGCCGGCGACGCGGCGATGCGCGATTCCGCTCGCTTCCATTTCGGCTTCACGGTGCCGTTCGTGCCGCATATGGGCGCTGCAAGCGTGGTGGCTGCGGTCTCCGACTCCAAGGGAGATCTCGGACTGGTGCCGGCCTTCAGCATGGCCGGCGCCGGCGCCTGGTGGAGCGCGCTCGAGTTCGATTCGGCGCCGAAGATCATCGCCCGGCTGCCGTTCGTCGAGCGCGCGGACCATCCTGCCGGCGTGCCGGCATTCGTCGTTTCGCGTGCCGCGGCCGACGCCATGGTCAAGGAGGTGGAAGTGTGGAGCGTGCGGGTCGCCGGCTGGAGCACGGCGGCGACGCAGGCGGTCGGCCCCCTCGCCGAGGTGATCGCCGCGCCCGATCGTGCCTTCGACGGCGCGGCGCTGCTCATATCGGTGCCGAAGCGTGGCAGCATCGATCGAGTGACCGACATGCTGGTCAAGGCCGGCGCCTCGGTGCGCGCATCGGCCCTCGTCGGAAGCCACGCAACCCGCTATAGGGTCTCCGCCGAAGGCGCGCGGCCGCTCCCCACCGGCCGGTGACTCCCGGAGTGTGAAATGTCCGTCCTGCAACGTCCGCAACCGCGTCCCGGCGTACTCGCGATCGATCCCTACGTGCCCGGTAAGAGCAAGGCACCCGGCGTCGCCCGGGTGTTCAAGCTGTCGTCGAACGAGACGCCGCTCGGGCCGAGCCCAAAGGCGATCGCCGCCTATCACGCGGTCGGTGAACACCTGGAGGACTACCCCGACGGCGACTCGACCGCGCTGCGCGAGGCGATCGGGCGCGCGTTCGGCCTCGATCCCAGCCGCATCGTCTGCGGCGCGGGCTCCGACGACCTCTTGAACCTCATTGCCGACGCCTATCTCCACGACGGCGACGAGGCGATTCACACCACCCACTCGTTTCTGGTCTACCCGATTGCCATCCGCGGCTCCGGCGCGACGCCGATCGCAGCGGCGGAAAAGAACTACACCGCCGACGTCGACGCCATGCTCGCCGCGGTGAGCGCGCGCACCAAGGTCGTTTTTCTCGCCAACCCCAACAACCCAACCGGCACCTACGTGCCGTTCGATGAAGTGAAGCGGCTGCAGCGCGGTCTGCCTCCGCATGTGCTGCTCGTCCTCGATGCCGCTTATGCCGAATACGTACGCCGCAACGACTACGAGGCCGGCATCGAGCTCGTTGCCACCTCCGAGAACGTGGTCATGTGCCGCACGTTTTCGAAAATCCATGGGCTTGCGGCGCTCCGCCTCGGCTGGCTTTACGGGCCGCCGCACGTGGTCGATGCCATCAATCGCATCCGCGGACCGTTCAACGTCAACGCGCCGGCGATGGCGGCGGGCATAGCCGCGCTGCAGGACAGCGCGCATGTGGAGGCATCCCGCGCGCACAACGAAAAATGGCTGGCTTGGCTGCTGGTCGAAATTCGCAAGCTTGGGCTGGAGGTGACGCCCAGCATCGCCAATTTCGTGCTGATCCACTTCCCCGACCGCCAAGGCCGCACCGCGGAGGACGCCGACGCCTTCCTCACGCAGCGCGGCCTGATCCTGCGCCGCGTCAAAGCCTACAAGCTTCCGAACGCGCTGCGCATGACCGTCGGCAGCGAGGAGGCGAACCGTCTCGTGGTCGCCGCGCTGGCGGAGTTCATGGGCCGCAAATGAGGGGGCAACCCATTTTCAATCGCCTTGCGCTGATCGGAATGGGTCTCATCGGTTCCTCGATCGCGCGCGCCGCGCGCGCGCAAGGCGCTGCACGCTCCATCGTCGCCACCGCCCGCTCCGCCGCCACGCGCCGGCGCCTCGCCGAACTCGGCCTTGCCGATCACGTGGTCGAAACCAACGCAGCGGCAGCCGAAGGCGCCGATCTCGTCATTGTCGCCGTCCCGGTCGGCGCCTGCGGCGCGGTGGCCGCGGAGATTGGGCCGCACCTTGCGCCGGGGGCGATCGTCTCGGATGTCGGCTCGGTCAAGACCGCAGTCTTGCGCGCCATGTCGCCCCATCTTCCCGCGGGGGTGCATTTCGTGCCGGCACATCCCGTCGCCGGCACCGAAAGCTCCGGCCCGGATGCCGGCTTTGCCGAGCTGTTCGTCAACCGCTGGTGCATTCTCACGCCGCCGTCGAACGTCGAGCCGGCCGCGGTCGAGCGGCTCGCGGCGTTCTGGCGACTGCTCGGCGCGAACGTCGAGATCATGTCGGCCGAGCACCACGACCTCGTGCTCGGCATCACCAGCCACCTGCCGCACCTCATCGCCTACACCATCGTGGGCACCGCCGACGAATTGAGCCAAGTGACTCGTTCCGAGGTGCTGCAATTCTCGGCCGGCGGTTTCCGCGATTTCACCCGCATCGCGGCCTCGGATCCGACCATGTGGCGGGATGTCTTTCTCGCCAACAAGGATGCGGTGCTGGAAATGCTCGGCCGCTTCAACGAAGATTTGGCCACATTGACGCGCGCGATCCGGCGCGGTGATGGTGAGACGTTGTTCAACCAATTCAGCCGCACGCGCGCGATCCGCCGCGCGATTGTGGAAATCGGCCAGGATTCGCCCGCGCCCGACTTCGGCCGCCCGCATCCCGACTTGCCGCACCAGCCGCTGCCGCGGCCGTATGCGGCCGAGGACTAATCGGGGTGTCCGCTTTACCCGCTGCGGGCCGTGGAATTGCGTCTTGCCGACGCAAGCCGATCTAATACGCGCCCCAATACGGCGGCACACGGTAGTAGTTGTGAATCTCGATTTCGCGGCTGCGGTCGCCCCAGTCGAAGTCCTGGCCGGCGGCAAAGGACGGCGCGCGCTTCAATTCCTCCTCGGTAAGATCGAGATGGTAGGCGCCGAGCGCGCGATCGTAAGTCAGGCGCGTCCAGGGGATCGGGACATGCTTCTGTCCCATGCCGAGGAAGCCGCCGAAGCTGAGCACCGCGTAAGCAACGTTCCCGCTGAGCTTATCGATCATGAGGCGCTCGATGGTGCCGATCTTGCCGCCATCGGAACGGCGGACCGGGGTGCCTTCGACCCGGTCGCTGGCAATCAGGCTATGGGATTGGCGAGTCGACGTGTCGGTCTGCATGGCTGCCTCCATCAATCATTCCGCATCCGCTGGGGCCTTGGGCGAACCGCGGACGCTGGCTTTCGTGGACAAACGCTTTGGAGGCCTGCGCCGTTCCGGCGATCAGAACAGCGGCGGCACCACGCCCACCTGAAACGGCCCGAGGAAAACCGCGCCGTCGGCAAACCGAACCGGGAACGCCACCGCCGGCTTGCCTTCGAGCACGGCCCGCTGGCCGAGCGCCGCGACCAGACCGGGCGCGGCGCTCTGACGCGCAATCCCTCCGAGCCCAGGCATCAACCGATCGAGAGCGTTGAACGTTGCCCCGATCTGTCCTTCCGACATGATGCGCTCGATGTCGAACATCTTGAGAAGCTTTTCGATGCCGACGACGGTCACCTCAAGATCGCCGTCGAGACTGCCGCGCGGGGTGAGCTTGAGGACGCCGCTGCCCACCGCGATTACATCCTCCTGCGCCAGCCGCGCCTTGGTGATCTCGATTTGGCCGTCGCGCGCCTGCCATTCCTTGAACCGCACCGCCCAGGGCTTGGGCGAGATGTCGTTCACGCCGCGCAGTATGGCTGCGATGTCGGCATCGATGGGCTTGGCGGCCAGCGGATGGAGCTTGTCCGCGACGGCGGCTTCGAGCCGCAACGCGGTTTCGACAAGCGGATTATCGGCGGTGGATCCTGCGGCCTGGCGGCCATGCAGCTCCAATCGCTGCGCGCGGAATACGGTGCCGTTGGCGGCGACGCCGGGATCGCGGACGGTCGGGGCGACGAGCGCAAGCGACGCGCGCTCCACGCCGGACGGCAGTCCGCGCACGCTGGCCTGACCGAGAGTCCAATCGACGATGCCGACGGGCGGGCGTCCCGGCTCGGAGATTTCGAACGGCCCAGTAAATTCGCCGATCACGAGCTTGGGGTCATAGACCTGAACGGCGACCACAGCGAACGGAAGCTTGAGCTGCAGCGTGGGCGTGCCCTTGAGCTCGAGACTGGCGCCGCCGCAACGCACTTCGATGCGAAACGGATAGCCGCCGATCGATTGGGACGCGCAGTCTTGCGGCCGGCCGGCCTGCCGTTCGCGCTCGCGCCATAGGGCTATCTCCGCCTCGGCGCGCGCGGCGGCATAGAACCACAAGGCGGTCCAGGCCGCTGCCAGCAGCACCATCAGCGCGAAGGATAGAAACAGCGGCCAACGGCGGCGGGGAGCGGCCGCGGGGACCGCGGAGGGAGACATCATGGCGCTCCTGTGCCTGCCAAGCCTCGTGGCGCTTTCCCGGCGCGCTGTCTCGGACGTGGCGATTGCGGCATTTCAAAGTCAATGCCCACCGCTCGCGCCGCAATGACCGGGTCGGCGACGTGCACGCGACGCCGCGTTCTTTGATATCACACCCCATGGACCCGAATCCCGCGCACGCGACCGAAGACCTCTGGGTGTTCGCCTATGGCTCGCTGATGTGGCGGCCGGACTTTCCGTTTACCGAGCGCATCGAGGCGCGGCTCGTCGGCGCGCATCGGGCGCTCTGCGTTTATTCCTTCGTCCACCGGGGGACGCCGGAGCGGCCGGGTCTCGTGCTCGGCCTCGACCGCGGCGGAACCTGTCGCGGCATCGCCTATCGCGTGACTGCGGCCGACCGCAGCAACACCATCGCCTATCTGCGCGCGCGCGAGCAGGTGACCTCGGTCTATCGCGAATGCATGCGCCCGATCTGGCTCAAGCGCGAGCCCGAGCGGCGGGTGCCGGCGCTGTGTTACATGGTCGACCGCGGACACGCGCAATATGCCGGACGGCTCTCGCTCGAGCAGCAATTGCATCACGTGCGCCAAGGTCACGGCCAGTCCGGCGCCAACCGCGACTACGTCATCGCAACGGTCGGTGCGCTGGAGCAGCTCGGCTATCGTGAGACGGCGCTGCATCTCATCGCCAAGCGGCTTGCGGGCATACACGAAGCGGGCGCGAGTGCGACGTCCTCATCCTGAGCGTGAAATGTCCCTTGATACGCATAAGACGCGCTTCAAGATGACGGCGCGAGCGATGCGTCTCTCGATCCATTCTGAATAAGCTCGCGCTCACCCTCGGCGACGAGGCGCGCGGTCGCAGCTTCGACATCGCGCTGCAACCGCTCGAAGAAGGCTTCCCTATCGAGACCTGGTGGGATCGGATCCAGCACCTCGACTCGGATGGTCCCGGGATAGCGGCGCATCGATCGTCGCGGCCAGAACAGGCCGGAATTGAGGGCGATCGGCAGGCACGGAACGCCCATCGCCGAATAGAGACTCACCACACCGTACTTGTATCTCGGCTCGGCGCCAGGTGGCCGACGGGTACCTTCCGGAAAGATGATGATCCGGCGATTGCGCGCCAGCTCTCGGCGCGCACACGCGTTCATGTCGACCAGCGCTTGCGACCCCTTGCTGCGATCGACCGGGATCATGCCGGCTTTCCAAGCGTACCATCCGAAGAACGGGATCCACAACAGCTCGCGCTTCATGATGTAGGCCGCGTCCGGCAAGATCAGCAGCAGTGCAAACGTCTCCCACAGCGATTGGTGCTTGGAGGACACCAGCAGCGGCCCCGGCGGAATTTTTTCCAGGCCGCGGAACTCGGCCTTGACGCCGCAAATCACGCGCAGCAGCCACAGGTTGGTGCGGGCCCAGAACGTAGCGACGGCGATGATGCCCCAGCGCGGCATCAGTAGCGTCGGCAACGCCGCGATGATCTGCACAAGAAGGTTCAGGTAAAACAGCAGATTGAAGAGGAGGGACCGAATGACGAGCACGAGCAAACCCGCAGAAACTTTCCCCTCGTCATCGCCGAAAGACCACGCTCGGGCATGATGAGAGGCCTCGGAGGCGCGCTGATCTTACTCACCGACTGCGCGGGCAGCCAGGGCGTGGCGCGCTTTGCGACCTAACTCGCCCCGGCAATGCCAGCGCCAGGATTTAGCCCCATGCGAAGCTTGGCGAAGACATATTTCACGTATTCGGTAACCATCCGCCGCGCGCTCGCCCCGCTTGCCCACCACCGCTCCGCACGCTGGCGGTCCGTCACCACCGGAAAGGGCACCAGCGCAACGTCGGGGAGCTGATGCGCGATCTCAGCGAGCGCGCGCGGCATGTGATAGTTGGACGTGACCACGATCAGCGAGCGGAAACCGCGGTGCTCGGCCCAGCGCTTGGTCTCGATCGCATTGCCCAGCGTATTGAGAGAGCGGTCGAAGTCGACGCAGCAACGCACCCATCGCTCGAACTCCGGATTGAGGCGCGAGATTTCTTTGGAATTAGTCGCACGGTAGGCCCCGCTGATGAGGAGCCGCTTGCCGCGCCCCGATGCCAACAACTCGATCGCGTCGGCGATGCGTGAAGCGCCCCCCGTCAACGCCACGATGCCGTCGGCGTCGCGGTTGAGCGTGACTTCCTCGGCCGGCACCTGCCGGACGAACCAAAGAAATCCAAGCCCCATCAACAGCACAGCGAACGCGCAGAGCGTCAGCGTCGACCAGCCGAGGCGCCGCAGCAACGGATCGGGCACGGATCGTTCGGTCGAACCAGGCATCCCGGCGACTCCGTCATCGCTATGGCATTCAACCGTCGGCATCTGTTCTCCACCCGGCGCGATCATAGCGCAATATTCGGCGGCCTGGCGGCGATGCTGCCCGCAACTTGGCTAATGAATCGTTTCGATCGTACGGTTGACCGTATGGCGCGAGGTCGCGGCGGTGACGAGGGCGATCAGGCCGACTTGCGCCAGCACCGCCAAGTAGCCCAGCACCCCGATCGACGACACGCCGAACAAAGCCGCCAACTGGTCGCCCCCCGCCGTGCCGACGAAGGAGCCGCTCGCGAGCTCGGCGAGCACGAACAGCGCAATGGCGCTGCCGCCACCGATCAGTCCCCCTTTCAGTCCCAATTGCAGAAAGTGTCGCTGGAAATGCGCTGCGATGAAGCTGTCCTTGGCGCCGATGAGATGCAGCACTTCGATCACCGGGCGATTGGTCGCAATAGCGGCGTGGGTGGCGAAGGCGACGGAGAGCACGGTGGCGGCGAAGACGAGCAGGAGCACGCCCATGCCGAGGGCAACGACCGCTCCGGACATGGCGCGCATACGGTCGACAAAGCTGCGATGGTCGTCAAGGCTTACGCCCGGGATTTGCTCGCCGAGCGTCTGGCGCAGTTGCGCGAGATCGGGCGCGGCGCCGGGCGCGATCCGAACGACGATGAGGCGCGGGACCGGCAGGTCATCGAGCTGGAGCCCGCTTCCCAGCCACGGCTCGAGCAGGTGCGCGGTTTCTTCCTTGGAATAGGGTCGCACCTCGGCGATGCCGGCAGAGGCGCGCGCGATGACGACGGCCTTGACCACCTCCATCTCGATGTCGTGACCGGCCACTGGGCGGATCTGAATCGTGACCTCGCGTGCCACGTCGGCTTGCCATTCGGTCGCGGCGGCGCGCACCAGCATGACCGCGCCGGTCGTCAGCGAGGCCAGAAAAGTCATGATGGCGACGACCGCAACCAGGGCGCGCCCGGAAATCGTTGCCTGCGGCACGATCGGAGTCTCGAAGCGCGGCAGCGGCTGGGCCGAAAAAGCACCCGGCGCGTCGAGCCCGTGTGGCTGGCCCGCTTTCGTCGTCGCGTCAGTCGTAGACATGCAGACGACCCTCGTGCAGCACGAGACGGCGCGCGTCGAACTGGTCCATCAGCGCAATGTCGTGGGTGGCGATGACGACCGAAGTCCCGGATTTGTTGAGCTCGACGAACAGCCGCAGCAGCCGCTTCGCCAGATTGGGGTCGACATTGCCCGTAGGCTCGTCGGCGAGCAGAAGCTGCGGCCGCGCGATCACCGCCCGCGCGATCGCCGCGCGCTGCTTCTCTCCGCCCGAGAGCACCGGTGGCAGCGCGGAGATGCGATCGCCGAGCCCGACCCAGTTCAGCAGTTCGACCACCTCCTCGCGATAACTGTCCTCGGCCTGCCCGATCACCCGCAACGGCAATGCCACGTTCTCGAAGGTGGTCATGTGGTCGAGCAGGCGGAAATCCTGAAACACGATGCCGATGCGCCGCCGCAGCGTTGCCAGCGCGTCCTTGCTGAGGGTGGCGATATCGTGGCCGAACAGCGTGACCAGCCCGCGCGTGGGCCGCAGCGAGAGGAACAGCAGCCGCAAAAGCGAGGTCTTGCCGGCGCCCGAGGGGCCGGTGAGGAACTGGAACGAACGCTGATCGATATGGAACGTAAGATCACGCAGGACCTCGGGACCGAGGCCATAGCGCAGTCCCACGTGTTCGAACCGGACCACCTGCCTCTCCCGCAAAAGGGCGCCGCCCCGCCCGGCAGGGACCGCCATGTGGCGTCCTGCCTCGACTCGGGCCTTATAGCAGCGAGAGGCCTTTTGGGCCTCCGCCTTCGCTGCGCTTGGGCGGGCGAGCAAGCCCGCCATGCGGCGGCGGTCGGTTTTCTCTCATTCTTAAGTTCCCGCGGGCGGCCCGCACGCGAGCTGACGCCCATGGTTGGCGAATTCGTTAACGGACGCCCGCTACCGTCAAGCCGGGGCATCGTTCCCGCGGCCGGAGCGGACAGGAGGTCCGGGACCGTCATGCCGGAGGACAGTGACCGTGGCGCGCATTCTGATCGCAGAGGACGAGGAGGCGCCTTCGAGCTGCTGCTCACCGATATCCGCATGCCGGTGATGGATGGCATCGCGCTGGCGCACGCGGCGGCACGCAACCATCCCGACGTCTCCATCCTGCTGATGACGGGATATGCCGATCAGCGCGAGCGGGCGCACGGCCTCGATGCACTGATCCACGACGTCATCACCAAGCCGTTCTCGCTCGGGGCAATGCGCCGCGCGGTCAACGACGCGCTCTGTGCGCTACCGCGGCGGAGGCATTAGCAGCGAGACGGGACGATGGTTGCGTCCTCTGTCTTCTGCCGTCTGATTTCTGATCAGGGGCAATGCCAGCGAGGCGCAATTCGCGCCAACAGGGGGGCACGCCCGTGAGATTCTAGAAATCTCGCAGCAGCCGCTCGATGTATTCAAGCTCGAGCTGCGGGCGGAAGTTCTCGCCGAAGCGCCGGCGCAATTCTTCCAGAATGCGCCGCGCGCGCTGCACGTCGATCTCGCCCGGGACCTTGACCGTCGTGTCGTCGCCGTAGTCGCGCCCGCGCAAGGGCCGGCCGAGCGGGTCGGTCTCCTGTTGGGCGCGTGGCGGCCCGAGCCTGCCGGGCTGGCCGTTCGGGCCGGGACCCAACATGCCCTGCTGCTGCATCGACTGGGCGAGGTTCTGCGCGCCCCGGCGCAAAGCTTCGAGCGCGCGGCCTTGGGAATCGACCGCGCCGTCCGCGTTGCCTTCGCCGAGCTGGCCTTCCGCCTCGCCCATGGCATCGCCGGCGCGACCCAGCTGATCCATCTCGCCCTGCCCTTGCTGGCCTTGGCCGAAGCCCTTCTTGCGCAGCTCCTCCATCAGCTTCTTGAGCTGATCGCGCAATGCCTGCTGATTCTCGCGCAGCTCGCCCATCTGGTCGCCCTGCTGGCCTTGCTGACCTTGTTGGCCCTGCTGGCCGCGCTGTCCGCGCTGGCGGTCGCGCCGCTGGTCTTGGCCCTGCTGGAATGTGCGGTCGCGCAATTGCTGCTGCTTGCGGATCATGTCGCCGAGCTCGTCGAGCGCGGACATCATGTCGTCGTCGCCGTCGCCTTCCATCTGCTGCCCGGGACGGGCCATCTGCAGGTTCTCCAGCATCTGTTGGAGGTCCTGCAGCATCCGGCGCGCGGCATCCCTGGCGCCGGAGCGCGCCATCTGTTCGAGCCTATCGATCATGTTGCGCAGATCCTGCGGGCGGAGCTGGCGCGCATTGGGATCGAGGGGGCGGGCAAGCTGCTGCGGATTCTTGCGCATTTGCTCCGCCAGCGCTTGCAGGAACTTGTCGAGCGCGGCGCGCAGCTGGTCGGTGAGTCGCTTGATCTCCTCATCGCTGGCGCCGCGCTCCAGCGCCTGGCGCAGCGCTTCCTCGGCCGCGCGCAAAGCCTGCTCGGCATCGGAGACGCTGCCATCCTCCAGATGCACCGCCATGTCCCACATGCGCGCGACGACGTCGCGCAGCTGATCGTCGCTCTTCGCGCGCGCCAGTTGCCAGAAGATCGCGCGCAGGCCGAGATAGACGTTGCTCTCCATGTTGAAGCGTTCGGGCGCCAAAGTGAGCGCATCGAGCGCGGTGAGCACGCTCGCCTGGGCATCGCCGTCGAGCGCCAGTATGCGCCGTTGTTCGACCAGCGCGCGCGCCATCGGCTTGGAGAACGGCCGCTCCGGCAGGCGGAATTCTAACGCCGTGCTCTGGCCTTCGTTGCCGGCCTCGTCGCGCGCGGTCAAAATCATCGCCACGTCGGTGCCCGCCCAAGGATGCTCGGTCAAATCCTTGGTGCTCTGTCCGACCCCGTTCTTGGTGCGCGCCTGCGGCAGCACCAGCGGGAAGTCGGGCGCGTTGTAGAGCGGTCGCGCGGGGTGGCCGTTGGTTCCCTCGCTGTTGAGCAGCTTGAACATCGCCTGCGCGCCGATGACGCCGTAATCGTCCTCGAGTTTGTAGGAGAGCTGCAACGCCCCGCGCGCCTGGCCTTCCGGCTCTTTGGCGAGCGCGATGGTCGGCGGCTTGTCCGGGATGGCGGTGAACTGCCAGGTGACGTCGCTCGCGGCAGCGCCGCGAACGGTCGCCGCCCCGGCGTCGTTGATGACGAAGCGCCGCTCCTCGGTGCCCTTGGCGTTGCTGCTTTGCGCGCCGGAGGAAGGCTCGGCAAGCCCGCCGCTTGCTACCACGTCGAGGTGAATTCCGGTCGCGCGGATGACCAGCACGCTTCCCACCGGCACCGAGAGGGCGGCGGCGCTCTGTACCGGCTCGCCCGGCCGTAGGCCCGGCAGGATCACCGGCGGGCGGCCGGTATAGGGCGGCGGGCTCACCCAAGCATCGATGCGGAAATTGGCCGGCATCATCACGCCCTGCCAATCGAACGCAGCGGCGATACGCTTCATCCGTTCACCGCCGGCGGCGAAGAACGTCGCGACCACCAACACCGCCACCAAGGCGCGCACGGCGAAGGGGTCGCGCAGCGCGAGCCGCGGCATCGGAGTCCCGGCCTTGAGCGTGTTAGCCGCGCGCAGGGCGCGTTCGATATGAGCACGCCACAGCGCGACCGAATAAGAGTCTTCGGTCGGTGCCGCGATCTCGTCTGCGATCGCGGTGGCGGGCCGATGCGGCAGGCCGGAATTGCGATCGAGCCGTCGCAGGCCCTCGATGCGGCTCGGCACGCGCCGCGCAGCATCAACACCGGCGCGAACGCGGCCGCCGTCAGCAGGAAGAAGACGCCGAGGCCGATGGCGCGGCCGGCCGGCGGCAGCCAAAGCCAAAGGCCAAGCCACGAGACCGCGAGGAACAGGCCGATGACGGTCGCGATCGACGCCAGCGCCGGCCATAGCCGTTCCCAGAAAATTGTCCAGCGCGCCCGGCGCAGCGCCGGCGCGAGCAAATCATCGCCCGCGCGCTCCTGCGGGGAGAGCTGGTGGGGGGCCGCGACGTCGGCGGGCCGATCGGTCAACTACATCTCCTGCAAAGAGAATCTACTCAATTTCCGATATTAACATGCAACTAGACGGGTGCCAGCGGGCAAAAGGAAGGCATTCGCTGATCAAAACAACGTCAGCGGCAGATGGTTGCGCCCGTTCACGCAGGGTTCAGAGCCAGGGCGGCAGGCGGTCGAGCGCGATCAGGTCCGAGACCTCCAGGCGCGGCCGCACCAATGCCCATTCGTTTTCCCGAACAAGCACTTCCGGCACCAATGCGCGGGTATTGTACGTGCCGGCCTGGACCGCGCCATAGGCGCCGGCCGTCATGACCGCGAGCAAATCGCCGGGCCGCGGCGCGACCATCTCGCGCTCGAGCGCCAGGAAATCGCCGGACTCGCAGACCGGCCCGGCCACGTCGGCGGTGATGCGTACGGCGTCGGCGCGCGGTTCGCGCACCGGACGGATGTCATGGTGGGCCTCATAGAGCGTAGGGCGCATCAGATCGTTCATCCCGGCATCGACGATGACGAACGTCTTGGCCTCGCCGCGCTTGAGATAGAGCACGCGTGTCACCAGGATGCCCGCATTGCCGACGATCAGGCGGCCGGGTTCGAAGATGAGGGTGCAATCAAGGTCGCGCGTCGCACGCTTGACCATGGCGGCATAGGCCTCGGGATGGGGCGGCGGCTCGTTGTCCTCGCGGTAGGGGATGCCGAGGCCGCCACCCAGGTCGATATGGCTGATGGCGTGGCCGTCGGCGCGCAAGGTGCGCACGAAATCGGACAAGAGCGCAAAAGCATCGTCGAACGGCTCGAGCTCCGTGATCTGGCTGCCGATATGCATGTCGACGCCGGTAACCTCGACGCCCGGGAGTTTTGCCGCGCGGGCATAAACGTCCCGCGCGCGGCTGATCGGGACCCCGAACTTGTTTTCGGACTTGCCGGTCGCGATCTTGGCGTGGGTTTTGGGGTCGATGTCGGGATTGACGCGAACCGAGATACGGGCGGTGCGGCCCTTACCCTTGGCGATGGACGACAGCAGCTCGAGCTCGGCCTCGGATTCGACGTTGACGCAGAGGATGTCTTCATCGACGGCGAGCGCGAGCTCGGCCGCCGTCTTGCCGATGCCGGAGAACATGATCTTGTCCGCCACGATGCCGGCGGCCCGCGCGCGTTTGAGCTCGCCTCCCGACACCACGTCGGCGCCGGCGCCGAGAGCGGCAAGCGTCTTGATCACCGCTTGGTTGGAATTCGCCTTCATGGCGTAGCAGATGAGCGCCTTCACGTCGGCAAAGGCGTCGGCGAACACCTCGTAATGGCGCCTGAGCGTGGCGGTCGAGTAGCAATAGAACGGGGTTGCGACCGCCTGCGCGAGATCAATGAGATTGACCGCCTCGGCGTGAAGGACGCCGTTGCGATAGACGAAATGGTGCATGGCGCGGGCTCAGTTGAGCAGCCAATCGATGGGCGTGCTGCGTTTTGGTCCTTGCGGAATGACCTTGCCATCGGGCCCGATCGCCGGCTCGAGGTCCGGTCGCGAAACGCTGGTGTCGGCGGCCGTCGCTCCCGGCGGTGGGTCGAGCCCGCCTTTGCGTCCGCAGCCGGCAAGGCCGAGCGCGGCGACAAGCGCCGCCATGGCTGCAATCCGGGCAAGGCACAGGTCAGACGAAGAACTCAATTCGGTCCTCCTCAATCGGCGGCACCATAGCAGATCAGACGCAAGCGGCGACAGCGTGGCGAAACTACCCCATTCCGGTGCGGAACAAGGAGTTTATCAGCGCCCCTTTGCCAAGGCCTTAAGCCACCTGTTCGCTTGCCGGCGCACGTTCTTCGGGGCGGTGCCGCCATGGCTGGCGCGGCTTTTCACCGAATCGTCGACGGTGAGCACCGCGAACACGTCCTTGGTGATGCGCTTCTCGATCGCCTGCATGGCGGCGAGCGGCAATTGGTCGAGCGGAACATTCTCCGCCGCCGCCTTGGCCACGATTCGCCCAGTGACATGATGCGCCTCGCGGAACGGCATGTTGTGCGTACGCACCAGCCAGTCGGCGAGGTCGGTCGCGGTGGAATGGCCCGCAGTCGCGGCTTGGCGCATGCGCGCGACATCGGGCGTCATGTCGCGCACCATGCCGGTCATGGCGGCAATCGACAGCATGAGGGCAGAGAAGGCGTCCATGGCGCCTTCCTTGTCCTCTTGCATGTCCTTCTGGTAGGCGAGCGGCAGTCCCTTCATCACGATCAGCAGCGCCTCGAGCGCACCGATGATGCGCCCGGTCTTGGCGCGTACAAGCTCGGCGGCATCCGGGTTGCGCTTCTGCGGCATGATGGAGGAGCCGGTGGTGAAGCGGTCGGAGAGCGAGATGAGGCCGACGAGCGGCGAGCACCAGATCACGATCTCCTCGGCGAAGCGCGACAGATGCACCGCGGTGATGGCGGCGGCGGCGAGCGTCTCCAGGACGAAGTCGCGGTCGGAGACGGCATCGAGCGAATTGGCCATCGGCGCGTCGAAGCCGAGCGCCTTCGCCGTCATGTCTCGGTCGATCGGGAACGCGGTGCCGGCGAGCGCCGCGGCGCCGAGCGGACAGAAGTTCGCCCGCTTGCGCGCATCCGCGAACCGGCCGCGGTCGCGCGCGGCCATCTCCACATAGGCGAGAAGATGGTGCCCGAAGGTCACGGGCTGCGCGGCCTGCAAGTGGGTGAAGCCCGGCATCACGGTCGCGGCGTGTTCGAGCGCCTTCTCCGCGAGCGCGCGCTGGTAGGCGGCCAGAGCCGCGTCGACGGTGTCGACCGTGGCCCTGATCCACAGTCGGAAATCGGTCGCGACCTGGTCGTTGCGCGAGCGCGCGGTGTGCAGCCGCCCCGCCGCCGGCCCGATCAGCTCGGCGAGCCGGCTTTCCACGTTCATGTGGATGTCCTCGAGCGCCCGCTTGAACTTGAACTTGCCGCTCTCGATCTCTGACAGGATCGTGTCTAGACCGTGAGCGATCTTGCGGGCATCGTCGGCCGTGATGATGCCTTGTTTGGCGAGCATCGCGGCGTGGGCCTGGCTCGCGGCAATGTCCTGGCGAAAGAGGTGCCGGTCGAAATCGACGGAGGCGTTGATGTCCTCCATGACCGCGTCGGGGCTGGTGCGGAAGCGCCCGCCCCACATCTTGTTGCTCATGGCACGTCTACCGAGGTTTCGCCGACTATGACCGGACCCGAAGACGCAGGGCGAACCCATGCCAAGAAGCGGCTTGCCATGGTCGTGGCCGGTGGTATCGCCGGCGTCGCCGCCGGACTGGCGGCGGTATACGGGATCGGGACGTTGAAGCGCAATGCGGCCGATGCCGCCTGCGCCGGCGCGGTCGACCTGGCGCAACGCCTGGCGCCGCTGGCACGCGGGGAAGTGGCCGCGTTCACGGTCGCCGATCCGCCGCTGCGCCTGCCCGACCTCGCCTTCCGGGACGCGGGGGGGCGCGAGCACCGCCTCGCCGATTGGCGCGGGCGCACGGTGCT
>WNGL01002354.1_pt1 | contig 22957 bp, 25 predicted proteins | sample 5400591 | NCBI WGS metagenome assembly WNGL01 (sample SAMN13153377, study PRJNA577476) | soil metagenome | isolation source: 80 cm soil or saprolite under Garry oak tree replicate 1 | place: USA:California | collected 2016-06-15 | reverse complement strand
TCCCCGTGGCCCTGGACGAGGCGGTGCGCAAAGGGCTGGTGCGGGTGGGCGACAACCTCCTGTTCGCGGCGTTCGGCACCGGCCTGACCTGGGGGGCCGCCGTCTGCAAGTGGGGCTGGTGATCGCGCGCCGCATCGCGCTGGTTTTCCCCGGCCAGGGCTCGCAGGCGGTCGGGATGGGCCGTTTGCTGTCGGAGGCCGAACCCAGGGCGCGCTCCGTCTTCGAGCGGGCCGATCGGGCTCTCGGGTTCGCCCTCAGCCGGACCTGCTTCGAAGGGCCGGAAGAGACCCTGCGCCTGACGGCCGTCACCCAGCCCGCCATCCTGGCGACCAGCGTGGCCTGTCTGGAGGCGCTGGAGGCCCGCGCACCGGCGGGCTGGCGCGGCGCCATCGCCTGCGCCGCGGGCCCCTCCCTCGGCGAATACTCCGCGCTGGTGGCCGGCGGGGCGCTCGATCTGGACGACGCGGTCCGGATCGTCAGGCGACGCGGCGAGTACATGCAGGACGCGGTGCCCGTCGGAGAAGGGGCCATGGCCGCCGTCCTCGGGATGCCGCTGGACGAGGTCCGGGCCCTCTGCCGCGACGCGGCGCAAGGGGACGTCCTGGCGCCGGCGAACCTGAACGCCCCGGACCAGACGGTGGTCGCGGGGACGGCCCGCGCGGTGAACCGGCTGGTCTCGCTGGCGAAGGGGCGGGGGGCGAGAAAAACCGTGCTCCTGCCGGTCAGCGCGCCGTTCCACTGCGACCTGATGGCGCCGGCGCGCGAGCGTCTCGCGCGGGATCTGGGCGAGCTGCGGCTGCGCGACGCGAGCTTTCCGGTCATCGTGAACGTCAGCGCGCGGCCGGAGACCGGCGCGGAGGTCCTGCGCCGGGCCCTGCTCGACCAGGTCACGAGCCCCGTCCGCTGGGTCGAGAGCGTCCTGTGCATGAAGGAGATGGGGATGGACGCGCTCGTGGAGGTGGGCCCCGGCCGCGTGCTCTCGGGATTGGCGAAGCGCATCGCCCCGGACGTACCGCTGTTCAACATCGAGGACCCGGCGTCGCTCCGGCGCGCCGGTGAGGCCATCGGGCTGCCGTCCGGGGAGGCGGCATGAGCCGCGGCGAGCTGTCGGGGCGCGTGAGCTTCGTCACCGGCGCCTCGAGGGGCATCGGGCGCGCGATCGCGCTCGAGCTTTCCCGGAGGGGCTCGAACCTTGTCCTCGCGTCCCGCCACGCGGAGGATCTGCAGGCGGTCGCGAAGGAATGCGAGGCCGCCGGCGCGCGCGCGCGCGCGATGACCATGGATCTTGCCGACGCCGCCTCGATCGGCGCCGCGTGCGAGGAGGCCCTGAAGGAGTTCGGCCGGATCGACCATCTCGTGAACAACGCGGGGATCACGGAGGACGGGCTGCTCCTGCGCATGAAGCGCGCGGACTGGGATCGCGTCCTGCTGGTGAACCTGACGGGGGCCTTCGAAGTGACCCGCGCCGTGCTGCCCGGCATGGTGCGGGCCCGATCGGGGCGGATCGTCACCATCAGCTCGGTCGTGGCGCTCATGGGGAACCCGGGGCAGGCCAATTACTGCGCCGCCAAGGCGGGGTTGATCGGCTTCACGAAGTCTCTGGCGCGCGAGGTCGCGTCGCGCTCGATCACCGTCAACGCCGTCGCACCGGGATTCATCGACACGGAGATGACGCGGGCCCTCCCGGGGGAGGCGCGGGACCGGATGTCCGGCCGCATTCCTCTGGGCCGGCTCGGGACGCCGGAGGACGTGGCCGCGGGAGTCGCATTTCTTCTGGGGCCGGGCGCCGCCTACATCACGGGCGAGGTCCTGAACATCAGCGGCGGGCTTTACATGTAGGAGTGCGCGAACAATAATCAGCCCGCCGCGGGGACGGGGACCGCGTTCGGGCGAGCCCCGACAGGCCGCCCGGGAGCCGGGTCGGACCACGAATGGAGGACAGCGTAATGGCGCAGAGCATCGAGGACAAGGTCAAGGGGATCATCGTTGAACAGCTGGGCGTCGATCCGGAGGAGGTGACGATGGAGGCCTCCTTCGTGAACGACCTGGGGGCCGATTCTCTCGACACCGTCGAGCTGGTCATGGCCCTGGAGGAGGCGTTCAAGATCGAGATCAGCGACGAGGACGCCGAGAAGATCCACACGGTCGGCGACGCCATCAAGTATATCCAGACGCACGCCTGAACGCCGGACGGCAGGCCGGAATGGTCATGGAGCGACGCGTCGTCATCACCGGGCTCGGGATGGTCTCGCCCCTCGGGATCGGCAACCCGGAGAACTGGGAGGCCCTGATCCACGGGAGGAGCGGCATCGGTCCCATCACCCGTTTCGACGCCCGCGACTACTCCTGCCGCATCGCGGGCGAGGTGAAGGGGTTCAACCCGGAGGATTGGGTCTCGAAGAAGGACGTCAAGAAGATGGATCTGTTCATCCACTACGCGATGGCGGCGTCGGAGATCGCCATGCGCGACGCCGCCTTCCAGGTGGGGCGCTCCGAGGCCGATCGCGTCGGGGTGTACATCGGCTCGGGAATCGGCGGGCTCCCTTCGATCGAGCGGCAGCACGCGATCCTGCTGCGCGAGGGGCCGCGGCGCGTGTCTCCCTTCTTCATCGTCGGACTCATCGTGAACATGGCCGCGGGTCAGGTTTCGATCCGCTACGGCGCGAAGGGACCCAACCAGGCCGCCTGCACCGCCTGCGCCACCGGCACGCACGCGATCGGCGACGCCTACGAGATCATCAAGCGGAGCGACGCGGACGTCATGATCGCCGGGGGATGCGAGGGCGTGATCGCGCCGCTGTGCGTGGGCGGCTTCTCCGCCATGCGCGCCCTGTCGACGCGCAATGACGACCCCGAGCGGGCCTCGCGGCCGTTCGACGCGGACCGCGACGGGTTCGTGATCAGCGAGGGCGCGGGGATCGTCATCCTCGAGGAGCTGGGTCATGCCGTCCGCCGGCACGCAAAGATTTACGCCGAGGTGGCCGGCTACGGAGCATCGGGCGACGCGTTCCACGTCTCCGCGCCGTCGGAGGACGGGGACGGGCCGGTGCGGGTCATGCGGCGGGCCATCGCGGACGCGGGGATCGGGCCGTCGGCCATCGACTACGTGAACGCGCACGGCACCTCGACCCCGCAGGGTGACGCGGTCGAGACACGGGCGATCAAGACGGTGTTCGGGGAGCGGGCGCGCCGGGTGGCGGTGAGCAGCACCAAGTCCATGACCGGGCACCTCCTGGGCGGGTCCGGCGGCCTGGAAACGGCGATCGTTGCGCTCGCCGTACACCACGACATGGTGCCGCCGACCATCAACTACACGACCCCCGACCCGGAGTGTGATCTGGATTACGTCCCCAACGAGGCCCGCCGGACGACGGTGAACTACGCGCTCAACAACTCGTTCGGGTTCGGCGGGACGAACGCCGCTCTCGTGCTCAGGAAATACAGGGCGTAGCTCCCGCCCTGCGCCCCCGGGCTCCTAGACCTCGTCGAAGATGGAGTCCTTCAGGCAGTTGAGCTTCTGCTCGTACGATTCGGGGTACACCAGCCAGCAGGCCGCCGCGACGCTGCTGATCAGGGCGTTGCCGTCCTGCGGCGTGAAGCAAAACCCGACGACCTCGGTGCCCTTGTGCACCGTCAGGGTCGGCACGACGAGGACGCCCTGATTCAGGATGCGGCCGTAATGCCCGTAATCACGGCCGAAGGAGAAGACGGAGTTCGCGGACTGCTTGTAGGTCAACGCCATCCGGTCGTCGCTCTTCAACTGCTCGAGGATCGCCTCGACCGTGGTCGGCTTGCGCAGGCGTATGTTGAAGTGGATGGCGTGCATGTACTGGCTGTTGACCTTGAGGGCGGACGAGAAGAGGTTCAGATCGTAGCCCAGGGTGTTGAACAGGTGCCACGCGTCCCGGGCATGGTGCGTGCCGAACCGCTCGTCCTTGTGGCGATTCACCTGGGGTGACGGGACGAACGAGCCGTCCTGGCTGATGTCGTTGGCGCGCCGGATGCAGGTGAAACGTCCCTCCGCGAAGTTCCCGGGTCCTCCCTCGCGCAAGCCGATCAGGTCGATGAGAACCGCCAGGTTGTGCGTGTTGCACGAGACGACCTGGATGTACTGATCGACGCCGTGCTTGAGGACGCGGTCGTTGATCCCGCGGGCGTACATCTTCCCGAAGCCGAATTCCGATCCCTGCGCGATGAAGCCCAGGGTGTTGTGCGCGTGTTTCTCGTAAATCTCCTTCTTGTTCTGCAGGCCTACGTCCGAGGGAGTGCAGTCGATGATCACGGTGGCCTGCCGGAGGGCCTCGTGGTGCTCGCAGGCCGGCTCGATCCCGATCTCCCGGAAGCCGCGGCGCGCCGACTCATCGCACGCCAGGCGCGCGCCCCGCCGCATCAGGTTGACGACCTTGGAGCGGTCGGTCAGCAGGGGGGTTCTCTTGTGGAAGGTGACCTCGTCGAATCCGAGCAGATCCTTCTTGTCGGCGAACAGCCCGATCAACGGCTCCCCTATCGTTCCGGTGCCGATGATGTGGACGACCTTCTTCGGGGCCATGGAGACCTCACAGTCCGTCGCGGCAGGATCCTTCGCCGCAGGCGAAACATACCATCCCCGGCGGGTCGGGTCAATGAAGGAAAATGCCCGACCGGGCCCCGCGGAATCACCGGCCGGCTGCCGGAGGTTTTCTTGACAGCGGGGGTGCCGTCCCCTAGAATGGCCGCGATTTGCGGGTTTGTCGGAAGCGCTCCGGTCGCGCCGGCATGGGGCGCGGAGGAGGAGGTTGAACCAGCGCGAAGCGCCCCGTCCCACCCTGCCGGTGGGCGATCTCCTCTCCGAACCCCTCCCCGAGCTGGCCCCGCGACTCCTGGGCGGGCGAGCCGGTCTGCGCCGCGACATCCGTGTGGCCGGCCCCGAACGACCGGGTCTCGCCCTGGCCGGGCATCCGGAGACCCTCCAGGCGGGAAGCGTGCAGCTCCTCGGCAGGAGCGAGGTCGTCTACCTGGCGCAGCTCCCCGACGAGCCGCGGCGCCTGCTTCTCGATCGTCTGGGGGCGGCTCCGATCGCGTGCCTGCTCCTCGCGCATGGCGCGGCCCCGCACGCCGATCTCCTGGAGGCCTGCGAGCGACACGGACTCCCGCTGCTCGGCACGCCGCGCGCCACCGAGCGCGCCACCGAGATCCTGGGGCGGTACCTGGAGGAACGGCTGGCCCCGGCGATCACCCTGCATGGAACGCTGATCGACATCTACGGGGTCGGCGTGCTCATTCTCGGCGAGAGCGGGGTCGGGAAGAGCGAATCCGCCCTGGAGCTGATTCTCAGGGGGCACCGGCTCGTCTCGGACGACACGGTCGGCATCCGGCGGGTCGGGTCGCTGCTCAACGGCACCGGCCCGGAGGTGAGCCGTTACCACATGGAGCTGCGCGGTCTGGGCATCATCAACATCAAGGACCTGTACGGCGTGGCGGCGGTGCGCGAGCGCAAGGATCTCGACCTGGTCGTCAAGCTCGACCCGTGGCAGGAGGACAAGGAGTATGACCGGCTCGGCCTCGACGAGAAGGTGTATCCCGTCCTCGGCGTGGAGCTGCCGTTCATCGAAATGCCGGTCGGCCCCGGGCGCAACCTGTCGATCCTGCTGGAGGTGGCGGCGCGCCATCACCTCCTGAAACGGCGGGGCTACCATGCCGCCAAGGAGCTGGCGGGCCGCATTCACGACGCCCTGGGGAGGAAAGGGTGACCGCCCGCGACCCGGCGGGGGAGCGCACCTTCGAGATCGTCGTGATCACCGGTCTTTCGGGGTCGGGAAAGACCCTGGCGATCCGGGCCTTCGAGGACCTGGGGTATTTCTGTGTCGACAACCTCCCCGTGGCGCTGATCCCCGTGTTCGCCGACCTGTGCTCCCGCCGGCCCGATGTCTCGCGCACCGCCCTGGTGGTGGACATCCGCGAGGGCACCTTCCTGAAGGAGTTCCCGGCGATCTTCGACACCCTGCGCCGGGGCGAGGGTCGCCGGGTCCGGCTCATCTTCTTCGAGGCGGACGACGACGCGCTGATCCGCCGCTTCTCCGAGACCCGCCGCCCGCACCCGCTGGCGGCGGGAAAACCGCTGGAGGAGGGGATCCACCGCGAGCGCGAGGCGCTCCAGCCGCTGCGGGAGCGCGCCGACCTCATCGTCGACAGCAGCCGATTCAACGTGCACCAGCTGCGGCGCTACATCCAGGACCATTTCGCGTCCCAGCCGGGCGCCCAGCCGATGAACATCTCGATCGTGTCGTTCGGTTACAAGCACGGCCTGCCGCCGGAGTCCGACCTGATGTTCGACACGCGCTTCCTTCCCAACCCGTTCTTCGTGGATGGCCTGCGGGGCAAGAGCGGTCTGGACCCCGAGGTCCGCGCCTACCTGGAGGCGATCCCGGAGTACCTCGAGTTCCACCGGCGCATCGTCGATCTCATGATTTTTCTCATCCCGCAGTACCTGCGCGAGCGCAAGAGCTACCTGACCGTGGCGGTCGGATGCACGGGCGGCCGCCATCGCTCCGTGGCGATGGCGGAGGCGATCAGCGCGTCGCTTCACGCCGGCGGCCACGCGGTCAAGGCCTCGCACCGTGACCTGGAGAAGGAGTGATGGCCGTCGTCGCCGAGGCCGCCGGCGAGGCCCGCCTCGGGCTTCTCGTGGTCACCCACGGCGGGCTCGCCTTCGAGCTGGTGCGGGCCCTGGAGAAGATCGTGGGCAAGGTGGAGGGTCTGAAGGCCCTGACGATCGGCTGGGACGACGATCTCCCGGCCGCCCGCAAGGCGGTCGAGCAGGCGATTGCGGAGCTCGAGCCCGGCGGCGGGGTGCTGATCCTGACCGACATGTTCGGGGGCACGGCCACCAACGTTACGCTGGCGTTTCTGCGCGAGGGGGTCGAGATCGTGACCGGTGTGAACCTGCCGATGCTGATCAAGTTCGCGAACATCCGGGACACGTGCTCCCTGGGCGAGGCGGCGGCGCGCATCAAGGAGCAAGGGCAGCGATCGATCGCGATCGCGACGGAGTATCTGGGACCGGCGGGGCGGCCGTGAGGACGGGGCGGGCATGATCCGGCACGAGGTCGTGATCACCAACGCGCTCGGCCTGCACGCGCGCGCGGCGGCGCGCTTCGTCCAGGCGGCCAGCCGCTTCAAGAGCCGGATCCACCTGACGCACGAGGGGCGCACGGCGGACGGCAAGTCGATCCTCGGCCTGCTCGCCCTGATCGGCGGCGAGGGAAGCCGCCTGACCATCAGCGCCGACGGCTCGGACGAGAAGGAGGCCCTGCGCTGCCTGATCGAGCTGGTCGAGGCGCGCTTCGGGGAGGAGCGGTGACCGAGGCGGCGGGTCCGGAGGGGCGGGTCGAGCTGCAGGGGATTGGCGTGTCCCCCGGCATCGCCATCGGCCGCGCGCTCGTCCTGGAGGGGCCCAACGTCGCGATCTTCCGCCTCGACCTGCCCCACGGGGAGGCCGACCGGGAGGTGGCCCGCCTGCAGCGGGCGGTCCGCCGGGCCTGGCGCCAGCTCCGGCACCTGCGGGACCGCGTGAGGAACGAGGCGGGCGAAGCCTACGCCCGCGTCTTCGAGGCGCAGATCCTGATCCTCAAGGACAGGTCCCTGCACCAGGAGACCGCCGCGCTGATCCACCGCGAGGACGTGAACGCCGAGTGGGCGTTCCACACGGTCGTGGGGCGGTACACCCAGGTGTTCTCGCAGCTCGGCGATCAGGCCCTCAAGGACCGGGGCACCGACATCGAGGACGTCGAGGCACGGGTGCAGGCGATCCTCACAGGGAGCAAGCGCCGGCACGACCTGTCGGAGCTGACGGAGGACGTCATCGTGGTCAGTTCCTCCCTGTCGCCCTCGGACGCCGCCGGTCTCAACCGCGAGCACGTCATTGGCCTGGCGATCGACGGCGGTGGCCCGACCTCGCACACGGCGATCATCGCCAGCGCCCTGGGCATCCCGGCGGTCGCCGGATTGCGTGATGCCAGCTCGCGCGTGCGCACGGGCGACATCCTGGCTCTCGACGGAGCCGGCGGCGTCGTGGTCCTCAGCCCCCCGGATCAGGAGGCCGCCGCCTGGCGCGATCGCCGCACCCTCCTGGCGCAGCGCGAGCTCGACCTCATGATGCTGCGCGACCAGCCCGCGGTGACGCGGGAGGGTCTCCGCGTGCGCCTGCAGGCGAACGTGGAGCTGCTGGAGGAGATGCTGGCGGCACGGCGCTTCGGGGCGGAGGGAGTCGGGCTGTACCGCTCGGAGTTCCTGTACCTGCGCGAGGCGCCCGGTCTGCCCGGCGAGGAGGAGCACTACCGTGCCTACCGCGAGCTGGCCGAAAGGGCGCTGCCGCACGAGGTGGTGATCCGGACGCTCGACCTGGGCGGCGAGAAGTATTTCTCCACCATCCTGGAGCGCCGCGAGACCAACCCGGTCCTCGGCCTGCGCGGCATACGGCTCTGTCTGAAGCGCGAAGACCTGTTCCGGTCCCAGTTGCGGGGGATCCTGAGGGCGGCCGCGCACGGCAAGGTGCGTGTGATGTTTCCCATGGTCAGCGGCCTGCACGAGCTGCGGCGCGCCCGCGCCTTGTTCGACGACGTGCGGCGCGAGCTGCTCGCCGAGAGAGTGCCCTGCGACCCGGAGGTGCCGCTCGGCATCATGATCGAGGTGCCGGCCGCGGCGCTCATCGCCGATCGCCTGGCCCGGGAGGTGGACTTCTTTTCGATCGGGACGAACGATCTGATCCAGTACGCCCTGGCCATCGACCGGGGGAACGAGTCGGTCTCCTATCTCTACCAGCCCCTGCACCCGGCGATCCTCGGTTTGATCCGCCAGGTGGTCGAGGCCGCGGCGCGGGCCGGGCGGCGGGTCTCGGTGTGCGGTGAGATGGCGGCGAACCCGGTGTCCGCCGTCGTGCTGATCGGCCTGGGGATCACCGAGCTGAGCATGAACCCGGCGGCCATCCCGACGGTCAAGCAGGTGATCCGCGCGCTCAGTGCGGCCGACGCCCGCGCCCTGGTGGAGGAGGCGTTGCGCCTCGACAGCCCCGAGGCGGTCGAGGCCCTGGCGCGCGTTCGTGTGGCGGAGATCGTGCCGCGGGAGCCGCAGCCGGCCCTGGGGGTGCGTCCGTGAGCGTCCGGCGCGTGCCCAAGCCCTGGGGCGAGGAAATCATCTACGCGCACACCGAGCGCTACGCGGGCAAGATCCTGATGATCCGCGGGGGCGAGTCGCTGAGCCTGCAGTACCACGAGCGCAAGGATGAGAGCATCTACCTGCTGCGGGGGTCGATGCGGCTGGTGCTGCAGGACGGCGCCGGCGGCCCGCGCGAGGAGACGATCCTGAAGGCCGGAGACGCCGAGCACCTGCCGCCGCTGAAGCGCCACCGGATGGAGGCGCTGAGCGACTGCGTGGTGCTCGAGGTCAGCACGCCCGAGCTCGACGACGTCGTGAGGCTGGAGGACCGCTACGGCCGCGCCTGACGGCGGGGCGGGATCGCGGGGTCGCCGCCCCGGTTTCCCCGGGGGGCCCATTTCAGGGGCGTCATCCCGCCGGTTTCGTGGGACAATCCCCGGGCAGGGCGTGCGGCCCGTCCCGCCCGGAAGGTCGTGACCATGTCCGACGGCATGCCGCGCAAGGCGTTCTACAAGGTCGGCGAGGTCTGCCAGATCACCGACACGCAGCCGTATGTCCTGAGGTTCTGGGAGTCCGAGTTCCCCCAGCTGGCCCCGAAGAAGAGCCGCACCGGGCAGAGGCTGTATCGCCGGAAGGACGTCGACCTGGTGCTGCAGATCAAGAAGCTCCTCTACGAGGAGGGCTTCACGATCGCGGCGGCGCGCAAGAAGCTCGGCATGGGAGAGGGCCAGGGAGCGCTGGACGATCTGTTCGACGTCGCGCCCGCCGACGGGCCCCCGCGGGTGGTGGAGCGGCCCAGGCCGGTCGGGTCGGTGCTGGACTCCGTCACCTCGAGGCTCGAGGAAATCCTGGACATCATGGAAGCGACCGATCGCCGGCTCCAGGACAAAGAGTGAGGTTCGTTCCGGCGGAGCGTCGCCGCGCGCGCGGCGTCATGGCGATCCCGTTCGTCGTGTGGCTGGCCTGCGGCGGAGCGGCCGGGGCCGCGACGCCGTCGGCGTTCGACCCGGCGAGCTCCGACCCCCGGGCGATCGCGATTGCCGACCTGGTGATGGGCGCCCTCGGGGGGCAGCAGGCCTGGGAGCAGACCCGCTTTCTCTATTTCGCCTTCGACGTGGAGCGCGATGCGAAGCGGATCGCCCATCGCACCCATCTCTGGGACCGCTGGGACGGTCGCCTGCGTTTTCAGTCCACGGAGAAGGACGGCACGTCCTTCGTCGTCCTCCTCGACGTCAACACGCGGTCGGGACAGGCGTTCCGGATGCCGCGCGAGTCTCCCGCGGACGGCGCGCCGGCCCGCGACCCGGCCGGGTCCATGCCGATTGAAGCCGCGGCGGCGAAACCTCTGCTCGACGAAGCCTACGAGGACTGGATCAACGACACCTACTGGCTCCTGATGCCCTACAAGATGAAGGACCCGGGCGTGCGGCTGAAATACGCCGGGGAGAAGACCGTGGGGGGCGCGGACTACGACCTGGTGGAGCTGACCTTCGAGGACGTGGGCCTCACGCCGCGCGACCGTTACTGGGCCCACGTCAACCGGGTGACCCACATCATGGAGCGCTGGTCCTACGTCCTCCAGGACGATCCGCCGGGGAGCGAGCCGACCGTCTGGGATTGGAAGGGATGGACGCGCCGCGGGCGCATCCTGCTCTGCCCGGAAAAGGTCAGCGAGCGGAAGGGGACGACCGTGAAGATCCTCCATCCGATGATGGAGGTGTACGACAGCCTGCCGGAGGCCTGTTTCACGAGCCCCGCACCGCTCCCCGCCAGCCTCTCCGACCGCGCCAGGCCGGCTTCCTAGATCACCCCGAGCTTCCGGCCTACCGCTTCGAACGCGCCCAGGGCCTCCTCGAGATCGGGGCGCGTATGCGTCGCCATGACGATGGTGCGCAGGCGCGATTTCTCCTCGGCCACCATCGGGAAGAAGATGCCCTGCGCGAACACGCCGCGCTCGAACAGCTCGTCCGAAAAACGGGCGGCCTTGGCGCCCGAGCCGATGATCACCGGGGTGATCGGGGTGACCGAGCTCCCCGTGTTGAAGCCGAGCCGCCTCAGGCCGTCCTTGAAGAAGCGCGTGTTCTCCCACAGATGCGCGTTCAGCTCCGGCTCGGTCTCCATCACGTCCAGCGCGGCGGTGCAGGCCGCGACGACGGCGGGCGGGTGGGACGACGAGAACAGGAACGGGCGGGCCCTGTGGACGTAGAAGTCGACCAGAGGACGCGGGCAGCACACGTACCCGCCCATCACGCCGAAGGCCTTGGACATCGTGCCGATCTGGATGTCCCAGTCGTCCGTCAATCGGAAGTGGTCGACGGTGCCCCGGCCGTTCGTTCCCATGACACCCGTGCCATGGGCGTCGTCGACCATCGCGATGGCGTCGTACTCGCGGCAGAGCGCGTGGATCGTCCCGAGATCGGACACATCGCCGTCCATCGAGAACACGCCGTCCGCCACCACCAAAATCTTGCGTGTGCCCTTCTGGCGCGCCGACTTCAGGACGTCGCGCAGGTGGCCGTAGTCCAGGTGCCGGTAGATGGACCGGTCGGCCTTGCACAGGCGGCAGCCGTCGATGATGCTGGCGTGATTCAGCTCGTCGGAGACGATCAGATCCCCTTCCTGCATGAGCGTCGAGACGACGCCCACGTTGGCCGTGTAACCCGACTGGAAGACGAGGGCGGCCTCGGTCGACTTGAAGCGCGCCAGGCGCGCCTCGAGCTCGAGATGCAGCGACATCGTGCCGGCGATCGTGCGCACCGCGCCCGGCCCGGCGCCGAACTCCTCCACCGCCCGCCGCGCCGCCGCCACCAGCCTGGGGTGGGTCGTGAGGCCCAGGTAGTTGTTGGACGACAGCTGGATGATATCGCGTCCGTCCATGCGCACGCGCGGGCCGGCCGATGTCTGCAGCACGCGCGGCAGGCGGAAGATGCCTTTCGCCTTGAGGGTCCCGATCTCCGATTCCAGGTAGGCGTTCAATCCGGCGTTCATGTGCCCCCTCCCGCCCGCTGTCCGTTCAGTCCTCGCTGATCCGCAAGACCACCTTGCCGCTGTCACGGCCGATCATCTTCGCGAACGCCTCCTCGTATCGGGCGAACGGGAACGTGTGCGTGATCACGGCGCGGATCTTCGAACGGACGTCGGGTCTGGACACCAGCTCCCGCGTCCGCGCCCAGGTGCCGTAGATCTTGCGCCCGATGATTCCCTTCAGCGTCACCCCTCCGAAGATGACATCCTCCGCGTAGCGCTCCAGGGTGATCGCCTGCTGCTTCGGCAGGCCGAACAGGATCACCTTGCCCCCGCGGCGCACGGCGCGCAGCGACGCGTCGATGGCGTCCGGGTGGCCGCTCATCTCGAACACCAAGTCGGGCTCGTAGGGCGCGGCGGCGTCGCGGATCATCCCGACGATCCGCTCGCGCTCGCGGTCGCGCGCCCCCGGTTCTCCGGCCGGGGCCGGGATCGACAGGAGCGCGCTGTGGGCCCCGACGCGGGACGCCAGGTCGAGACGGAACGCGATGGTGTCGACGGCGATGATCCGTTCCGCCCCGAAGGCGCCCGCCACGATGATCGAGAACAGTCCGATCGGTCCCGCGCCGAACAGGACGACGCACTGGCCGCGCGGGTCGTACTCCGTGGCCGCATGGACGGCGTTGCCGAACGGCTCCTCGACGCAGGCGACCTCGACCGGCACGGCGGCCGGGTCGTTGATCCAGGCGCACGATGCCGGGATGGCGATGTACTCCGCGAAGCCGCCGTCCCGGTGCACGCCGATGATCCGTTCGCGCGTGCAGACGTGGTACTGCCCGCGGCGGCACTGGTAGCATGTGCCGCACACGATGTGCGACTCCGCGGAGACCAGATCCCCCGCCCGGATCGGCTCGGAGGCCCCGTCGCCGACCCCCCGCACGTCGCGTCCCACCTCCACCACCTCGCCGCAGAACTCGTGGCCGATGACCCGCGGGCGGCGAAAGCGGTCGGTGGTCGAGAGGATCATCTCGCGCACCGAGCCGTCCCAGTTGTAGATGTGGGCGTCGGTGCCGCACAGCGACGCGGCGCGCACGCGCATCAGGATCTCTGCGGGACCGCACGCGGGGACGTCGATGTCGGCCCACTCGAGCGCCCCGGGGCGGGGCGCCACCTTGCGGATCGCTTTCATAGGCACCTGGTGCGCGGGGAGGGGAATCCGCCGGCTGAGCCACGGATGGAGCGCGTCCGGAGGGCGGATTATAACGGCAGGGCGGGCCGGGAGGCAACCGGAAGACCGAGGCGGACCTCTAGAACCCCCAGGTCAGTTTCAGCCGGTAGTTTCGCCCGTCCTGCTCGATGGTGTCCTGCACGTGGTGCTCCGATCCGGGGTCCGCGTAGGTCCTGCCGAACAGGTTGTACACGCTCGCCGAAAGATCCAGCCCTCGGGCCAGGTGCCGGGTCAGGAGAGTGAGATTGACGATCGTGAACCCGGGGTCGTCGTTTCCGGCCTGCGTCAGCCGGGTGCTGGTGTACTGCGCCTCGATTCCGGCGACGAGCGTCTCGCCCCTGAGGGGGAAGTCCGCGTTGAGCTTGGCCAGGTGGCGCGGCGAGTTGGTGAGCAGGTTGCGCGTCTTCTGGTCCCGGGTCTCCTGGAGAGTGGAGCTGTAGCGCAGCCGCCAGCCCCGGCGGAAGTGCTTCTCCACCTCGACCTCTATGCCACGGGCCTCGACCTGGTCGATGTTCTCGAACAGCCCGCTCACGGTGTCCACGCTGATCAGGTCGTGAATCCGGTAGATGTAGGCGGATCCCGCCAGTCGGATGTTGCTGCGGGCGTACTCCTCCAGGACCACCTCGGTGGTGCGGATCGACTCGGGATTCAGGTCGGCGTTGGCATGCGCGCCGTAGTACAGCTCGTACACGGTCGGGGCGCGGAAGGCATCGCCGAACAGCCCCTTCACGGTGCTGTGTTCGGTGGGGCTCCAGATCAGCGCCGCCCGGGGGCTGGTGGATCCGCCGAACGTCTCGTCCTGGTCGCGGCGCACGCCCAGGTTGAACGTCACCTTCTTCGAGGGCGCGATCTCGTCCTGGACGTACACCCCTCCTTCCCGGGAGCGCTTCGTGTCGTCGAAGTCCAGCGGACCGGGATCGACATTCTTCCAGCGGAACCGCTGCTTGACGTTGTCTCGCACCTCCAGACCGGTGGTCAGAGTCTGCCAGGCACCCGGTTTCAAGGTGTACTTGGCCTCGGCGCCCAACCAGTCGCCCCAGGAATGCTCCTTGTACGTGAGGATCGTCGGGTAGGGAGAGTAGTAGGGGTAGGTGCCCCGGTAATAGTAGCTGTCGTAGGAAAGCCGCGCCAGGACGCTGGCGCCGCCGGACAGGGCACGCTCGTACTTGACGTCGAGGTAGCCCCTCTCATCGAGGGTCCGCGTGTTGGGATCATTGAACGGCGTGCTGAACGCCCCGGTGGGGATGCCCTTGTCGCGGCTGTTGAACGCCGCCTGGACGGTGAAATCCCGCAAGGACGCCGTGCCGAAGAACCGGTAGTAGCGATCGCCGTCGCCCCTCTCGAACACGCCGTTGTTGTTCTGGGGATCGTCGTACTCCTTGTAGAACAGCGAGCGACCCGCGCTGTTGTAAGCCGACCCGGCAGCGAGAATCGACGGTCCGCCTTCGAACTGCTGCGCCCAGGCGACGCTCGCCCCGGGCGTCCCGTAGCTGGCGTCCGTGGCGCTCACCCGCAGGCGGGGGATCCCGGAAGGCTTCTTGGTGACCACGTTGATCACCGCGAAGAAGGCGCTGGTGCCGTACAGCGACGAGCTGGGGCCGCGGATGATCTCGACGCGGTCGATGAGATCCACATCGATGATCTCCTCCGTCCCCACGTAAGCGGTGCCGTAAAAATTATCGTTGATCCGATGACCGTCGATGAGCAGGAGAAAACGCGTGTTGTAGTCCGACGGGCGACTGAAGCCACGCACCCCGAGATAGGTGTAATTGCGATCGTAGGTGGTGTAGAAGCCGTGGACGCTGCGCAGGACGTCCGCGAGCGTGCGGTAGCCATAGCGTCCGATGTCGGAGGAGGTGATCACGCTCACGAACGAAGGCGCCTCGGTCACCTTCTGCTCGTGCCTCGATGCGCCGTACACGAGGTCGATGGTCATCAATTGCTCCAGGGGGAGCTGGGTCAGATCCTCCGGTAGGTCCTGCGCGGCCGCCCCGCGGGCCGCCAGGACGGAGACGATCAGCGCCCCGAACCACCGCGCCCGGGTCCGGGCGCTGTCCTGCACGCGAGCCTGTGTCATGCCTCCCTCCCTCATCTTGTGTCCTCCGCCGGACGGACGTCCCGCACGATGGTCGCGAGCTGCAGCAGCTTGGAGCTGATGCTCAGACCCGAGCGGGCGGCGGCGTCGGTGTTGACCTCGAATCGCACCCGGTTGTCCCGCACCACGAAGTTCATCATGCCGCCCTGTCGCGTGAAGGCCTCCCCGTCGCCCACGGTCAGGACGGCCGTCCCCCGCACCGCCTTGAGGAGTGCGGCCAGCAGTCGCGTCTCCCGGGCCCCGACGAACACCATCTGGCAGGCCGCGGCGCCCGCGGGATCTCTCAGCCGGCGGACGTCGAACGAGCGGCCGTTGACCGTCTTGCCGCGGACCACCTGTTCGAGCACCTCGCTGAATGGCTCGTTGCTCAGGACCCCGATGACAAACGGGGCGCCCTCGCGTGCGAACGTCTCAGGGGGCCAGTCGACGAACTTGGCGAAGTTGTAGAGGAAGGCGGCCTTGACCTGGTATTCGATCGCCGTCGGCGGCTCTTGAGCCGCGACGCCGGGCGCCAGCCCGAGCGCGACCGCCGCCAGGAGGACCGACGCGAGGGACGGTGCGCCCGGCGGATGGCGGCGCGGCGGACAGAGTCGGATCGGACCACACCGGGTCATGCAGAGCTCCCGGCCGTCTCGCGGGCGTGGCAGTTACAGATCCGTACGCGCCCAAGGCCATGCTCAAATATAGAGGTCGTCCCGCCGGGCGCAAGCGCGCGGCTCCGGGTCCGGCACGCGCGTCTCGCCGCCGCAGGGCCCGGCCCATCCGGTACCCGGTGCCCCGCTGCTCGCCGCGCTTGACCGCGCGTGCCGGGGCGCCTACAATGACGGTTCTTTCGCGCGGTCTCCCGGGCGAGCAGGAGACGCGGGATTCAGCGGAAATCTCGGGGCGTAGCGCAGCCTGGTAGCGCACCTGCTTGGGGTGCAGGTGGTCGCTGGTTCAAATCCAGTCGCCCCGACCAATCCAGATCAAGCGGGGAGGCCCAGGGGCGGGGCACGGGGCGCGTGCCCCGCGGCCCGCTCCCGTCCCAGGCGGGCGGCGGTCCGGGGGGAGATCGCCCGGAGAGACCGGGTGGCATGCAGCCCGTCGGCATCCTCATCACCAACGACGACGGCTACGGCGCGGAGGGACTCAAGGCGCTCGAGGAGAGCCTGGGCGCCCTTGGCGACGTCTGGGTCGTCGCTCCCGATCGGGAGCAGAGCGGCCAGGGACATGCCCTGACCCTCAACTACCCGCTGCGCTTCCACAGGCGCGGACCGCGGCACTTCGTCGTCCAGGGCACGCCCACCGACTGCGTCTACCTCGCGGTGCACACGATCCTGAAGGCGGACGTCCGACCGCAGCTCGTGGTGAGCGGCATCAACCGCGGCTACAACCTGGGGGACGACATCACCTATTCCGGCACCGTCTCGGCCGCCTTCGAGGCGACCCTCATGTCCCTGCCCGCCTTCGCCATCTCGCAGGAGGTCGGTGACGCCTCGCCGGTCGACTTCAAGGCGGCGGCGCGGTTCGCCCGCAACCTGGCACAGGAGATCCTGAGCCGCGGGATGCCGCCCGACACGCTCCTGAACGTGAACGTGCCCCGCAAGGATCCGAACGGGGTGCGCGTGACGCGCCAGGGGAAGCGGATCTATCCCGGCGGCGTCATCGAGAGGCATGACCCGAAGGGGCGGGCTTACTACTGGATCGGGGGCCAGTCGGCCGACTGGGAGGACGACCCGCTGAGCGACTTCGCCGCCCTCGCGGACGGCTGCATCTCGGTCACGCCCCTGCACCTGGACCTCACGAACGACAAGGTGATCGACCAGGTCAAACTCTGGAACCTGGCGCCCTGAGGAGTCGCGCGACCCGTGGTCACCGATCTGCTCAAAGGGATCGCCGCCTTCATCACCGCGGCGATCAGCAGCCTGGGCTATTTCGGGGTGTTCCTCATGATGGCCATCGAGAGCGCCGCCATCCCCCTGCCATCCGAGATCATCATGCCGTTCTCGGGGTTTCTGGCGTACCGCAACGAATTCACCCTGCGCGGCGCCGCCTTCTGGGGCGCCGCCGGGTGCGTCCTCGGGTCCTGGGCGGCGTACGCCGCCGCGGCCTGGGGCGGACGTCCGTTCGTGGAGCGCTACGGCCGCTACGTGTTCATCTCGCGGCGCGATCTCGACCTCGCCGAACGGCTGTTTCAGAGATACGGGAGCCCGATCATCTTCTTCAGCCGGCTGCTGCCGGTCGTGCGCACCTTCATCTCCCTCCCCGCGGGTCTGGCGCGCATGCCCCTCGGCCGCTTCACGGTCTACACCTTCCTCGGGTCGTATCCGTTCTGCTATGCCCTGGCCTATCTGGGATACACCCTGGGCGAGCACTGGCAGGCGCTCGAGTCCTCCTTCAGGAAATACGACGTCCTGATCGGCGCCCTCCTCGCCGGGACCGCCGTCTGGTGGATTCGCCGCCACCTGGTCTCCGGCGGAACGTCCCCCGGGGAGGCGGGCTGATGTCCGGGCCGCCGTACGACTGGGTCGACACCGAGGGCGACCTCGAGAAGGCGGCGGAACGGCTGTCGCGGGCGGAGGCTCTGGCCGTGGACACGGAGGCGGACTCGTTCTACCACTACTTCCACAAGTGCTGCCTCATCCAGGTGTCGGACGGGGACACGGTGTACCTGATCGATCCCCTGGCGGTGAAGCGCATGCCGTCGCTCGGGGAGGTTCTGGCCTCGGGGCGGGCCGTCAAGATCCTGCACGCCGCCGAGCAGGACGTGCTCTACCTGCGACGCGATTTCGGCTTCCATCTGGAGCCCCTGTTCGACACCATGATCGCCGCGCAGCTCCTGGGGAAGACGGGCATCGGTCTGGCGAGCCTTCTGCTGGCCTACTTCGGCGTGAAGCTCGACAAGGGGTCGCAGCGCGACGATTGGTCGCGACGGCCGCTGACGGAGCGCCAGAAGACCTATGCGGGGGAGGACGTGCGTCACCTGATCCGGCTGCGGGACGCCCTGCGCGCGGAGCTGGAATCCCTGGGCCGGCTCGGGTGGGCCGAGGAGGAATTCCATCTGGTGGCGCGCCGTGCCTGGGAGCCGCGCGCCTTCGACCCGGAGTTGTTCTGGGGCATCAAGGGGGCGCGCGACCTGTCGCCGCGCGAGGCGGCGGTGCTGCGCGAGCTTTTCGCCATGCGCGATCGGCGGGCGGTGGAGGCCGACCTGTCGGCGTTCCGCATCGTGTCCGACGAGGCGCTCCACGCCGTTGCGAAGAAGATGCCGGCGCAGCCGTCGGATCTCGCGGGAATACGCGGGATCACGCCTCTCGTGCGCCGGCGGCTCGGAAGCGACATGCTGGCGGCGGTGCACGCCGGGATCGCCCTGCCGGAGGGCGATCTGCCGGCGCCGCCGCGCGGCCGCGGGCGGAACAACCGGAAGACGACGGCGTTCCAGTTGCGCCTCGAGCGCCTGCGCGAATGGCGCAGGGTCCGGGCGGCCGATCTGGCCCTGGATCCCGGCGTCCTGTTTCCGCAGTCCACGCTGGAGGCGCTCGCCGCCGCCGGGCCGCGCGCGCTCGATTCTCCGGGAGAGATTCCGGGCCTGCGCGCCTGGCGGCTCGAGCTCCTCCGCCCGGACGCCCCGCGGCTCCTTGCCTGATCGCTCGGGCCTCCGGGGAGGTATAGTCTCGCCTGGACACCAGTGTGCCAAGGGAGCCGGGATGGGATCATGGCGAGTGAAGAGGCCGATGGAGGTGCATCATGATTGAGTTCAAGCCCGGGAACCTCAGGGTCCCCCGATGGACGCGCCCCGTGTTCATGGTGGCAGCGGGAACGACCGACTATCGTAAGAGGTATCCGGAGAAGAAGCTCGACGAGCTGGCGATGATGGCGTTCCGGATGCTGCTCGAGGAGAACGATCTGAAGCGGGATCCCCTGGATGTCAAGGGACTGATCAACTTCGCCTGCTATGGAGAGTTCGCCGACCACTTCCAGGACCAGCTCCTTTGCGAGGCCAAGGTCCACGACTACCTGGGTCTCGATCTGCTGCCCAACGTCGGCATCAAGACCGGCGGCGCCACCGGCGGCTCCACGCTCCTGATGGGGGCCACGACCGTGGCCAGCGGGATGGCCGATTGCGCGCTGGTGCTCGGCTGGGAGCGCATGGATGAGGTCAAGACCTGGATCGGCAACTACTACATCGCCAGCGCGGCCTGCAAGGACTTCGAGACGCGCCTGGCGCGCAACTACGCCTCCTACTACGCCCCGATGGCGCGGCGGTTCCAGGAGATGTACCACGTGGACGAGCGGGTGCGCGCCGAAATCGCGGTCAAGAACCGCGGCTACGCCTGCAACTCGCCCTTTGCCCAGCAGGCGGGCCGCCACACGATCGATGAGGTCCTGAAGGGCGAGGTCGTCTCCGACCCGCTGCGTTTCCTGGAGTGCTGCGCGATGAGCGTGGGATCCGCCGCGGTGCTCCTGTGCTCGGAGGATCTGGCGTACAAGCTCACCGACAAGCCGGTGCGGCTCTACGTCGCCGGCGGCTCCCACACGCTGCGGACCGGCGATCGCCGTCCGATGAAGATCCTTCTGTTGCCCAAGGAGACCGAAGAAGGCTACCGCGAGCTGTACAGGGAGATGGAGAAGGAGGACGGGCGCTGGCCCGGATTCGAGAGCTTCGGCGCCACGCGCTTCGCCGCCTATATGGTCTACCACATGGCCGGGATCAAGGACCCGATCGAAGACCTCGACCTGGTCGAGACGCATGACGCCTTCACGATCTCCGACCTGCAGACTTACGGCGACGTGGGCCTGACCCTGTACGGACGGGAGCAGGACTACGTCACCTCGGGCGACTGCTACCTGACCAACCCGCGCACCGGCAAGCCCGGGAAGTGTCCGGCCAACCTCTCGGGCGGGCTGCTCGGCACCATGCACGCCGTGGGAGCGACCGGGATCTTCCAGGCCGGCGAGGTTCTCTGGCAGCTGCAGGGCAAGTATGACAAGTTCCACGGCGATCCCAAGATCTGGGAGCGCTACGGCAAGAGCAAACCGAAAGACTGGCTGAGCCTTCAGGTGAAGAGTCCGCGGCGGGGTCTGGCGATCTCCCATGCAGGCGTCGGAAGCCACGTGGTCTGCTCGATCCTCGAGAAGGTGTAAGGGGGGATGCACGATGTCCAATCGAGTCCAGCTGAAGACGAAACCCTCCAGGATCACCGCCGCAGACGGTGCCTGGATCCTTCATGTCCCGCGTTTCGGGGAGGAGGGCACCCACTATCACACCTATGGCCTGCTCACTCCGTACTTCAAGGGATTGACCGAGGGCCGACTGATGGCGACGCGGTGCGAGAACACCCGCTGTCCCATCAGCAGGGGACGTGGAGAGCTCTGGCTGCCGCCGCGAGCCGACTGCCCGGACTGCCACCAGCCGATGGCCTGGAGTCCGATCAAGGACCCGAAGGGCACCATCTACACCTACACCCTGGTTGAGCGCGGCGGAGCCGGCCTTGAGATCGAGTGTCCCTACTATCAGATCGACGTCAAGATGAAGGGCGTCTGCACGATCATCAAGAGCTACCTGGCCGACCGCAAGCCGGTGGCGATCGGAGACACGGTTCGGGCCCGCTTCCGCACGGGCCAGGAGGCGACGCACACCTGCCTCGACCTCTACTTCGAGCTCGTCTGATCCGGACGAGGTCCTGTGACGATTCTCGAGCTGTTCACCGATCCCCGCTGGCTGTCGAACGTCTATCTCGTCGCCGATGGTCAGGCCGGGACGGCCGTGGTCATCGATAGCGGCGCGCCCCTCGAGCCGGTGTTCGACGCGCTCGCGCGTCATCGTCTGTCGCTGGCCGCGATCCTGACGACGCACCGGCACATCGACCACACGGGCGGGCACGACGAGATCGCGCGCCGGACGGGGGCGCCCATCTACGCTTCGTCCGTCGAAGCGCCCCATGTTCCGGGAGCGCGACCCCTGCGCCCGGACGAGGTGCGGGTCTGGGGGACTCTGAGCGTGAGCGTCCTTCCCCTCCCCGGGCACACGGCGGGGCACGCCGGGTACCTGGTCCACGGTGTCGGGGTGTTCACCGGAGACTGCATCTTCGCCGGTTCGCTGGGAAGTACCATCGGAGAGGGATCGAGCGGCTTCGCGGACGCGCATCGGGCCGTGGGTCGGTTTCTCGCTCTGCCGGACACGACTCCCGTGTACGCCGGTCACGGCGGCCCCACGACGGTGGGAGCGGAGCGCGCGGACAACCCGTTTCTCCGGGTCATGGGCGGGCGCGCGCCGGAAGGTCGGGGTCGGTGCCGTGCCCTGGGGCGCCCGGCGCGCCTCATCGTCCTGGCCCGCGACTACGACGGCGGCACCAAAGCCTGGGTCCGGTTCGATGACGAGGGTGCGGACGCCCTGGTCCCCGGGAGCCGGGTCGAGGTCTTGGCTTGACCCACCTCGATTCTCTCGCTTAAGATGCGGGCTCTTTCGAGACAGGTCGGGGCGTAGCGCAGCCTGGTAGCGCACTTGGTTCGGGACCAAGGGGTCGGTGGTTCAAATCCACTCGCCCCGACCATCCGAAATTTCCGATGAAAGCCACCCGGTTCCTGGTCAGCGGTGTGGTTCAGGGGGTCGGCTACCGCTTCTTCGCCGTGCGCGCCGCCAGGGGCCTCGGGATCCGCGGCTTTGCCCGCAACCTCCCCGACGGCCGGGTCGAAGTGGTGGCGCAGGGATCCGCCGAGGCGCTGCGTCGATTCCAGGACCAGCTCCGCGCGGGGCCGAGAGGGGCCGCGGTCGATGGAGTGGAGTCGTCGGCGACCGAGCTGGATTCCGACGTGGACCCGTTCGAAGTGCGTTTCTGAGGGGAGGGCGAGGGGACCGAGATGGACCTGCGCCGCTACATCCGCGATGTGCCCGATTTTCCCAAGAAGGGCATCGTCTTCAAGGACATCACGCCGCTTCTGAACGACCGCGATGCGCTGCAGTTCGCGCTGACGTCGCTCTCGGAGCGCTTCCGCGACCGGGAGATCAGCAAGGTCGTCGGCATCGAGTCGCGGGGCTACATCTTCGCGCCGGCGATCGCGCTCCACCTCAAGGCCGGCTTCGTCCCGGTGCGCAAGCCGGGCAAGCTTCCCTGGAAAACGGTGGCGGAGGAATACGCGCTCGAGTACGGCAAGGACCGGCTGGAGATCCACACCGACGCGATCCGGCCGGGGGAGAGGGTCCTGATCGTCGACGACCTGCTCGCCACCGGCGGCACCGCCTCCGCCACGCGCAGCCTGGTGGAGCGCCTGGAAGGGAATGTCGTCGGCGCCGGGTTCCTGGTGGAGCTCACCTTTCTCGAGGGGCGCAGCCGGCTCCCGGGCATCGATGTCGTCAGCCTGATCGGCTACTGACCCGTCCGACCCGCCGCGCCGGGCCCCCGCGCGTCGGCGGCCGCCTCCAGCTCTCCCCCGGACAGGCGCCGCACCACGCTCACCTCGCCGATCTGCTCGACGTCGCGGATCGCATGGCCCCGTCCCTCCAGGGCGGCGCGCGTGGTGCCGTCCAGCGCGCCGGGCTCGGCCGAGATCTCGTCGGGGAG
>WNGL01006814.1_pt1 | contig 22963 bp, 19 predicted proteins | sample 5400591 | NCBI WGS metagenome assembly WNGL01 (sample SAMN13153377, study PRJNA577476) | soil metagenome | isolation source: 80 cm soil or saprolite under Garry oak tree replicate 1 | place: USA:California | collected 2016-06-15 | reverse complement strand
ATCCTGCTGGCCGCTTGCGCCAACCTGGGAAGTTTGTTTGCGGCGCGGGCCGCCGATCGCTCGCGGGAAATAGCGGTGCGCCTCGCGCTGGGTTCCAGCCGGTTGCGCATTCTGCGGCAACTGTTCACCGAAGCTCTGGTGATTTCGCTGACCGGAGGCGCCATTGGGATTTTGGGGGGATCGCTGCTGTTACGCAGGTTGATGGCGTGGAATCCCTTTCCACAATTTCCAACGAATGTGCCGTTGAATCCGGACGCCAGTGTCTATGCCGTGGCCGCACTGTTGGCATTCGTGAGCGGCATCCTCTTTGGAGCAGTGCCAGTCAAACAGGTGCTGCACACGGATCCCTACGAGATCGTGAAGTCTGGATCGATGACGAAGGTCGGCCGCCGCATTACCTTCCGAGAGGTGTTAGTGGCCGTGCAAATTGCCATTTGCGCTTTGCTCGTTACTTCGTCCATGGTAGCGGTGCGCGGGCTGATGCGCTCGCTGCACAGTAATTTTGGTTTTGAACCGGACGACGTAATCCTTGCGGACACGGATTTGGCTATGGCGGGTTATCCCGATAATGCCGTGCCCGCCATGCAAAAACGCATGATCGAGACGATGCAGACGATTCCCGGCGTAACTGCGGTGGGATTGGCGAATTGTCCTCCTTTGGCGGGTTGTGGCGCTTCCAGGGCCGATATTTTTACCGACGCAACTTCGGATCTGAGCCCTTCCAACGTTGCGGCCTCGCCCATGATGTACCAGATATCTCCAGAATTTTTCGCTGCGGCCGGGGCGCCTTTGCTGGCGGGACGGGGTCTCACCTGGCATGACGATAAGAATGCGCCGCGCGTTGCTGTCGTCAACGAAACGTTCGCGCGAAAAATCTTCGGCTCCCAGACGAATGCCCTTGGCCAATACTTCAAGAGGTCGAATGGAGCCCGCGTCCAGGTGGTGGGCATCGTACAAGACGGGAAATACACAAGCCTCACCGAAGAGCCACAGGCGGCGATGTTTTTGCCGATTTTGCAATCGCCCTCAAGTCAGAGCTTCCTCATCGTGCGTTCGGAGAGCGATCCCCGGCAACTGGCAGGGGCCATAAGGAGCAGCGTCCTGGAGCTCGATGCGGGATTGCCGGTTTTTATCCAAACGTGGCCCGAGTCAATGGATTTTTTCCTGTTTGCGTCGCGCATGGCTACTGCATCCCTGGGAGTGCTAGGTGCGCTCGGCGCAATTCTGTCTATCACCGGCATTTTTGGAATATCAGCGTACTCGGTCAGCAAGAGACTGCGGGAACTGGGAATTCGAATGGCGCTTGGCGCGCAATGGAAGGAAGTGCTAGGCGCGGCGCTGGGACGAGCCCTCAAGCTGCTGGCGTTTGGATCGGCGGCGGGATTGCTGCTGGGAATCCTGGCGAGCCGGGTGCTGGCTTCCATCGTGTATCAGGCAACTTCGCGCGATCCGCTGGTCTTAACTGGCGTTGTACTGGCGATGGCGTTGCTGGGGTTAGTTGCAACATGGATTCCCGCGCAGCGAGCGCTTTCGATCGATCCCGCCATATTGCTGCGCGAGGAGTGAATCGGCCCTGGCGAGCGAGTTCATTCGAGCGCATTCCGGTCTAAATCCCTCAGAAATCCAAATCGGCCAGACTGAGCTCATATGCCGACATGACGCTTTTGCTGTCGCGCTTGCCCCAAACCAGGAACCTTCGCCCGCTTGGCGGTTACAACCCCAAGAAAGCGCAAAAAAGTGCTTGACACGTTCGCTAGTGTTATAGTCTACTATAACAGTAGATAGCTGGGCGAGACTCGCCGAGCTCCGAGGAACGCAAGAATCTGGCCAGAAAGCAATAGAAGCATAAGGAGAAGGAAAACATGAGATCCGTTCGTTTTTTGCTGGTTTTTGTTCTGTTGTCGCTGTCCACCGTGGTTTTCGCGCAGTCTGCTGCGCAATGCGACGCACAGTCTGTCGTGCGCTCCGTCGCCGAGTCCGTTACACGGTCGGTCCTGCGATCCGTCGTGCAGTCGGCCGCCCAGTCCGTCGCGCAGTGGGATATGCACAAGTCTGACGTGGTGCAAAAACCATCAGACGCGCAAATGTCGTTCGACCAACTCAAAACCCTGGCAGGTACCTGGCGCGGTTCCATGAAAATCACGCCGTCGGCCCCTAAGATGGACAATGCCAACCTTGAAATCACGCTGCGGGTGACTTCCCGGGGAAACGCCCTCGTTCACGAGATGCAGGAACAGGGAACGCCCCTGGACCCAACAAAGTACGACCATCCGTTAACAATGCTTTACTTGGACGGAGACAAGTTGAATCTGATCCACTACTGTGACGCTGGCAACCGGCCGCACATGGTCGCCCGGCCTTCGGCTGACGGAAAAAAGGTGGAGTTCGATTTCGCCGATCTTTCTGGCGGCAATCAGTACGGACACATGTACCACGCCGTATTCACTATCATCGACGCCGACCATCACACCGAAGACTGGACCTATATGATGCCCGGAGACAAGCCCATGCAGGCGCATGCGGACCTTGTGCGGGTAAAGTGACGGAGCGCGCCGACTCTAGGGCGAACTGGAAACCAGGATGGACCGTGAGTGGAATGACAGCCAGCCGATTTACCGCCAACTGCGGGACCGCGTCGTCGCGATGATCCTCGACGGAGTCCTAAAGGAAGGCGACCCGCTGCCGTCGGTACGCAATGTGGCGGCGGACTACCGGGTGAATCCGCTCACGGTCCTGAAGGGTTACCAAGAGCTGGTGGACGAAGGGCTGGTCGAGAGCCGGCGGGGCCTGGGCATGTTCATTAACGCCGGCGCGCGCAAGCTGCTGCTCGAAGGCGAGCGGCAGAAATTCCTGAGTGAGGAGTGGCCCAGAATTCGCGAAACCATCCAGCGGCTGGGGCTGAAGGAGAGAGAGTTGCTAAACGGCGCGACCAGCAAGCCGTCTTCGGAAAGAGACACACCGTTGAAAACCCGCGAGCCGAAAACTCCCGAGGAGAAGAGCTGAACCATGGCATGCATAGAGGCACGCGGCCTGCGTAAGGCCTTCGGCACGAACATCGCGTTGGATGGGATTGATCTGCGGGTTGAAGAAGGTCGAATCCTCGGACTTGTCGGTCCGAACGGCGCAGGCAAAACCACGGCGCTCAACGCGATTCTTGGACTTACCCCATATCAAGGAGAACTGAGGGTACTCGGACGCGATCCCTGGACTGAGCGCGACCGGCTTATGCGTGATGTTTGCTTCATGGCCGATGTGGCCGTGCTGCCGCGCTGGATTCGAGTCTCGCAGGCGCTTGACTATGTTGCGGGCGTGCATCCCCGATTCGATCGTGCGAAGGCCGAGGGTTTCCTAGCGAAGACCACCATCAAGCGCATTAGCAAAGTAAGGGAATTGTCAAAGGGCATGGTGACCCAACTGCACCTTGCTCTGGTGATGGCTATCGACGCGCGATTGCTGGTTCTCGACGAGCCGACGCTAGGCCTTGACATCCTGTTTCGCAAGCAGTTCTACGACTCCCTGCTGAATGACTATTACGATCGCAACCGCACCATTGTGGTGGCGACCCACCAGGTCGACGAGATCGAGCATGTGCTTACCGATCTCATGTTCATCGACAGTGGCCGCATCGTCTTCAACAGCAGCATGGAGGAAGTGGGGTCACGCTATTTAGAAGTGATGGTCCATCCGGACAAACTCACCGCAGCACGGGCGCTCAAACCGATCCACGAACGACAAGGGTTTGGCCGCAGCATCCTGCTGTTCGAAGCGGCCGATCGTCAGCAAGTGGCAGCACTGGGCGAGGTACACACCCCCAGCATCTCCGACCTCTTCGTCGCAGTGATTGGCAATCAGGCTGGCCACACGCCAGGAGCCGCTCGATGAATACGCAAACGAACGCCATGCGGGACTCTCACGTCGAATCTCAGGCTACGGCGCCCGGAGTTATTCCCGTGACAAAGCAGATCTACTGGGCGCTGCGGCGCGAATTCTGGGAAAACCGCTTTATCTACCTTGCGCCCCTGGGCGTTGCCGCGCTATTCCTGTTCGGCTTCCTAATCCACAGCATGATTCATCCGGCGGGCGGAGTGCGTGGCCTGTCTACCCTCGCCCCGGACAAACAGCACAAAGGGATCATAGAGCCATTCGACATGGCGGCGGGACTGGTGATGGGGGCCTTCATACTCGTCGCGATGTTCTATTGCGTCGAAACGCTGCAAAGAGAGCGGCGCGATCGCAGCATTCTGTTCTGGAAGTCGCTGCCCGTTTCGGATGTCACGACCGTGCTGACGAAGGCGAGCATCCCGTTCTTGTTTCTCCCGCTAATCTCTTGCGCCATCGCCTTTGTCGCCCAGTTCCTCATGCTGCTGGTGAGCAGCGTAATGTTGGCAGGGAGCGGCTTCAGCGTTGCGACCTACTGGGAGCAAGTGTCGTTATTCCAGGGGTCACTGCTGCTTCTTTACCACGTGATGACCGTGCATGTTCTTTGGGGCGCACCCATTTACGGATGGCTGCTGCTGGTGTCCGCCTGGGCGCGTAGGGCTGCGCTGTTGTGGGCAGTGTTGCCACCGCTGGCGATTGGCACCCTCGAGAAACTTTTGTTCAACACCACGTATTTCGCTGCCTTCGTGGGACGGTTCTTCACGGGCGGCCCAGAAGGTTCTTACCCGCCAGGCACGATGCCGATGGATCCGGGGACGCATCTCACGCCGTTCAGGTTCCTTGGCGCACCGGGTCTGTGGCTCGGTTTGGCCGTGACCGCCGCATTCCTGGCGGCTGCGATCCGGCTGCGGCGCCATCGGGACCCGATGTAATTCGCGCCGATCGCTGATTCATTTGCTTGTGCAAGGAGAAAGGAATAAATGCCGTCAGCAGAAACGAAAGAACAAGTAGCGGAAGCATCGCCGCGGCGCAAGGCTCGGATTGCTGGCGTCTTTTATCTGCTGACCATCCTTACGGGAGCGTTCGCGGCATTCGTGAGCGGAAAACTCGTTGTGTATAGCGAGGCCGCCAACCTTGCGGCTAGCGCGTGCTATGCCGCTGTGACGTTTCTCTTCTATGGCTTGTTCAAGCCGGTGGACGCGAGTCTCTCCTTGATCGCGGCGGTATTCAGCCTCACAGGTTGTGCACTTGGGGTTCTGAGCGTCTTGCATCTTGTTCCTTCTTACATAAGCTCTGTCAATCCGCTGGTGCTTTTCGGAGTTTATTGCCTGCTGATCGGCTATCTCATTTTCCAGTCTACCTTCCTGCCTCGAATCCTGGGGGCGCTCATGGCTTTTGGCGGCTTGGGTTGGCTGACTTTTGCGTCACCGGAGCTCGCCGACTATCTGTCTCCTTACAATTTGGCTCCTGGAATCCTCGGCGAAGGAGGACTGACCGTGTGGCTTCTCGTCTTCGGTGTAAACGCTGAGCAATGGAAAGAGCAGGCTGGCGCGGCAGGGTGATTCAGGGAGGAACAATGGCCTATTCGCCCACGTTGCTTGTTCATATTCTTGGCGGGACCATAGGATTGCTCTCCGGGACCGCGGCGATGTCTTTTCGCAAAGGCTCCCCGAGGCACGTCCTCGCCGGAAGAATCTTCGTCGCATCAATGCTGACCATGGGCGTCGGCGCGGTCTACTTGGCAATCGTTAAACATCAACCCAACAACATTGGCGGCGGCATTTTTACGTTCTACCTGATATTAACGGCCTGGCTTGCAGCGCGCCGCAAGGACGGAGAAACGAGCAAGCTCGATTGGGCCGCGGTTCTTATTCCTTTGGCGCTCGGCACGCTCAGCTGGATGAATGGTATTCGGGTCGTGCGCAGCGGGGCGAGCTCACAAGACGGAGTCCCCGTAGGAATGATCTTGTTCATGGGTTCCGTGCAGCTCCTCGCCGCTGCGGGGGACGTTCGTATGCTGGTGCGCCGCGGTGTTCTCGGAGCAAGACGCATCCCACGGCACCTCTGGAGGATGTGTTTCGGGCTGTTCATCGCGGCAGGATCTTTTTTCTTCGGTCCTTCGAACCGGCCATTGAGATTGCTTTCCAACGTCGGGCTCGGGCAACACCTTCCCCGGGCTTTATTCAGCACGGGCCTGTATTTGGTTCTCACCATACTTCCGCTCGTTTTGCTGATTTTCTGGCTACTCCGAGTACGTTTCAATAATGCATATAAGAGAGCTGGCTCCGCCCATGGAATACATGAAAATCGGGCGGCGCTCCTGGAGCAAACACAGCATAGACGAAGAATGGTTGTGGAACAGCCACAGGTGCACATATGACTCGCATGACGAACGCGCGCATTGCCGGATTCACATTCCTCTTGTACATCGCCGCCGGGATCACCAGCATGGTGCTGTTTGGCCGCGCGACCAGCGGAGAAGGCATTGAGGAGAAGCTCGCGGCCATCGCCCAGCATGCCACGGACGTGCGCCTCACTGTGTTGCTTGGGTTGTTTCAGGCCTTCTCGGCCCTCGTGCTGGCCGTGACGCTCTACGCCATCACCCGCGAGCAGGACGCCGATCTCGCCATGCCCGCCCTGATCTGTCGCGTCTGTGAGGGGTTGATAGGGAGTCTCTCTGTACTAGGCACTCTGTCACTGCTCTGGTTGGCAACGTCCACCGGAGTAGATCCGCCGGACACCGCTGCGGCGCACACGCTCGGCGCCTACCTTCTAAGAGGGGACATGGCTTTTACCGCAACGTTTTTCGCGGTGGGCAGCACGCTTTTTTCCTACCTCTTGCTCCGAGGCCGAATGATCCCCGTGCCACTAGCTTGGCTGGGCGTCGTGGGCTCCGCTCTGCTCGTAGTGGGTCTTCCGCTGCAGCTTGCCGGATTCTTCCGTGGCTTGGGCGCGCAGCTCATGTGGTTACCCGTGGCCCTATTTGAGCTGACGCTCGGGCCTTGGCTGCTTATCAAAGGCGTGTCGAATCCGGCTGCGCGATGAGAGCTCTCCAAAAACGAAGGAGGTCGCAAATGTCCCTTGGTGAAACGCGAGTGAAGAGGAACTCCACAAGGTCGCCCGGTGCCGCGAACAAACACTTCCTGGATGAGCAAAGGATGGAATTGTAGGGAGAAGCCGAAATGACAGATCGCACTATCGAGTCTTCGCCGCAGCTTTACGCGAGAATCGGCGGAGCGCTGTACCTGATCATCATCGTCATTGGCCTCTTTGGCGAGGTATTTGTCCGCGACAAGCTCATCGTATCGGGCGATGCAACCGCCACAGCGAAGAACATCATGGCGTCCGAGTCGCTTTGGCGGATCCATATCGCGGCGGAATTGTTCTTGCTGATCTGCGCCATTGTTCTGCTCATGATCCTGTTTGTTTTGTTGAGACCGGTCAGCCGGGAGCTTACCTTGCTAGCGCTATTCTTCAATCTCGTATCGATCGGGCTCGAAGCCGCGACCGCGATGTATCTGGTCGTAGCATTGTTTCCGTTGGGGAGCGCGTCCTACCTTAGAGCATTTTCGCCGGAGCAGCTTTGCGCCATGGCCAGCCTTTCTCTCAAGTCGCACGGCTATGGCTTTGGTGTGAGCCTGCTCTTCTTCGGCTGTTTCTGCGTCGTGATCGGCCGGGTGCTCTTCAAGTCGGGCTTTTTTCCAAGAACGATCGGTGTCCTCATGCAGATCGCCGGCCTGTGCTATCTGACAGACAGCTTTGCACTGATTTTGTCTCCCACGCTTGCAAATCGCTTGTTCCCGGCCATTCTCCTTCCAGCCTTTGTGGGCGAGGCTTCTTTTTGCCTTTGGCTTCTCTTCAAGGGAGTCCATGCTCAACGATGGAAGGAGGTCGCCAATGCCTCCAGAGTGTCCAGCTTCACTTGAGCCCAAATTTGCAACCCACGGCGTCTCGCCAATTCAAATCTCTACAATATTTGCCGCTGTTGTTCGTCTTCACAAGTAGATGGACCAGGCGCTAAGAAAACCGTGGCCGATGGCAGAGCAAGACCAGCGAATCTCGGAAGTGGTCAAGCGGGAAGGGTCCCGTCTGCGCAACTTCATTCGCCGACGCGTTCCCGATCCGTTCGACGCCGAGGACATTCTGCAGGACGTCTTCTACAAGCTGGTGGAAGCGAACCGGCTGCTGATGCCAATCGAGCACGTGACCGGCTGGCTTTTTCGTGTAGCGCGTAATCGCATCACAGACTTGTTCCGGAAGAAAAAGCCGCTGAGCTTCGGGGACGCGAGCGTCGAGGGCGAAAGCGGCGAGCTGCTACAGATTGAGGATTTGCTGCCTTCGCCGGAAGCTGGCCCCGAGGCGGTTTACGTTCGCAACCTGCTTCTGGAAGAGCTGGAGCTCGCGCTCGAGGAACTGCCGGACGAACAGCGGGAAGTCTTTGTTGGTCACGAACTAGAGGGGCGCAGCTTCAAGGAAATGGCTGAAGAAACCGGCGTGAGCGTGAATACGCTGCTCTCACGGAAGCGCTATGCGGTGCTGCGTTTGCGCGAGCGCCTGCGAAGCATCTACGACGAATTAGGGAAAGGCTGAGGAGGAGTCTGAACATGAGAACGAAATGGATTTGGATGGCGCCGCTGGCAATACTTGCGATGCTTGCATTTGTCTTCATTGGCGGCGAGATCGTAATGCTGCTGTGGAATTGGCTGCTGCCGCCGCTGTTTGGCTGGCGCCTGATTACCTTTTGGCAGGCGCTTGGACTGTTGCTTCTTTGCCGTATCCTGTTTGGCGGATGGGGAGGCTCTGGCGGCGGAAAAGGGCGCATGCGTCACCATGTAAGAGAACGTATGGCAGAACGAATGGGAGAACGCATGCGCGAACGCTGGGAAAAGATGACCCCGGAGGAACGCGAGAAATTCCGGCAGGGACTTCGCGGCTGCTGGGACACTGTGCCGCCTCCGGAATCGAAGACAAGTGCCTGATTGTATTGACGTTTTCACCTGTCCTAACGATTGAACGATGGCAGGAACGGAATCCTCCGCATCAGAAAAATCAATCGAGACGATGAAAATTTCAAACTGCGTCCCGCGGGCCGGATGCGTATAATCCTGTGCGACAGAGTGTCGGGCCCCCGGCAGTAAATCCAGACCAGCGGAGCGGACAACTTTATGAAGTGCGCAGGGTGTCGGTGTAGTTTCAGGCTTAGCCTGCTGATAGGGACCGTCCTACTCGCCGCTTTGCCAGTCGCTCCGCCGCTCGCCGCGCAACAAACGCCTACTCCAGCCACCCCAGTTTCCTCAAGTGCTTCTTTTCTTTTCGCCACCACCTTGTCAGATCCAGTTCCACCGCCATCTGTGAACGACAAGTTGGCGCAACTGGATAAGGACGTGAAGGCGGCACAATCGTCAGCCGACAACGCATGGATGCTGGTGAGCGCGGCGCTGGTGCTGATGATGACGGGGCCAGGGCTGGCCCTTTTCTACGGCGGGCTGGTACGGCGCAAGAACACGCTGGCGATCATGATGCAGAGCTTCGCGTTGATGGCGCTGATTACCGTGATGTGGGCGCTGGTGGGCTACAGCTTGTGCTTTGGCGGAAGCGGGCCGGTGATTGGCGGATTCGAACACGCCTTCCTGCGCGGCGTGGGCGCAGAGGACGTTCATGGTGTACCAGTTGATGTTTGCAGTGATCACGCCGGCGCTGATTACCGGGGCGACGGCGGAGCGCATGAAATTCAGCGGCACGGTGCTGTTCATGGTGTTGTGGTTCCTGGTGGTGTACGCGCCGCTGGCGCACATGGTGTGGGGTAAAGGCGGCTTCCTGAACGCATCGCTGGGAGGAAGATTCCCCACGCTGGATTTTGCCGGCGGAACGGTGGTGCATATTTCTTCTGGCGTTTCGGCGCTGGTGTGCGCGCTGTATATGGGAAAACGCTCCGGCTATCCGAAGCAGCCGATGCCGCCGCACAGCCTGGTGCTCAGCTTCATCGGCGCGTGCCTGTTGTGGGTGGGCTGGTTCGGCTTCAACGCGGGAAGCGCGCTGGCGGCAGGTTCGCTGGCGTCGAGCGCGTTTGTAGCCACCCACTTTGGTGCGGCTGCGGCGGCTTTGAGTTGGAGCGCGGCGGAATGGGTCAAGAATGGCCGGGCCAGTGCATTGGGCGCGATTTCGGGAGCGGTGGCCGGACTGGTAGCTATCACGCCAGCGGCCGGATTTGTTGGCCCGATGCCCGCGCTAATAATCGGCGCAGTTGCAGGCGTTGCTTGCTTTCTGATGGTGACCAAAGTGAAGGCCGCGTTCGGGTATGATGACGCGCTGGACGCGTTCGGCGTGCATGGCGCGGGCGGTACCATTGGCGCGCTGCTGACGGGCGTTTTTGCACAACAGGTCATAAATCCGATTTTTGGCGTTGGGAAATCCGTGGGCGGGCTCGACGGCCACTGGGGCCAGGTGGGAAATCAATTGGTGGGCGTGGGGGTCGCGTGGGCATTCGCGCTATTGGGAACTTTTGTGCTGCTTAAGATTGTGGATTTGCTGACCGGCATCCGCGTGCCGGAAGAGCACGAAATGGAAGGCTTGGACATTACGCAACACGGCGAAGAGGCTTATAACCTTGAGACCTAAAGATGGCTGGTGCGGGAGCGTCAAGCAGAGGGCCAAGGCGGGACATCCATGATGAAACTTGAGGCAGTCATTCAGCCCTCGCGGTTCGAATCGGTGAAAGACGCGTTGCGCGAGATTGGCGTCGAAGGAATGACGGTGACGGAAGTGCGCGGGCACGGCCGCCAGAAGGGCCACACGGAAGTCTACCGCGGCCGTGAATACACGGTAGATCTCCTGCCCAAAATCAAATTAGAAATGGTTCTACCGGATAACCTGGTGAACCGCGTCGTGGACACGATCCTCAAGTCTGCCAAGACAGGGAAGATAGGGGACGGTAAGATATTCCTATCGAGGGTGGACGAAGCCATCCGGATTCGCAATGAGGAGCGCGGCGAAAATGCGCTCTAGGCATAGGGATTCGTTCCCGGCCTCCGGGCAAAAGGAAACCTGACCGAGAGGCTACCGAACGTGACAACCGCTGCCCGCCCGGGATTGAATGCAGGCGTCCCGCCCTCTAAGAACATGCAAGAATCACCCACGCCTTTGTCCGTGCTCGGCCCGCAGGCCGACGCCGAACGGCAAAAAATACGCCAAAGGTTTGAATCGGGCACCAGTGCGCGAGAAATGTTGTATGCGCTTTGCGAGTTGGCGGACCACCACGTCCGGCAGATTTTTGACGAAGTGCTGCGTGTGCAAAACCGCGAACCGGCGGGGCTCTGCCTGATTGCGCTTGGCGGATACGGCCGGCGGATGCTTTTTCCGTACTCCGACCTCGACATTCTTTTCTTGTTCGGCAGCGACAAGACGGAACAGGAATTCCGTCCGCTGATTTCCGAATTCTCGCGGACGTTGTGGGACTTGGGATTCCGGGTCAGTTCCGCCGGACGAACAATCGAAGAGTGCAAGCGCATTGAAGAGAACAACGCCGAATTCCACCTGGCCCTGCTCGATCGCCGCTTCCTGGCGGGGGATTCGGCGCTGTTCGAAAAACTGGACGAAAAGGTGCTGCCTGGTTCGGAAAAACAGGCCCGGCCCTTTTTGCTTGCGCAGTTGCACAAGCTTACTCGAGATCGATTAACGCGCCATGGCAATACGATTTTTCATCTTGAGCCCAACGTAAAGGACTCGCCGGGCGGGATGCGCGACTACCAGGCGACCATCTGGTTGCGGCAACTCGCGGAAGAAAAAAAAGGAATTCGCAACATCACCGCGGCGGAAGAGGAGATGTGCTCTTCCGCTGTTGATTTTCTCAGTGCGACCCGCTGTTTTTTGCATTACAACAACGCGCGCAACGACAACACGTTAACCTATGAATTGCAGGAAGCCGCGGCGGAGCGCGCTCTGGGAATTGGCGATGGCGTTGCCCGTACGCCTTCGGACTGGATGCGGCAGTATTTTCGCCATGCGCGAACGCTGAACCGGCAACTTTTGCGTTACCTGGAACAGAAAGCGCCGGTCCCGCTGACACTGCGCCAGCGGCTCATGAATGCTGCGCGGGCATCGAGAATCGAAGCCGGCGACGGGAAATATTTCCAGGTGCGCGATGGGCTTCTGGAGGTCGTGGATCTTTCGGCTCTTTCCGACCGTGTGATTACCTATTCACTTTTCGCCGAATGCGCGCGTACAGGCACGCCCCTGAGCCGCGAGGCGGAGGGCAGCATCGGATATGTCCTGATTCACCCCGAGCTTCCGCCCAAGAACACGGAAATGCCTTGGGAGAAGCTGCGTGAAACCCTGGGCTCGGATTATCCGGGCCTGGCGTTGCGCCCGATGCAGCGGCTGGGCTTGCTGATGGAAGTTCTTCCGGAGTTTGGGCTGATCGATTCGCTGGTGGTGCGCGACTTTTATCACCGCTACACCGTAGATGAGCACACGTTGCGCACCATCGAGCACTTGCAGGAGCTGGCCGACGCGCCCGATGAGCGCGGCGCGCACTTCATCCAGCTCTGGAAGACTGCGGAGCGGCGCGACTTGTTAATTCTTGCGCTGCTGCTGCATGACGTTGGCAAAGGCATGCCGGTGGAAAATCACGTTACAGGCAGCCTCGCTGCCCTCGACAGCGCGGCCAAGCGTTTGAAACTTTCACCGGAAGAGAAATCGGAAGTCCAGGTGCTGATCGAACATCACCTGGACATGTCTGCCACCGTGCAGCGCCGCGACATTTTCGATCCCGCCACCGTGGCGGGATTTGCCGAGTCGGTCACGAACCAGGAACGCTTGCAGCGGTTGTGCCTGCTCACCTACGCGGACATTCACGCGGTAAATCCGGAAGCCTTGACGCCGTGGAAGGCGGAAATGCTGTGGCAGTTGTTCGTGGCCACCTCGAACTATTTCAGCCGCACGCTGGACCGCGACCGGCTCCGCGCGCACGACGAAGTTTCGTTGCTGGGGCGCATTAAAGCGTTCGCGGGCGGCGGCTCGAGCCAGGAAATCGAGAGGTTCCTGGAAGGATTCCCGCGGCGCTATCTCGCGGTGCACTCCCCGGAGGAAATTGGCGCGCATTTCGGACTGTACCGCAAACTCAGCGAAGAGCCGGTGCAGACGCAAGTAGCCGCGACACGTCACGGCTTTGCATTAACGGTGCTCACACCGGACCGCCCGGCGCTGTTCTCCACGATTTCCGGCGTACTGGCTGGTTGGGGGATGAACATTAATAAGGCGGATGCGTTCGCAAATGCGGCGGGCATCATTCTGGATACATTTCACTTTACGGATCTGCACCGCACGCTCGAACTGAATCCCGGCGAAATCTCGCGATTCCGGAAGAGCCTGGAAGACGTGCTGAACGGCAAGGCGGCTCTCGAGCCCTTATTGAAGGGCCGCGTGAGCGCAAATCGCGGGCGCGTGCCGAAAATGACCGTGGAAACTCGCATCAATTTCGACGATTCTTCCTCGGCGCACTGTACGCTGCTCGAAATCATTACCCAGGATCATCCCGGGCTGCTGTACGAGATGGGCTCCGCGCTGGCGCGGCTGGGATGCAACATTGAAGTCGCCTTGATTGACACCGAGGGCCACAAAGCCATCGATGTGTTCTACCTCACCGCTCAAGGCAAGAAACTCACCGCGCAAAAGCAGGAACTCCTGCGCGAAGTACTACAGGGCACTCTGTCTTAGCTCAATCTTTCCGAATCGTCCAACCTAGAACGACAAGCGGGCGCTGAGCTGAATTTGCCGCCCGGGAGTGGACGCTTCCGTGATCGTGCCGAACTGCGGCGTGTTCACAAAACGGTCCGGCGTCCCAAGGTTCACCTTGTTCAGCGCATTGAAGAATTCGGCGCGGAACTGGAATTTCATACGCTCGACAATGCTGAATTCGCGCCCGAGCGCGAAGTCCAGCGTCTGCAGGCCGGGGCCGATAATCGTGTTGCGCCCGATGTCTCCGAAGGTAAAGGCCGGCGGCGTGGCGAATGCCGTTGGATTGAACCACTCCGCGGCCGTGTGCGTTCCGGGACCAAAAATCGGCTGCCCGGTCAGGTTGGCGCGGATGGGGTTTTCTCCAAGTACCGTGCCGGCGTTCGCGGTATCGCCGAAAACCGAAATGGTCAGCGGGAAGCCCGTCTGAATCTGATAAACCGAAGACAACGCCCAGTTGTGAGAAAGCGCGCGGACCAGGCCGGAGTCGCCATACCCGGGAATGCTGTAAACGGCGCTGAGCGCGAAGCGATGCCGGATGTCGCAAGCCAGCCCTTTTTCCGCCGCGAGATTGTTATCGTTCTGCGGAATCGCAGACTCGAACATCGGTGAGCGAAAGTCGGGCGCATTGCTGAGGCTTTTCGCAAAAGTGTAGTTCGCAAGCAGGCTGAGACCGTGCGCGTAACGGCGCCGCACGTTGACGTAACCGGCGTCGTACCAGCTTTGCGCGGAGTTCGCGAGTAAATTGATGGTGCTCACGGGAGTGCAAATCGCGCCGCTCGGGCAGCCCGCGGGCGGCGTGGCCGACACCGTAACGCCCGAAGGCAAAGTGGAATTGCTGACGAATTGAAGAATCTTGAGCGGGCGCCTGGGGCCGATGGGGCCGGGACCAGGAAGTGCGTTGTTAATCAGGTCAGCACGCTGAAGATGGATGCCGCGCGCTCCGAGGTAGCCGACTTCAAGAGTGGTCTCACGGCCCAGACTCTTTTCGACCGACGTGCTCCATTGCTGGACATATTGCGCGGGAGCGTGCGGATCGAACGCGGTAAAGCTGACCATCGTCGTGCCAAGAACCGCAGGATTGAAGTTGAGCGATTTCTGAGCCTGGGCAGCGGTCAGCAGAGACGCCGGAGGGTTGAAATTGTCAAACTGCTGCGTTTCCGGGAAGACGTAAGGAACGTTGTGACGCTGGTTGCACCACGTGTTGAGATCGACGGGGGTAAAGAAAATCCCGTAGGCGCCGTGGAGAACCACGCCCACGCTTGAGAAGTTGTGCGAAATGCCGAAGCGCGGAGCGAGGTTGTGCTTGTTCGAATAAAGCAAGCCGTTGGGATAACCATTCTGCCCGCCAATGAAAATCTGCGGCGCGCCGCTCTGGAATGTAAGATTCGTGTTCGTATAGGTAATGTCGTGCAGCGGCCTCGCGTATTCGTAGCGCAAGCCCATTTCGACGGTTGTGGTACGCGTGAGTTGAAAGCTGTCTTGCACGAAGCCGTCTGTGGACCAGGCGCGCAACTGCATCTGCGGAATGCCGGCTTGGCGTTGCTTTACCGCAGGCAGACCCATAAGGAAGCTGGCTAGCGCCGAGCCGGTGCCATCGTTCGAGCCGGTTCGCGTCGTGAAACCGCTGGTGAACTGATAGTAGCCGCGATTCTGAAAGAAGCCCCACATCGGCCAGATGTAATCGCGGAAGCTGCCGCCGAATTTAAAGCTGTGACGGCCGTGCTGCCAGTTCAAGGAATCGCGAGCCTCAATCGTCGTGTCCCACGCGCGCATCGGCGTGGCCGCGTAGGTGTCGCCCATGCCGGAATAACCCTGCACGTTAAACCAGGGTGCGCCCCAGGCGCCGGGACCGCCGAATCCAATACCTAAAATTCCGAGCTGCGAAACGATGTCGTTGGTGTAGGCGCTTTGCGTGAAGTGGCTCATGGACAGGCGTGACATTGTGAGCGCGGCGATGTTCACAAGATTCGGCGAGAGGATGCGGTTCCAGGCCAGGCTGCCCTGCTGTGCGAAATCATCGTGACTGGTGCCAAAGCCGGGAAGATTGATGGGCATAAACCCATGTTCGGAGCTGACCGAATAGCGCGCGGAAAGCGTGCTGTTGGCCGAGAAAATCTGATCGACGCGGGCGGTGCCTTGATCGTTGACGTGATGCTCGTCGCGGACGTCCAGGTAATTGTTGCAATCGACCCCCGCGCCAACCACGCCCGGAGTGCCCATCATCGCGCCGCCACAAGCCATCATGCCCACCATTAGATTTGGCTGCGGAACGTATTTCTGAAGAAAGAGCTGCGCCGCAGTGCTGATGTCCTGCTGCGGAATGGTGTTATTCGTGAACGGCATGCGCGGATTGGTTGCGCTGGCGGGCTGGCCGGGCGTGGTCACGTTGTAGGGGTCATAGATGGTCACGCCGCTGTTTTGAAAATTGCCGGCGATTTCTTCGGACGTGGGAACCGTCATGGTCATCGTGTCGGCTTGCGAATGCCGGTAGCCCTCGTAGTTGAAAAAGAAGAAAGTTTTGTTGTGAACGAAGGGGCCGCCTAGTGATCCGCCAAAATTGTTTTGCACCAAAAACTTCGAAGACCCCATCGCGCCGAAGGTATACGCGTCCATCGCTCCATTGCGCAGAAAATCGTACGCGGTGCCGTGAAAGGCGTTGCTTCCCGAGCGCGTGACGATATTGATTTGCCCTCCGCCGGCTCCTCCCATTTCCGCGGAGTAACTGCCGGTTTGCACCTTGAATTCCTGAACCGCGTCCGGCGAAGGGCTAAGATTCATGGTGTTGAATGTTGGGTCGGTGTTAGTGGTGCCGTCCAACAAGAAATAATTTGCATTCGGCCGGTTGCCGCCGATGCTCACCGCGGAACGCTGGCCCGGCCGCCAATAAAGAGGATTCTTGTCGCCGGCTTGCGCGCCATGACTGATATGCGAGCCAGGAACGGTGAGCACCAGATCGATTAGCATGCGGCCATTCAACGGGAGGTTGCTCACAGCGGCGGGCTCGATCACTTCACCGATGCTGGCGTCCACTGTGTGCAGCACATCGGCTGCCGTGGAATCCACTTGAATCATGTCCGAAGCGGAAGCCAGCTTCAGCGAGAAATTGAGGTCGAGTTGCTGGCCGACTTCGAGACGCAGAGCGTGAGTAAGTTGCGCGAATCCTGTAGCCGTAACTGCAAGGCTGTACTGGCCCGGCAGGATGCCCGTAATCTGGAAGATGCCTTGCGAATTCGTGGTGACGCGGCGCTCGGCATGCGTTTCATTCGAGGTGAGCACGACCGCAGCGCCCGCCACGGGGCCTTGCTGCGGGTCAGTAATGGTGCCGCTCACGACTGCGTAATTGCTCTGGCCGAATGCGACCGGCGCTACGCAAAGCAAAAAGAGAAGGATAGATCTCCGCATAGATTCTCCCCGCATTATGAAGACACTTCCACTGTGCGAGCCTGCTCCGCACACCCCGACGCTGTGCACCGATTAGCGCTGGTTACCGGATGGGTACCGCGCAAAGAAATTCGCGTGATTAAACAGCAGGCAAGTATTACTGGCAATACTGCAAAAGGATTAGGCGAGGTGAGCGACGTCACAGACCGTTCAAGTGAGTATCTCAAAATGACACAAAGTCACGTTTGTCCGCGCAAGCCATTTCCATCCAACACGTTAGGGCGGCAGTTAAAGTAAATCTTTAACTTTGTTTTGCAAAGTAGCTTGCGGCTTGCCTCCCGCCGCACAACCTCACTTCCTGGGCTTATCGTCGACGCCCGTCCATCGTTTCACCAGGCCTGCATCGATCCCAAACAGATCCAGGACGCGGCCAACCGTGGTGTTCACCAAGTCTTCGATAGTTCGCGGGTGGCCGTAGAACGCGGGCATGGGCGGAAAAATGATGACTCCTAATTGGGAAGCCTCGTAAAGCAGCTTGCAGTGACCTGTGTGGAGCGGCGCTTCGCGCGGCATGACCAATAGCCGACGGTGCTCTTTCAGCGTGACGTCGGCGGCGCGCACCAGCAGATTGTCTGCAAGGGAGTGAGTGATGGCCGACAATGTCCGGATCGAGCACGGCGCCACGATCATTCCTTCGGCCCGAAAGGAACCGCTCGCGATACTAGCCGAAATGTTCATCACATTGTGAACGACGTCCGCAAGCGCCTCGACGTCCTTTACCCGACTATCTGTTTCGACGGAAATGTTCAGTTTTGCGGCATCGGTCAAAATCAGATGAACTTCGTGGCTGCCCAGCTTGCGCAAAACCTCGAGCAGCCGAATCCCATAAGGCAAACCGCTCGACCCCGAGAGGCCGACTATGAGTCGCGGCTTTTGGTTGGCGCTCATTGCACAATTCTCTAGGAAGGGTCCAACGTATCTGGTGGAAATCTTGCCTCTGACAACGCGGGCACGAATTCTCATCCTATCACTGATGTGACGTCTAGATGCGCGGAGGAAGTTTACCTACGGCGGTAGACGACAACATCGTCGCCGTAAGCGCCACTAAGCGTAAAAGCGATAGTTCTACGCCCGAGATATTCGAGGTCGGCAGCATGCTGTGCCGGAAGAACGTTGTTCGCAAGGAGGATGCCTCCATGATTCAGCATCCGAGCGATATTGGCCATGGCCAGTGCCTGCTGAAAGCGGTCGTAGTAGACCAGCACATTTGTTGCGACCACCAGGTCCAAACCTTGGCCGGCAGGGAAGTCCAAAGTCTGAGCGACGATATTTGCGTCATAGGCCTTCATTCGCGCAGCGTATTCAGGACGGACAGCCAAGGCGCGGGCCACAACCCCGCTCAGCGTTGCGGGCACGGGCAAAGGCTTAATGGGCGACCCAAGAATCTCACCAAAGTGCTTCCAGTAGGAGATCGCTTCAGGGCTCCATTCCGCTTTAGGATCGCGAGGAAGTTGCAAGTTGTAGGTTTGACCGGCGCGGCCGAGCTCCGCCAGTTTTTGCACGTGGGCAATGACTGCGGAATTCAGGTCCAGACAAACCACTTGCAGGTCTTCCGCTTTCCCAAGGTCCAGCCGCGCCACCGCTTCCAGCACAGCGAAGGGCTGCAGCGTTTGCAACGGATAGAAATCGTAACCATCGCGTTTATCGGTGAAATCCAGGCCGGGCCCAATAACGGCAATGCGGCGCATGCTTCCTGGGGCCAAGACGCCCTTGCGAACCATGGCGCGCAATGTTTCTTCGAGGGCAAAGTTGGGCAGCAGGGAGGTGTCAACCGAAAGGCCGCGCGTCTCGAACAGCGTTCCGCGAGCGAGGTAAACCGCGGAAGGATCGGCGTCCGCCGCGGCGTCCTGCAGTTTCTTTTGATACGTAGCCTGTTCGGTGACGAAGCGGCGCAAGTTCTCGGTGAAGTATCGCTCCTCGGAGTCCTTCGCGACTTTTTGTCGCGCCAGAAAATCACGGACAAAGCGGACGCGCTCATTCTTGTTCGCGGAAGGAAGCGCCACGGCCAAGGCATGAATGCGCGCGATAGTGGCCGGCGTCAGTTCGCCAGATTCGGAGGCAGCGCGCTCTACGCTTTCGACTCGCGGAAGAGACGTGAAGGAAGTCCCGTACAAGATCAAGTTGCTAATGGAATCTTCAATGCCGGCGTCGATGCGGCTGCGCACCTCGGCGTCACGCGCGCGGATCCACGCGTCCCAGGCTGCACTCTCCGCGATCTCGCTGCCGGGAATTCCGGAGTCCGCGTTAAGCCGCAGCGTCTCCTGGACTTCGTCAAAGTGAAGGTAGCGGACGCTGACCACTCCGGCGCCTTCCGCCAAAGAGAGAATTGCAAAGGACGCAAATAGGGCGACGCAAAGCGCATGGCGCGAAAATGTCCTGAAAGTGACCGCCACAGTAGGCGCATCTTACCGCGTAAAATGTTTTTTGCGTAACTCGCGTTGCCACGAGGAAGGCAATACGGAAATTTAACGGCGCGCAGAGACTCCTTCTTGAATGCGCCGAAGTTCCGGCAAGTCCTTGTCGGCTTTGCTCCAGAATTTCTCGGCAGCGGCGAACTGTTCTCGCGCTTGTGCGGAGTTTCCCGCGTGTTCCGCGGCAAGGCCCAGGGCAAAGTATCCTCCGGCGTAGGTCGCATCGTGCTGAATCATGGCTCGCGCGATGGATTCCGACAGGCTCCAGTCACCATTCTGGCGAGCGCTACGGGCGAGGGACTCCAGTTCGAAGCGCGCCGCACTCCACGCATCCGGCCCCGGGCGGGCCAGGGTCATTTTGACAATGTCCTGTAGCAAAGCCTGCGCTTCTTCCGTTTTCTTTTCGCGGTAGAGGAATTCGGCGCGCAGCGTGTTCGGGAATGGCGATGTCGCTACGATATTCACCGGGAGCTGTTCCGTTTCCCGCTCGGCGAGGCTCAATTCTTCCTGAGCCTCGTTGCTGCGGTCCAGCGCCAGTAGAGCCTCGCCGGCGAGCGTGTGCCCTGCAAGCCGAGGCAGGGGCCATTCGCTTTTGGTCAATTCCTGCGCAGCGTGAAGTGCTTCCTCGTAGCGCCCCCGCGCCAGTAAAAACTCCGGCCAGGCCTTGCGATTGAACTCCAGAAAATCCGTGTACGTGGGAACCGCAAACGCCTCGCGAAACGCGGCCTCCGCGGCCTTCATTTGCCCCAGCGATTGGTAGCTCATGGCCAGCAACTGAAGGTTGTGCGCATGGTGCCAGTCGTACCGGGAAGGAATGTTCTCGGTGCGGTAGTATTCCTCCTCGAGTGACTTGGTCTTCAGAAATTCCGCAATAGCTTCCTCCGTGCGCCCCAGGCGCATCAGCTCGTGGCCGTGCATGTGATGCGCGTGCGGAATCGCGGGAGCCATGCGCAGGTAAATCGCGGATTCGTCGAGCGCCTCCTTGGCCCTGCCCAGGTTTTCCAGCGTGTGGGCGTAGTAATGATGCGCGGCAAAATTATCCGGAGCCAACGCGATGGCGGTGCGATAAAAAGCGACCGTATCCACGCCGCCGACTTGGCCATGGGTAACGGGTGAACCTTCATCCGCCAAACCGCGCTGAATCCACAGCCAGGGATCATTCGGATTTGCCTTCAGAGCGTCGCTGATGGATTTCCGGTAGGCGACATATTTATCCGAGTCTCCGCCGCTCTCCAGATAATCCAGTTCGTACCCGCGAATCGCCACCCACATTTGTTCGTTCTTGTTGAGCTTTGGCGCCAGTTCCTGCGCCCTTTGAAAAGCGGCGCGCGCCGTGGCGGGGTCATGCATCCCAATGTACGCGTCGGTCAGCCCGAGGTACGCCATGGCCAGGTTCGGATCCAGGCGCAAAGCCTGATGAAAGGAGCGCACCGCCTCAATCCAAACATAGGAATGCACGTACGCCAGCCCTTGGTCGTAAAAGGCCTGCGCCTCTTGCGAGGAGGTGGCGACTTTCTGGTGCAGCGTGCCGATGCCGGTTCGCAGAGCCACCGGGCGTTCCAAGATTTCGCGCGGCACAGGCCCAGTTCCATGGAGCCCTTCATGGCCCGCTTGCGGCATAGCTGCGGATAAGACAGCGCATGCCACGAATAGAAGAACTAAGACACACACAAGCTTGCCCAATCGCCCCACTTTCACTCCTCACACGCAATCTGCAAAATTACATTTCGACGATGCGGAAATCGCTCTCAAACTTCTGTGATTTCAACGCTTCGAACATAGTATCCCGAATCCAGCCGGCGCGCCTGCACGTCCGGCTCCTTTACGGACAAGCGAATCGCATAGGTTCCCGGCGCCTTGGGCGACCAGTTGTGAGTCCACAAAGTCCAGGGATCGTTCTTGAGCTGATGAAAGTTGTCCACCGGCACGTAATCTTCTTCCGGATTAAAACGGATTTGCAGCACTTTGACAGGTTGCGTGCCGCCCCAGGCGATTCCCACGACACGGTATTGGATTCTGCCCCCGGCGCTCCATTTCTCGATTCGAACGGGCATGGCCGCCTGCTCGATGACCGCCGGCTGAAAATCCCTTGCCAATTCCGGTACGCCCTTCTGCATGGTTCTCGCCGCGTACTCGCGCATTTGGGAAGTCGCTTCCGCGTCATCTCCGACGAATGTGATTTCGTCCACCCACTTGATGCACGTGCAGCCATACCAGCCCGGCACGACGAGCCGCACAGGCGCCCCATGATCTCGCGGGAGCGGTTGGCCGTTCAGCTCCGTGGCCAGAATGGCCCCCGATTTCTCAAGTTGCGTGCGCGTAAAAACCCAGCTGGCGCCAGGCACAGAGGTTCGCGATTCGTGGGCGTAGCGATCGAAGCCCGAGACGAGAACGCGCGCCGCCCCCGATTTTACTTTTACGCGGTCCAGAATTTCCAAAACAGGGATTCCCGCCCAGCTTCCAACACTTAACAGGCCAAACCGCGCCAACCGCACGTTCCCCGCGCATTCCATCAAATGGGCTCCCATGGGTTTCGCCGTTTTCTTCAGGCTCTCGATTGCCAAACTCACCGGCCGCTCGACCAACCCGCCGAGCTTCACTTGCCCCCCGAGTTTCACCTGCCACCTTGCGGAATCAGGAAGCAGTTCCGAAGCCCGCGTCCGAATGTAGAATTTTTCGGAAGGGGTGACGACCGCATCTGAGGCTTCGAGCATGGACAAGTCCGTGTAAAGCCGTCCATCCAGTTCCGAGCCTTGCGGAACCTCAAGTGGCAGGGGAGGTTCGTTGAGGAAGTCAACAGTCCCAAGCTGCTTGCCCCCTGAAAAGGGAGCTCTTTGCGGGGGCGGAAACAGGGTTGGCCAGGGGAAACCTGAAAGATCGAGCGCCAAGCCACTCCCAGAAAGCAGGGTCGATTTCAGGAGCGACCGGCGCGTCATCGCGGTTTTTGCCCGGGCAAGCATCTGCGCTATGTAGTCTCGCACAAATATAGCCGTCACCCGCAAATCCCCACGATTCGCGCGAATCAGGCCTTGTAGTGGCGGGTCTTCAGACCCGTGCCTTTGTGCGGCCGCCTAAAGCCGCTGCCACACTGCCTGGCGCATCTCCCCGATGTAGCGGCGGGTTTATCCCGCAGCCTGCGTCTGGGCAAGCGTCACTCGTCACAATGAAATTCGGCTGGGGTCACTGCGCAGTGCTCAGGGATCACAACTGGAGTAGTTATGTAAGTTTTAGAACTAGCGTACTGCTTTACGTAGAGCCAATTCTTCGTTAATGCAAATTTCTTCTTGCCGGAAACTCAAGTTTGCCCTTGACATTCCTTCCAATAAGTAATTGAATTGCCCACAACAACGGTGATTGCCCGGCTTTTTTGGTGCTTCTGGGTGGTGGTAGTGTTTTGGGGTTTCTTGCAAAAACTTAAATCTAAATTTTTCTCTGAGGCTTTTGCCGAGAAGGCTTTGGACAGGGGAGAGAGTATGAGACTGCGTACTTTTGCAATG